>Ga0114930_10001183_pt1 | contig 25595 bp, 16 predicted proteins | sample AnhtaG_FD_87300 | JGI IMG/M metagenome (GOLD analysis project Ga0114930, IMG submission 87300) | Deep subsurface microbial communities from Anholt, Denmark to uncover new lineages of life (NeLLi) - Anholt_01485 metaG | ecosystem: Environmental > Aquatic > Marine > Oceanic > Sediment | place... | reverse complement strand
ACAATGAGCTTCATCTTCGCAGACGCCATGGACGTTGTCCGCGAGGCGGCGTTTGCCCAGGCAAACGGCGAGACGCGCGGGGGCACATAGTACCCCTGCCCGCGTCGCGGCTGACAATGCCGCTGTCCCTGTCTTGAGATGTGCCGCCGACTCCAGTAGACTACTGTTCGCTCGTGTGGGCGTGTGCTGTTGGGTAACGTTGTCTACCTGCCTTTGCCTCGCCAAGGAGGTGATCGGCCCGGATCGCACACGCCCTGGCGGCCTGTTGGCCCCCATGGAGACGGCCAATGCGTACAACTCCCGAACGCACGGATCGACCCGGCAATACGGAGCAACAGGCGGATTCGCCAACCGCCAACCGATCACGGATGGCACGCACTGTCGAGCGGGACTTAGGGCCGGATTCGCTGGTGTCTGTGGCAACACCGATCTACAACGAGGCAGAGAACGTCCGGGCCTTTGCGCAGCACGTCCGTGACGCATTGTCGGCCTTGAATCTTCCCGGGGCCTTCGAGTTGGTCTTCTGCAACGACGGCAGTACCGACGGCAGCGGGGAGATACTCGATGACCTGGCCCTGGCCGGCCCCGGGGGCATTCGCGTCGTCCACCTCGCCCGGAATTTCGGTCAGGCCGCCGCCTTGGCCGCATGTCTCGACCATGCCCGCGGGGACGTCATTATTGTGATGGACGGCGACATGCAAGACGATCCCGCGGCCTTTGGCGCCTTTGTCCAGAAATGGCGCGAGGGGTATGACGTCGTCTACGCCATCCGGACTTCCCGCGAGGAGAACCCGCTGCTCAAGGCGCTCTTCCGGTTCTTCTACCGGTGCCTGCGCCTCATGGCGAATGTCGACATCCCGCTGAACGCGGGCAACTTCGGGCTGATCGATGGGCGCGTCGCGCGCGCGTTGCGCCAATTGCCCGAGCGCAACCTGTACTACCCCGGACTCCGGGCCTGGGCCGGTCACCGGCAGACCGGCGTAGACGTCCCGCGGCACAGGCGCTATGACCGCAAATCACGGGTCGGAATCCGAGGGCTCTGGACACTGGCCGGCAACGCCGTGTTCTCATTCTCCTACGTGCCCGTCTTCGTGTTCCGCATCGCCGGCGCCGGCGCCATGCTCATCGCCGCCGCACTGACCCTTTACGCCCTCCTGTCCGGGGCTGACTGGGACGCTGTGCGCATACTGTCCATTGCCACGCCCTTCTTCGCAGGCATCAACCTGCTCGGCATAGCCATCGTCAACGAATACGTCGCCCGCGTCTACGACGAAATCAAGGGCCGCCCCCGCTACCTCGTCGAGCGGGTGACCGAAGACCAGCCACCCGCATCATGACGCCATTGCCCAAAGGCCGCGATGCCTCCCAACCGTACGTCTACGGCTGCCTGGTGCTCATCATTGCGGCCGCCGTCGCCTTGCGCTGCTGGAGACTCGACGACCTCTCCATCACCTTCGACGAATTCATTACCGGCGCGACTTTCCTCGAAGCGCCTACGTTGCGAGATCATCTCGCTTTGCTTTGGATGCACACACCGGAGTATACGCCGCTCTACTTCGTTGTCCAGTACGGCTGGGGCCAAATCGCCGGCACGAGCATAGTGGCCCTGCGGCTCCTGCCGGTTGCTCTTGGCCTGCTGTCCGTAGGGTTGCTCTTCGTTATTGCACGGCGCTCTTTCGGCGCGCGCGCCGCACTGCTGGCGACCTTGATGTATGCCCTGTCTCCCCTCAACGCCTGGTGGGCCCAGGGCTGTCGTCCCTATGTTCTCATGAACCTGTTGGCCCTGGTTTCGATGGGGGCCATGATCGAGGCCATACGCACCAACCAACGGCGCTGGATGCTCGTCAATTGTGTCGCCAATCTCCTTATGGTCTGGACTTTCCTCACCGCCGTCCTGCTGGTCATAACGCAAGGGCTGCTCATCGCTTACCGTGTGCTGCGCCGGCGCCCGCACGCACTGAGCTGGGGAATCGCCAACGCCTTCGTCGTGGTCACCATTCTCTGCTGGATAGTCGCCATGCCCCATATCAACGCACAAGGCGTCTGCCTTCCCAGCCTCGGGCAACTCGTCAGCGCTCTTGTGGCCAACGACGCCATGGTGTTCGCCCAAGACATCCCCTCGCCCTCGACGCTCCGTCGCTGGGAAGGCCCGCAGTTCTACCTCGGCGCGGCACTGGCCCTCATGCTTGCGTACGGCGTAGTCCGCTTCGCCGTGTCCCTTCTCAGGCGACGCCTGATTTCGCCCCAAGAGCGCGAGACGCGCAGTTTGTTGCTGCTCACCATGCTGGCGCCGCCCTTGATGGCCTACGCGGTCCTGGCTGTCTTCGGACGCCCCTTCTACACGCGCTACACGCTGTACACCTGGCCGGCCCTATACATCGTTGCGTCTGTGGCCGTCTGTGCGGTCCGTAACCCCTGGTCGAGGCGGACCGTTGCCGCCGTCCTTATCGCCCTCTACCTCTACCAGATTCCTCAAGTCCTCCCCACCATGAAACGGGCCGACTGGCTGGGCGCGGCCGAGCACGTCGCCGCCCACGCCGGCCCCGAGGACCTCCTCCTGGTCGGCGGCGAATACCTTTCCGGCGAAGTCATGGACTACAACGTCCGCCACAAGCCCGTTTCCCTCGATGCCCCCATTCTCGTCACCCAGACCCTTCAGGCCGGCGTGGACATGGCCCTGTATGCCCTGACCCATGGCGACCCCGCACACCGGCGGAGCGTCTGGTACGCCATCCAGCGCGGCCAAGCGGACCAGGCGCATGCCGGGGAACTCGAACACGCCCTGAACACTCTCGGCCTGGACTACACCTCCCGGGCATTCATCGCCGGCGACACCGTACTTCTTTACCGAATCACTGCCCCACATGGGGCCGTGCTTCCGATCTCATCCGACGCCGCCCCCTGCCACGTCTCTGGTCCGCAATACAGCGCCGTCGATTTGGACGCATTGCTCGATCAGGTAGACCTGTCACCGGACGAGCGCGCCAAGTACCGGCAGAAACTGCGCCGTGTCGCCGTCCACACCTTCTTTGACCGATGGGACCTGGTTACCTGGGGCCTCGCCTGCGTTGCCGCAGACGATCCCGCGCTCGCGCAGGTCATCGCCCTGGCCGCCATGTCCCGCGCCCCTGATTTCGGGGCCGCCCACTTGGTCGAAGCTATGGCGCTCGAACTTATCAAGCAACATCCTCAGGCGCAGCAGGCCCTCGACAAAGCGCAGGCACTCTCTCCAATCATTGCCCGCACGCTCGGCCCCGCCACAAAGGCCCTGTGGCAAGACGCCCCACCCGAAGAAGTCCGGCGTGCCCTGGAACAACTCGATCAGAACGGTGTTGTCGCCTACACGCCCGCCCTGCTCCAGCTTTCTCGCAGCAAGTATGGCATCCAAACACCGGCGCTGCCCCTCGGCATCTATGCGCCACGCAATGACCACTATGAGAAGGCGGTCTCCCTCGATATGGCCAAAGACCCGACCTTCCCGCTTACTGCCGCGGCCGAAGCCCACCTGCGCGAACTCGAGTTCATAAGTCCGTATTACTCGGGCTTCTCCCCGCAAGCCCTGCGCGGCCGCTTGTCCCGCGCGGCAACAATGGATATGATGCGTTGATGAAATCCGGAAAGGGACTACGCATATTACTTGTCAATGTAGGACTGCGGACCTTCTCGAATTTCTGGGCGATTCCGCCCATGGGTCTGCTGGCGCTGGCAGCCTTCGTGCGTCAACGGATGCAGGCCGAAGTGGCCGTCATCAATCAGCGGCTCGACAATTGCCCACCTGATACCATAGCCGAGCGGGCCCGCGAACTCGATGCGGATGTGGTCGGCCTGTCGGCCATGACGACGACGGCCTGCCTTCTTCCGGACATCGTCGAGGCGATCCGCGCGGCCCGTCCCGGGGCCTTCATCGTACTGGGCGGTCCCTATGTCTCGGCATCGGACCGTTCCGTCCTTCGTGCGGTTGACGCGGACGCGGCCGTGCCGGGCGAGGGCGAGCTGGCCTTCGGGCAACTCCTGCGGGCGCGATTCGAGGGCGGGGGCTTGGGCGATGTCCCGGGGATCATGTGGCGGTCGCCCGAGGGCGACGTCGTGGTTAACCCCGGGGCGACGCCTTTTGTGGAAGACCTGGACTCATTGCCCCTGCCGGCCTATGACCTCATCGATCTACCGGCCTATTGGGGGCGGAAGACGACAGTACCCATGCTGCGACGCCGATATGCCACGCTGATAACGAGCCGCGGGTGCCCCTACCAATGCATCTGGTGTCACAACATCTTCGGCAAGAAAACCCGTACGCACTCAGCGGCACGCATCATCGAGGAGATGGAGTTCCTTCACGGGAAATACGGGGTCGTGGACTTCGACATTCAGGACGACACCTTCAACATCCGCCGTCAGCGCGTGCTGGACCTTTGCGGGACGATTCTCGACCGCGGCCACCGCTTCAAATTGGCCATACCCAACGGGGTGCGCGGTGACATCATGACGCCCGAGGTCATCGACGCATTGGCCGACGCCGGCCTATACATGTGTATGTTTGCCCTCGAGTCCGGCTCGCCCAGGATTCAGCAATGGACGCGCAAGAGTCTCAATATCCCCCGTTACCTCGAGGCGTGCCGGCGCACGGCCGAACGGCGCGTCTTCATCCAGACCTGCTGTATGATGGGCTTCCCCACCGAGACCGAGGAAGACCTGGACATGACCATCGAGACGGCATGCGATTCGTATGCCCACACGGCCTCGTTCTTCATTACAACGCCCTATCCGGGCACCCCGCTCTACGAATGGGTACGCGAGAACAAGCCCGAGAAGCTTGAAGGGCTCAACTACGATTTGCGCAACTCATCCACCATGCGCGTCAATCTAAGCGACCTGCCCGACGAGGTGCTCTTCGCCTACCAGCGCAAGGCCGCACGGCGCTTCTTCTCGAAACCCGACCGCCTGTACCGCATCCTACGCGATCACCCCCAACGGCTGGCCCTGCCCGCCTACTTGCCGGTCGTGGCGTTTCGCATGGTGAAGAAGATGATGTCGTGACCGCGAGTCCCGACGCCCACCGCTTGCCGAGTACGCGAAACGGCTTCATGCGGTGTGAAGAAGTCCTTTCATCTGCCGGATGAAGAATTTTGGGAAGTAGTAGGGCAGGTAGCGTCTTCCGGGGTAGTCGCGGACGAGACGGAAGAGGCGGCCGGGGCGCAGGAAGAAACGGCGCCAGGCGTTGCGCTGGTGGGCGAAGAAGACGTCGTCCGGCACTTCGGAGAAGTTGATGCGGATGTTGTGGTAGTCGGTGTTGATATAGGTCAACTGTTCGAGACGCTCGGGGTGGGTCTGCCGGGCCAATTCGTAGAGCTCTGTAGCCGGGTAGGGCACGACGGTGAAGAAGGTAGCCGTGTGGAACGGCGCGTTGCAGGCCGTGTCGATGGTCGTCAGCAGTTCCTCTTCGGTTTCCGTGGGGAAGCCGAGCATGGTGAATCCGTTGGCGAAGATGCCCTTGCGTGTGGAGTACTCGAGGTTGCGCAGGAACTTCGGGATATCGAGATGCTTGCGTATCAGCTTCTGCATACGCGGCGAGCCGGTCTCGAGGGCGAATGAGGCATGATACAGCCCGGTATCGACCAAGGCGTCGATGACGTCCTCCGTCAGAATATCGACCCGAAGGGAATTGGGCAGGTTGATGCGCAGTTTCATGCCGCGCCGATGGACGAGGTCGCAGAAATCGAGCAAGCGTTGCGCGTCAAGGTTGATCATGTCGTCGAGAAACTCGATCTCGCGCACATGGTACTTCTTCGTGAAGTACGCGACTTCATCGGCCATGCGTTCGGCGGACTGAGCCCGGAAACGGTTGCCGAAAATGCAGTGGCAGTAGATACACCGGTATGGGCAGCCGCGGCTGGTGAAGAAGGAAACGTAGCGTCGCACCGGCAGCGCCGACATGGGCGGCACGCGCCAGTAGTCTTCCATATTCAGCAGGTCGTAGGCCGGAAACGGTAGCGCGTCGAGGTCTTCGATGGCGGGCAGTACGCCGGGATTGGTGGTGACTTCCCCGGAGGCGTCACGCCATATCAACCCTGGAATCGTGTCGAGTCCCTCGCCGCCCAGTCGGGCCTCGATGATGCGCTCGAGGGCGATTTCACCCTCGCCGACTACGGCCGCGTCGGCCCAGGACGACGTGAGCGCCTCGTCGCGGAAGGCCGAGGCGTGAGGGCCCCCAATCACCACCAAAGCGCCGGGAGTGGCTTCGCGAATGCCCTCGGTAATCGGCGCCAGTAGATGGGCGAAAGAGGTCAGGGAACTGAGCCCCACCACGTCGGCCCCGAAGGCCCGTGCGCGCTCGAGTACTTCGTCGACGGAAAGGTTGTTGACGCGCCCGTCGATGACGCTTATCTCGGCCTTCGGGAACTTCTCGCGCGCATAGGCGGCGAGGCTGATGACGCCCATAGGCGGCGTGGCAAAGGGAAAACTGAACGTGCGCCGCCCGAGTCTCACCAACAGCAGACGGAACGGCTTCATATGCTGCTCTCCCTGACGGCCCAACGGCGACATTCCTTCCAAGAATACTGTAAGCGCACTAAGGCGCGCAACAGTCAGAACGTGTAAGAGACTCTCCATAGAAGGATGGTGAGCGGCAGGGGTGGCCCCAGCAGTCCGTTCGTCTAACGTGTTCCCAAGGTGCAGCCGGACGACGCCGGACTTGCGGGCTGGCCGGCGCACCGTTAGGATGCATGGTGAATGGGAGGGAGACGAATGGCCTCGTACGTGTCGTGGATGTTTTGTGCGGCATTGATCATCGTGTTGTTGGGCTCTGCCCACCGCGCGCACGGGGAAGCCCCGGCGCCTCTCCAGACCGTCGAGTTGACCTGCGTGGATGACGAGGCCCACGGCTACGCCACGTTTCAGAGCCACAATCAGAAGGTCGTCGCGAATCCACGCGGCCTGTTCATGACGCATATCCGCACGCGAAACGAGGCCTACACGGCGCAGACGTGGCGGCTGCTGCGCAGCACGGACCGCGGCGTGAGCTTCGCCGTGGTCCATGAGGCGACGGACCCGACCAATCCCGCGGTGCTCGAGACGGACGCGGCCGGGAACGTCTATCTAATTCGGCCCGATTTCGTCGATGGCAACGCGTATCTCTTCCGCTTTCTGGCCGAAAAGGACTTCACCGACCCGCTGGTCTCGACGATCCCCGGGGGATCGGCCGGCAAGTTCTGCATGTTTCTCGACGAGGCGCGGGGGCAGCTCTACTACTTCGCCCACAACGGGACCTTCCACGTAATCGGCCTGGACGGCCAGGTGCGGCGCTCGGTGAAACTCCTGCAGGGCGGGCCGAACGCGGTGCTGCAGTACCCGTTGCTCAGCATGGCCGCGGGCGGCGTTCTGCACGCCGCTTGGACCACGCAGAAGCACGGCGTGTACCTATATTGGGACATTCACCACATGCTGTCGGGCGACGCCGGCGCCTCGTGGCGGAACCCGGACGGCCCCGAGCTGGCGCTGCCGGTGGTGGCGGACGACGCCGGGCCGACGACGCGCATCACGCAGGACGACGAGTTCGAGGCCCACACCTGGCTGTCGAGCTTCATGGCCAAGGACGACAAGGTGCACTTTCTGTATCAGGCCCAGACCGAGCCCAAACGACAGCACTACATGCGCTACGACGCGGCCACGGGACAGCGGGACGTGCACCACGCGCCGGCATTGCGCGGCGACGCGCTCGATATCCACACGTTCGACGGGTTCTTCGCGGCGCGCCCGGGCGGGCCGCTCTATTGCCTGGGCGCAGGCGACGGGCACGTGCTGTGCCTGGTCAGTTTGGACAACGGCGCCACGTGGCACGACCATGCGAAGAGCGAAAAGACCTTCAACATCTACTCGCTGGGCGGATGCCGGCGCGTCACGGACGACGGTTACATCATCGGCTCGTTCACGGACCAGGCGGGATCGAATCTGACCGTGGAACGCAAGTCGAGCGTGTATTTCTTCAAGATCAAGGCGTTGGGCGGAGCCCACTAGCCGGGGGCGTCGGCCGGGTACTTCGCCTTCGGGAAGTTCCACTTCTCGAACGGGGAAGGCGTGTGTAATAAATAATAAATGAATATGAATAAATGGAATAAATGGGGACAGTAACCATTTATTGCAACCGTGGGCGGGATGTTGTGGGAGAATAGGGACAGCGCAATAAATGGTTACTGTCCCCATTTATTCCTACTGCCTATCTCCTTTGGCGCGCTCCGAGCAAAACAGGGACTGTCCTCGCGAGTCCGCGAGCAGGGACTGTCCCTGTTTTGCGGCCACGGCACGAAAGACCCTGCTATCACTGGCTTCTTGCCCCGTGAACGGCTACGATAACGGCTATAAGGTGACAGCGTCTACTATACCGAATCGCAGAAGGAGAACGCCTTTGGCCCGGGCGCACGAGCGCACGCACATGGGAGGACTCGAGAATGGTTCTGAAACGAGCACTTGCTGTCGCGGTCTGCACGGCTGCGGTGGCCGGCGCGTGTTGGGGCCAGGCGCCGCGGGGCTGGACCCATACGTGGCAACGGCCCTTCAGAGACCTGACGGCCACGGCCAGCAGCGAGGAGAAGGGCCAATGGCCTGCCGATAACGCCGTGGACGGCGACACGTCCGAGCCGGAGGGCCTCTGGCAGACGGAACGCAGCAGCCCGGAGTCGGCCTGGTTGGAGGTGGCGCTCCCGCGCCCCGAGCGCGTGCGTGGCGTGCGCATCTTTCACCAGGAGAATCCGCGCTACTACCGCAGCGTCGACTACGCCATCGCCTGCTGGGTCGATGGGACCTGGCGCACGGTCGCCGAAGTCGCGGGCCACAAGAGCGCGGGGTGGCGCGACCACGAATTCGATGCCGTCGAGACCCAGAAGGTCCGAATCAACATCTCGAAGTCGGAATATGGCAACCGGATGGGCCTCAACGAGGTCGAGCTGGTGTTCGAGCCGCGCCAAACCCCGGAGACCGGACCGCGTGTGCGGGAATCCGAGCCGTACCACTGCGGGGACGTGGCCGAATTGGGGCTGATCGCCGCCACGGTTACCTGTCCCGAGGGAACGAGCGCGGCGCTGTCGACCCGGACGGCGCCGGACGCCACAGGCGAGCCGGGGGCCTGGTCGGAGTGGTCGGCGCCCTACCCGGCAAGCCCGGCCCCAATCACGAGCCCGGCCGGGGCGTGGATCCAGTGCCGCGCCGTCTTCAACGACGCGCCGGAGGCCCGCGCGGTGCTCGAGGAACTCACGCTGGGCTGGCCGCGCTGCGTCGACTACCTCGACCTGGGCGAGATTATCCCCCGGCCGAACGAGCCGCTGGCGATCACGGTCTATTTCGACCGGGCCATGGACCCGGATTCGCGCCTCGAGGCCGAGCTGTCTCTGCCGGGCGCCGACGCGCAGGCGCTGACCGAGGGTTCGTGGGACGCGTCGCAGCGGGCCTGGCAGTTTGCGCCCGTGTCCGTCGGGACTCAGGAGGGCGTAGGCCGCGTGACGGTCGGCGGGGCGAGGACCGCCGCAGGTACCCTGATGCTGCACGAGTCCACCGACGTCGCGGTAGGCGAAGGGCCGCTGCTCGAGCGGTTGCGCGCTATCGCCGCGTGGATGATGGAACACCCGCACAAGGCCATCTTCGTCGAGGGGTACAACCAGCGGACCATCCTCGGGCTATACGAGATCACGCGCGAGGATCAGTACCTCGAGCATGTGCGCACGTGGGTCGAGTGGCTGCTGGCGTATCAGAAGCCGGAAGGCTACTGGCCCACGGGTTACGGCGACGTGTACTTCGCGGACACGGGCAGCGCCTTGGGGCTGCTGATCAATTACCACAAGTTCGCCACGGCCGACGAGCAACGGGCCATCGACCGCGCCCTCGAGCGCTACGCCGACCTGCTGCTGGTGCGCGGCGACAGCCAGGGCCGGCCCTTCGTGCACGAGGACGGCAGCCTCGGGGTCGGCTATCACGCGGACAAGGAGGGCAACGTCCAGAGCGACCTCAACAAACCGTACACGATTGCCACGGCGCTGACGGGCGCGGAGATCTTCGCCGCGATGTACTACATGACGGGCCAGAGCCGGTACAAGGATATCGCGGTCAGGGCCTGCGATTGGCTGCTCGACACCATGGCGCCCAGCGGCCAGATCCCCTACTACATCGACGACTGGAACCCGGGACGGAAGGACCAACACTACGTCTGGCAACGGTGGCCCTACGACACGTCGGCCTACGCGGGCGAGGGCTTCCTAGCCGCCTGGACCTACGTCGACGACCCGGCGTTCCGCCAAGACCTGGGCCGGCGCGTACGGCCCCACATCGACTGGTTGCTACGAACCCAGAACGACGACGGCAGTTGGGCCACGAAGGGCTCGGGGGACCAGTTGCGCAGCCACGGCGTGGTCAACCTACTGCTCTGGTACAACGAGAACATCCAGCGCGACGCGAGGATCGCGGCCGCGGTGCGCCGCTGGTACGTGCTGCTGCTGGACCAGGAGCGCAACGCCTACCTGCGCGCACCGGGCGACGGCATCGCCACCAGCCTGGCGGGCCGCGCGCTGTTGGAGATCATCCGCCCGGGGGTGGACTGCTATCGGTGGAAGGACCAGTAGCCGTGGCCGCCTCCGGGGAATACCGCTCACTTGGACGCTCTCTTCGTGCTCGTGCTCGTGATTCGTAATCCTCCCGTTTCTTTCGATTACGATTACGATGAGGAACGACGATGACGAATGACGAAGGTAAGGGCCTTGGACGTGCTCTTGCTCCGTACTGAAGGACAAGCGTAGTCGTATGGACGCCACATCGGACCCGATGGCGCTCAAGACCGCCGACTTCGTCGTCATCGCGCTGTACATGTGCGGCGTGGCGTTCCTGGGCTACGTAGCCAAGCGGCTGGTCAAGTCGCCCGAGGACTACTTCGCCGGCGGCAAGCGCGTCCCCTGGTGGATGGCGGCGGTGTCGCACCACGTGTCGGGCTACAGCGCGGTGCTGTTCGTGGCGCACACGAGCCGGGCCTACGAATGGGGCCTGCCCATGATGCTCCTCATCTTCAACACCCCGATTGCCATGGCCATCGGCGCGTTCGTGTGGGCGCCGCGCTGGGCGCGGCTCAAGGTGCTCACCCCGGTGCAGTACCTCGAACGGCGCTTCAACAACGTCGTGCGCCAGGTCTGCGCGTGGAGCGGCATCGCCATCAAGTTCATCGACGAGGGCATCAAGCTCTACTCGCTGTCCATCATCGTCAGCTTCTGCACCGGCTGGGACCTGCGCCTCGTGATCGTCGGTTGCGGCGTGGTGGCCGTGGCCTACCTCGCCTTCGGCGGCCTGTGGGCCACCATGCTGACCGACTTCGTGCAGTTCTTCGTCCAATACACCATCACCATCGCCATCGTGCCCTTCGTCTTGATCATGGCCGGCGGCTGGCGCGGCCTCTGGGCCGGGCAGATGGACAAGTACACGCTCTTCGGCGGGTCCATCACGCCGGGCTTCCTCGTGGTCTGGCTGGTCGTGGTGACCCTCAGCTACAACGGCGGCACCTGGGGCCTGGCCCAGCGCTTCTACTCGATCGGCAAAGCGAAAGACGCCCGGAAGGCCGCACTGCTGTCCGGCGCGCTGTCGCTGGTCTATCCGCTGATCGTGTTTATCCCGGCGTGGGGCGCCCACGCCATCGTCGGCGACGTGGCCAACTCCGAACACGCCTACGTGGCCGTCGTGCAGAAGGTCCTGTCCGCGTGGCCGGCCGGTTTCATGGGCCTGTTCATCAGCGCCATGTTCGCGGCCACCATGTCCATGATCGACTCCGACCTCAACGCCCTCAGCGCCGTGTTCACCAACGATATCTTCAAGCGCCTCTTCCGCCGCAACGCCACCGACACGCTCGTGCTCCGCGTCGGCTTCATCGCCACCGTCGTGTTCGGCGCGCTCACCATCGCGTGCGGCCTCCTGACGATACGCATGGAGGGCGCGTTCAAGGCCATGGTCGAGTGGTACGGCGCGATCCTCGGCCCCGTGGCCGTGCCGCTGCTATTCGGCATGGTATATCGCCGCACCACCTGGCGCGGCGCGCTGGCCGCCTGGCTGTTCGGCTTCGCCACCTTCCTCGCCGTGAAATACGGCTGCGCCTCATGGTTCGCGACCGGTGAGACCCCCTTCGCCGTCTACACCGGCGCCGAGTTGGCCGTGGCCATCGGCGCGTTCTTCCTCGAGGGCCTCCTCTTCCGCCAGACCCCCGACCAGCAGGCCCGCGTCCACGCCCTCTTCGACGAACTCGAGGGCAGAACCGCCTGAACCTCCCGCATCTCCCCGCCGTGCACCAGCCCCGACCCCCGACCCCCGGCGATAGAACACGGATGACACGGATTGGGCGGATCTCCGCAGACCCAGAAGGGCTCTCTGAGATTTCTTATCCGCGTCCATCCGTCCAATCCGCGTCATCCGCGTTCCGTTCTTGCTTGGTTGCCGCTGTGGATCGCATGGACTTGGATCATCACAGTCCGAGTTGGGCTCTGGCGAATTGGTATTCCTGGGAGTCCTCGGGGAACCGTTTGATCATGCGCTTGTAGACGGACTGGGCGCTGAGTTCGTCGCCCATGCGCTCGTAGCAGGCGGCCAGTTGGGGGTAAACCCTGGAGATCGCCTTCCAGTCGGGGTACTCCTCGAGCAGGGCCTCGTAGTATTGGGCGGCCTGTTCGTATTCGCCGAGCTTGTGTCGCGCGAGATTGCCCATGGCGTGGAGCAGGGCGGGCGCCTCTTCACTCTCGGGGTTCTCCTCGATCCGGCGTTCGTGCTCCTCGATGACGGCACGCGCCCGCTCTTGTTGGGAGATGCGCCGGGGCTGCTCGGGCCCGGGGAGGGCCGGGACGGTGAGGGGCGCTATCTGCGTGACGGCGCGGCCCCTTTGCTCGGGGGGCCCTTGGCTCTCGTTGGCGTAGAGATAGATCGCGAGACCGATGAAGCCCGCCATGATGACCAGGAGGTACCACGTTTCCTGTAGCACCCCCCCTAGAAAGCCCCTCATAACTCCCTCCAAGACACTTGTGTGAAGACACCGATGGGGTAATTGGCGATCATCCCGAGCGGGAGATGGTCCGCCAGGGCCGGCACTTGATAGATGTCGGGCACTTGATTGCCCATGTCGAAGTACTCTGAAACGAAGGTTCCCATGATCGTGGTCTGCTTGTCGCTTGTCACCTGGCCTTGAGCGTAGAACGCCCCGAGGAGGTCGAGTTGGGCGTGTGTGCCGACGGTCATGTCTTGCTCGGCCATAATACCGATGATGTTGTTGACGGGGAAGCTGTCCAGGTAGTCATTTGGGTCGCCGTTGTTGCAGGTAAGCAAGTCGGTGTTGAGCTCCACGTTGCCGTGCGCCAGGATCGCGGCGCGGCCGGTGTAGTAGATCGTCTTGTTCGCGTTTCCTCGGCGCGTGGTGATCGTGAGGTCGCCGTTGATCTCGATCTGACCGCTGATCTCCATCACGTTCGTGCTCGAGTCGTACAGAATGTAGTCGTCGCCCTTGATGCAGTTGGCGGGTTCCGGCTGCACGCGGTCTTCCGGGGCGCTGGCCGGTTGCGTAAGATTGAGGTAGAAGTCCTGGTCGGTCCGGATCGTGACGTCGCCGTCGTAGGGGTCGCCATCACTCAAGAAGCCGTTGAAGAAGTCGTCGTGCTCGTAGTAAGAGCCGTCGGGCGCCACCTCTTTGCCGCCCGGAACGCCCAGCCACTCGTATCCGAGTTCGTAACACTGAACAGAGGCCGGCCACCGCCAGTCGTCGCTTGGAACGGGGAAGGGCACCCGGTCCCCGAGGTCGTAGAGTTCGTCCCAGCCGTTATCGCTGTACACGACCGAGGGATCGCCACGGTCGCCGTCATCGCTCGTCCGCTGCCCGGTCCAGCCGTCGGTGTTGTACGTCGCGTCGACCGTGTCCTTCAGGCCGTTGCCGAAGACGTCTTCGGCGCCGATCTCGCTGGCGGAGTTCAAAGAGACCAGGCCGCGTTTGACCCGCAGGACGGCGTTCAGCGTCGCCTGATCGGTCTCGCCGTTGACGGTCGTGAGCGGCTGGTCCGGCACGCGGTCCCTGAGGTAGTCGGGGAGTGCGGGGCCCGGTCCCGCGCTGACGCCGTAGTTGTTATGGATGAGGCTGGCCCCCATCATATCCAGCACCACAACGACCTCGCCGCCCTCGACCACGTTGTTGCCAAGGATGTGCACCGACCCGTGAATGCTGCAGTTCCCCTGAATGGCGCCGTCAACGTGCCCGGCGCCCGCCAAGACGGCGTTGTTCCACACATTCACGTTGGCCCCCCTGAGTACGACCTCGGCGCGCCGTACAATGTCCTCTTGCCGGGCCGCGGCATACAGCGTATGGAACCAGATCTCCTCGCTCCCGTCGACGGTACCGTCGCCGTTGTTGTCCAGGCCGTCGCTGGCCCAAGGCGAGTGAAACGTGTAGTACTCAAGATCCGGCATGCCGGGAACGGTAAGCGGCGTGACGAGATCGCTGTCGAAGTCGGGGGGCAGGCCGTCGTCGCCCAGCGCCGCGTACTGTTCGACACCGATCATCCCGCTCCCGCCGGCTTCGAGCGCGGCCCGGCTCTGCGCGAAGCCGGATTCGATGCCGTACATGCCGTTCTCGTAGTTCACGTAGACGTTGACCTGCCGGTCTTGGCCGACCATGCGGGTCGTGAGGACCGTCAGCGTGATCAAGGCGACGCCGACGAAGAGCGTCGCGACGAGCAGGGCCATACCTTCTTGGTTCTTTCTAGTGGAATAATTCATGGCTAGTTCCTCGGGACAATGGTTGTCTGCATGTTGGTCACCAATGGATGGCCCTGCCGGGACGTGCCGAAGGTCTGAAGGGTAATGAGGACCCCGCCGCCGGTTCGCTCGAACCAAACGCCGTGGTCGAGCAGGCCATTGCCGTTTGTGTCTTCGCCGGCATCGAGAGCGCCGTTGTCGTTGAGGTCCTCGTCGGGCAGCAGGCCGTTGGCCAGCACCATCCCGGTCTCGCCGTTCCACAACAGCAGTTGTGAATCGGTCAGGCCGTCGCCGTTGAGGTCTTCGACGTCGCGCCTGATCGTGCGGGAGCCGCTCAACTCGAGATGGCCCGACATGTCCACGGCCGTGCCGTTGCCGTCCACGTCGGTGGCGATGCAATACGTGACCGTGTCCGCGGGCAGTGTGGACAGGCCGAAGTTCTGGGCCTGCCGCAGGTCGCGGGCCATGTAGATCATGCCCTTCCGCGCCTCGTCGAACGAGGTGGTCTTGGCTTCCTGGACCCGGGCCGTGTCGCCCAGGGACACGGCCAGGCCGAACAGGATGCCCAGGACGATGGTGAGGATGGTCACGGCGATCATGACCTCGAGCAGCGTCATGCCCGAGGCGGGCGCCGCTCGGCAGCGAACCCGTTCGAGCCGGCCCCGGATTGTAGTGCTGTGATAAGCGCAAGCGTCCATGGCGATCACCTATATACCCATTCCGAAGCGCTGAGGGAGAACCCATGGCCTTTCTCGTCGTACCACGTCGCGATGCATTCGACCTGCAACGGGTTAGGCAGCGGACTGGCCAACGTGTCCGGGTCGACGGGCAGCGCAATGGCTTCGCCTACCGTGTCGTAGCACTGCACGGTGATGGCCTCGACCACCCCGGCCCCGGTCAACTCCGGGGCGACGTAGCCGAGGACGGACGGCCCCGCGGCCCGGACTTCCTCCATCACGCTGGCGAGATGGGTCACCGCAATGCCCCGGTCTTCCGTCACCTTGTTCGCCAGTGAGATGGTCACCATCGATCCGAAAAGCAGCGACAAGGCCATGGCCATGACGCCGCAGGCGAACATCAGCTCGAGCAGCGTAACGCCGCGGTCCTCTCTTAGTCTCTTGCCCATCGTCGTTCTCCTGTGTAGCGGCTCGTCTATGTCTGCCGGGCCGCGGTCTCGTCTCTGACTCAAGCGGCCTGCACGGAAGAACGCAAGTTGCGTGCCCAGGCCGCCGGATTCGCGAATCTGCCCTAAGTTATTGATGTCAAATAGGATGCGCGCGAGGCCCGTTGTCGGTCGGTTTCTGGCGGTCTGGTCTTATGGGGGATATGACCCGGTAGGCGGGAAACTTCGCGCAGCCGGTCCCCGGATCTCTCGGCGAACCGGCCTACGAGTCGAGTTCGTACTTGGCCACTTTGTAGCGGACCTGGTCGCGGGTGAGCCCAAGCAGCTCGGCCGCGCGCGTGCGGTTGCCCCGGGTGCGTTCGAGGGCCTGGCGCAGCAGGTCGCGCTCGATGTCGTGCAGCTTGCAGCCGTGGTCGGGGAGTTTCACGAGGTCCCTCGAGGCCCGCGAGACGTTGCGGAACGCGGACCTGCCGAGGACGATGTCGTCCTCGTCCAACTCTTCGCCCGAGGCCAGGAGGACGGCCCGCTCGATGGCGTTGCGCAACTCGCGCACGTTGCCCGGCCAGTCATAGGTCCGTATCCGCCGCATCGCCTTGTCCGAGAAACCCTTGAGGTCTCGATGGAACTCGTTGTTGTAGACCGTGAGGAAATGGTCGGCGAGGAGGGGGACGTCCCCGCTGCGTTCTCGGAGGGGCGGCAACACGATGGGCACGGTGCTGAGGCGGTAGTACAGGTCATCGCGGAAACGGCCCTGATGGAGGGCCTCATCCAGGTCCCGATTGGTCGCGGCGATCACGCGGACGTCCGGCGCGACGTCGACCGTGCCGCCGACGCGCTTGAAGCGCTTGTCCTCGAGAACGCGCAGCAGCTTCGTTTGCAGGCCGGTCGTCATGTCGCCGATCTCGTCGAGGAAGACCGTACCCCCGTCGGCCACCTCGAACAGGCCCTTCTTGCGGGCCTTGGCGTCGGTGAAGGCCCCTTTCTCGTAGCCGAACAGCTCGGACTCCAGCAGGGTCTCGGGAAGCGCCGTGCACGTGATGTCCACGAAGGGTTGGTCGACGCGCTTCGACTCGTAGTGAATGGCCCGTGCGACCATGTCCTTGCCGGTGCCGCTTTCGCCAAGCAGGAGGACGGTGCTGGTTTCGCTTTGCGCGATACGGCCAATGAGGTCCTTGATTTCGAGCATCTGGGGAGAGCGGGCCACGATGTTGCCCAGGCCGAACCGGGCCTTCTGGGCGCTCACCTCGGACGACACGCGGGTCTCGAGGGCGTGCGTTCGAAGGGCTTTCTCGACGGCGAGGGCCAGTTCGTCCATATCGAAGGGCTTGGTGACGTAGTCCGCCGCGCCGCACTTGAGGGCCTCGACCGCCGTCTCGACGGTCGAATAGGCCGTGATAATGATGACGGGCACGTCGGGCTGGACGGCCCGGATGTCTTTGAACAGCGTGATGCCGTCGGTGTCGGGCAGGCGCAGGTCCAACAGGGCCAAGGCGAACGAATCCGTTTCGACGAGTTGGCGCGCGGCGGCGCCATCCGCGGCCTCGGCCACGTCGTATCCCTCCGCGGTGAGGCGCTCGCGCAGGGACCACCGGATGAGTTTCTCGTCGTCGACCACCAGGATGCGTGCGCTCATGGTGTTTCCCCTCGTGGAAAGTCAAGTTCGACCGTGGTGCCCTTATGCGGGGTGCTCGCGATACGGATGCCGCCGCCGTGGGCTTCCATGATGCGGCGGCAAATGGCGAGGCCCAGCCCGATGCCGTCCGTCTTTGTCGTGAAGAACGGTCGCAGCGCCTTGGCCTGGACCTCGGGCGGCATGCCGCAACCCGTGTCAGTAATGCTCACTCGCACGCCCGCGGCCGTCTCCGAGAACTTCCAGTGCACCTCGGGGGCGGGTGCCGCGCCGGCGCCGTTCCTGATGGCCTGCACCGCGTTCTCAAGGACGTTCCGGAACACCTGCTCGACGAGAGTTCGATCCGCCGACGCTATGAACTTCGCGGGGCCCTCAAACCGGAACCGCACCCCGTCGCCCATGGCCTGGGCTTCGGCCTCCCGGCTGATCTGCTCGGCCAGGGCCCGCAGGTCGCAGGGCGTCTTGTCCGGGGTGTGCGATCTTGCGAACACCAGCAAGCGGCGCACAATGGCGTCCACCCGGTTCACAAGCTCGACCATCTCCTTGCCCACTTCCTTGCGTTCGTCGTCCGCATCGATACTGTCGGTCAAGACCTGGACGGCGCCGCTGATGCCGGTCAGGGGATTTCGGATATCGTGGGCGATGGCGGCGGCCATCTCGCCGATGGTGGCCAGGTGTTCGGCGCGCAGCACCCGCTCGTGCATCGCCTTGAGCTCGGTCAGGTCGCGCACGACTATGGTGTACAAGCGCCGGTCCGCCAGTTGGATCGCGCCCGCGTTCACGTAGATCGGAAACTCGGCGCCGTCGCGGCGTCTCCCCGTACCCTCGGGGCCGGCCTGGGCTATCCTGTCCGGCGCACACGCGGCGGCCCCGGCGTCGCCCCCGGCTCCGTCAGCGCGAAGCAGGTCAGGGATGAGACGGCAGATGTTCTCCCCCGCCAACGCCTCCTGGGAGTAGCCGAACAGCTTGGCGGACTCGGGGTTGGCGGACTCGATCACGCCGTGTGCGTCGCACGTGATGATCCCGTCCGGGGCGTGATCAAAGATGGCCCGGAGCCTGGCCTCGCCGTCTCGCAGGGCGGCTTCGGCCTGCTTGCGCTCCGCGTTCTCATGCTGAAGCCGGCGGACCATCCTGTTGAACTCCCGCCCGAGCGTCCCTATCTCGTCCCGCCTCGCGGCCGGCGCCGCCAACGTGAGGTCGTCGCTTCCGCCGATCTGGGTCACGTGAGCCGTCAGTTCCGAAACCGGGCGTATCACGGTTTGGCGCAGCAGCACGAGCACGACCACCAGCACCGCCAGGCTGGTCACCAGTATGGCGTACCGGGAGAACCGCAAGGCCTCACGGCCGTTGGCCACGATGTCGCGCTCGAGGTCCAAGCGCGCCAGAAGCGTCGGCTCGCCGGTCAGTCCGGGGAAAACCGCGTATGCGTGCAGCAGGTCATTGCCGACCTCCTGGAAACAGTAGGCCGAATCAGGCGTGATCTGCGCGAGCACCTCTGCTTCGGCGTCGGGAAGCCAGTCGTCGCGAACCGGCCACAGGTTGATTGTCGACAGCGTCTGCTTCTCGATGTCCCCGACCACGTCGTCCGTGATCAGCCGGCCCATGAGCAGGGTCCCGCGGATCGGCCCCTCCGACTGGGTGGTCAGGATGGGCCGCGACGCAATCATCATCGCGCCCCGGTCCGTCACGATCACGCCCACGATGGAGGACCCTTCATTCTCGTGTTTCAGCAGCGGATGCGTCGTGGCCCAGTGTTTCTCCGGGAACTCCGCCATGGGGGCCGGCTGCTCCGTCTCCAGGTCGTACACCTTGCCCCAAACCACGCGGCCCTGCGCGTCAAGGATGAAGAGCAGATTGAGCTCGTTGTCGGTGAAGGTAGGCAGGGCGAGATTCGCCCGTTCGTATCCGGCCGAGGGTTCGACGACGTACTCGTAGGTGTCGTCCCACGCGGCCCAGCCGTAGCAAAACACGTCCAGGTGGTGGAGTTCCCGTTCGATGGCGTTCAGGCAGCGGGTCACGTGCTCGCGGGCCTCATCGCGTTCGGCCGCAAGGAAGCTCGGCAGGATAAACCACTGGCGCGTCACGTGGACCATCCCTACGCCCGCCACCACGATCACCGACACCAGCAGCGCAATTCGGGTGCTCAGCGACATCCGTGTCCCCCTGAGTTGGCTCCAGGCCCGCGGCGCAAAGCCACCGGTCGTGCCGCGTGCCCGGCCCAGACGTTCCCAACAGTCTTCATACCGGCCGCCATTATACCAGCACGACGCCTTGATGCGGCTACGTGCTTCGCGGCGCGCTCAGGCCGGGTGACGGCGTGGCCGCTTCCCTGGTAGACTGGGTTGCGGGTGGGCCGGGGATGGATCGGCGTACGGGGGGGACGATGGGATGCGGAGAATGAGCCGGCGGCGGATGTTGGGGACGATGAGTTCGGGTCTGGGCGGGACGTTGCTACGTGGCGGGCTTCACCTGTAGACGTCGCGTCTATGGCCGACCTTCACTATCCAAACGCTGGGTTCGTCGTCTTGGATCGAGTAGATAATGCGGTACTTCCCCTGCCTCACTCGATATTTCTCTTGGACGGACAGTTTCTCACAACCTGGAGGACGAGGATTCTTGGAGAGGGATCGTATTCTGCCCACAATCCTCTTGAGGTCCTTCCCGGGGATCTGGGCAAGGTCTCTGCCGACGGGTTTGCGGAAGAAGATGCTATATCCGGCCATTCCGCTTGAGGTCTTTCAGCATATCTTCAAACGAAACCAAAGGCTCACGGCCTCTTTCGTCGAAGGCCGCCAGGTCTTCCGCGTCTTCGGCAAGCGATTCTCTGAGCGCCTCGTTAACGAGTTCGGACATGGATCGGGAAGTCTGGGCGGACTTCATCCGCAAGGCTCTGTGCAGCATCGGATCAAGATAGAATGTCGTCCTCTTGCTCAAGACGGTCATTTCTCACCTCCTCAGCATCTCAGATCAACAGGGCATTATGGAGTCACAGCGTCATTATGTCAAGGGCCGGTTTCGCAAAGCGGCCCCGGCGCGCAGCGGATGACGCGGCGGGCGTGTCCTTGGTAGACTAGACGGCCAGTGGGCCGGGGAACAGCACACGGGAGGACGATGGGATGCGGAGAATGAGCCGGCGGCGGATGTTGGGGACGATGAGTTGGGGTCTGGGCGGGACGCTGCTGGGGGGCGGTCTGCTGGGGGCGGGCGAGGCGAAGGGCGAAACGGGCGGCGCGGCCAAGAAACGCCCGCCGAATATCGTGTTCATCCTGGCGGACGACCTGGGCTACGGGGACCTGGGGTGCTATGGCCAGGAGATCATCCAAACGCCCTGCATCGATAAGCTGGCCGCGGAGGGCATGCGGTTCACGCAGTGCTACGCGGGCAGCACGGTGTGCGCGCCGTCGCGGTGCTGTCTGATGACGGGGCTGCACACGGGGCACGCCTACGTGCGCGGCAACGGGGGGCCGCCGCTGCGCCCCGAGGACGTGACGGTGGCGGAGGTGCTGAAGGCGGCCGGGTACGCGACGGGCCTCATCGGCAAGTGGGGGTTGGGCGAACCGGACACGACGGGCCTTCCGAACGGGCAGGGGTTCGACGAGTTCTTCGGCTACCTGAACCAGGGGCGCGCGCACAACTACTATCCCGAGTACCTGTGGCGGAACGAGACCAAGGTCCCGCTCGAGGGCAACCTCGAGTATGAGGACCACCGGCGCGTGTCCAAGGAGCGCGCGCAGTACTCGCACGACCTGTTCACGGACGAGGCCCTCGGGTTCGTCGAGCGCCACAAGGATGAACCGTTCTTCCTGTACCTGGCCTACACGTTGCCGCACGCCAACAACGAGCGCGGCGGCTTCGACGGCGACGGCATGGAGGTGCCGGACTACGGGCTGTACGGCGAGGAGGCCTGGCCCACCCCGCAGAGGGGTCATGCGGCCATGATCTCGCGCCTCGACCGCGACGTGGGCCGGGTCATGAACATGATCGCCGCCCTCGGGTTGGACGAGGACACCATCGTCTTCTTCAGCAGCGACAACGGCCCGCACAAGGAAGGCGGCGCGGACCCGGAGTTCTTCGAGAGCCAGGGTCCGCTGCGCGGCTACAAGCGCGCGTTGTACGAAGGTGGGATCCGCGTGCCCGGCATCGCACGGTGGCCGGGCCGGATCCCCGCGGGCGTCGTGAGCGACCAGGTGTGGGCCTTCTGGGACGTCCTGCCCACGGCCGCGGCACTGGCCGGCGCAACGCCTCCCGACGGCCTCGACGGCGTCTCGATCATGCCGGCCCTGCTCGAGGGGAAACGCGTCGAGCGCGGGCCGCTGTACTGGGAGTTTCACGAACGTGGCTTCACGCGCGCGGTCCGCGTGGGCGATTGGAAAGGCGTGAGCCGCGGCCGGGACAAGCCGCTCGAACTCTACGACCTCAGCACGGACATCGGCGAAACCAAAGACGTGGCCGGCGACTATCCGGAAGTAGCGGCCAAGATCACGTCCTTTCTCGCAACCGCCCGCAGCCCGTCCGAACGGTGGCCGGGCAAGTAGCGGCGCGTATCGACACGCTCGCCGTGCCAGCACGGAACGAACCGCCTCAGAGGGAGAACAGCCCATGAGAAGCCTTGCCGTTTGTTGCCTGTGCGTTGCGTGCGCCTCGGGCGTCTGCGTTGCGCAGACGGTGGAATGGACCTACGCGCTGGAACACCCGAGCGCCGCGCCCACGCTGTATCCGAACGAGACGGAACCGACGGGCGTCGTCGTCGCTTCGGGCCGGGACATCCTCCTGCTCGATGGCGACGGGTCGCAGGTCTGGCGCTCGGAACAGGCCGAGAACGTGGCCACGCCGGTGACCGTCGCCGACCTCGACGGCGACGGGTCGGCCGAGGTGCTGGCGGCGCTCGCCCACGGCACGGTGGTCTGCTTGAACCACGACGGACAGCCGCGCTGGACCCACCCCTTCGGCGCCCCGTCCGGCAACTTCAAGACCCTGGCCGCGGCGGACCTCATGCCCGGACCCGGCCTCGAGGTCCTGGCGGGGTGCGACGACGGCTGGGTCAACTGCCTAAGCGCGGACGGGAAGCTGGTCTGGCGCTTTTTCGGCGACAAGTACCACGCCGGCGCCGGCTATGCCGTGGCCGACGTGGACGCCGACGGCGCCCCGGAGATCGTCTACGGCACGGACAACGGCCACGTCTACTGCCTCAACGGCTGGGGGCAGGTCGAGTGGCGTTACTTCGAGTTCGCGCCCTACGGCCGCTCCGCGGTGAACGTGGCCGACCTCGACGCCGACGGCCGCGCCGAGGTCCTCCTCACGCGCAGCAACGTGGGCAACGCCACCTGCCTGATGGCCCTCGATGGGGCAACCGGCGCGTTCCAATGGCGCACGGTCGACGTCATGCAGGGATACGCCTCGAACGCCACGGTGGATTTCGACGGCGACGGCAAACTCGAGGTGCTCCACGCCGACAAGGGCAACCACCTGTATTGCGAGAACGCGGACGGCTCGCGGCGGTGGGTGGCGGAACTCAACGGGCGCGGCATTTTCTGGGCGCCGTGCGTCGCCGACGTGGACGGCGACGGCCATCTCGAGATCATCTCCGCCATGCGCGGCCAGGACCCCGAGACCAAGGCCTGCACCTTCATCGTTGGCGACGACGGCCACGTCAAGCACGCGCTCAAACTCGGCACGAGCGCCAACGCCTCCCCGGCCGCGGGCGACATCGACGGCGACGGCGAGCTCGAGTTGATCGTGGCCACCGACGGCCCGCCCCAGATACACGCCCTCACCTGGCACGCCGCCGGCCGCGTGGCCTGGCCGTCGCTTCGCGGCAACTCGCGCATGACGGCGCACGGGAATCTCGCCTTGGGCGAACCGGGACCTCGAATGGTCGAGAGTGTTCCCTACGGCATCAACACGGGTACGTGGCGAGCCCCTGCGCGACCGGACTCCCCCGAATGCCCGGCTTTTGATGACAGTGGGCGGGTCCTCTACGTCAACTGGGGCATGCAGTCCTGGACCCTCGGGCTCACTGAGCCGTCAAAGGAGCATGCCCTTCTCGAGATCACGGTCTCCTCAGCACGCGGCGCCGCGACAGAGGCCCGCATTGTCGATCTGAAACCCGGCGAGACCTCGGTCGTTGCCCCCGTTTACGTCGCGCTTTCGCAGGAAGCCGAGATCGCCCTGCGCGTTCTCACACCGGATGCGGACAGCCCGACCGTCGCCGGGAACCCGACGGGCGCCAGCACTAGAACGCCGGAAGTGCTGCCCCCTTCAGCGTGCAGCTTTGACCAAGTCCGCCGGGCGTGTGACGCCGCAGCGGTGGCGGGCCACGCCGACGCCGGTGTGTTGAAGGCCCAGTTGGCCATGCTGCGTGGCGAGCAGGACGCCGTCCGCGCGCTGGCCGAGTCCGAGGCGCCGGCGGCGCGCATTGCGGACGCGGCCACGGCGTTGCGCGCAAGTGCGGCTTCGCTCGAGGCCCTGGCCAAGCTGCTCGGGCGCTTCTGGGAGGAGGGCGGCGCCGGGCGTTTTGTCTATTGGGCCGACCCGAACCCCTGGGACCCCTTCGATCCCGAGGCCGTGCCCGACGCGCTCGAGATGGAACAGCCCGTCGAGATCGCCGCCTACGGGAATGAGTTCGAGAACGTGGCGCTGACCTTGCGCAACATCACGCCCGAGCCCCTCGATGTCCGATGCATGTTCATGGCGCCCCAACTTGGGCAGCAGCGCCCGGAGGGTGAGCCCGACGAACCCCGTGAGCACGTCACGCTCAGGCGGCTGGTAGCCGTGCCGACCCTGATGCAGGAGCGCGTATTCGATGCGCTGCCGGGGCTCGACCGGTCACGCTCGATCACGCTGTCGCCCGGCGAGGCGCGGCAACTCTGGATCGAGATCAAGACCCATGGCCTCGGGCCGGGCGCCCACGAGTGGACGCTCTACCTGGGCAGCTTGACCAAGCCGCCGACCGTATGGGCGGTTCCGCTGCGCGTCGAGGTCTGGCCGGTCGCGTTGCCGACGGACGTCTTCGACAAGATGAACTGGAGCAACTTCAACGTGGGCCAGGTTTCGGAGCAAGCCGTGCAGGACATGGTTGATCACTGCATGTCCGTCATCTACGGTCCGCCGCTGCCGCCCATCCCCGTAGATGGGGAAGGCGCCCTCGCCGGCAAGGTCGACTGGGCCCGCTTCGACGAAACCCTCGCCCGCGTCCCCAAGCACTTCACCATGCTCTGGGGCGGCCCGCCGTTGCGGCAGTGGCCCGAGGGCGTCGCGCCAGACGAAGACAGCGACGCCCACTTCAACGGCTTCCGAACGGCCATCCACGCCCTGGCCGCCCACCTCGCCGGGCACGGCTTCGGCTACGACCAGTGGGCCTTCTACCCCATCGACGAACCGTGGAACACGGGCTTCACCCACATACCCCACCTCAGGCACTTCTGCGAGATGGTCAAGCGCGCCGAACCCCGCGCACAGAATTACACCGACCCCTGCGGCCTCGTTCGCGTCGAGTACCTCGACGAGTTCAAGGACCTCATCGACATCTGGCAGCCGGAGCTCAACACGCTCAAGCGCGACCCGAGGCTGGTCGAGTGGTTCCAGCAAAACGCCACACGCTTCTGGGCCTACGAGGCCCCCGGCCCCGCCAAAGACTGGCGCCCCCTCGGCCACTACCGCGGCTTCGGCGGTCTCGGCGAGCACATCGTCCACCAGGGGCTGTCCCCAGACCACATCCTGGCGAAGATCAGGGAACTGCACGCCTGAGCCCGCTGTTCCGTGGCAAGCCTTTCTTCACGCGACTTCCCTCGCGCTCACGGCCCCGGTGTTTGCTCAAGCCTTCTCGGGATCGCAATCCGTGCATTGCATAAGTACGGACAGTGATCCTTTTCTGACAACCCCCTGTCTCAATCATGTTGACACAGAGGGGGAGGCTCAATTGATCGAGCTGGTGATGATCGACCTGGACAAAGAACCAGCATTGCGGATGATGAGCGAGCGAGGCATTTGCGAAATCGCGGTTTTTGGATGGCAGCATGGCACGGGGTGAGCAGGATCCCAGGCGCGAGACGCGCGGCAGGCGTCAGATTGAGTGAAACGGGGCGCCGCGCCGTGTCTCTT
>Ga0114930_10001182_pt1 | contig 25606 bp, 21 predicted proteins | sample AnhtaG_FD_87300 | JGI IMG/M metagenome (GOLD analysis project Ga0114930, IMG submission 87300) | Deep subsurface microbial communities from Anholt, Denmark to uncover new lineages of life (NeLLi) - Anholt_01485 metaG | ecosystem: Environmental > Aquatic > Marine > Oceanic > Sediment | place... | reverse complement strand
TATTTAAAAGGACATAATCTAATAATTTACAAACCTATTCTCTATAATAGAATTTTGATTTTATGATTATGTCTAAAACTTCGCTTTCTGGTACATCATACCAATGTTTATACGCATCAGCTACAGCAAACCAAGATGTTTTCCTTATATTAGGGCAATAAATCTCATCTACTTCATGTTGAATACGGGTAACTGTATGTAGTGGTGCTGTAGGAACTCCTATATATAATTGTTTTGGATTATATTTTTTTATCATTTTAATCGCTGCCAACATAGTAAATCCAGAAGCTAATCCATCATCCATTATAAAAATATAATTATTATTTATGAAAGAATTATAAGATGATTCAATATCTGTACTTTTATTGTAAAAATCAATTCTTTCTCTAATTTCTCTCTTCGTAGTTTCTATGGAAATTTCTATTGAACTTTCTGAAAGGTTTAATCGAGATAACAGAGCTTCATTAATTAATACGGTACCATCTGTTGTAACCGAACCAAAACCCGCCTCAGTGTTGTAAGGAATCTTAATCTTTCTTACAATTAATACATCAAAATTTATATTAAGTGCATTACAAAAACCTTCTGCGACTGGTACGCCACCATTAGGAATTGTAAATAAAAAAACTTTTTCAATTTTATTGCTAATAATTTCCTTTATGACTGGATTTTGGTTTAAAATAAATTCAGCTAAAATCTCGCCTGCTTTAAATCTAGACTCATAAGGAATAAAATTCATGATCAAAGTTTAATATGATATAAGAGAATTTAATTTTAATATTTACAATTTCTATCTTTCTATTTACTTAAAAATAAAAATAGGAACTCGATTCTATAGTTAGACGCTTTTTTTATTGAAAAGAAAGGATGATGGATTAGAAAAATGGGATTTCAAGAATTTAAGGGAAACTATCTTAAAACAACGGTTCCAGGAAATAAAATTGATATGATAAATTCAGTTGGTAATTTGATTGATAAAAATAATTTGAGTTTTTTTGCTACACAATATAGAAATGAATCAGACGGCAAGGTACGAGCAACAATTATTGAGGCTATAGCGAATAGTGTACCAGAAGCTTCAAGTCCAATATTAATTGAAGCTCTTACAGATAATTTTATAATCGCTAGAAAATCAGCGGTGATTGCGCTTGGTAAAGGTAAAATATTCTCTGCATTAAAGCCTTTATTAGAGATGCTCAGTAATCCCTCTTTAGAAATAAGGGATGATGTAATTAAATCAATCGTGAATATGGGAAAATTAGGAGATGTAAGTGAGATTATAAACTATTTTGATAAAGGAAATATTCATGTTAAAAGATCAATTCCAATCATCTTGGGTAAAATTCAATGCGATGATTCAACTAGTTACTTAAAGGAATTGCTTCATAAAAACGATCCTGAAGTCAGACGCAATTCTATTCAAGCTTTAGAAAAAATTCTTCAAGTAAAGGATGCGAGACTAATTATCAATCTATTGGACGATCTTGATGTGGAAGTTAAGAAGGCAAGCATAAAAGCCTTAGGTTCAATTAATAGTAAACGTGCGATTGATCCCCTTCTAAGATTATTAAAAAATAAGAGTGAAAATGTTCGTAAGCTAACTATTAAATCATTAAAACGAATTTTTGTAAACATTGATTCTTATGAAAAAATATATGAAGTTGCAAATAGCAAAAATATGATAGAGAGGAAGGAAGCAATCAAACTTTTAGGTTTACTTGAGGATGAGAACTCTATAGACTATATGATAAATTCCTTCAAGAGTAGTGATAATAAAACCAGAAAACTTGCTTATAATTCACTTCTTCAGATTTCTAAAGATAAAGTTCCAAATCAAGTTCTCAAAGGCCTTAAGGCTAATGAATGGAAGGTAAGAAGTCTATGTGCAAAATTAACAGGAAAGTTAGGTAACGAACAGCAAATTTCATCACTATTAAATCTTTTAAATGATCCTGATAATAGAGTGCGAGACATCACTGTTGATGCTTTATCCAAAATAAAGAATCAAACGTACATTAATGAGGTGAAGTCTTTATTGATTTCTCCGAATTGGAAGACTAAAAGAGCAGCAGTTAAGCTCTTTATTAAATTAGGAGATGAAGATAGCTTAGAGGCGCTATTACCTTTAATTAACGACGATGATCTTTTCATTAAAAGTTGGATTGCTTTAGCATTAGGAAAATTCGAATATATTAGCGACATATCTCCATTTACAGAGATGCTTAAAGACACTGATCCAAAAATTAGAATTGCTGCTGCTAAAGCACTAGGTCAAATAGGAAATAATAAAGCGTTAGAACCGCTAGCAAAATCCCTATGGGACGACAACTGGAGTGTTAGAAAAGAGGTTGAAGCTGCATTAAACAAAATCGATTCTAACTGGTTAAAATCTATTTAATTTCGAGATTATAGCTGCAATATAAGATTTTGAAATGGAATTCGTTAAAAATATCGTTTAAAACTAAAACAAGTATTTTTAAACCTAAATTTTCATGTTATACCATAACAATATTTTAAAAATAAATGTAACTCAATTTAGGGTTAAACTTTATGAATAATTTAAGACATAAAACAAAATTAATTCTGATTTTGCTGGCGGTTTTAGTTACAACCATCAATCTAAGCATGCTATTTACATCAGTTAAAGCAGGACCATATGTTCCTGAAGAACACATAAATAACGGTTGGCATTGGGGCATCGATGTTGGTGACGAGCTCTATTGGGAAGTAGAAATGATACTTACTAACGCGTCAAATGATGAGGTTACCATGATGTTTAGAGACATCTGGATATATAACATAACCTCCATCGAAAATGTGACAACAGATTGGTTAGGAGTAAACGAATTTTCGCTGGTTAACGCAAGCCAATATTATTTCAATGATACGGAAAAAGAATTGGAATCCTATGGAGACCCTATGGAATTCGCGTTATTTGGGTATAACAACTTAGACACTATTAAACATAAATATAGAGCGGGAAATGGTGCTGCACCTTACATACTACCTCTAAATGGGACAAACAATATAGAAGTCGAAGTATTAGACGATATTCTCAACGAATCGTTTTATGGTCCACTTTCTGTAAATAGATTCAACCAGTTTGATGGATATTCCTCGATTGCTTTAGATAACTCCATGTTGTTTACAAATTCGTCTGACGGCTATTATCTGTACCTCGAATATGGTGCTACAGATGGAGTAGCAGAATATGCAGAAGGATATATGAAAATTGAAATGGGTGAATCAATGCTAATTAATTTTACAATACAAAGAGTTATGGACTACGATATAACTGACGAAGTAGAGTGGGGTGTTGAGGTTGGAGATACGATATATTATGATTGGTATGAAGGCGGAGATAGTTATAAGGATGCAAAAGTGGAAATTATAAACATTACAGATATGATGCTCCCAAAATCGAATAACGGGTTTATGGAGGAAGATATTAGTATGATTTATCAAGTAGTTTTTGCTAATTTGTCAATTTGGAGTGGAACCGATTACATTTTGGACATCGGTAATCTTCCTATAGGGATGGCTAATAATTTCTATTTCCAATATTTCGATGAAGGATCCACAGGCGCATATAACTTTCTAATACCTAATAATACTCTAAAAGAAGATATTGAATTTGTGTGGAATCTTGACACTCTCCAGCTTTTGGGGTTACCCTTTGATCAAGTTGAAGTAGTTGAGAACGGAAACTTTGAGTTTATTGTAAGTAATTCTACTAATAACTTCAGAGTAAAACAAACTATTGAAAAATCAACCGGAATAGTACAAACATATATGGTTCAAGAATCTGGTGATGTTCAGCTATATATAGAGATAAAAAATATGACACTAGTCGACTGGGACTTAGAAATAGGTGATGTTGTTTATTATAAACATAATTCTCAAGATGGTGAGATATATAATAGAGCAACAATTATCGCTACTGACGGTGAGTTCGTTAATTTGACAATATGGGAAGAAATTAGTGGTGGACTCTTCACGAAAATACCTGGACAACCTGAATTACAATTCTTTAAGATAGTTATAGCTGAACTTGAGGAATTTAACGAAGTAACAGGAACTTGGCAAAGTAATGGAGATTATATATTCCTTGAAGCCAATACGTATTGGCCTATATCGCCTTACGCAATGTATGGACCCACCATTCCACCATTATTTATACCTCTTGGTTTCACGGGAGAAGATGTTGAAAATCTCTTAGGAGTGTTTAGCGACGTGTTTGATGAGATGACTTTCACTGAGGATCGCGTTAATCTTAGAAATTCAACGATTGGCAAAGATTATGATATATATATAGATATATCTACAGGTCAAATAACATTTTTAGGAGGCTGGATGAATATGCCGGGTGGAGACGACACAACTTGGATGTACATGGCAATATACCCAATGCACAACGAAACGCTCCATTCTGGAACAAATAGTATTTCCGTTGAAATTAACGATGCTATAAGTGAACTAGCTGTAGCTAATATTGATATTATTACCAACAATACCGGTATAGAAGTAGTAAATGCTATTTTAGCTTATAATCCAACAAATACTTCCATCACCAATGGAACAGTCATCTATTATAATGATCTTCTAATTAGTAACACTACAGGATTAGAGAACCTAACCTTCTACATCAAATTCGACGAATCCTTTGATCTAAATAACTATAACCTTACCTTTTGGGCATGGAACATGAGTGGTAATAATGAGTGGGAAGCAGCTCCTCCAGAAGCAACCGATATGTTTGTTTACGATTATACGGATAATTCCTTGACAATAATTTTTCCAGTAGGCGGTGGTTCAGGTCCGATTTCTATTATCATGGCAGTCTCATATATTTATACCGGTTCTGAAGAAGCAATACCTGGCTTTCCGTTTTTAATGATACTCGGATTTCTTTCTCTAAGTGCAATCGCTTTAATAATAAAGCAAAAAAAGAAAGTTAAAAAATTGTATTTATAAATCCAAATTTTTTTTTATTTTATTACTTATTCTTATTAGGTGCATCTAATTATAATTGAAAAAAATCATTTTTTTGTTCCCTCCAAACCAAACTAATTGAAGTATTTATTTGATTTTAAATACTTATATTAAATTTTTTATTTGGTTTAGCAATTTTTAAATAATTTCGAACCTTAATAAATTAGTAAGAGAATGAACGAAAATTTAATAACAAGTTCATCTGATGATGATGATGACATATGGAAGCTCGAGATACTAAAGGTAAAATCATTAAAGAAACTTTTCCATCTGAAATGGTTTCCATTGTGGGCGATATCCTTGCAGGAATCGTGCTCTCTCTTTTAATAGTTTCATTTAAGAGCTTTCTTTTATTAATTCTAATTATACCTGCTTTGCTTTCTCTTAGGGGTAATTTAAGTGGCCCATTTATCGCTCGAACTTCAAGAGACTTCATTATAGGCGAATTTAATAAGAAATCATGGTTTGAAAATGTATTAGCTACTTTGTCTTTATCGTTATTAACGGCTATAGCAATTGGAATTTTCAGCATCCTTATTAATTTTTTATTGATTAAACTCTATATTTTTCATATTGGTTTGTTAATCATAATCCCTGTTATTTCAATCGCGTTGACTTTAACGATTTCAATTCCTTGTTCAACCCTCTTAAATTTCCTAGCATTTAAGAGGGGGCTTGATCCAAATAATGTTGTAAATCCTATAATGACAGCGATAGACGACTTGTTTACAGTTGTTAGTTTCTATTTAACAATTATTATGTTGGGGGTGCCATAATATTGGATTACTTCAAAAAAATCTTCAAGGAATCAGTAATAGTAGTTCTAATTAGTTCTGTTATGGGACTCTTTTCCGGGACGCTTCTATCAAATAATGAAAGAGTGCTGTATAGTTTTCCTATTATATTATTAGTTCTACCGTCTTTAAATTCTTTAATAGGAGATATCTCAACAGTTCTAGTTTCTCGCCTTACATCTCACTTATATCTAGGTACGTTAACTCCAAAAATTCAACTATCTCATCGATTAAAACAAGATTTTTATGGGTTGCTTATAACAATTGTTATAAGCCTAGTTGCATTAATAAGCCTAGGATACATATTGGCAAGTGTAACTGGAATAGAAATCGTTAATCCCTTGTTGATTATATCAATTTTTATCATTACTATTTTGATTCTATTTGGGCTAATGTTCATATTTTTATTTATGGGTTCCATATTAATATTTAGAAAAGGAAAGGACCCAAATAATTTCTTAATTCCTTTGGTAACATCTCTAGCAGATTTTTTAACCCCTTTATTTATCATAATCTTAATCCAAATATTTGTTTAATTACATAAACGAGAGTGAGAAAATAATTAAAAAACACGAAAAAAGAAAGAAATTTCAGTATCAACCTATATCACTAAAAGACATTTTAAAAGAGATGAAACAGAAGATCGACTTGATGATTGATCTCGCTTACAGCGCTATTAAATTTAGTAGTAAGGAAATTGCGGACGAGACGTCTAAAATGGAAAAAAGAATTCACGAATTAACATTTCTATTGAATTTACAAATTATTCAAACTCAAACAGGCGGTTTTAAAGAAGCAAAAGCTTTAGAGCCTATTGTTGTTATGGGTTTCTCTATTGACAAAATCTCCGATGCTCTTGCAGACATCGCTCGAGTTGTATATATTAATAGCGATATATCGGACTTCACACAATTGTTTTGGGACGAGGTACCTGAACCTATAGTAAAAATTATTGTCAATGATGATTGTGAATTTATAGGAATGAATCGTAAAGAAGTTCACTTTAGGTCTAAATACGGAGTTGATTTAATTGCGATAAAAAGAAAGGATAATTGGTTATTTGATAGAGACAATGAAATTCAGACCGGAGATATATTGATAATTAAAGGAGAAATTGAACCAATTAAAGAATTGAAAAAGTTAACTTTTGATGCTGAAGATTTTTCTTTCCATATTGATGACGAGAAAAAAGATTCTGAATTTGATCTAACTAATCCTGAACTATTCGATAAAATTAAAGAACTCAAAAAAGATTACATACTAATAACAGATATTTCGGAAACAATGATAGAGCTAGCATTAGCAGCATTGTTCTTTAAGGCTTATGATCTAGCTGAAGACGTATTAGAGATGGAATCTTTGATGGATGGATTGAATATAAATTTCGAAAAGGATCTTTTAAATTTAACGCAATTACTTGACAATCCAAGAATTTTAACAGGAATAATGCGTATAATATTTTCATGCGAATTAATAGCAGATGCAGCAGCTCATTTAGCTGAAAATATTTTAGAAGGCTTTGAACCCCATATTATTCTTCAAAAAGCTATTGAAGAAACTCAAGAAATAGTTGTACGAGAAACTATCTCAATAGAATCATATTTCAAGGAAAAAACCTACAAACAGTTACAAAATCAACAATATAAGCGAGGGTTTCATATTATTGCATTAAAAAGAGAAAATAAATGGATTTACAGTTTTAAATCAGATTTTATTTTTGAAGTGGGTGACCTTTTAATAGGTTTAGGCCCTAAAGAAACCGTAGATCAATGGAGAAGTTGTGTCCATCCCGAACTCTCAAAGGAGGAAAGATAGAAATGAAAAATTTAGATTCGAATTTAATACAGGAAAGGTTTTCAAACACTCTTTTAGAGATCGCAGATCAGGTAAAAAAAAATTCTAACTCAATTGACTTGAGTCAAGTCTTAAAATTAATTGATTTGATTATTGAAGTTAGTTCAAGCAATGGAAGGATATTTATATATGGAGCCGGAAGATCTGGATTTATTGGTAGGTGCTTTGCTCAGAGATTGATGCATCTAGGTATTAAATCTTGTTTTGTTTCTGACGCAGTTACTTATCGCTACAGTAAAGAGGATTTACTGATATTGGTAAGTGGAAGCGGTGAAACAACCTCACCTAAAGCAATAGCTGAAGAAGCAAATAAAATCGGGGGTAAAATTGCTTTATTTACAGGAAATCCTAAAAGTACCATAGGAAAATTATCTGATTTAACAATTAAAGTTGAGGGAAAAAATAAAGAGAATGCGATTTCAAAAGAATCTTTAGCTCCTTTCACATCTTTATTCGATATATCTACGCTCTCAATATTAGATTCTATTGGTTCTTCATTAATGGCTCTATTGGGAATAACAGAAAAAGACATCAACGAGCGACACGCATCAATTGAATGAGATAAAACGTTATCTAACAGTGATTTATATGCATGATTATATAGAAGTTAAAATTATTTCTTTTAGAAAGGGAAGAGGAGCTTTTGCGAAAAAAGATATTAAAAAGGGAACCGTAATCGACGTAGCAAATGTAGTTTTGATAACTAATAAAGATTATAGAAAGATTAAAAAAACAAACTTATACAATTATTGCTATATTTGGGAAGACCCTAACCACAAACCTGCTTTTAAAAACGCGGTTGCTCTAAGCGTTAGTCAGTTTATCAACCATTCGTACACTCCCAATTTACAGTATTTATATGATTATAAGAATAGAGCAATTGAATATAATGCTGTTCAAGATATAACGAAAGGAGAAGAGCTAACAGTAAACTATAATGGCTTAGTTGACGATACTAGTCCTTTATGGTTTAAGGTTCACGATTAATAGTTAACTTCTTTGTTTTCTCAAATCGCTTAAAATTTTTAGGTTCATTATATCTTCTTTTAAATCCTTCCCCTTAGGAGTTTCTAAAATCCCCGGAATATCTTTAAATTTCTCATCATTTACTAAAAAACCAAATGGTTCCTTTCCAATCTTGCCTTGCCCTATGTGAGTGTGTCGATCTACTCTCGACCCTAATTCTTTTTCCGTATCGTTTAAATGAAAAGCAAACAGATAGTCTAATCCGATAATATCTTCAAAGTGGTTCCACATTTCTGTATACTTCTTTTTAGTGGTAAAATCATATCCCGCAGCGAATGAATGTGCGGTATCAAAACAAATTCCAATTCTACTTTTATCCTTTATTTTGTTTATTATTGTCTCAAAATGGTGAAATTTATTACCCAACCCCTTACCTTGACCAGCGGTAGTTTCTAGTAAAATCATAACTTTAGAACCTTTGGTTTCGACCATCAATTTATTTATCTGAGTAGCAATTTGAAGAAGCGCTTCATTTTTTGTAATTTCATTTTTATCGCTCATAGGGATAACCCCGGGATGGATGTTTAAGTATTCAATACCAAGTTGGGTTGCCTTAGTAAGTTCATCCAACATAGCGCTATATGATTTTTCTAATTTTTCGTTATCAATGCTCGCCAAATTAATTAAATAACTGTTATGACTAATTACCGGCCAGATTTTGTCTTTAAATTCATCTTTTGTTTTAAGAAATATATCAATGTCTTTTTGAATTAAAGGTTTTGATGACCAAGAACGAACATTTCTTATAAAAACTTGAATAGTTTCGCACTTTAATTCTCTACCTCTATGATAAGCCATGTGTTTGCCTTCTGAAACGCTCATGTGAGCCCCTAATCTCATTTTAATGACACCTATGAAAAAAATAGATTTATATTAATTATCAGTGATTTCGTATTTTAAATTGTCCAAAATCTCTATTAAATCAATAACTTCAAAATTCATATTGAATTTATTGTTGGCATCACTTAAGTTAGTCCTACAAAACGGGCATACAGATGAAATGACTGAAGCACCTGTTAAACTCGCTTCCTCAAGTCTTTCCTTAGAAATCTCAACTGACCATTCTGGATACCCTATTTTTATGCCACCTCCAGCACCACAACACCAAGCATTTTCTCGATTTCTTTTCATTTCTACAAATTTAATTCCTGGAATTTGTTTGTAAACTTCTCTTGGAACCTCGTAGATATCCATATGTCTTCCAAGATGGCAGGGGTCGTGATAAGTGATAGTTTTATTGTATTCTGACTGAAATTTTAATTTTCCTTTGTCTAACAGCTTTTTAACCAATTCTACAGTGTGGTATATCTGAAAATCGTAATCAGCGCCATGTTTTACCCAATCTTTTTTTAAGGTACGATAACAACCGGCACATGATGTAATAATCTTTGATGCTCTTGCGTCATTTATTTGAGCAATATTGTAATTTATGAATTCTTTAACAGAATTAACTTGACCAGTTCGTATTACCGGGCTACAACAACAGTGTTCATCAACTAAAGTAAAATCGATGTTTGCTTTTTTCAAAAATCTCAAGGTAGCATCTCTTAAGTTTTTTTGACGATAATTAGACGTGCAACCGATAAAATATACCCATTCTGCTTCGTCTGGTAAATTGTATTCTTTCTTTAAATCTTCATTATCCGAGTTCTGTTCGCCATACGGATTGTACATCTTAGGGTTCTCAATGCGTTCAATTAGAGCCTTTTGCTTCTCTGGACAGAATCCATTTATCACAGCCTCTGCTCGAGCAGCTTCTATAATATCTACGAGAAAATCGTTAAACTTGTCAAACCTACAATTCTCAGTACAATTTCCGCAAGTAGAACACGCGTAAAGTACATTGGCCCCATCTTGACTCCACGAGATTTCACCGCTTATCAAACCATAAATTAACCACAACCTTCCACCTGTGGAATAAGTCTCAAATCGGAATTTTTTATAACTAGGACAATTAAAATCAGAATAATCGTAGGTGAATTTACAATAACCACATCTAAAGCACCTATGAATTATATCTTTCCAATCCTGTTCAAGATTTAAAGTCATTTATTTAACCTCCCAATTTCCTGGATTCATGATATTATTTGGATCTAGAGTGCTTTTAATAGTTTTCAACAACTTCGTATAACTAGGATCCATTCTTTCAAGCGTTAATCTTTGTCCTTCTAATTCAGCTTTCCACGGAATTCCTCCTAATTCTAATGCTAATTTATTGGTTTCATGAAGGGCTCTTCTAGCATTTTCCATATCTTTAGGGTCAGCCCTATTGAATGAATAAGAAAAAAACATCACTATTGTGTGAACTCCTCCTATTAACCGAGAGCCTAAGGTTGGAGGGATACCATATTTTCTTGCGAGTTCTACTCCTTTCTCGTATGCTTCGGGAATCCTCTCAAGAGGCATAAACGCGCCCACGTATTCAAACCCGCCCCCTTTTCTAAAATCGGCAGCTCCTGCAGCAAATATAGGTTTATCCAAGTATAGATTTCGCATTTTCTCTGGAGCCTTCATAAATCTCGCGTTAGACTTTCGGTATATGCGTTTAATAGCTTTTTTTTGGCGATCTATATCCTCTCCTGTTTCACCTGTGATATAAGTCATAATAAAAACGTATCCTTTCATCCATTCAGGTTTATCTTGCTTTCCAAGGAGAATATCTTCAGCGTAACCAGTCGCCGTAATTTTTAGTAATAAATTGGGTATATCTTTTGGGTCTTTCATTAATCCAAATATGATATCTCTCATTTTCGGTTTTGGAAATAATTGTATAGAAAGTTTCGTTACTATTCCCATTGTCCCAAAAGCGCTAATAAATAAGCCAATAAAATCTGGTATTGGGCCTCTATCAAACCAATAATCAGAAGTCGCGCAAGATCCCAATTTAGATATTTCTCCGTTAGCTAAAACAACTTCAAGGCCGTTGATCATTGCTCCATGTCCTCCATACCGCTGTGATAAATAACCTGAACCATGAATTAGCATGTTCCCAGCGACAGTAGCAGAAGGAGGCGCATCTGGAATAGGTGGTTGTAGATCTTTATAATTTTCATTCAAATGTGAAAGTAATTGACCCGTAGTAACTCCTGCTTCTACAAGTGCGTATCTGCTAAACTGATTTATTTCAAGAATTTGATTCATTCTTTTCATATCTAATACTATACCACCTTTTACCGGAATTATGAGTCCGCTTAAAGTTAGACCACCACCCATAGGAACTATAGGTATCTTCTCTCGGTTTGCTAAATTTACGATCTCTTGAACTTCTTCAGCAGTACTTGGCATTACTACGAAATCAACAGGGCGAGCTACCGATGCTCCGGGATCCTGAGAATAAATATACAAATCTTCCGAACGATTGGTCGCAAAAACCTTTCCTACAATATTTTCAAGTTCTTTTAAAATTATCTCATTGTTCAATTTTCACATCACCAATTATAAATTGAATTTCTCGATTGTAATATAATGATAAATTTTATTCTAATTCAAAATACTTTTTTTTCTATTTAAATTTATAATTTCTTACAGCGAATAATAAAATATAGATGAATGTAAAAAAATTTCTATATTAACTGAAATGAGCATTCAAGGTAAAAAAGAAGGAATTTGTCGTATAGTAGGTTCTATTTTAATTCTAATAGGTTTTATTTTATCACTAATTCTTGATTATTTTATTCTTAACAATCTCCTTTTATATCTATTCGTAATTTTAATCGTTGTTCCTCCCTTTTTATTGAGTATTCTCTTAAAATTAGAACGAGATTTTATTGTTAAAAACTCATCGAAATTATTACTCTTACTTGTAATAGAATCAATAGTATTGAGTGCATTAATATTTGCATTCTTTGACATATTTTTAATATTAAAATTTGTTTTAACTGTTAGTTCTTTACTCTTGCTCATTAGTAGTTGGCACTTCTCGCTTTCGCTTTATAAAAATAATAAGTTAATTTTCATTATTGGTGGTTTCGGGTATTTTATTTTAAACTTTTTTTTATGCTTAAGAATTTTTAACTTGGATAACTTATTTATTTTCAATCTATTTCCATCGGTCATTACCTTACTAGGATTACTTTTGATAATCGTAGCGGAATTAATAATGAAAAAAAAAGGTTTGCTAAACTACATATAATTTTATTAATCTAGTTTCTCCCAGAAATTGTGTAATTCTTCTTTAGTGAACGTAAATTTCAAACCGCTAGGTTCAGAAGCTTCTAGTTTTAAAAATTCGGGAACGTCATTCTTATTTTTAGTAATACCTGCTTTTTCATTGAACGCAAGCTCAGTTTTAAGAATTTGTTTTCCAATATTAATTACATCTTCTCTTGTTAAATTTAGATTATACATCGCGTTAATAGCATTAGTAACAATCTCCATATTCTCATAACTTGGGCCTATAAAATAACAGCAGCCAATAGAATCTAGTACTGTGGTGTATACTTGCAATTCAAACGATAAATCTAATTTCCCTTCGTTTTCGGTAAGTTCACCATAATCTTTGATCTGACTTGCGACTCTTCCAGCTATTGCAGCCCCACTCGTATGATCGGCACCCATTGGTGAAGTAGCATAGGTTACCCCCATTCCTTTAAAGACTCTAGGATCGTAAGCAGAAATACCTTGCCCTTTTATTTCCGGAATTCTCTGAGCATTTAATTTCTTACCAATATTTTTGACTCCATTACCGTATAATTTTCCTATATCGGTATTATTACGAATTTCTTTATCTAAGATATCGAATACCGCATCGGTGTCGCCCCACTGAATTTTATTACAATCCATAGCAACACCAATAGATCCACCGAATTCAATTGTATCAACCCCTACATCATCGCATAAGTGATCAATTTTAGCTAAACTATCCAGATTATTAATCATTAAATTACTACCATTTAACGCCATTGTTTCGTATTCGAAGCTCGAAGTTATGTGTTTTCCGTCTTCATCTACTATTAAATTGGAGCATTTAATTACACAATAAGGAGAACAAGCTAAACCTTTCTTTCCTCCCCTAGCCATTACAAGTTCATGCAGTTTTTCTCCAGAGATCTCAGAAATCTTATCAAAAGATCCCATCCTAAAATTTTTTGTAGGGATTCCTTGACGCTCACTCATAACTCTCATCATTAATGGTGTCCCAAAAGTTGAAAAAACTTTCTTCGTTTCTGCCAAATGTTTGGTAAAAGGAGTTGAAGTCTCTCGAAACTTCTTTAAATCGTGCATTTTTACTTTCGATTCTTTAGGAGGAATGATTATAATAGCCTTAATACCTTTTACGCCCATGACCGCGCCTAAGCCTCCACGAGCAGCGTGTCTACTTGGATAACCTTCTAAGTCGTTGGCAGCAACAGTTGCCGACAGCATCCTATTTTCGCCAGCTGGGCCTATAGAATAAATACCTATATTTTCTCCGTATTTACCTCTTAGCTTCCGGTGTAGTTCGTAGTTCCCTAACCCTTTATATTCATTACCAGGTAATAATTCGATGCCATTCTCGTTAATTAAGAGTATTTTTAATTCTGAGGATACTTCTTCAAAGACTAAGGCTCTTATACCATGTTTAGCAAGCATAAATGAAGGTCTGCCTCCCACATTTGCTTCTTTTATACCGTTTGTTAATGGACTTTTACCACCAACTGATGTGCGAGCAGAATTAGGGAATGGACTACCTGTAAGTAATCCATTTGCTACAATAAGTTTATTTTCTGGTCCGAGCGGATCACATCTGGGAGGGACCTCATCGTAAACAATTTGTGAAGTTAGCCCGCGAGCTCCTAATAGATAGTATTTTGAATCGTTAGTTATTTCTTCGTGAGCGATTTTAAGTGTTTTTACATTGATTCTAACAATTTGCATAAGTAAAATAAAATTTTAAATTATTTTACTTTTACTCCTTCATGAAAAGGGATTTCAAAAAAAAAATTAGAATTTATCAAAATGCACAATTTCTTCTAGAGATTTGCGCTCCACAACATCTCCTTTTTCTTTAACAGGATATCCTAACGGTGTTAATGCTAAGACTCTGAATTCTTCGGGTATTTCAAGAACTTCTTTTACTTTGGTTTCGTTAAACCAACCAATCCAACAAGTCGCCAAACCTTCAGCAGTTGACGCTAAAATTAAATGCTCGAAACAGATTCCACAATCTAAAGGAAAATATTTTAACCCATTGGTATTTGTTCCAGATCCAGATTCAGATATTACACCTACAACGTACATTGGTGCTTCAACAAACTTTTTTCTTTGACCTACTGCCTCCCATACTCCTTTCACCGTTTCGGGGTCTTTAACAACAATGTAATGCATTCCTTGCATATTTGCCCAAGTTGGAGCCAACCTAGCAGCTTCTAAAATTCGATTAACTTTATCTTCTTCTGGCAAATCAGGTTTATACACCCTGTAACTCCTTCTTTTTCTTACTACTTCGTAAAATTCCATTATTTAAACCATATTAATTAATTTCTTTACTTATATTTAGAGAGACGATGCTCTAAAACCTTACTATTTTTCTTAGGTATTAACACACGACGGATAAATCTTTATAATAAGCTTCCCATTTTATTCCCCCTTTATCGTCTGATATAATTTTCAAGACAAAGATTTATAAATGAAATTTGGATATTAGGATATTATTACATTATTAAAGTCGTAACATTCATCTAATTTTTTATATAACCTAATAATTTTAGATTGTGTTATGTTACCGATATATTTTTGTGATTTACTATGAATATGAATAGCAATTACCGTGATCTAATTAAATCTAAAAATAATGATCAAGATAATTTGCAGACTGCTCAACGTACTGATTGTTGTCTTAATCCCTCCATCGAAGAACGCGATGGTAATAAAGTTTGCCTAAATTGTGGTATGATCGCAGAGCGAACTTATGTGGGTAATGAGAGGAGGGCATACACGGTAGAAGAGATCCAGAATAGAAGAAGGACAGAACCGCGATGGCGGGACTTTGGACCGAGGACAATGTTGCCTACGACGAAGACAGATTCAAAAGGCAAATCAATAGGTCCTAAAGAACAAGCTCTATTCTCAAGATTATCTAAAATTCAAAACTCGTTAATTTCTAGCATAGAGAGAAACTTCTGGGAAGCCAAACCCAAATTAAAAATGTTAACTTCAAAATTAAACATTCCAGAATACATTTCAGAAACTGCCTGGAAGATCTATAGTATTGTTGCTAAAAAAAAGTTAACAATGGGAAGATCGATTAATGGTTTCATAGCAGGTTCTTTATACGCAGCGATTAGAGTTCACGACTTTCCACGATTATTAGACGAAGTGTGTGAGGCTTCTTTAACCCCTAGACGAACAGTTCATAGAAGTTTAGCTATGATTATAAGAGAAGTGCTTCCTAGTTTAGGTCTTAGGTATCAGCCTATCACCGCTGAGAGTTTAGTTTTTCGATTCGGAAACGAATTAGACCTACCAATGCCAGTACAAAAAGTCGCAATCAACATGTTAAGGACGGCCTCTAAGAACGGTTTAGCGCGAACAGGGAAGGACCCTAAAGGATTAGCTGCAGCGTGTATCTATATTGCCGCTAAAGATAATCAATTGCGCAGAACACAATCTCTCGTAGCAGATATTGCGAAGATAACAGAAGTTACGTTACGTAGCAGAGCAAAACAAATAAAATTGAAGCTTTAGTTGATCTAAAGCCAGCTAAATAAATACTTGATCAAGTAAGAAGTTCTATTTTCTTTTTTTTTTTCTCGAAATGAATAAATTTGAAATAGTATATTAGTTCTATTTAGTAGAAGTTTCTTCTTCTTGGATAAGAAGCATCCACTTGAGCCCTACGCCACCAAAGATTAAACCCGAGATTAAGAAACAACTGGTAACAAAAGTAAAATAAACCCACATTATAGCTCCAATCACAGGTGGAATGGAATAAAAGGTTGAATATATAGCTTCTTGTAATGTAATATAAGTTATACCCGTATTGATATAACTATTACCTAGTAAAACGATAAAATTCGTTTTAATAAAGCCTCCAATTACTAGAAACAAACCAATAAGTAGTAAAAACTTAGCAAATATATGGTTTTCGATTGTTTTTTTCTTTGCTGCTTTAAAAATTGAAAGCGATAAAACGATAAAACTACACATTACACATAATAAAATAATCCATAAAAGGATGGCGTGAATTTTCATAAAACCCGAATCAAAAACTACGTTGAATATAGTGTAATACGCGCCATCTAAGTTTAAATTAATTAGGAAACTAAATAAAATTAGATCAAGGAGTTCAACTATAGAAAGAATAAAGAAACTAACGCTAAAAATTTTTAACCACTTTGAAACTACTTTACGCTCCATTTTTAATCAGCTCGATATTTTTATAAAAAAATTATTACTTTATATTTTCTTTAGAATCTTTTATATATATATTTAATTTGATGGTTTTATATAAAAAATTTATAAATTAGAAACTAATATTTTTTTTGAACAGCAAAAATTAATAAATAAAATCAATTAATTGATAAATTCTTGAAGAGTAATAAGAAAGAGTCCAATAAAGATATTGAATGTAAACATAAGAATCTAAGACAAGAAGGGGGCTTCTTTGTCTGTCAAGATTGTGGTTTAATTGAAAAAGATCAAATTGCTTTTGAGAAAACACCTGCTCCAGATTTTTATTCTGATTCTCAAATAGATTATGAACGAAAAATAAGAGTAAGCGATTCTAGAGCTATTCAAGATCCAGAAACAAAGAAGCGGTATGAACAGATAAAAACGTTAAGCAAATGGTTCCAAGATTCTCAAAGTAGTTTTACTGAACAGAAGAAAACTATTAGCATGTTGAAGGGTTATGGTATTGGATTACACATTGATAAATCTAAATATTTTGAGATAAAGGATAAATACTTACGATACAACAAACATCATCGTCAAACCTACGAAAATATGGTCATTATATTTCTGGCAATTATTTGGATGGAGATTAAAGAAACGACTAATGTTAGAATTGAAGATTTCATTAAAGCCTCTAAGGAGTTGGGTCATAAAATCAACAAAAAGATGCTTAATAACGCTATGTTAAAAGTTAAACGAACGGACAAAAGATTAAAAGGTTATAAAAACGCTGAAAATTTAGAACAAGAAATTAAAAAAAAAATTAAAATTCTTTTCCAGAAAGATTTAAACAATATTAAATATGAAAGAGTCAAACAACACTTCGACAAGGAACAAGATTATAACAAATTGAAGATGGACATGCAATTGTTAGCGGTTAATATTTTAAGCATAATTCCGTACGACAAAATTCAAAACCTAAATTACAAAGCGTTTACGGCGGGATTGATTTATTATATAGGACAAACGCAAGATAATCGCAAAATCTTCACTCAAAGTATTGTTGAACAAACTAGCAGGTTCTCAAGCACTACGATTAGAGGAAAATACCATCTCTTAATTGAAATTTTGGGAGATCCTCAAAAATTTAATCTCTAGCTAATTTAGTTATAACGCATGTAATAATTTCGCATGTATTAAAATCAGATTTTAATCTTTTTTTTACGTATTTTTTTTACTATAATAAATCCTACAAAACCAGCAGTAAAAACTAACAATGTTCGAAAGGGAAATACCCCTTCATTTCTATAAATGTAAATATCTGCGGCTATTGATATAATAGTACATAATAACATTCCAAATAAACCTATAATCATTAATTCTATTTCTAAGGGTCTCTTATTATTCCTAATTATCTTATGATAAAATTTCCTTGGTGTGATTATAATAAAAAATCCTCCAATAACGAAAAATATCCATCCAATAATAGGATATAAAGGAGATATTATAATCTCAATTACAAAACCCATTATGAAATAAAAAATAATTGAAAAGGTTCCAATAAAAAAAAGAACAACTCCAATAAGAAGAGAAAATTTTATCGTTTTTGATGAAATTGGCACATTGATATTATCCTTTAATTGATTATTAATATGTTTCGAATTGAAATATGCAAAGTTATTTAGAGAAAAGAATATATAATTAAAAATGTTTAAATCACTATTTAATAGTAATTGATGTAATCTAAATGAGAGATTGATATTGAAGTGAATCAAACCGAGCCTACTTCTGATATAGCCTATTTTCAACCTATTGACGATTTAATTGCTCAATTTCAGACAGATCCTAATTTGGGTTTGAATTCATCTGATATCGAACCCAGATTTCTTAAATATGGGTATAATGAATTACCAAAGATTAAAAAATCATTGTGGAAAATATATTTAGCGCCAATCTTTAATTTTCTAATTATAATATTGATTATCTCAGGAGGAATTGTATTTATTCTCGGAGATCAGACTTCCACAATTATTACTTTTACGGTAGTGGGTATAAATTCGATAACTGTCATTACACAGCAATATAGAGCTCAAAAAGCGCTGGAATCTTTAAGAGAAATAGCAGCATTAAAATCAATTGTTTTAAGAGATGGCATTGAATTTGAGATTCCTACAAGTGAGCTCGTACCAGGAGATATTATCTTATTAAAACAAGGAGATAAAATTGGTGCAGACTCTAGAATCATTGAATTTACTAATTTAACTATTGACGAGGCACCCCTCACTGGTGAAAGTGAACCTGTAGAAAAAAGGAACGAGATCTTGAAAAATAAAAATCTACCAATTCAAGAACAAATCAATATGTTATTCATGGGGACCTATATTCATACTGGTAGAGGAAAAGCTTTAGTTACTGGAACTGGATTAAATACTGAAATTGGGAAAATCTCGGATCAGCTTAGTGAGATGGGTTCTATTGAGGATATCCCGCTCACGAGAAAGCTTAACAGATTAGGATATATCCTTGGAGCTATAGTTATTATTAATTTAGTCATTTTGATAGTATACAAATTTATTGTTCTCGGGTTAGAAGGTTTGTTTTTTGGTGAAAATATCACTAAGGCACTTAGTAGTTCTATTTTAAGGGCTATGGGAATTATGCCTATTAACTTACCTCTATTAACTACTCTTGTCCTAGTTACAGGGGTGCTTAATATGGCTCAAAGTGGCGTAATTATCAAGAATTTGTCGGCTATTGAATCACTTGGCCGCGTTTCGGTAATATGTTCAGATAAAACTGGCACAATAAGTAAAAATGAAATGACCGTGGAAAGATTTTGGATAAACAATATGGAATATCAAGTTACCGGTTCTGGGTATGACTCTAATGGAACTATTCTTGAAAACGGGAATGAAGTGACCTTAAGGGAAAATTTGTCATTTCAGAAATTTATTGACTCAAGTGTTTTAAACAATAACGCTAAATTAGTTTACGAAGATGTTAAGGTCAGACTAAAAGAATCGAAGGAAATGGCCGTTAGAAAGGCTTTAGGCTCACCAACTGAGGCATCTCTATTAGTGTTAGCAGAAAAAGCAGGATATACTACTTACGATGTCAAAAATCAATATACTATATTGAAGGAGTTCTCATTTAGTTCTGAAATTAAACAGATGACTACCATTTGTAAGCTTAAAGAAGATGATACTAAGATCATAGCTTATTCGAAAGGAGCGCCTGAGAGAATCTTGGACATATCAAATCAAATTGAAGTAAATGGAGAAACGAAACCCTTAACTGAAAATTTAATAACACAGCTTTTAGATAAAATTAAAAGTCGAGCAAACCAAGGGTATAGAACTTTAGCCGTTGGTTATAAAATTATTGAAGACATTACGACTTTCAAAAGAGAAGAAGTCGAAAATGAACTAGTATTTTTAGGATATGTTTCAATATTAGATCCCCCAAGACCTGGTGTGAGAGCTTCAGTTGAGGAATGTGAATCCGCTGGCATAAAGATTGCAATGATCACAGGCGACCATCGAGCAACAGCAAAGACGATAGCAACTCAAATGACCATCTATAAGGAAGGTGATTTAGTAGTGGAAGGTCCCGAAATTAGCACCCTAAATGATGAGGACTTCAATCGAGTATCGGTTTTTGCACGTGTAAATCCTTCTGATAAAGAAACCATAGTAGAAAAATACCAATCGCAAAAGCACATATGTGCCATGACCGGAGATGGTATTAATGATGCATTAGCTTTAAAATTGGCCAATGCAGGAATCGCTATGGGAATTACAGGCACTCAAGTTGCTAAGGACACTGCAGATATGGTTGTAAGCGACGATAACTTCACATCTATAGTTAGAGGTGTAAAGATTGGACGAGGATTATTTGCGAGAATTCGAACTATAATATTCTTTTTTATTTGTTTAAATCTAATGGAAACTGTTATCTTTTTTGCATATGAGTTTATCCCATTTTTTAATTTATTTAGCTCAGAATGGCAACATATTTATATATTCGGGATTGTTCATTCTCTTCCAGCCTTAGCTTTAGTTGTTGATAAACATCCAACAGATGTGATGAAAGAATCCCCCAGAGACGAGGAACAACTATTAAATAGGAATATGTGGATTATGTTGGTAATACAGGCGTTGTTGATGGGAATAGGATTGGTTCTAGTACTTCAACTTACATTAGGAGGTTTAATCCCGTTGAATGAATGGAATCGTAATCTTACTATTAGCTATATTCCTGTTGGATCAACTCAACCCGAATTATTAGCTCAAAAAGCAAGGACAATGTTTATCACTACACTATTTATCGTGGAAACTTCATTTATATGGACTTTCAGAAGACCGAATAAAAGTATCTTTAAGAGCTTAAAAGAAGAATTCTGTCGTTCTCTACTAATTGTTAGCCTATTCACGCTTGCATTGCATGTTCTTTTCGTTCTATTTTCTCAAACAGTAAATTATTATGTGAACGATGAATTTGGTTTGGATTTACAAATCAACTTTCTCTTTTTGAGTGGTACCGATTGGATTATATGTATTTTGCTAGCGCTACCAGGAATAGTTGGAATAGAGATTTTTAAATACATTGCGAGATCCAAGCATATTATATTCTAATCTATTAATAATTGATTAATAAAAATCCAATACAACTTAATTATGAATACGATTAATTCTGATCATATTGATTTTAAACAAAAATTTGACGAAAAAGCCACTCAAGTGGTTTATTAAATACCTGAGTTTTTTCAAATTATTTGTAATGGCAATCCTATTGTCGTATATTTTTCAGTTTTCTCTTGAAAGTCTTTTTATTAGACAATTCCTCTCATCGCACCTGAAATCCCTCAACACGACCTAATAACCACTCTTAACTACCGCAACTGTAGTGAACGTGAAGATCAAATAACAGATTAGCAAAAAGCCAAATAAATATAAAGATAAAAAAGCAAGCAAATCACCACCACCACAAACCACCAAAACAAGCCCACACACCACTAAAACCACAGAAAATTCCACTATAACTAAAGGAAATATGAAATGAGCGGTCTTCCCACTGATAGAGAACCAATAAATAACAAACTCGTTAGATAATACATAGAAAATTGTCCAAATCCCAAAAATAACAAATATCGCACCAAGCGCCCGATGAAAGCTCTCGCCCATAATAAATCACGCTCTAACTATATAATAAAAAACAAATAAGTTCAAAAATTTATGGAGTAAAAACTCCGGAATACTCTCCCACCCTCCAATCTCGAAAAAAACATAATAAATGACCATCACACTATTTTTCATTAGCGTACCATCTTTCTATCAATCGGAGATAATTAAATCTAATTTTTGTTTGGATACTTTCTGTGATAGATCTTTCTTATTTTAAGCTTAATTAGCTATAATAGCACGGCCAGAACCATTCCTTGCCTATCGTATTAGGTATACACCCTTCCAAGTTTGAAACCCTGGCACTATAAACTCTTCTTGCGTATAGAAAAGCCCAAGGGCGATCCTGTTCTATAAGAAGTTCTTGAATCCTCCAATAATATTGCTTTCTTAATTCTTCATTGGTCGTCCTTAGAGCTTCTTCCATTAAGAGTTGGACGTTATCCCAAAGATTAAAAGGATTCCTCCCTTTTTCGATTGCTGCCTGATACCCATTGTATTGAACAAAATTTGAAGCAGCCGACCTATTGGTAAACAATGGATTAATGTAGGTGCTTGGATCGCTATAAACAAAACCCCATTCAAGAGTGTAGAGTTGAAGCATGTTCCTGTGGCGCCCCTCTCTTTCATATAACCTATTTGTAAATTCTTCCCATGTCATGCCGGCTTCTTCTACAACAATTCCGATTTTTCCAAGATTGTCTTGTAATAAGACTAAGACATCTTCTCGGAAATCGTTTCCAATGTTATAAGTATAGTTGAAAGTTGCAAATGTGGCTCCTTCCCAGTCCGGTTCGTTAATACTACCTATAGTTACATTCCATCCAATGCCAAAACCCATACCTTGCATGATTGCACGAGCATATGGTACATCTAATTCAGCTTCATCGAATGTCCAGTTCGCATATAGGATACCTTCTGGAATCGGTGATTCCATTCTTACGGCGTTACCTTCTCTTAAAACATTGAGTATATAATCGTAATCGATTGCGTATGAGATAGTTTCTCTCCAAGTAGAATTAAGAAGCACGTTGTTCATACCGAGGTATTGGGTAACTAACCCTTGACCCACATATACAAGATTAATACCTTCAGTTAAATTAAGTACACCTAAAATCTCATCCATAGGATTACTTAAATAATCAATATCACCAGATAATAAAGCCGCGTTTCTAGCGTTTGCATCAGTAATGATTGAATAAACTATCAGTTCAATTTGAGATTTTCCTTTCCAGTAATTAGTATACCTAGGAAGGACTATTTCTACTCCTGCTTCATATATATCGTAAAAGAAAGGACCAGTTCCGATTATTGTGCCCGTATATGTGTCAATGTATGCCGTTGCTGGAGTTGATTCGGGAGATAAAATGTAGGATGCACTGAAACATAACAACGCCTTGAATGGAGCAAAGCGATCGTTTAAGACAAAAGTAACGCTATAATTACTATTTTTAATAACATCCTTTACAATAGGAGTCCCATTAGGGAATCCATATAATTCTGCAACTTGTGTTACTCTATCCGTATTGGTGCCAGTCGTATTTAATGCCCATGCTAATCGCTCCCAAGTAAAAATAACAGCATCCGCGTTAAAAGGAGCTCCATCGTGGAAAGTTACGCCCTGCCTTAGGGTAACCATATATTCCTTTTCATCTGGAGACCACACACCCGACAATGCAAGATTTGGTATAATCGCAAAATTAGAGTCAGATAAATTGTATTTAAATAAGCCTTCACAAACTTGATCTATAACACTGAATGATATTTCATCATTAGCATATTGGGGATCGATATCCGATGGTCCATTGGGGATTCCATAAACAAGGGAGACATCATCAGGAGGACGAGGAATAGGAGGCCAACGAATCCAATTTGAGGGTGTCATTAACAAAAACACTAAACTTGCTACTAAAGCAATACATATTATCCTCTTCGCTAAAGATTTGAATTTTCTTTCCATGAATTTATCATCCCGGGTTTTTCATTTTTGATATCATTAGGTTTATTCCTTATAATAATAAAATGTCTATTTCTCAAAGAAAAATATATGAGCTCCTTACTTTTAAATGTTATTTACCCAAACCAATACTGTTTAAATATAAGAAAGCATGTCAAAAATAAAGTATAGGAAAGAAATTACCGTAATTTGGAAATAATATCATTATTAGCTTGAATATTAATTTTATTTTTACTAACTAATTTCATTAATAAAAATACTATAAATTTTAAAGAAGAATTTCTATAGTCTATTTATTATTATAAATATTTTTTACTAATAACTTAAAATTCAAAAAAAGTCGCGGGAGAATTTCATGGCAGAGATTTATTACAATATGGAGTTAGATCAGATTTATACCAAATTTCAAACAAACTCCACTAATGGTTTAACGAATGACGAAGCCCAAAAACGGCTTGAACTTTATGGATTAAACGAAATCCCTAAGGCTTCTAAAGGTTTTGTTAAAATTTATCTTGCTCCTTTATTTAATTGGCTTATCGTTATATACTTAGTAGGGGCTTTGATATTATTTTTAGCAGCTATTTTTGGAGGCGAGGGAGATCTCATCTTTATTCTTATGACGCTATCTATAGTGGCTCTTAATTGCTTTGTAGCAATTATTCAACAATATCGTGCGACAAAAAAGTTAAACGCACTGCGAGAAATGACTGCACCCACTACTACTGTTATTAGAAATGGGCAGAAAGCAGATATTTCAACAAAGAGTGTCGTTAAAGGAGATTTATTAGTGTTAAAACAAGGTGATAGAGTACCGGCAGATGGACGAGTAATTCAAGGTTCAAACTTAGAAGTTAATGAATCTAGTCTTACGGGTGAATCAGAACCTGTCAGAAAAAACCAAGAAGGAGCTGTTTTAACTAAAAAAGATGTTTCGATTGCTGAACGACATAATATGATTTTTTATGGGACTTTTATAACTACTGGCAATGCTACAGCTATCGCGGTAAAGACAGGAAAAGATACTGAAATTGGTAAGATTTCACAAGGATTAGAAGACGCAGGAACTTCAGACATTCCCATTAGAGAAAAGATGAATAACTTTGGCAAATGGTTAGGTTTAATCGTTATAGGTTTTTGGCTCGTTATAATATTGATCGTATGGCTAGCAACCGGAAAAATAGATATTGTAAAAAGTTTGAACTCCGCCTTAGATTTATTACCAATCAATATCCCACTATTAGTTACCATTATTTTACTGACGGGGGTTTTAGCCATGGCTCGTCATGGTGTAATCATCAGAAACCTCGCTTCTGTAGATAGTCTCGGTCGTGTGAGCGTAGTTTGCTCCGATAAAACAGGTACTTTGACTAAGAATCAGATGAGCATTCGGCACGTATGGACAAATGGTTCGACATATAAAGTTTCGGGAAGTGGGTATAGCCCTGAAGGTGATATTATACTAGTCGACGACCCGAAAAATTCTGTTA
>Ga0114930_10001181_pt1 | contig 25612 bp, 18 predicted proteins | sample AnhtaG_FD_87300 | JGI IMG/M metagenome (GOLD analysis project Ga0114930, IMG submission 87300) | Deep subsurface microbial communities from Anholt, Denmark to uncover new lineages of life (NeLLi) - Anholt_01485 metaG | ecosystem: Environmental > Aquatic > Marine > Oceanic > Sediment | place... | reverse complement strand
ATAATGATGGTGAAGGAGACTAGCCAGAAAGATCAAACCAGAGAAGAGGTGAACCGACCTTTGTCCGTCAAGTCGGAGAAGGGTCGCCTTCCTCACTAGAAACTCCACCCCGTAAATGCTAGAGATGATCACGAAGGGAACCAAAGGACCAGCATAATGGAACTCCTCCAACACGCTCATAGGGGAGTAGGTGCTCAAAAGGTTGATGGCCAAGGAAGGAAGAAGCAAAAACAACGTCTGGGGGCTAAAGAGCGAAGTGAAGGCCCCCGGAAGCAATAGATCCAATATGTATTTCACCTTCGCTGGAGTCAAGATGGTTCGCAAGATGAGGAGAGGGTTTGTAACTATGGCCATAGCGATCTCCAAAGGGCCATCACCTAGATAAGCGTAGTAGGAGAGAAAAGGAGACCCCCCTTGGGTATTGAAACGGGGGATGACAATATATACCGCGGCTAGAAACCAAGCCAGCCCTCCAAATATGGCCAAAGATCCCACCTTCCACTCCCGCTTCACCAAAGCGAGATAAACCCCCATCATGGATATCAAGAGCGGTATCTCCTCTTTACAAGCCATGGCTAATACGGCAAAGAGAAGGAAGATCCTGTACCTTTGCCTCTCCATGTGGTAAAAAGCGAAAAGGAGGAAGGAGGGAGCCAGGGTCACGGCGTGGAAATCAAACATATTAGCCGCTTCCAGGGCTGGGAAAAGCAAGAAGGCTGTCGAGAAAGAGAGGCCCGCGAGATCGCTTTTCAACCGTTCCCTGGCCAGCCAGAAGACAGGGAATGCTCCTAGAGCGATGACCACCGTCTGTAGGATCAAAAGAGTCTGGGGACCGCTGTAAAGGATATAGAGAAGAGAGATGGGCAACAAGATAGGCTCCACATGATGGGCCAGACGTGTATCTACCCCCTCGATATTCGTCAAACGCAGGATCCGGCCGTGGCTGGTGTTCCATACCGCTTGATCCAAATTCCCTAAATCAAAAGCCGTGGTCTCAAAGGCCTCATGCTTGAGGATGGTCAAGGTGCTGAAAAGGGCGACGTAGAGGAGCACCATCCCCAAGAAGAGGCCCTTCACCACCCACCTCTGACCCACCACCGATGATCCCCTACTCATCCACCACCTCAACCATCCCCAATGAAACCTTATCTCCTATCGCCACCCCACCCTCATCCACAATTGGCAACCGCTCACCACTCTCAGGCTCATATACCCCCACCACTATCTCATGCTCTCCAGCTAGCAACCCTTCAGGGATCATCACCCCATGGTTGTCCTCTACCTCCTCCCCTACCCCCCACCCACTTGTGGGCCTCATACCCCCTTGAGGCTCACCATCCCTCTGCGCCACTATTCCACCCTCTTTATCCAATAGGTGCACAAATACTTTGTAGTCTTCCTCCACCTCTCCCTCAACCCGCCAATGAAGCGTCAACCTTAGGATATCCCCAGCCCTTGCCTCTCGATCGATCAATCTATAGCCCTCGAGGATGATCTTATCCCCCAGCCTCACCCTCAATGGTCTATAAACACCCCCCTCTTCGAGGGAGGTGCCATAGATAATCAGCCTCACCCCCCCATACCACCTCTCCCAAGCCCGATACGCATGCTCATTCAACCACCCTTCCACAGAATGCACCTCCTCTACCCCTCCCTCATCCCAAAACACCCCCCAAATACGCCCATGCCCAGAGATGATCGCTGTTAACTCCCCCCCCATCTCCTCAACTGATGCTCCCTCCCTAGGAAGGGGATAGATCCCTATATCCCCCCATAAATATCGAGCCAATTCCTCCACTTGCTCACCAGGTACCATCACTACCCCATCCCCCTCCCTGCTCCCCTCCCTTAGCCACTCCCCTAGCCTCTGATAATCCTCCGGATTGTACTCCCCTCTCATCATGTAGTACCGCTTCTTATAGAGGTATGCCTCCTCCCCATTAGGTAGTTCGTATCTCTTCACTAATCCAAATACGATGTCGAAGAAGGGGGAACTCCTTACCAGTGCTAGAGCTCTCCGCTTCTCAACTATCAAACCCTCGTTCGGTCCGCTCTTGAAGAGCAAATAGTCGACGGCGAAAACCTGTTCCTGAGGAGGCGGAGCCCTCTCACCGCTCCGGAGCGTCTGTCTGACGATCTGCGGGTAGCTTCTGTAGGCGAGATAGTCGAAAACGTCGTGGTTGATTTGATCGCTATCGACTAGGACCGCAAATCTCACCTCGTCTCTGTCTCCCCTTACTCCCCTTTCTGCCGCCTCGTCTAGAACATCAGGGAGTATCCAATATCCGCTATCCGTCTCCCCTCGATTCGGCGACTGAATGAGCCCTCCCTGGGCGAGCAGGTTTCCCCTCCCCAAGAAAGGCACGTTGAAGGATGTCCTCTCCGGTATCCAGGCCCAGGTGTCGTAGGAGAGGATAAAGAATTGTACCATCCCAGCCATGACTAAGAGGGAAACCACAGTGGCCTTTACTCTCGGCCTTCCAATCCGCAAGATCCCGTAGGCGATAATGACCCCTGCCGAGGGGAGCAAGGCTATAGTATGCTTGGCCGTTCTCGTGGGCAAGATCGCCAAGGGTATGAAGAGCCACGAGATGATGACCCCCGCGTTGCCCCCTAACCTTCTGAGGCTTCCGGAAAGCCCAAAGCGCCTCAGAGCAAGCCCGGCTACCGCAAAACCGACGATAATCAGGGCGCTGAAATAGAGAAGGGAGAGCTGGTAGTTCATCAAGAGGCGAAGATGGCGAATAGAGGAAGGGGCCGCGAGGGAGGTCTTGCCGCCACGGCCCAAGAACTCCCTCAAGAGGGATTCGACGCAGGGTAGGTACCAACTGAAGGCGATCAGAAGCCCCAGGAAGATCGCGCTCAGACAATTCATTTCTCTGCTCGGGGGGCGACTGAGAGAATAGATGGTCAAGGCCAAAAGAAGCCAAGAGATGATGAAAAGCCATCTCCCCAACAGGAGTTTTGAGGCTTCCGCCTCATTAGGCAAGTACCAGATCAGAGTCAGCAATAGCCCGGCCACGACCGCCACGCCAGCCCATCTCTTATCGACAGAAGGCTTTCTTACCGAACGCCCCATCTTGGCCAACACTCCAGACCTGAGGGTAACCAAGCACAAAGGCCCCAGCACGAAGGCGGGAAAGGTCCACTTGATGAGCATACCCCAGCCGAGGCTCACCCCTAGGAATAAGGAAGTTATCCTCCTCTCGAAATCACGGCTGCGCAACAAGAGGTAAACGCTGAGGGCCACCACCGCCGTCAGCGCGTACTCCACGTAGAAAAGCCTGGAGATAGCGAAAACCGCGGGGAACGTGGAAACCGCGAAAGCCGAGAGCAACCCCACTCTTTGATCGCCTACTGTCTCGCCTATCCCGTATACAGCCCAGAGGAGAACAACCATGTATAAAACATTGGTCATGGTGGCCACATCAGCGGAACTACCGAACGCCCTGTAAAGAGGGATGGCGGAAAGGAAGAAGGCTGGGGGGCGATGGATAGGCCAACTCAGGACCTTGAAAAGAGAGGTGAGGTTTACTCTGGCCAACATGTCGCTATATATCAAACTCCTCTTCAGGTTGGCGGGCTGGTCGTGGCCTCCAGTAGTGACGTTAAGAGACAACCAAACCCAGTTGTTGAGGGCTTGGAATAGGAGAAGTGCCATCAAGGCAAGAAACGCCCTTCCCCTTTCGGTATCAAACCCCCTACGCAGGGCTGAAAACAACCTGGTCACTCAAATCCCCCTTTGGTTACCTAACTGATAGAGAGAGAAGGGAGCTCGAGGAATCGGTATCTAGCGAACTGCGGGCTCAGGTTTCAGCCTCATCGTCACCTGGCTTGCCAAGGCTAGAACCACCAGGAAGAGAGCGGTCAAGACCCTTCGACCCACGAGAAAGGCCACCACTAGAGGGGTTTCCAGCCCTGCCAGGGTCAAAATGGCATACCACCCCATCTCCACAAAACCCAGACCACCAGGGGTGATCGACAAAATGACACCTAGCTGGACAACGGCCATGCCGAAGAACATCCAGGCGAACGGGATGCGCAGATGAAAAGCCAAAGCCAAGAGATATATCCGCAAAGCGGCCAAGAGCGACTTGATCAAAGTGTAGCGATAGAGTTTTCGGGTCTCCATACCCACAAACGGCCTGTCCACTCCGCTATCCCCATCCCCACGCCACCCTGCTCCCCACCTACTTCCCACTATCGGGAGGCGCGAAAGCGATCTTGGCAACCAAAGGTATCCCCGAATGAGATGGGTCACGATCTCCTTGTGTCTCATCTCGAAAATCGCCCAGAAACCTGATAGCATAAGGATCACCAGGGCATAAGACCAACTGGTAGGCCAAAGACGCGAAAAAAAGAGGGTTGCGGGAAGGCCTACTAGCAATAGATTGAGCAGGTCGAAGAGCCTGTCGAGGAGCACAGAATATAGACCCATAGGCGCGGAGAAGTCGTGGGCCAGCCTGAGCGATATGGTTCTCACGCCGAAATCACTAATGGTGGGGGGGAGAATTAGGCTCGTGGCCCGGCTCAGGATAAGGTAGTGGTAACACTCACGAAGGGTACAGGCCTTCTCGCTGCCCAACTCATCTACCAGCACCTCCCATCTCGCCGCTGAAACAATGGTTATAACAAGGGTAACCAGGAAAGCGACGGTTATGTAAAAGGGGTCAGCCTCGAGAAGGCCAGCCAATTCAGAGGTACCACCGTACCAGATCAAGAAGCCGAAAAGGAGCAGGCCTATGCTTAACTGAAATAGGTGGCGCACTGCGAGTCGAAGGCTTCCCCTCCCCGTGGGCTTCATAATAGTCCACACTCTCCCTCGTCACCCTTTATGTATATCCCAGCCCCCTGAGCCTCTCTTCGATCTCTTCTCCCTCCCCTTCTCGCCATCCACCCTCCCCAACCTCTTCATCGGTAGAGGTCTGGACATACTCTGGAGGGTGGGCCTCCAGATAACCGCTTTCGAACGCCCCTTCTATAATCTGGCCATCCATATCAACAGGGATAGGCACCCCAAAAAGGTGTAGTATAGTCGGCGCTAGGTCGATGATCTCGCTACTCTGCAGACGTGCACCTTCCCTAATCATCGGCCCCGCCGCCAGGAAGAGACCCTCCATCCTATGGTGGCCGGAGACGGCGAAGGGGGGCTCCATCAAGCAGTTGGAACTGAAGACAAAACTGCCCAAGGAGATGCTCTCCAGACCTCGCGGGAAAAAGAGGATGTCTGGCGCCTCAGCGAGATACTCTCCTTGATAGACCTCCTCTTTCCTGAAGACCTCTCCCACGATTTTCTCACCGCTTTCAGGATCCTCCCACCGCCAAAGCCTATCTATGATCTCACTCCTTAGGCTCTCATATTCCATGCCAGGTTCGACCCCTCCACTTGGCTCCCTCCATTTCAAGTTGATGTAGATCTGTCCCGGCCCGCCTAAGGAATATGCCCTAGTTCTCGGCCAATCTACGTCTGCAAAAGAGAGGAAATACCTTCTGAGGAGACCGTAACCTTCCCTTCTCTTATCCAGGGTCCTGCGAAGCCGACCCCAACCCATCATCTGCAATAGGTGATAGACGTTCTTGGGGGTCAAGCCGACTCGGAAAAGCGCTCGCTTGATCCTTGTCAACGGCTCTCTCTTAAGCTTCAGAAGGCCCAACTCCATCAGGAAGTTATTGGTGTGTAAGAGTCGATATAGGGGGCCTGCCCCATGATCCGACATTATCATCAAGATGGTATCCTCACCTACTTCGGCCCACATCTCTCCCAAAATACCATCTATCCTTTCGTAGTAGTTAAGGATCGCATCACCGTACCGGCGATTCTCCTCGGGATCGTACTGGGGATGCTCAGGGTCCATACAGTGCCATAGACCGTGCTGGATGACATCGGAGCCATTAAAGACCACCACAAAGAAATCCCAGGGGCATTCCCTCATCAAGTACAACGCTACCTCTTTCCTCCTCTCCGTCACTCGGTAAATCTCTTTCAAGAAGGCTTCCACTTTGCCTTTGGCATAGACCTCTTGGGGAAAAACCAAGTAATCTCCCACTCGCTTCTTTATCTCGCCAGCCAAACTATCAGGATAGGTGTACCGGGAGGCTCTGTGAGGGGTTAACATCCCAGTAATCATCAGGCCGCTGACTGCCTGAGGAGGATAGGTAACCGGCACGTTGATGATGATAGCCTTTTTCCGCTTCTCCCCCAGGAGATCCCAAACCGCCTTGCCTTTCCGCTCCTGGGCGGTGACGGGGTAGAAATCGTAGCTATCCTGCTTCCGTTTCATGAAGGCAAAGATGCCATGCTTGCCCGGATTCTTACCCGTGATGAAGGAACTCCACGCCGGCCCTGTAACCGGAGGGATGGTGCTCGTTAGTACACCTGTTACCCCCCGCTCCATTATCCTCTCGAACGTAGGCAACCTACCTGAAGCGGCCCAAGGCTCGATCAGATCTAACGTGGCTCCATCCAACCCGATAATGAGGACTCTTCTTTTGCCCATCAACCTTTGGTAGATCCCTCCTCTTCTCAGCAAAAGTACCTACCGCGCCCGTTTCTCCCTCCGGAAGAGATTGACCAGGAACTTAGGAGCCAGCCTTAACAAGAGCCCACCATAGAAAGCGTAATTCAGGAGCCAAAAGGTGTCAGGCGCGTAGTATTTCTTGTAGAAACGATAGAGGCTTTGATGATAGACGATGATCATGCGGTAACTATCCTTGTTTGTGCTACCCCCTCGGTAATGTAGGGCCTGGGCTTCGGGCAGGAAGTACAATTTCCAACCCTTCTCCCTCATCCTCCGACACCAATCGATATCCTCGCAATACATAAAAAACCGCTCATCCAAGGGGCCTACTTCATCAACCATCTCCCTCCTGACCATAAGGCAGGATGCTTGAAGGGATTCCACCTCCTGAGCCTCCTCGCGCGCTTCAGGGCTCAGGAAATGCTTCTTCAGAGTGGGCTGCTCTGGAAATACCCTATCGACGCCCAAGGTTTTCAAGATAGCGACCTTAGGGGTGGGGAAGAATTTACTGGAGAGTTGCACCGTTCCGTCCAGGTTCAAAAGTTTAGGCCCCACAGCCCCTACCTCCCGATGGTTGTCCAGAAAACAGACCATGATGTCCAGGGCTCGGGGTTTCAAAACCGTATCCGGGTTTAGAAGCAAGATATATCGGCCCCTGCTCTTTTGCAAGGCTTGATTGTTGGCTGCGGCGAAACCTCTGTTGACCTCGTTGGCGATCAGTTGCACCTGGGGAAACCGGTGGGCTACCATCTCCAGAGTGCCATCGGTGGAGTTGTTGTCTACCACCCACACCTCGAAGGTCACTTCACAAGGGGTCTCATAGAGCGATGGGAGAAGTTGACCCAGAAATTCCTTGCTGTTGTGGTTCACGATCACGATGGAGAGATCCACCCCCTCAGGAGCACCCATGTTATCTTACCCACATCCAGATATCAAGATAGGTACCCCAAACCTCTCAGCCTATCCCTTATCTCCTGGCTCTCCTCTTCGTCGAATCCAGAATCCAAACCGGCACCCAAAGGAGAAGGAGGGCCGTATCTTATCCTCCTGCGAGTCAAAAAACTCTCTTCAAACGCCTCCTCTAGAACCCTGCCATCCATGTCGGAGGGGATATCCAGCCCCAAAATATAGAGGATAGTGGGGGCCAAGTCGATTATCCTTGTACCCTCCAACTCCGCGCCCTTCCTCACCCCCGGCCCTCTCATCATCAAGAGGCCTCCCATTCTGTGAGAGGCCGACACGCGGATGGCAGGGTCGAAGAGGAGGTGGGAGGAGAACTGCTGCTGAGCCAGGGCCATGGAGCGGCGATCACGGAGGGCAAAGAGGATATCTGGAGCACGATCTATGTAAGGACCGGAGTATATCTCCTCTTTCCGGTATATATCCCCTACGATCTTCTCCCCACTATCGTCCTCTGTGGCAGCGGCCAGAGATCGGATCGCCTGCTCCCGCAACTCTTCATACTCCCGGCCAGGCCTCACCTTCCCTTGGGGCTCCCTTCCCTCCACATTGAGGTAGATCTGCCCATATAGGTGTCCTAGGGCATAGGCCATAGTCTCTGACCAATCGATGTCCAACCAAGAGAGGAAAGCCTTCCGTAGGAGGCCAGGCTTGTTGCCCATGGCGAAGGCGCGGGTGGCGATGCCGAACCCCAATCTTGAAAGAGCGTTCAGGATGCTCAAAGGGGTATATCCCCCACGGAACAAGTGGTATTTCAACCGGGTGAGAAGACCATCCTTCAGCCGCAAGAAGCCTTCTCTCAAAAGCCAGTTGTTGACCACGAAATAGCGTGAAGCCACCCCCGCACCGTGATCGGACATGATGACCAAAGTAACTTCCTCCCCCAAGGCTTCGATTATCCTTCCCAAGTCTTCATCGGCCTGCCGATAGAATTCTAAGATGGCTTGACGGTATCTTTCCCCTCCTCGGGGGTCGTGTTGAGGATGCTTCTCATCCATGAATTTCCAGAATTTATGCTGCACAAGGTCAGTCCCGTTGAAGACGACCATAAAGAAATCGCAGTCATATCTCCTCATCAAGTAAAGAGCGGTCTCCATTCGGTTCTTTTGCCTAACGTAAAGTTGGTCCAGGAACCTCTGGTAATCTTCCTTGGGCCTAGTCCCCCCCACCATATATCCGCCTACTTCTCGCTTCAGTTCCCCAGCCAATGAAGGAGGGTAGGTGAATTCCACCCTGTCGGAGGGGGTAAACATCCCCGTGACCAAGAAACCGTTCACTTCCTGGGGAGGATAGGTCAGAGGGACATTGATGACTCCCACCTTCTTGCCCCCTTCGCTGATAAGCCTCCAAAGCGTCTTGGCTGCGCAAAGTCTGGAACTCACGGGCTCTACCTCGTAGCTACCTTCCCTTCGATAGACATGATCGAAGACACCATGTTTCCCCGGGTTCTTCCCCGTGGCGAAGGAGGTCCAGGCCGCCGGGGTGATGGGAGGGATAGTGGAGCGAAGGATACCCGTCACCCCCTCTTCCATCAAGCCTCGCAAAACCGGGAGTTCTCCCGCTTGAGCCCAAGGCCCTACCAGGCTCAGCGTGGCCCCATCCAACCCGATGACACAAACCTTATCTTGCCCTTCCAATCCCCCTCCAAGTGACTAAGATAGATAACCCAGGCTCCTCAGCCTTTCAGCGATCTCCTCCTCCTCCTCCGTCGTATACCCCCCTTCCCTCTCCTCTTGGGTCACCTCCTCCTCCCTATACCTTGGGAGATGAGAGGCTAGGTACCCCTTCTCGAAAGCCTCCTCCACTATTCTCCCGTCCATCCCCGAGGGGATAGGCAACCCAAAGAGATATAGGATGGTAGGCGCCAGATCCATGATCTTCGCCCCCTCGATCTTCTTCCCCTTCTCGATACCCTCTCCCTTCATCAATAGAATGCCGTTCATCCTATGATTGCCGCTGAACCATTCCGCTCGCTCCAAGATGGTATTGGACCAGAACTCGTAGGACCCGAAGGCTGTCGCCTCCAAATGGCGAGGCATGAAGACGATATCCGGCGCCCTCTCTAAGCATTCGCCCCAGTAAATCTCCTCTCGTCGAAATAGTTCCCCTACGAGCCTGCTTCCATCTTCCTCCACCAGTCGGTATAGTCCCTCGATGATCTCCTCCCGTACCCTTTCGTACTCTGGGCCCCTCTCCACAATGCCCTGGGGTTCTCTCCCCTTAAGGTTTATACAGATCTGTCCCACGTTCCCCATGGAGTAGGCCTTCGTATGCAACCAATCGATATCTTCAAAGGAGAGGAATAACCTCCTGGCTAGTCCTCCCTTGCCCACCCTGATCGCCTTAGCGGTGCTCTTGCCCCTCAAAGTGGAGAGGAGATGCAGGAGATTCTTGGGCGTAAAGTGATGCTGGAAGAGGAAATATCTGAGACGGGTTAGGCTGTTACCCTTGAGTTTCAGAAACCCTTCACGCAACAACCAGTTATTCAGATGGAGGTAATAATGGAGCGGCCCCATTCCATGGTCGGAGATCACAATCAAGGTGGTATCCCCATCCAAGGTTTGCATGACCCTGGCCAATTGCCTGTCGGCCTCCTGATAGACCCCCAAGATCGCTTCTCGAAACTCCGCTGGCCCTCTCGATGCGGGGTCCATGAACTCCCAGAATCTGTGTTGCACCACATCGGTATCATTAAGCACGGCCACAAAGAGATCGAAATCATACCTTTGTAGCAGATATAAGAGGATATCTACCCTATTTTGCAGACAACGATGCAGATCCTCTATCAGTTCGAGGGAGACGTTTTTCGAATAGGCGCTCCCAGGATGGATATATCCCCACCCCTCCCTTTTCAACTCCTCATACAAAGAGGGAGGATAAGTGAAACTCTCTTCGGATACCGGGGTATACATGCCCGATATCATGATCCCCCTCACCCTCTCCGGGGGATAGGTGGTAGGCAGATTCATAACCCCCACCCTCTTCCCCGCCTCGCTCAGGAACGTCCAGATAGCCCTCGCCCTCCGCAGTCTACTGCTCACCGGCGAGAACCGATAGCTCCCCTCCTTGCGATAGAGGTGATCGAACATGCCATGTTTACCGGGGTTGCAACCGGTGGCGAAAGAGCTCCAGGCCGCAGGTGTGAGGGGAGGGATGATGGTTCGCAATTCCCCGGATACCCCCTCCTCCAAGAGGTGCCCAAGAGCAGGCAACTTCCCCTCGTCGACCCAGGGGCTTATCAGGTCGAAGGTGGCCCCATCTAGACCGATAACCACCACTTTTCTAGAGGCTGTTCCCTTTCCCCTCATATCCGTCATAACCCCAGAACCTTTATGCCCGCCTTAACCTTCCTTCGAAACTCCCCCCAAGATCTCACTTTCAACAGACGACTAATTATGTATTCCGGTCTTGTATAGAACTCCTTATAGGCACGGACCACCAACTTCCAGAGTTCCTCCCGGGATAGGAGATCTTCCCAATGCTGAGGCTGAAAACCCTCCGTGGGATTGGCGGCAAACTCGCGCCAGAAGTCCCCTTTGAGGACACCTTCCTCTAACCCTTGTTTGTAGAGAGCGGTGGCTGGGAAGGGGGTGAGGATGGTGATATGCACGAAATCGGGATCCAACTCCTTGGCGAATTCTATAGTCTGCATCACATCTTCCCTGGTCTCGGTGGGCGACCCCACCATGAAATAGGCCAAGGTGGAGATGCCCACCTCCCCAGTCAAGCGGAAAGCCTCCCTCACTTGCTCCAGGGTTATCCCCTTTCTGAGGACCTTCAGTATTTTGTCCGTCCCCGCCTCCACTCCGTAATGGATCCTCTCGCAATGGGCTTCCTTCAGTCTAACCAACAACTCCTTGTCCACCGTGTCTACCCTGGCGCGGAAATCCCAGCCGATATCTAACTTCCTCTTGATGATCTCCTCGCAAATCTCGAGCACCCTTCTCCGGTTAACCGTAAAGGTATCATCATAGATCAAGAACTCGCGGACACCCAATTTCATACATTCTTCCATCTCATCCACCACATTGGAGGCCGATCGGGCCCTAAATCTCTTACCCAGGTGTGGTCGGTCGCAGAAGGCGCACCGATAGGGACATCCTCGGCTAGTGAACATGGTGGTGATGGGTGTCCTCCTGGCCAAAAGGGAGCTGTATTTCCAGTAAGGGGTTAAATGGCGAGCAGGGAAAGGAAGGCTATCTAAATCCTCTATGAAAGGAGCCAAGCCCGTATTAACAACCCTCCCCTCAACCCTAAACACCAAGCCCTGAATCTCCTCCAATTTCTGGGGGTCGTCCATCTGCTCAAGTAACTGAGCAAAAGTAATCTCGCCCTCCCCCAGGACTAGGTAATCGACGCCCGGCATATTTATCGTTTCCTCGGGGTAAAGGTGGACATGGGACCCACCCAACACTACTCTTATCCCCTCATCCACCTTCTTGACCACTTCTACAGTTTTGATGACGTCCAACAATGTGAGGGTCATGGCTGTGATGCCCACCACGTCGGGCCTCTTAGAGGCTACAACCCTCTCCAACTCCGGATACCCCATCTCCTCCACCTGGGCATCCACTATCTCCACCTGGTGCGTGGTGTGTTTCTCCAGGTACCCTGCTAGGTAGAGGATCCCCAAAGGAGGGTTGTATCCCCTTTCCTCCTCGATGATCACCGGGTTGTTGCCCAGGATCTCATTTTCAGCGGGAGGGTTAATGAGGAGGATATCCATCACTATCTCCTCTTATCCACTAGATCGGCCAGGAGCCCTAGCATGCCAATAAGAACCCCCGTCATGAGGAGTAATAGGTCAGCCGTAGTTAGGTTGTGAACGGTGATCACATTATAACTCCCTCGTACCAATCCGGCTAGAGAAAAGAACAGGCTTAGGGGCACGAAAACCTTCAGGGGGTTGTAATACATCACTGTCCTGAGGATCAAAGTGGCGAAGTTCAAGGTATCTCGGATGGGCCTTATCTTCGATTTCCCCCTTCTCTCAAAGTAATCGATAGGGATATATTTCACTAGGTAGTCGTTGGCTAACATAGCCAAAGTGATGGAGGTAGTAAAAGAAAAGCCAGAGGGTAGAGCCCGGAAGAACTCGAGGGCGACATCTTTCCTGAAAGCCCTTAACCCCGAATTCAGATCAGGAATCCGAGCCCCAGTCAGATAACTGGCGAAGAGGGTCAGCAGCCCCTTGGCCAGCCTCCGGAGAAACGATATCCGTAAATTGGCTCCTATCCTAGCCCCTACAATCATATCATGGGGAGGGATATCCTTCAACAGCCTGGGTATCTCTCGACTGGGGTACGTTCCGTCGGCATCGGTGATCACCACAGTAGAATATCGGGCCTGCCGAATCCCCGTCTTCAAGGACGCACCGTAGCCTCTATTGAAGGGGTGCTCGATGAGTCTCACCCCTCGCTTCTGGACCTCTTCCATGGTCCCATCCTCTGAGGCATCATCTACTACGATGATCTCATATGTTATCTCCGTCTCATCCATCACCTTTTGGATATCATCGATAACGCCTCCTATAGCCTCTTCCTCGTTAAAAGCGGGAATGATGATGCTCACCTCTTTCCGGGTTGGCGCCTCTCCCATCCTCACTCCCCTTTCACCTCCATCCTAGCCAAAGAGAACAGACTAGAGACCATCTCTCTTCCATCTTTCACGATGGGCAACCGCTCCCCACACTCAGGACCATACATCCCCACCACTACCCCCCACCCGCTGGTCGGCCTCACACCCCCTTGAGACTCACTATCTCTCTGCGCCACTAATCGACCCCCTTCATCCAATAGATCCCACCCTACAGGAGTAACGTTCGAGAAGAGCCAAACCCAATTGGCTAGGAGGTGAAAAGAGTGCCCAGAGATCTCCTTGATTTCTTATACTCTTCCACACGGCAGTGACCAAACCCTTCGCGCCTCCAACCATCCCTCCACCTTTCCAAAGGCTACTGCCCCTCCACCCAGACCGCGGTCAAGGGGAGCCAACCCCTCGTCTCCCCTTCACCCTTAACGGGGAGGCGTTCTCCTGTGGCCAGAAGATAGATCCCCACCACAATCTCGTATTCCCCTCCCGGCGCTTGGGGGTCTATCCTCAATTGGTACCCATCTCGCACGATTTCGCCTTCATCCCAGAAAGAGGTGGGATAGGAACCGGCCAATGGTTGGCTATCCTGCTGGCCCCAGATTCGCCCCTCTTGATCAAGGAGGTGAACGAAGACGGTGTAGTTCTCCTCTAGGGGAGCGAGCACCTGCCAATAGATGGTGAGATCTAGGCTCTCGCCCGGCTCAAACGAGGTTTCGCGAGAAGTGGGGGCGAGATCGTAACCCAATAGTCGGGCCAGGCCCCCAAAATCGGCTCGCACTATCTGTTGGGGCGAGGGCGACTCCTCTCTCCCGATCTTCACATAGTCCAGGACAACCCTGGTCGCCCCCGGGTTCCCCGCGCTGTCTAAAACAGGCAACCGATCTCCGGTTTGTGAAGAGTGGATCCCCACTTCCAAGAGATACCTGCCCGCTGAGACATCGGCAGGGATAAGTAGGCGATGCTCGTCGGGTACGATCTCCTCCTCCCTCCAATAGATGGTGGGATAAAGCCCCTTCATGGGGGGAGCGTCATCCTGCCCTCCAGGGGAGTTTTGGCTGTCCAGGAGATGGACGAAAACGGTATATTCCTCCTTCAAGGGAGCCAAAGCTTGCCAGTAAAGGGTCAATCGTAGCACCTCGCCGGGTTGAATTCTATCCGCAGAAAGGTCGTAGCCCAGGAGAGCGATCTCGTCATCCAGGTTGGCCTGGAGAGAACGCTTGATAGCGTTCTCCTGGGGTTCTTCATACCCCTGGGCGAGGAGGACCCTAACCCCTTGCACCTCGTGCACTGTTTCCATCCCCTCCGCGATTAGCCGCCGGAAATCCATATCGTAGTGGGTAGCCAATCTCCAAATATCGATGACGAACCAGACTCGGCTGTTTTCCTTCAAGAGCTCCTCCAACTCTTGAGTAGAGTTCAAAAGAGGGGCTCCCACCCACCTGTCGATCAGGACCCCATCCTTTCGGATCACATACTCTTCATAATCCCTCTGGATGGCGTAGTAATCGCATTTGCCTAGATAGACGGCGCTCACCGGAGGCGAAGCCATCATTATCAGATCCCCCTCCTGCCAATGGTCACGAACGTAGAAAAGGGCTCGGTCGTACCCTTCGATTTGTGTAGAGAGGAGAGAGCGTACTCCCGGCAAGAAGAGAAAGAAGGCTCCCCCTATCAAGAGATAAACGCCGCCCCGAGATAGAACCTCTCTCCACCGGGAGGGGCTGAGACGATCAACGACCCATCCCAGCGACCTATCCGAGAGATCGGCAGCGATTAGGAAGAAGGGAGGCAAGAGCATGAAGAGATATCGAGGGTCTCTCCACGTCGCCCCGGCGAAGATGACCAATTCCAGCATGGGAAGAGAGAAGATGAGATAGAGATAGAGAAGAGCCTGAGGCTGGCTCTCCCTCGACACGGCCCGTTTAAGGAGATAGATCAAGCCCAGAAAGAACAATATAGTGAGGGGGAGATAACCGGAATGGAGAAAGAAGAGGCGGTAGGGGCGAAGACGGCCCAGGAGGTTCAGGGAAAATTGGAGGTAAGGCCGAACCATTTGAATGGTCTCCAACTGGCCCGGTTGGGTCGCCTTGTCGAAGAGGTATCTGGAAACGATCGCCGATAGGCAAAGCCCGTTCACCAGGAGGCCTTGACGACTCCCTAGCCAACTCACCCCTCGCCAAACGATGATGGCCAAGAGGAAGGCCGGGTAGAGAAGCATCGCCTCCGCCTGGGTGAAGACAGCCCCCCAGAAGGAAAGGAGGAAGAGATATAGATATCCCCTGCTCTGGGATTTAATTATCCCTTGGTAGAGGGAGAAGAAAGCCAATAGAACGAGGAGTTGTAACAAGGTATACATGCGGGCTCGGCCGCCCCAGAGGATAGCATCTGGGGCGAAGGTCAAAAGGGCGGCAGCAACCAAACCCGTCACCGAAGAACGAAGCCTGCTGCCCACAAAATAGAGCAAAGGCACGGTTAGAGCCCCCACAAGAACGCTGGGTATCCGGGCCGCCCTCTCACTGAAACCGAAGAGATAGATAAAAAGGGTGTCGAGGTAGGAGAAGAGTATCCCTCGGTTGTAGATGACCCCTGCCGGTGTTCGAGGGAGGCCAGACCGCAAGATCATCTTGGCGACCCACATAGTTACGAACTCGTCGATGTAAAGGCTTATCCTCTCCATGTAAAGGAGGCGGAGGGCGAAGGCAAGGAGCAGCAGGGCCATCAGAGCGATAGGCAAACCTTTGCCCTTCACCGATTCCCTCCCCCAGCCTCACCCAAGAGTTCGCGTACCACGTAGATCGGCTTATCTAGCGACTCGTGATAGGTGCGCACTACGAGTTCCCCCAAAAGCCCCATGGTTATCATCTGGGCCCCGATGACCACCAATAGTATGGAGAGCAGCAAAAGGGGCCGACTGCCGATATCTTGGTGCAGGAGGAATTTGACGCCTCCCAGATAGAGCCCCAAGATGATACCTACAAAAGAGGCGAGGAGGCCTAAAGAGCCAAAGATATGGATGGGCCGGGTAGAGTAGCTGAGAAGGAAACGGACGGTCAAGAGATCGAGTAACACCTTTATGGTGCGCGAGAGGCCATATTTGGACTTGCCGAAACGACGCGGGTAATGGGCCACCGGAACCTCGGCTATGGAAATCCCCATCCAACTGGCGATGGCAGGGATGAAACGGTGTAATTCCCCATAGAGGTGCACATTCTTGACCACCTGGCGACGATAGGCCTTGAGGGAGCAGCCGTAGTCGTGTAACCTCACTCCCGTCACCTCCGAGATAAGGAAGTTGGCCACCATAGAAGGGAGTCTCCGGGTCAGGAAGGGGTCTCGACGCTTCACCCGCCAGCCGCTGACCACATCGTACCCCTCTTCGATCTTCTCCAGCAAGAGGGGGATATCCCCAGGGTCGTTCTGCAAATCGGCATCCATGGTGACGATGATTTGGCCCCGGGCGTGGTCGAAGCCGGCAGCGAAGGCCGCTGTCTGTCCAAAATTGCGACGCAACCGAACCACCTTGAGGAGATGATCCGCCTTGTGCAGCCTTTTGAGGATCGCAAAGCCGGTATCGGTACTCCCATCGTCGATTATGACCATCTCATAATCGATCTCCAACATGTCCAAGACTTCCTTGAGACGGAGGTAAAGGGGTTCGATATTCTCCTCCTCATTGAACAGGGGAATGATAACGGATACCCGGACCTCTCGCTCTTCGATCATCTCGCTTCGGCCTTTGCTAGACCGCTTCCCCTCCATCTCCTTGTCCTCCCGAACTAACCCCTCGCCTCATCTCCTCTTAAGCCAGCGATAGGGCGAGGCGACCCCCTGGCTATTGTTCATGAAAAACCGCCAGGATACCCCGCAGCTTGCTGCGGGGTTGTTAACTCCCGGTCTGAGCGGGCAAGATATCCACACTCTGAAATAATATGCTCAGACATCTGAAATCCCCCCCGCCGCCGAAGAGCTCGTTAGGTCTCTGGCACCCCTCCTGGACATAGAACCCGATAGCGCCCCACTCTCCTCCCCCTACGAAGAAGGGATCTGTAACATAACCTTGGAACCCCTCCACGTAGAACTGGCCCACCGATTCTCCGTCGACCATGACTTGGAGATGCCTCGCCTCTCCTAAAGGGTAGGCGAAGAAGTGGAGGCGGTACTCCCCTCCGGAGGCCACATTAACGTATATCGTTCCCTCGTTGCTCATCCAGCGGGAAGGGGTGCCTTCCACATCCTCAAGGGGATACCAATTCTCCCCCAACGCCATAGCCGGGGCATCGCTTCCGCCAAGGGAAGGAGGCAGGAGGAAAACGGAGATCGACCCGTCCGCATAAACTGGCTCTCCTAGAAAGTCGGTCAGGAGGGATGCTCGCTCATCGGCCTCTTCGGGCTTCAGGAAGGGAGGGTGGAGCACGACATATCTTATTTGATTGCGGCTCAGTATATTCAGACGTTCCTTTCCGCCTGGGTTAGCGACTATGTCATCAGCCTGGGGAGAGGGGTCAACCAACCTTTCAAGATAGTTCGCCACCGGGAGGACGCCTTCCGGCACGCGGTGGATATATCCCCCTACGATCTTGTGCTCATGCACCGTCTGATAGTACATGTTAGCATTAGTAGCATACCATGGTCCCAGGGGTATATCCAGGATAGCGTAATCCTCCTCCCGGCCCAAGCCACGATAGAAGGGGGGAACCGACGCGTCACCAGTGGGGAAGGGGAAGACCACCACATATTCGAAGAGAAGGGGAATGGCTAACCCAAGGGTCAGGACCGTCTTCGCCCTCTGGCTCTTAGGCGAGGCGAGAAGAGCCCTTAGACCATAACAGGCCAATATCGCTAGGCAAAACATCGTCGTCTCCGTCAATCTAGCCGGAGTGCGGCCCCACTCGTAAAAAGGCAATCTCTCGACCAAGCCGTAGGGCAAGGGGACGCCCCCCTTCCAGCCGCCGATCTGGAGAAGCATCACCTTCCCTCCCACCTTAAGAAAAGGCCCCAGAGAGAGTAAGGCGGCGGTCAAACCCAGGATGACCCAGAGGCCCCCTCGCTTTCGCTCCTTGATACTACCCCAAAGGCCTAGCGCCAAGGCTACAAACCCCACATATACCAAGGTCTCATCATCCTGAGGGGCGGGCGCAAAGGGCAACACCTCTTGCCTTAAACGGCGAGCGGCTCCGATCTTGTCGAAGACAGGGTGACCGGCGGAAGGGGTGAAGAAAGCCAGGAGATCCGCCGAATAGTTAACCGTTCCCCCCGCTGAAAGGTTGCCCATCCGTCCGGAGAACTTGTCCACCACGAAAGGAATGAAGAAGGGAGCGGTCAGAAGGCCAGCCAAGAGCAGGGCCATCAAGAAACCCTTCAGGAAACGGCGACTCACCAGCCGGCGGGCTACAACCCAGTAGTACAAGAGAAAGATCAAGGTGAAGGGGATAATGAAGTAAGCGATATGCATGACGTTCACCAAGAGCGATAATGTCAAGAAGATGCCGCAGGAGAAAGCATTTCTACGGCTCGGATTCCTCAGGAGCCGGAATAGGAATAGGGCGTATAGAGGGAACCAATAGGTCGTGATTTGGGGTAGATGCCCTAGAGCATGAAAGGTCCGATTGGGGAAAAAGGCGAAGATGAGCCCTCCCATAAAGGAGGCTCGCTTGTCCCCGGTTAGGTAGTAACAGAGTATATAAGTGGTCAGCCCGGTAAGGATGAAGGAGAGCAGAAACTCGATGTTGTAGGCGATGACCGGACCCCACAGCGACAGGAGAGGAAGGGCAAGAAACTGGGCATAGGGGGTCACCGCCAGCAAGGGATGATAGGCACCGGTGGGATGGTAGAGGTAAGTGAGATTGGCCGGACTGGTATGCAGATCGAGCAGAGCCTTCTTGCTCCACCAGAGCGACCATAGATATTGAAAGGCATCCTCTCCCTCCAAACCGGCCACAGCGGTGGATAGGCGAAAGGCAACTGGGTAAGTCATGGCCACAGTGATCAGCGTGTAGGCCAGAGTCACCACCATTACGCTCCACCTTTTAGGGCTGACCCTTCTCCACCCTCTGCTTAGCATCTTATCCACTAAACCTCGGTGAACCCTATCCCATCTCCCTGTCTATAGAATACTCTTCCTCTGGATGGTAGGTGAAACGCCTGATCATCTCCCCCAGCAGGCCGATGGAAGCGATCTGGACCCCCACGATCATGGCCAATATGCCGGCGAAGAGCAAGGGGCGGAATCCGATCCCGCCTAATCTAAGCCACAAAACGATGTGGTACGCACCTATACCGAAACCGAGGAGAAAGAGTACGGCCCCTATGCCCCCGAAGAGCTGCAACGGCCGCTTCAGATAGCGGGTCAGGAAGAGAACCACTAAGAAGTCGACGAAGGCCCGCCCCAAGCGTTCCACTCCATATTTGGATTTGCCATACTTTCTCGGATGGTGAACCACCGCTAGTTCGGTTACGCGATACCCTCTCCAATGGGCGAGAACGGGGATGAAACGGTGTAACTCTCCATAGAGTTTGAGGTTGGCGATCACTTCCCTGCGGAAAGCCTTAAAGCCGCAATTGAGATCGTGCAAGTGTACCCTGGTCAAGAGAGAGACCGTCCCATTGAAGATCCTGGAGGGCAACCTCTTGGAGAGAGGATCCTGCCGGTCCCGCCGCCAAGCGACGACCATATCGTACCCCTCCTCTAGCCTGTCCAGAAGTCGGGGGATCTCCTGGGGGTCATCTTGCAAATCTGCGTCCATAGTGACGATCACCTCCCCCCGAGCCTTACCGAAACCAGCGGTTAGAGCCGCGGTCTTGCCGAAGTTGCGTCGAAAATGGATGACCCGGATATGGTTGGGATCCTCATCGTGTAAGGTCGTCAGAACGGCGAAGGAGCCATCGCGGCTACCGTCATCCACGAAGATGATCTCATACCCCTTCCCCGTCTCCTCCAGAACATCGTGGAGTGATGAGTGAAGGAATGCGATGTTCTCCTCCTCATCCAGCAGCGGGATCACTACCGAGATATCGAGGCCGGACCGTCCCTCCAACTGACCATGATCTCTAGATCTTTTCATCTCACCCTCACCTCGCTCAAAAGAACTCTGTCGCCCATCGGGTGCCCCTCCTCGTCGAGCACCAGCAATCGCTCTCCGGTGGCCAGGAGGTATATCCCTATCTCCAACCGGTACCGCCCCGGCGGCGTATCAGGCTCCACGAGCACCTCATACCTGTCTTCCACTACCTCTCCCAGATCCCAATGGGAGGTGGGGTAAAACCCTCCCTCTGGCTGGTTATCCTTCTGGCCCCAGATTCGATCGGCCCCATCTATCAAGTGCACAAAGACGGTATAGTCCCCTTCCATAGCCTTTTGGGCCTTCCAGTATAAGGTCAGACGGATAGCCTCCCCCGGGCCGACCACGGAGGGCGTCAGGTCATACCCCAAGAGGGTCACCTCATCGCCCAGATTGGCCGGCAAGGGGTATTGCGGTGAGGGAGGGACTCCCTCCCCCAGGATCTTGATATAGTCCAGAACCACTCGCTCCGTCTCAGATCTTCTCACCGGGTCCCAGACGGGCAGGTTGTCCATGGTTGCTGAGGAATACATACCTATCTCCAGCCGGTATCTGCCCGGCGGTATGTCGGCGGGCAGAGTGATGTCATGGGGATCGCGGATGACCTCCCCAGCCACCCAGTAACTGGTCGGGTGGAGGCCCTTAAGGGGGGCTTTATCATCCTGGGCCCAGAGATGGTTTTGGGCATCCCAGACATGGACGAAGACGCTATAATTCTCCAAGATATGGGTTAGACCTTTCCATCTCAACGTGAGATGCATCTCCTCGCCAGGTCTAAAGGTGTCCCCGTTGAGGCTATAGCCGAGGAGGGCCGCCTGACCGCCCAGTTCGAGATATAGCTCCCGATGCAAAGGGGGTGGGGGAGGTGGAGGGCTTTCGGATAGAAATACGAAGACCCCTCCCTCTTTAGCCACCAACTCCATCCGATCCCAGACATATTGAATGAAATCATGGCTGTACCTGGTGCGGAAACGTCGCTCATCTATCACGAACCAGAGACGGCTGCTCTCCTCGATCGCCCTCTTTAGATCCTCGTCTTGAAACAGGACCGGTACCCCGGCCCAAGCCCCTATCCAATAATCGTCCTCTTGTACGGCGTAGGTATGGAACTCCTTTTCTACGGCGACATAGTCACAATCTCCCAGATACAAGACACAGGCCGAGGTAGCAAAGGTCATCGCTTTGTCACCCTCTAGACGATGCTCCTTGACATATCGGAAGGCTGAATCGTAACCCCACTCCATCTGGGAGGCAACGGCTTTCGCGGTGGGGAAAGCAAAAACCGCTATCAGGAACACCACTATCCCCGTGGCCGAGTTAACCCCAAAGTCTAAGGGCCAGTCAGCGGTACCCCCACTTATCCTAGCATTCCATCTCTGCAACCGTCCACCCAAGAGGTGAAGAGAGTTGATTAGCGCCCTGCTGGCTATCAGGAAGAAGAAGGGAGATAACATGAAAAGATAGCGGTAGCTTCGTCGCCTCTCGCCGATCACAAAGAACATCTCCAACATGAGAAGGCCGAATAGGAGATAGAGGAAAAGAAGCCCCAGCTCTTTCCCCTCCCGGGCCAGCGCGATGCCCCCTCTCCACCAGGCTCTTAGTAGCCAAAAGAAGCCCACGAGAACCAAAAGGGTCAAAAGGGGGACGAAGGGAAGATGATCCGGCCCCACGAAAAAGGGGGAGTAACGTCTCACCGCTCCCAGGATATTCAAAGAGGGCCCAAAGGCCGGGCGGCCCACCCCTACTTCAAGCCAGCCAGGAGGTCGCAGGCGTCGGTATAGATAGACGCTCACCCCCATCCCCAGGACGCTGAGAAGGTGCTCCCCCATTATCTCCCCCCTCAAGAACCAGCGCCACCCCCTCCGGAGGAAGGTAACCACTACGAAGGCGGGGAAAAGCAGGAGGGCTTCATTGTGAGTGAAGACGGCGGCCAGAAAACAGAGAACGTAAAAGCGACGGAGTCTAGGATCGTCTCTTCTGATCACGCCCTCATAGAGAAGATAGGTGGCCGAGAGCACTAGCAAGGCGAACAAGGCGTAGTTTCTAGCCCGGCCTCCCCAGATGATCGATTGGGGGTCGAAGGCGAGGAGGGCAGCGGCTAGAAGCCCTGTTTGGGCTGAGAATACCCTCTTCCCCACCCAATACAATAGAGGGATGGTGCCCACGCTCATGATCACGCTGGGCATCCTAGCCACCAACTTGCTCAAACCGAAGAGGTGGATGAAGAGGGCATCGATGTAGGTGAAGAGCATCCCCTGACTGTAGATGGCCCCGGTGGAGAAGACGGGGTAGCCGTATTGGATAGTCCTCTGGGCCACCCACATGGTCGTGTATTCATCGATATAAGGACTGGTGGTCCTGGCGTAGGTCAAGCGAAAATATAGGCCCACCAGGGTGAGCATCAACAGAGCGAGGGGGATGAAGAAGGGCTGGAAAATTCCCCTTTGCTCGATGCTTGAAGGGATGCTCTCCCCACGATTGATCGCGGGTTGTAGAGAAGAGTTGCGATTCCTCATCGTCCGACTTAACACCTAGACCCTACTCCGCTGGCCGATCCCCTGCCGAAACTGCCTAATGAGCAGAAAACCTGCTTGGGAGTTGAACATTCCTATCTAAAACGAATCACCCTCGATATTCTACTTCAGCGCCTCTCCAACCGCTCGACCAATTTGAGAAGCCTACCATCTTTCGCGATTTTCGTAGACCCAGGCGTACTCGATACCGCCTATTCGCACGACGTGCTCTGGCTCCCGGTCCTGGAAACGATGAATCGCCTCCGGTAATATCTGGCGCTGCACCTGATTGATGTAGAGGACCACATAGTCCGCCTCATCTAGCGCTCCAGGCTCCATCAGGCGGATCGTTGTCCCCCTGAAGAAAGGTGCGAACGACTCAACATAGAACACCGCCACCCTCAAACTCTCACTATCGCTCTTCTCGTTGAGATACTTCGCTGCCAGATCATACCCCTCTCCCAAGCCTACGGTCAGGGTCCTGACAGCCATAGATGCTCCACCTACCAGGGGGTTGAAGCAATTCATGTAGTAGGGGAAGGTGTGAATCCAAAAGAGAGGGGTCAAACTCACTACGCCCACCGCTATTCTGTAAGAGGTTTTGCGCAAAGCAGCCGACCAGGGCCAGGAGAGACCACCCAGCGCCCTCGCCGACCTCGCGATCCCCACGGCGGCCAGAAGATCAATCATGGGAAAGACAGGCAGGATATATCGGTCTATCTTCTTGGGCCCCAGCCCCGCCATCCAGGAGAAGAATAGGATGTAGGCTAGCCCCAGGGCCACCGCCATGGTCTTGCCCTCCTTGATCCTCCGGAGATCGCCTATGAACGCCCCTATAGAGAGGAGAAAGAGAACCAGGGAGACCGGCGTGAGACGAAAGAGGATCACGACGGGGTAGAAAAGCATACCCGGATCATCCACTATCTCACCCCAGAAGAAGGCCCCCCACCCATGGGGCTTCCACCGCTTTTCCATCATATTTCGAACCAACACACGCAGCACTTCACCGGGATAGCGCCACATAACTGGCCAAACAATAACATAAACTGCAACAACTACTACCCCCCAGAGGAGAAGGTCCAGGACAAAACGCTTCAACTCCACTACATCCAGAGGCGAACGTGCCGCCAATAGATAGCGCACTCCCAGGGCTAGGAAAGCGAAGGGGATCATAAAAAGGCCAAACTGTTTAGTTAGCAAGCCTAGACCCGCCAAAACCCCAGCGCCAACCAGGTACCCACGCCCCACCGAGGTGGTGACATAGACTATGAGCATCAAGGTGGAGAGTATCATGCAGGCACTCAAAATGGCATCCAAATGTATGACGCGGGAATGAGCGATATAGAAGGGATCGAGCGCCACCAGAATAGCGCCCAAAAGAGCAACCCTCTGCCCAAATACCTTCCGGGCTAAGAGATATACACCCACAGTGCTGAGAGAGGTTACCAGCACAGTAAAGATAGCCGCTGTGGTGATGAGGTCTAGCCGCGTCCCAAAACCACTCCTATTCGCTAGCTCCAAGTAGGAGCGGAGGTCGCCGGCCATCAGGTGTCTCAACACCATAGAGATGCCAAAACCCCACATGGCAAAGACACCGGGGTGATCACTCTGATAGGTCCCGACCAGTATGCCTTCGGCTAGGGCGTTCATAAACTTCGTGGATCGGACGACCCAGTGCCCTGCGTCGGGGTTCACGAAAGCACCCAAGGAGATGATCCGCGGCATAAAGGCGACGAGGAAAAGCAAAATAGGTATCAAACGCCACCAACTACGCTCCCGATCTCCCACTACAAATGCTCTAAGCATGCCTTCCCTTCCTACAGTCATCGTCCCGTGATGTTGACTGCCTTACCCTCACCGTTCCTACTACAATCATGTCTCCCTCTACTTCCTGCTCACTTTCTACCACCATCAACCGCTCCATGGTCTCCAGGATATACATCCCTACCCTCAACTCGTATTGCCCCTCGGGCATATCGACAGGCAAGAGCAACTCATGCTCGTCCCTCACCATCTCCCCTTCATCGCAACCACTCCCTAAGCCGCTGCACCCCGCAGGGCTGCTCAGGGTTCCAATTGGTCACGCTCCAAAGACAAAGCCGACTACCTGCCAGCCCTGGCTAGGCAAGTAGTGGGCCTCAATCTCCCATACTATCGTCTCCCACAATGCGCTATTCCAACGGCGGTGGGATATGGGTGCCCGTTCAACCTTCTTGTCCTAATCTATCATAGCCGTAGGGAGAAGTCAATATCCATACAACGCCAACAGCCCCTCCGAGTGAGGATGGAGGAGGCTGTTGCTTCCAGTGGCGTCCGGGGTTATGCTGAGAGTATGAGTAATCCACATCATCCCAGAACCGATTTAGAGGTCATGGCGCCAGCCGCACCGGCAGACATGTTCGACAGAGCCTTCTGGGCGGTATTCTTAGCCATTGCCACCCTGGGAATCGACATCCCGCTAGTCATCTTCGAGCACAACTATCTACCTCGCATCTATAGGCATAGCAAACACGTGGCGATAGTCCAGATAGGAGATAGTGAGCTGGAGTTCGATCATCGGGAAGGTGTGTTCACCATCTGGTGGCAGAGTGGGAGAAGGAATCTGAACGTGTGGCCACGCTGATCGATGACCTGCCGTAAGAACAGCCCCTTCCCAATGAGGAGGGAAGGGGCTTGTTGGTGTATAGGAGGTGCTGAGGAAGGCAAGAGGCTGCAAGAGAACCCTAAGATTTGGGCAATAGGGGTCCAGGTGTTGTGTGTAACTTAACATCTCAATTGTCCGTTTTCTTTGCATCTAAACTGTCCGGCTGTTGAGTTTGGGTAGCGCACAAAGCTAAACCTTCAGCCTTTGCTTCCAAATGGTCTTTCCCATTGCCTCAAAGATGACCTTGTCTCCGATGATCTTTATCCAGATCCGACAGTTGATGTATCCTGGCGGAACCCGGTATCGGTGACCATAGAGGGAGATGGT
>Ga0114930_10001180_pt1 | contig 25622 bp, 29 predicted proteins | sample AnhtaG_FD_87300 | JGI IMG/M metagenome (GOLD analysis project Ga0114930, IMG submission 87300) | Deep subsurface microbial communities from Anholt, Denmark to uncover new lineages of life (NeLLi) - Anholt_01485 metaG | ecosystem: Environmental > Aquatic > Marine > Oceanic > Sediment | place... | reverse complement strand
TGTGTTATTATTAGCACATCTGTTCTATTCGCAGGGTGAATGATGCCTGATACGCAGTTCATAGACAAGATCCGCAAGTTGAAGGTTCACGAGCGCGCTGTACGGGAGCCTTCCCAGGTGAGGTCAGAACTCACTCGGGTCTTCCCCTCTCTCCAACGCCTGCTGAGCGTTCTGGAGGAGGTACCCGACGACGCGGAGCTGGAAGTGACCCGCCAGAAGGCCAAGTACATCCTGCGTATCAGACAGTAACTAACCGACGCTGAAGACAGACGCTCCGAGCCGACGCTCTGGGCCGACGCTCTGGGCCGACGCTTCAGGCCGACGCTTCAGGCCGACGCTTCAGGCCGACGCTCCGAGCCGACGCTCCGGGCCGACGCTTCAGGCCGACGCTTCAGGCCGACGCTCTGGGCCGACGCTTTAGCGTCGGGTAACAAACAACAACAACATAGGCCTCACCAAGCGGGCAAGAGGCTAGGGCCTCACTGCTCCCGAAGCGAAAGCCGTAAGGGGGCCCCGAGATCTACCTTTGACACGAAGTCAACGGTAGGTCCCGGGGCTCTTTTTCGTTAGGGGCAGAGTCAACAGGCACAGATGATAGGTGTGGAGATGGGACAAAGCCTGATCTTGCTAACCTTCGGACTCGTAGCGCTGCTCAGCGGCACGGCCTGCTACTACTTCTCCCTCTTCAGACCGCGACGCCCAGGAGTGATCGCGCTGGTTCTGCTGACCGCCTTCATCTTCTGGCAGGACCTGTTGTGGGGCAGCATATTCCTGGTGGCCATGATGCAGCATCGCCTGGTCACCTTCGAGATGCTGATCAGAGGGCTCTCATGGCCGGTGTTGCTGGTGGGGCTGCTGGGCACCCTGGGCACCGGCCTTCTGTTCCTGTTGATCGTGAGGAGGGAACTCAGATGACGCTTGCCAGAGGGTGGGCTGTGCGACTGTACGGGCTGGTGTTTCGCTTGTTGATCGTCGTGGTGCCTCAGGCCGGTGAACTGGATGTTATCCTGGACATACTGGATGGAGAGAACGATGAGCGGATTCTATGACAACATGTTCTCCGACGACGAGCTACTGGACGTCGGTCGGCTAGCCACGGCCGGTGACGTCTCTGTGGATCAGGAAATCAGCATGCTGCGAATCGCGATGAGACGCGTTCTCGAAGCGCCCATAGATCCCGCCAGGGCCCTGCAACTCCTAGGGCGCGCGTGCGGTCAACTGGCCACACTGATGCGCGCCAAGAGGGCCCTGTCCGGTGAGGCGGCCGATGGCCTGGCAGGCGCCTTTGCCAAGGCCCTGGATGAATTGTCTACGGAGCTAGGGATTGAGCTCTAGTAGTGGTAGGAGGCCGAAGTCAGCCGAGGTCGCACTGGAGAGATAGGCTCGCAGGGACTGAAGCCCCCACCGTTTTCCATCAGGAGTGTGAGGTGTAATGCAACCCAACGGAGAGGGAGTCAAGAGGCTGAAAGAAGTTCTGCGGAGATATCGCAGCACCCGGGCCAGAGGGGTCACCGTGGATCAGAGGCCGGGCTGCGTGTACGGCATGCTGACCAGAGAAGAACTGGAGGAGCTGACCAAGCAGATGGAAGAGCTGAGGACCACACTGAACAAGATCTACGTCTCTGTACTCCTGATGCTCATCGGCCTCGTCGTCAACATCATGCTGGACAAGCTGGGGGTGCTATGAACTGGTCTTTCGACCCTTCGTCATGGCTCAAGACAAGTACAGCCTTCGGCCTGATCAGGACGAGGCTGGCGGAGCGGATCTTCGGTGACGTGATGGATCGTCGGGTGGCGGCGGCGGTCAAGGTGGTCGACAACAAGTGGTGGGACCAGGTCGGCGGCGGTGCCGGCCCTCAAGACAAGAAATGGTGGGAGCTACGGGATGACTTCGAGGATGCACTGGAGGCCTGGCGGACAAATCCGCTGGCCTTCCGCATCGTAGCGCTCACGACGGACTACGTGGTCGGCAGCGGCGTGCAGATATCGTCACCTGTGAAGTACGTGGACAAGTTCATCGGCGACTTCTGGAACCATCGTCAAAACAAGATGGGCATGAGGATCTATACCTGGTGTGACGAGCTCACCAGGTCTGGCGAGCTTTACGTGGTGCTGTTCACGAATCCTGCGGACGGCATGAGCTACGTCCGGACGATCCCCGCCGTGAAAATCAACGAGATCGAGACCGATCCGGACGATCTGGAGAGAGAGTTACGGTACCACGAGATCCGCCACGATGACCCTGTCAATGGCAAGTGGTGGTCGTCCTGGGCTGGTGGCAAGGATGACGTCGAGACACCGGTGGTGCTGCACTACGCTATCAACCGTGCCGTGGGGTGCGTCCGGGGTCAAGGTGACCTGGTGGCGATCCTGGGCTGGCTGCGGCGCTACAAGGAATGGCTGGAAGACCGGGTACGGGTCAATCGTTACAAGAATGCGTTTCTATGGCACGTGCACCTGGAAGGTGCAGGGCCTGGTGACGTGGAATCGAAACAGACTCAATACTCGAAGCCTCCGTCTCCTGGGTCGGTGATCGTGACTGACGAAACTGAGACGTGGACACCTGTCCAGCCGAAGATTCAAGCGGAGGACGTGAAGGATGATGGCAAGGCTCTGAGACTGATGATCGCTGCTGGTGCTGGGGTTCCGCTGCACTACCTGAGCGAAGGCGAAAGTGCAACCAGGGCAACCGCAAAGGAGATGACGGGTCCGACGGTGCGCCATTATGAGCACCGTCAGTTGTTCTTCTGCGACGTGCTGCTGGACGTGATCGAGAAGGCGGCGTACAGGGCAAAGGTCGCGGGTCGGATGGATCACCATCCTCGCGGTGGACTTCAGTTGGGGTATACGGTGGCCGACCTGCGCGAAGAGGACAGCGTCAAGGTAGCGGAGGCTGGCAAGACAATCATGGAGTACCTGGCGGGCATGAAGTTGCAGCGGTGGATCACTGACCGGAAGGCGATGGAGTTGGCGTACAAGTTCATCGGCGAGGTCGTGGACGTCGAGGCTCTGATCAAGGAGCTTGCTGAGCAGGTCGACGGGTCGGGTGCGTCGGAGCGAGACGGTTAGTGGGTCTTATTATTGGTCTTATCATTCTTTTTTATCATTCTTTGGTCTTATCATTCTGATGATCTGGTGACAGGCGAGAGGATGGCCATGGCCACGGTTGTCGCCAAAGGGAGGGAGGTTTCAAGGTGAAGTGCGAGGTTTGCGGGAAGGGGTACCAGACACGGTCGGGGTTGCGGCGGCACATGAAGGCGGTGCATGCCGGCGACGGGCCTGCTGCGGAGGTTGCGGCGAAGGACGAGGCGGGTCCGACCGTTGCGGGCCAGATTACAGCGGAGGACTACGGGCTGGTGCAGGTGTCAGCGGAGGTGATACGGGACCTGGCCGGTGGGTCTCAGGAGAACATGGAAGCGTTTTTCGTGGCGTGCAAGGAATTGGGCGTCGAGGCGAAGGACGTGATGGGGCTCAAGGTGTACGACGACAAGGTGGTGATCATCGAGGGACCTACGGGGTGGAAGCGGGTCTGGCGGCGAGAGTAGGCTGGAGATTGCTTCGCTGTGCTCGCAATGACAGGGTGGGAGGCAGACGATGGGTGAAAAGGTGCTCGAAGATCGCGCTCGGCTGGCGCTCGATGTGGACCTGGCGGCAAGTGATGGTGGCGCTCGGTATGCAGTGACGCTGGTCAAGGCTGGCGACACTCTGCATGGGTGGCGGTTCCCTGCGCCTGTGCTGGCGGCTGCGGTGGGCCAGTTCGAGGGTGCAAGCTGCTTTGTGGACCACGTCGGGTGGCTACAAGCTGGGGCAAGCGTGCGAGACCTGGTCGGTGTGATAGCCGACGTGGGTTGGGATGCGGACGTTGGAGACCGCGGGGGTATATCGGGTCGCCTGCGTCTGAGCAACGCGCCGGCTGCCGAGTGGGTTGAGAACCTGGTGGACCAGATCATCGAGGACCGCGGTAACGGTCTCCCTGTGCCGAACGTGGGTCTGAGTGCTGACGTTTTCTGTGGGTACATCTACGAGGGTCGAACGAAGGTGGCGACTGTGGTTCGGTCGGTGTACTCGGTGGACGTGGTTTTCTATCCCGCCGCTGGCGGGTCGTTTGATCGTGTCTTGAATAGTGTGACGCGAATAAAAGGGGGTGTAGAGATGGCAAAGGAGAAAGTGACAGAGGATGGCAAGGCTGTGGATTCGGTCGCCGCGTCGGTAGCCCCTGGCTCCGGCGAGGACCGAGTGATCGCGAAGGAGATCCCGCCTCCGGGTGGGGTCGAGGCAGTGCAGACCGCGGTAGCGGTCGAGGCGGCGACGGCTGCTGATGCAGCCTCTCAGCAGGCAGAGGCTTTGCTACGGAGCCAGTGCCAGACGGTGCTCGAAGGGGCGCTGACCTGGTGCGACTTGCCGCAACCAATGAAGGATGCGGTCAGGGTACAGTTCAGCGGCCGGGTGTTTGCACCCGAGACGCTGGACGCTGAGATCGAGCGGTACCGGACGATGCTGGCGGGCATGCTAGAGGACAAAGTGATCAGGGGTGCCGGCGACGCGCTGGACGGTGCGAACGTGTCAGGGATGCTGACGAGTATGGACCGCATCGAGCTTGCCTTCGAGCGACTGATGGGGTTGGAGATAGCCGACTCACATTCGGACGTGGCACGGCTGTCTGGCATCCGCGAGATGTACCTCATGATGACCGGCGACTACGACTTTTATGGCCGGTTCTTCCCTGAGCGAGTCCAGTTGTCGAACGTGACCACAGCCTCAATGACGAGTGTGGTCAAGAACGTGCTCAACAAGCTGCTGTTGAAGGCGTACAACGTGCGGCCTCGGTGGTGGTCTCCGATCGCCTACGAGGAGGACTTCGGGACTCTGAACCAGATCACGTGGATGAAGTCTGGTGGCATTGGCAACCTGCCAACGGTGGTGGAAGGTGCAGCGTACACGGAGCTTGACTGGTCGGACAACGAGGAGACAGCGGACTTCCTGAAGAAGGGTGGCTACATCGGCATCACCCTGGAGATGATGGACCGTGACGACGTGGGAGCGGTTCGCAGGGTACCTCGCGAGATCGGCAATGCGGCATGGCGGACTTTGTCGGGTCTGGTCTCGGCGTTGTTCACGGCCAATGCTGGGGTAGGTCCGACGATGGCCGACACGGTGGCGCTGTTCGATGCGGCGGGCCACACCAACCTGCTCACCACGGCCCTCAGTGCGGCGCAGTGGGACGTCGTGATCCAGGCGGTGTACCAGCAAACGGAGCCGACGTCGGCGGCGGTGCTGGGCATCCGGCCTCAGTTCCTCTTGGTGCCGATCGAGCTTGAGCGGACGGCGATGACGATCCTCGAACAGCCGTGGTCGGACACCGACAACAAGCATTACCTGGAGCCTCGGTACAAGAGTTCCCGGGTGGTGACGGTGCCGGAGTGGACGGATGCCAACGACTGGGCCGCGGTGTGCGCACCGGAGGACTGCCCTGGCGTTTGCATCGGGTACAGGTATGGGCGTTCTCCTGAGTTGTTCGTGGCAGATGACCAGGTGGTGGGGTCGATGTTCACGAATGACGAGATGCGTATCAAGTGCAGGTTCTTCGTGGCGGTCGGTGTTGCTGACTACCGTCCGCTGCACAAGAGCAACGTGGCATAGAGCGAGTGGCGCGAGAAGGTGGATGGTGACAGGTGGCGACTGGATCGGATCCGAGCTGACGATTATCTGTCACCATTCAGGTCGGAAAAGGGAGGATGGACTGTGAAGTCAAGGGTGGTGGTTACGGTGGTGGCGTTGGTGGCGCTGTTGGCGGTGGCGCTGCTGGTGTCTCGGCCGGCGGGTGCGATGGGTGCCGTGACGCCTCCAAGCGAGGGGTCAAGTCTGACGCCACAGTTTGTGGTGAGCATGGTAGCGGGATTGTTGGCGCTGGCTCTCGAGGTCGTGCCTGGACTGAGAGAATGGTGGTCTAAGCTGACCTGGGAGGCGAAGCGGTTCGCGTGGTTGATAGGCTGCGTGGTCGTTGGCAGCGGACCTTGGGTGTTGGGATGTATCGCTCAACGGTTCGGGCTGGACCTGACGGGCCTGGTGATGGTGTCGGCTTGCGATGCGGACTCTTTCGTGCAGGGCCTACAGATCGCTTTCCTGGCCTACTTCGCTAGCCAGTCCGTCCATGGGCTAAGCGTGGCGGGCCTCAAAGCGGCCGGGGTCTACCACAGGACGAGCTAAGGCAGCGGGTACAAGAGACTCTAGGAGGTCTGAACATGGCGAACGAAGTGATGCGGGTAATCTCGTTTAGCAAGTCGCCTCTGATCGATACCGATGGCGTGATCGACTTCCAGGCGTTGGAGGACATGACGATCGTTGGCGTGTCCCTCTGTGCGACGGTGTTCACCGGCACACCGACGGGATTCACCGTGGACATCCAGGACGATGGTGCCGACGTCATCGCGGCGATCACGGCGAACACGGCATTGACGCCTGGGGTGTGGCAGTCGGTGCACATGGGAGGCACCGAGGATGCGGTGCACATCGCGGCCGGCAGCGAGGTCGAAGTGGACATGAACCTGACGGGTGGGTCTGCGCCAACGGCGGAATTTACGCTGGTTATCTGGTACCTGGGTGGTGCACAGGGCTAGAGTGGATTGGAATTCGATCATGGCCGCCTGGCCGTGGTCGTGCGAGTGTGGCGCGTGGGCGAGCGTGCTGCTCTCGCTGTTACCTCCGATGGGAGGCTGGGGCCTGGGGGTGGTGCCCCTGGCCCCGCCTCCTCCGCTAGTGGTGACAGATGGATCTCCAGGATCCGGAAAGTTTGTCACCAAGGGAGGGACGCGGTGGAGATTGCTTCGCTGCGCTCGCAATGACAGGGGGGCTGGTGGACGTTCAACGAGGGGTAGTCAGGGCGTACGATTCCGCTAATCACCAGGCCGACGTCCTGGTGTACGGGTCAATGAGCCGCGTGATCCTCGGTGTGCCGGTGTCTGACAGTATCGCTCCGGAACTGATGGCGGTTGGTGCGAACTGCGGTCTGGTGGTCTTCTCGCCTGGCGACACCGGTGTGGTCGTGTGCACCTTTGGTGCGACGGCGGTGCCTCCCTTTGGTCCAAGGCTGGGAGTGATGGACCTGGTGGGCGCGTGGCGCGACGGGTTCTGGGGAGACAGTCTGCACAGCCAATATGCCACGAGGATCGACGTCGGCGGGACCGTCGGGTTGATGGATGCGGCCCATGGTGGCGAGATTCGACTGAGGGTCGGGAATGCGGATGCAAGGGAAACTCACTTGGTTCTCGGCAGCGTAGCCGGCGGCTTCGATACCCTCAATGCTTCTTCGGGCTGGGTTATGCTGGCCAGGTTCAAGGTGGTCCCGCTGACTAGCGTGATTCACTGGATGGGCGCTTGTTCTCAGCCGGGTCTCACGACTGACAGAATCATGGTTGGCCTCTATAACGGGTCGGCGTACTGGATGATGCGGGTTACTGCCAGCGGGTCGAGCAGTAACGTATATTCGACGGTGGTCGCGGATTCGGAGTGGCATCTGCACGCTCTGGACGTGACTAGCGAGCGGGTGAAGTACTTCGTCGACGGCGAGTTAGTGGCAACGTGCACTGAGAACATCCCGACCGGTGTGGTGATCACTCCGACGATCCGGTGTCGGAACTATAGTGCTGCGTACAAGTATTTCTACATGGGTGAGTGGTGGGTGATTCCGAGGGGATTGGTGTAGGCAAGGGAGGAAGTGATGGCTGACATTTACGCTTACTCGTATCTCGATGCGTCTGGTCTGGTGAAGACGGGGCCTGGGGTCCTGCACTCGGTGACGGTGTCGGCGGCGGCGGCTGCTGTGACGGCGACGGTGTACGACGAGGTCGCTGGTGCTGGCGACGTGATCGCGGTGATCACGTCGATAGTGAATGACACCAAGTGCGCCATCTTCGACGTCGCGTTTGGCGTGGGCTGCTACGTGACGCTGGCCGGCGCTGGCGGCATGGCGACGGTGGCTTTCGAGTGAGCGCTCTGGCCGACTTGAGAGACCTGGTCGAGCTCGACCTGGACGATAGCGGCAACGCCATCTGGTCCACGGATGATATCGACCGGGCCATCAAGAGAGCGCTGGTACAGTACGGCGAGGTCAATCCTCAGCAGGTCGTGGGCACGATCGCGCTGGCTGCCGATGGACGCGAGATCAGCCTGGCGACTTTGACGGGTCTGTCGCGGGTGGTGAAGGTGTGGTACCCGTACACGTCGACCGATCCCGAAGACCCTCCTAGTTGGGTCCGATGGGAAACCTGGGCTGGGACGCTGTACGTGGCCTCGGGTGCGGAGCCTGCCAACGGCGACACGGTGCGCGTGTACTACCACAAGCCGCATACCATCGAGGACCTGGACGCTGCGGCGGCGACGACTGTGGCTGCACAGGACGAGGAGGTGATAGTCCTCGGTGCCGGTGCTTACGCCGCTTTGCAGCAAGGCCGGTCGGCTGTGGGCGCTGCCGGCGTCTCTACGAAGACTCCCGAACACTGGATGCGATGGGGCCTGAACCGGATGGATGCGTTCTACGATGCGCTGCGTGCCGTTCGGACGAGGGAGTTACGGAAGATCGACAAGCGGGTGCCGATGCACGAAGACGGTTGGCATCGAGACGAAGAGTTTCGGGATGGGATATAGGTCTGCGATGGTGACAGAGGCGGCTACCAGGTCGCGGGGTTCTGTCGCCATCGTCGTGTCTCGGTGGTGACAGGAGGTCCGGCGACGTCGGCGCCTTTTGTCGCCAATGGTGACAGCGATCGGAGATCTCCAGCACAGTCTTGTTGCCAATGTCACCTGGTCGGCGAAAGAGGGAGAGCGGAGGGGGTCCCTCCCCGAAGCGGGTCGCCGATGGTGACAGTGCAGGGACCTACCATGATCATCGCGGTCTTTTGTCACCAGACGAAGGGGGTAACATGCCGAAGGCAGTGAAGCCGATAGCTTACGTCGTGAAGAAGTTCCTCTCGGATATTCGCTGGTTTTCGAAGCTGGTGATCGGCCGTCCTCTACGTGAATACCAACTGGCCCCAGCCTACGCGATCCTGGACTCGGTGCTGAACCAACGCGGCATGTCTTTCGCGGTGGTCTTCTCGCGGCAAGCTGGGAAGAATGAGGTCTCCGCTCAGCTAGAGGCGTACCTGCTGAACCTCTACCAGCGCAAGGGTGGATTCATCGTCAAGGCTGCCCCGACCTACAAGCCCCAGCTCATCAACTCCAAGATGCGCCTGGAAGAGTGCCTGGACAACGACTGGAACCGTGGGCACGTCCGCGGCAAAGAGGGGTACATGATCTTCCTCCGCAAAGCTGCCTGCGTCTTTCTGTCGGCCGATCCGTCAAGTAGTGTGGTAGGTGCGACGGCGTCGATCATGCTGGAGTGCGACGAAGCCCAGGACGTGAGTGAAGACAAGTGGGAGGTCGACTTCACGCCGATGGCAGCCTCGACGAACGCGACACGGGTGTTCTACGGGACGGTGTGGACGTCCAGGACGATGCTGGCCAAGATCACGCGTCAACTGCTGCTGGACGAACAGGCTGATGGCCGGCAGAGAGTGTTCTACGTGGACTGGGAGATGGTGGCTGCGGAGGTCCCCAACTACGGCAAGTACGTCGAGCAGGAGATCACCCGCAAGGGCCGGCACCATCCCATGATCAAGACCCAGTACTACCTCGAGGAAATCGACAGCCAAGGCCGGATGTTCGATGACCGTCGACAGGCGGTCATGCAAGGGGACCATGAGCGGTTGACCGCTCCGGTCCCCGAGACGATCTATGCGGCGACGCTAGACGTGGCTGGCGAGGACGAGGAGATGACAGGGGACGAGCTACGGACGGCGAAGCCTCGCAAGGATTCGACGGTGGCCACAATCTTCGAGGTCGACCTGCGGACCCTGAAGGACCCTCTTCTCGCTGCTCCGTCCTATAAGGCGGTGGACGTCTTCGTGGACACGGGCACGAAGCACACGCATCTCTACGGCAAGCTGAGAGCTTACTTCGAGCACTGGGAAGTCCGGCGTATCGTTGCGGACGCCTCCGGTGTGGGCGCTGGCCTGGTGTCGTTCCTGTCCAGCCGGCAAGCCTTCGGTGCCCGTGTGATCCCTTTCCAGTTCTCGCCTCCAAAGCGGAAAAGTGACCTGGGGTGGGACTTCCTGACCGTGGTGGAGACAGGACGTTTCAAGATGTACCGCGACGATGGGTCCGAGGACTGGCGGGACTTCTGGCTGCAAGTGGACGAAACGCGGTATGAGGTCTCCGAGGGCGAAGAGAAGCGCATGAAGTGGGGTGTGGTGGACGCGAAGATACACGACGATCGTGTGATATCCGCGGCGCTGGTGGCCGAGCTAGACAAGCTGAAGTGGAGTCTGCCAGGGAAGTCGGTGGTGATCGAGGCTGCGGACGTCCTGGACGAGATCGACGCTGGCAAGTTTTAACGCGAATGGAATCGCGAATGGCGCGAATCAGGCGAAGGACGCGAAAGGGTGGATGGTGACAGGGTGCGTGGATCCGCAGCGGAGTCTTGTCGCCAGTGGTGACAGATAGCGGCTGGCAGATCTGCGAGGGGGTGTTTTGTCACCAGGGGACAAATTGGCAATTTGTCCTACGGGGGGAGGTAGGATGCACACGTGGCGGGTGGTGCTGATCGCGCTCACGATGATCATGGAGGCTCGGGGCCAGCCAGAGCTAGGCAAGGCGATGGTGGCACAGGTGATCATGAACAGGGGTGGCCAGGAGAATGTCGAACAGGTGCTCTATCAAAAGGGTCAGTTTGCGGTGTGGTCACCGGACGTCTTCGGACCTGGTCACTCTCTGCGTATGGCGGTGCTGGTCTGTGACTCGATCGGGGCTTTTCCGGATGATCCCTGGTGTGTCGAACGGTGGATGGCGTGGTGCTCTCCAGAGTGGCCGGCGTTCAAGATTGGCGACGCGGAGTACTGGGAAGAGGTACTGGGTATCGCGGTGTTCGTTTATTCCGGCGAGTGGGTGCCTCCTGCTGATCTAGCTGACAAGACTCACTTCGATAATCCTATGTTCTGGCCGGAGGGTCTTCCCCCCTGGCTACAAGACTGTGTGGAGGTAGGCGATCATGTCTTCTGCAAGTGACCTGAAGTGGAAGTATCTCGGCGATGCGGGCCGCGGGCTGTTCTATGGCATCTGCCTGGGTCTGTTGATCACGTTCGTCATCGGTCTGGTGGGTGCAGTGATGGGTCATTACTGCCTGGTGCCGGTGCCGCCTGGCTGGTGTCCATGGTGACGGGGCACCCTTGCGAAGGTGTGAAAGAACCTTCGCAAGGGGAGGCGGCCTCAGCGGCACGGAGGACGGGAAACGCCTGGATTATTCTTACGTCTCATTCGTTTCCCGTCCGTAGTGCCGATATGGTGACAACGATCGGTGGCGCCGGCCGGCCGGCTGTCGCCAAACGACAGATTGCCAATCTATCCTACCAAGGGAGGAAAACGTGGGTATTTTGAGGCCTGGTCTGCACTTTCACAACGCGAGCGGGATCACTCCGGCCGACGTCGATATCGTCCGGCGGTGGTCTCCTCTGAGCCTGCTGGAGGCGATGGACGGTGTGGTCAGTAACCAGATGCCGTTGCTCAAGGACTGCTGGGAGATGGCCGGTCGCCCTCCGTTGGTTTTGCGTTTGTATTACGAGCCGCGCCGTGGGGGTCCGAACGTGTGGGGTGTACACGCGATGGAGACGGTGGTCATGGCGAAGAAGTGCATCGCTGCCGGCATCCCCGTCGAGAAGCTGATCCTGAAACCGTTCAACGAACCGAACATGCCATCGTGGGCAAACTGGGAGGGATTCGGCGACAAAGAAGCTGACATGGTGCGGTACAACGAGGCGCTGCTGCTGTTCATCGGCATAGTCAAAAGGGAGTTACCAGGCGTCAGGGTCGGTGGGCCTCACCTCACGGTCGGCAACAGAGACGTGCGCTTTCCGAGTGACCCTGTCGGCGTGTACTACTACCACGGAGCGAGTGGCCTGTTCAAGGCCAGCCGGTGCAGCGATGCGCTCAGTGCCCTGGACGTCCATTTCGTCCACACCTACGGCATGCAACCTGGGCAGTATGCCGACCGTGCTCACGGTCTCCGGTTCCTGGAGTACGAGAAGTATCTCCAGGGCAAGGACATCTACATCGTCGAAGGTGCCTATGGCATCTCCTCGGGGCAAGCTGCGGATCAGAACACGGTGCGCGCTCAAGAGACCGCTGCCTACCTCCGGCTGCTCGGCGAGAATTACCCTCAAGTGAAGGGGATCGCGCTGTGGATCGGTGGGGACCCTGGCGTGGGCTGGTTCGCCTTTTGCCACAGCAACGGGCCGAACCCTGAATCTCACCGTCCGGTCGTGTACGCGGTCGAGGCCGCTTGCCACGAAGGGTCACCTGAGCCGCCTCCTGAGCCTCCCGCTCCGCCTCCTCCTGCGCCTGTCCCGACGCCGGTGGTGGAGTTCGTGGGACTGAGTGCGCGGATGATGTCCATGATCAGCGTGCTGCCGGCAGTCAATCGCGGCATGGCACACTGGAAGGTCGAACGGATCGAAGTCCAGCCGGAAACGGATCACCAGAGCCTGTTTGCGGCGGTGCCCATTGGGAGCAAGGTGGTGGTGCGGTTCTCGTGGCCTGGCGGCGAGAGTTTCGGCGCTCCTGGGCCGGATGCGTATGCTCCGGTCGGTGCCAGAGAGTGGTCGGCCTCGATGCCGATGTTCGAGCCGTGGGGGGCGTACGGCGTGACGGTGGTTGGCAACAGCGAGAAGGTGACGGGCCTCGGTCTCTATGCCGACGACCTCAACGTAGACTACAAGGGTCATCATCCGGTGGTGGTCTCGTTCAAGCGGGCCGCTGGAGAGACGCCAGAGCCTCCACCACCGCCTCCACCGCCTCCGCCATTACCACCGCTGCCGCCTCCTGCTCCTCCTGACGCTGGAGAAGACACCTACAAGCTGATGAAGGCGTTCCCTCGTGCTGGAATCGCTCACGTGGTTGATTTGCGTGACGAAATAGAATCGTTCTCGGACATGGTGGCGGTTCGGGACTTATGGCGGCTGTTCGACGCGATCCGTCTGGTGGTGGTGCACCACAGCGGTTCGGACTTCGAGGGCCAGACTCCTCTCTCCATCGCCAGGTACAGGGTCGAGCAGAAGGGGGACCCGACGATACCATATCACTTCTGCGTCGACTTCCTGGGACGGCTGTACTTCACGGCCAGGCTTTGCTACAGGCTGCCCAACAGTGGGGTATCTGCGGCGAACGCTGAATCGGTGTCGGTGTGCCTCCTCGGCGACTATCGGCGGGGCAAGATGGAGCCGACGCTCGCTCAGTTGGATACCCTTCGGCGTCTGATCTGGCACGTGCTCCCTGAGTTCCTGGGTGGCGGTTGGGGACGGTACAGGGGATTCTACGTGATCCCTCATGGCCGGCTGGTAGACACGGAGTGCCCTGGCGAGAATCTGGCGAGGTCGCTGGTGTGGTTGGGGATGTGGCCAGAGCTCGCGTTTTTTCGGCAGGAGCCGGCTGGTGACCGGCTGCTGGGATAACGAGTGGGAAGCGGAGGCGTGCAGGGTGCGGCTGGAGCGGGATCATGGGCTGCGGACGTGGCTGGAGTGGGTGGACTGGTGACAGGGATCGCGAATGGAATCGCGAATGAGCGAAAACGGCGAAGGACGCGAAAAGGGAGCCTCCTTCGATACACCGCTCCCTTCGATACGGGCTACGCTCTACTCAGGGCCTACTTAGGGTGAACCGCACTCAGGATGCCGAGTGGTGACAGATGGGCTTGTGGCTCCACAGAGGGCTTGTTTTTGTCTCCAAATTGGCCAGGCTGGTGGCGACAGGTGCAGTTGGGCCCAGCGCTCACGGTGGCACCAATGGTGACAAGTGGATCTGACCCGGGCCGTGATTCTGACACCAATGGCGACAGGTTTCGATGTGGCCAGGTGCCGGTGTGTCTCCAAAGTGGTGACGGGTGCAGTCCATCGATGGAGCGGTTCTGTCTCCAAGGTGGCGACAGGGTTTTTAGCTCGAGCGGCGGTTCTGTCTCCAAGGATGGTGACAGGCGGTCTCTGGCTCCGATCTGATCAGGCAAGGTTTTGTCTCCAAACGGGGGTCTGACATGAAGGGTCTGACAGGTACACTGCTGGCGGCGCAGAAGAAGGCAAGGGCAAAGCCGTACGTCGCGGTGCTGATTCAAGACAAGCTGGGGGCCAACCAACGGCTGTCGTGGTCTCAGTGCTACACCGACGCTGTGGACGACCGTCCGATGGCCATGTGCATCGCTGGGGATAACTCGATCGTGCGGGCCTACTCGGAGGGTGCGGGCAACCTCTACTCGCAACGGGTCACGGACCCGACGGTGGAAGCGCAATGGAATACGTGGAGTGACCGGTCTGCTCAGTGCTCTCACATGAATCAGATCTACCTCGTGGCTCAGAACAGCGGGACGTACGTCTGGCTGTTCTACATCTCGCGGTCGGACCTGATCCTCTACTGCAAAGAGAGTTCGGACTATGGCGCGTCGTGGGGTGGATCGGTGACGGTGAAGACCAACGCGGCTGGCAGCCCGCTGGAGAGCGTCTGTGCTGCTGTCAGTTCTGGTACTGACCTGATCTGTTTCTACTCGTCGGGGGTCGCTGGTGCCTATGACGTGAGGCTGTGGCGCAAGAAGCGAACGGCTGGCGCCTGGGGAGGGGCTGGGGTCTCTGGGAGCGTGCCGGTGTGGAAGGTTCGTGGTCTGACCTGCCACAAGACCGACGACTACAACCTGATCTATGGAGCCGAGCAGGCGGGGACCGAGTTCGGCTTTGAGACGCCTGTCCCTCGCGTCTGGTGCCTCTACAAGACGGTGTACGGGAATGGGGTCAACGTCGCTGCGGACACCTGGGCGACTGCGGAGGTGATCGAGCGGACGGATGCGGGCACGTCGTTCGCCTCGGCGTGGCCGTCTCTGACCTACGTGGATATGTACCGTGCTCTGTTCACCGGCTACCTGGTGGGCGAGGACTATTCGCGAGTGGTGCGGATGCGTGGCATCTACGGCGACGAGTTCATGAACACGGAATGGACTGATCCTTTTCCCTTCAAGGCCGAAGGCGGGCCGTTCGGGATGGTCACGGCGTACAGGGTCAACGGTGATGGCTACGTGTACGCTTGCTGCTCGAACGCTGCCTATCGAGCGGCTGCTGCTGGGCATGCACAGGTCGACGTCTCCTCTCGGGTGGTGAAGTACAAGGCTGTCGACCGGTGGACTGGCCACAAGGCGTCGGGGGTCTCGGTGGACTATGGCCAGTTGATCGCGCCGGAGATCTTCGCTGAGATATGGCTGGACAACAGCGACGGCGGTCTGAACACTCTCGGTACTGGCTCGTTCGCTGCTTTCACTCGTGGCGCCATGGTCGTTCTCCGTCGAGGCTACGAGGGTACCATCGGGAATGAGTACTCACCGTGGCCGTCGGTGTGGCTGGAAGATTACGAGTATGTGGTGGACTTCCGCGGCAAGTCCTACCTGGTGCTGTACTGCATCGGACCATGGGCGCAATTCTCCGGCATGGCTGCTCAAAGGCAGTATCATTGGGTGGACGACGAGGCGACGGTGGCCGCGATCGCTCAGCGGGTGTTCGCCTTGGCGGGGTTCCGGTTGACCGATGGTGGCGAGGCGTCGGCCGAAATCTCCAGTCTCAAGCCGTCGATAGTGATCCATCCTGGGCAAGACCTGCGGGGTGCTGCCCTGACGGTCTTGTCGAAGGTCTCGGACTTCGTCTATTGGGAGGGGAGCACGGCGTACCTGAAGGAGCTGGCCAGTGACGAGGCCAGCGATTATACCTATGGTGGCGCTGGCGAGCACGTGATCATCTCCGGTCGTTATGGGGTTCGGTCCCCTGCCTACGATCACATCGAGGTCTTCTCGGCTCTGAGTGCGACGGGCATCCCGACGTTTGGCGACGAGGTCGACTATGCGGAGGTGGACCTGGTCGGCCATCGCCTGCAGAAGGTCTTCGATTATGCCTATGACACTGATGCTGAGTGTGACACTCGCGCTGTCTCTCAGTTGCGGAAACATGATGCGTCGAAGAAGCGTGGGGAGCTAGTGACGATCCCGAACGTGGGCCTCCAGTTGCTGGACGTGGTGACGGTGACTGACAGTCGGGCCGGCATCTCCGCGGAGATCTACAGGGTGCGAGGGATCGAGGAAACGTACGACACGACGAAGCCTCCGCTGGTGTATCGGCAGAGGGTAACGCTGGGGGGACGGTGACCGCCGGAGCTTGTTGATATCCCCAGAATGTGATATGGTTTGCGGTGATACATCGCGATGCGACTGGCAAGGCCATGGTGCACGGGGCAGGCACCATCTGGCGACGACAGGTCAGGGGGTGAAGTGTGTACGAATCGTTTGAGGTTCATAATTTCCGATGCTTCGAGGATCTGAGCATTAGTGACTTGCAGCGGGTGAATCTGATAGCGGGGCTGAACAACGTCGGCAAGACCGCGCTGCTAGAGGCGCTGTTCGTGCACGCGGGGGCGTACAACCCCGGGTTGACGCTCAAGCTCAATGCCTTGCGGGGAGTGGAGAGCGTGAGGGTAGAGTTGGGTGCATGGGTCGGAGGAACAGTATGGGATTCCTTGTTTGAGGATTTCGACACGTCTCGGACGGTGGAGATCGTGGGCCAAGTGCGGGGTCTCGGGCCGAGGACCGTTCAGCTCAGGGTCATTCGCGATGCACAGGAACTAGCGACCAGTACCTACTTCATCACTGGGCCGGAGGAGCGCGAGAAGGCGGCGCTGGCCTCTCGCGCGGCTCAGGTTCTTGACCTCACGTACGACGAGCCCGGGGGTCGTGGGAGCTATCGGATGATCATTGACGAGAAGGGGCCTCCTCGCGTGCACCCACTTCCGCCCCCTCCTCCCTTTCAAACGTATTTCCACACTGATCGCGCTCATGTGCCAATGCGCGAGAACGCGGACCTGTTCAGTAGGTTGCAGGTGGAGCGTCGCGTGGATGCGCTCGTCAAGGTCCTGAGAATCGTCGAGCGCGATCTTCAAGGTCTTGAACTGATCATGGAGGGTGGCGAGCCTGTGCTGCATGGAGATATGGGGAAGAGGCGCCCAATCCCCTTGCCTTTGATGGGGGGTGGGATGGTTCGGCTAGCGGGCTTGGTGTTGCGCATGGCAAACGCGCCAGGAGGAGTCATGCTAGTCGATGAGATTGAGAACGGTCTTCATCATTCGATCCTCCTTGATGTCTGGCGCGCCGTGGGACGACTGGCGCGTGAGTGGGACGTGCAGGTTTTTGCTACGACGCACAGCTTGGAATGCGTTGCTGCGGCGCACACAGCCTTTGCAGAAAGCATCGAGTATGATTTTCGTCTGCATCGGCTGGAGCGCGTAAAGGGTGACATTCAAGCTGTGACGTATGAAAGGGAAACCCTTGAGGCGGCGATTGAGACGGGGCTAGAGGTACGATGATCACCTTGCGGACTAAGGAGATTAGTCAACCCAACGTACTGGTCGTCGAGGGTCCGGATGATAACCACTTCTTCGCAGCCTTTGTCAGACACCTAGAGCTGCGCAACGTGCAGATCGTGGACATTGGAGGTAAGACCCAGTACCGCAATAGGCTCGGTGCAGTGACCAAGCTGCGAGGGTTCGCGGAGAATGCCGCCTCTCTGGCCTTGGTGAGAGATGCCAATAGCGACCCCTCCGGCGCTTTTCAGAGTGTCAGAGAAGCTTTGGACGCCTTGGGTTTGCATGCACCCCCAACTCCTTTACTGCTCGGTGGCTCTAACCCCCAGGTGATCGTCACGATCCTGCCGGGGCCTGGGCAGCCCGGCACGTTGGAAGACCTATGCTTGAAGACAGTGCATGGTGATGCAGCCATGGCCTGCGTAGAGCGCTACTTTGAGTGTCTGCAAGGGCAAGGGGTTCCGTGGCCGCGCCAGTTGTCTAAGGCGAAGGTTCAGGCGTTCCTGGCTTCAAGCCCGGAAGCGGATGCACGTCCAGGCATAGCAGCCGAGAGAGGATATTGGCCCTGGGATGCGGATATCCTTGAGGACGTGAAGACCTTTCTTCAGACATTCGCTTCCCAATGACAGCTGTGAAGGGGACGATCCTGCCCCGGGTGCGTTGACCAGCCCGAAAGCGGCAGCACCTTAATGATGCCCTGTGAGAGATGCCGCCTGTGTGGCGCTGAACTCGTAGAGAAGGAGGTCGAGAAACTCCTACGCGGAGGCGTGCACACTGCCGTCTTGAAGGTCCGCGCCGAAGTCTGCCTTCGTTGCGGCGAGCGCCTGTACTCAGAGCAAACCGTCAGGCGATTTGAAGAAATCAGAGCCAAGCTGGAGCGGCAGGAAACGGCAGAGTTCGAAGTCATGGGCCAATCGTTTCAAGTGACGTGACGGCAGAAGCCAGCCAGGCAGAAGCCCCGTCGAATCATGCCTCCACGCGAGCCAGGAGATCAATCTCCTGGCTCAACCCATGAAGTCCCTACGGGACTTGTTGACTGTAGCGCGGGAATGCCATTCCCGACCGCCGCCCCTCGCCTGACGCCTGGCAACAGATCCTCCCGACCACGCCATGCCACTTATGGTAAACTCTGCTATTAATGAAGGTGAGTAGGACCACGGCTGCACAGCGGTGAGAGATGAGACAAGTGATAATCTACCCCGGCGAGGATGGATACTGGGTCGCTGAATGTCCAAGCCTGCCAGGGTGCGTGAGCCAGGGAAGATCAAAGGAAGAAGCCGTGGCCAACGTGAGGGAAGCGATTCTCGCATACGTTGCTGCACTGGAAGAAGACGATCTTCCGGTCCCAGAGGAGCGCTTTGAAACGCTCGTTGTGGCCGTATGACCAAGTTGCCGAGTTCTTGAAGTTCTTGTGATCTAGGCCGCACGCTCGAGGCTAACCCTACAACTCCCCCATTCTTCCCCTCACACCTCAAGAGCCTATCGGCCCCCCGTCCCCCTTCAACGCCCACCCTCCACAGGGAACTCGCACCACACACCGCCTCTGCAAAAGTGAGGTCCCACCACATGTCTCATCCTACCTTCCTAGTGTAGTTCCCCCAAACGATGATCCCGCGTGGATCTCGGGTGAGATCTACCGTCTGCGAGGGATCGAAGAGACGTACGACACGCACAGAAAGCCGCCTATCTACAGGCACGAGGTTACGTTTGGCGCGCGATGAGGCCTGATGTGTCGTGTTATTCTGAGGACAACAGCGCTTGCCACAGGTATCAGACCATGATACAATTCGTTTGCGTGACGTTGTGCTACATTATCAATGCTATCGGGAGGGTAGACCATGCCACAGGTGACCTGGATTGATCTACCGGCCCTGCTGACTGATGTCGTCGCGAACTTCGTTGCCAACGTGTGCGCAGGCATCCTGTTTGCCATCTTCGCAGCAGCCGTGCTGTGGTTGGCGGGCAAGGAGCTAGGCATCCTCGGGCAAGCGCGCGAGCGCAAAGAGCGACGGCTGCGAGACATGCGCAGGGCCGTACGACACCTGGAGCTGCTCAGCGAGGAAGTCCCCTCGCTGCTGGAGAAGATACCGAAATGGCGTGAGGATCTGACCAAGCTCGCCTGGGGAAAGGTGTTCATCATCTCCACTCCGGCCTGGGACTCGGCCCAGTTGAGCGGTGAGTTGGCCAGACTCGTCGAGCCCGTGCTATTGGAGGGCCTGGTGCACTTCTATGACGGGCTGGCCTGCACCGAGCGTTGGTTGCCTCTGCTGGCGCAAAGCTGGCTGGTGTCCGAGAACGAGATCGACAGTCCAGAAGGCAAACGCACTGCGGTCATCGCGATGGCGGTCGGAGGGCTGGCCCAGGCGGGGGAGGTCGGTCACACCCTGATGTGGCGCGTGGAATCGGAGATTACAAGGCTGAATAGCAAGCTCCCTGGGGTAGCAAAGGATGCTCACGCCAGGGACAGCGAGACGGTGGCCGCCAAACCCGAGGGATAACCTCTTCCCTTCGTGGATCGGGCGGCGGGAGACGCCGGACGTCGAACGCCTGGGGCAATCCTTCTAAAGGGCGTGATTCGACGATGGCGCAGAGATCGCCAGGAAGTCCCATAGGGACTTTTCGATTGTAGCGGGGGAATTCCATTCCCCCGCTAGCTGCTCTGGCCCAGAAATCCCCGGTCAGTGCAGTTCTGGCCTCGATTGAGCCGGGTAATGCCGGCGTGGTTTGCGTCAGTCCGGCGTGTCTCAATGCGCCCCAGCCAGGCCGACTGCCATAGCCGGCCCGGTGCAGTGCGCCCTTCACGTCAGGAGGGTCACCTGCCCCACAAGGGCTTTCAAACGCACCAAGACATCGTCCCAGTCCGGGAGCTCGCCAGCCACCAGCGTCTGCAGGCTCGCATTCCAGTTGAGATGCGCTGCGTGAAGAAGTTCGTGGGTGAAGAAATCATCGAGGTGGTAAAAACCCACTTCGCGGTGCGCGCACTTCTTATGCAGAATTGCGCGGACTTGGTCTGCATCCAGTGTGTGCCCGAGGTCCTCAAGGATTCGCCATAAATCGTAATAGTCTCGGGCGTGCCGACGGCTCCACCCCCGCTCAATGATCCTCTGCTCGGTCTGAAGCAGGGTGCGGAGCTTCTCTGCCACAATCTCCTCAAGCTGGTAGCAGGAGACATTAGCGAGTAGCTCCTCGCCTTCATATCCGTGGATCAGGGGGCGTTTCTGTGGCGCGAGAAGGATCGCCTCATCGTGGCTGACCTCCAGTTTGATCGAGCAGAGCGCCTGCCGATGCCAAGGAAACTGGACTCGGATCACGAATGCCTCCTGCCCGCGGGGATGGGGTCGACGCTCAGGATAGCGTGCAAACTCCACCGCGAACGGCCCGTGGGCTGACAACAGCGCGCTGACGCCTTCGGCGGCCGCATGCAGGGCTTGCGCAAGTTCGTCCTGCTTGGGAGCACGGTCAGCCGACGAGAAGTCGAGATCCTCCGAGAAGCGGTAGTCTCCGAAGAATAGCTTCTTGAGCGCTGTGCCTCCCTTGAATACCAGAGCGTCAGTGAGCTCCGCACGCGAGGATACGCCCGCCAAGACATAGCTGAGCGCGTAATCCTTCTCGACCACATCCCGCGGTACGCCGTGCTGCCGTGCCGCGTCTTGAATGCGATAGCGCAGCGTTCTCACGACTCCCTCGCTATCGGAAGGTTGTCCTGGATCATCCACCGCTTGTCGCACGGGCCACGGCGGGGACGAGAGGGATCGAGCGCGTGATAGCCAGTCGCCGGCATGTCAAGGAGCGGCTGCAACACGGACTCCGCGACATCCGCCCGTTCAAGTGCCCAGCCGAGACGCTTCGCCACCGAGAACTTTCCGTATCGAAGCGCGTATGTGACCAGCTTGCCTACAAGTAGGGTGTGCGCGTGGTCTTCCAGCACTGCCAGCCCCTCCGCCAAACCTCCGAAGAACCGCGGTGAGACGAAGGTCTCGAGCACGGTGCGCTCACGATCCGTGATAGGAATCCTTGAGTTCTGATCCACCCAAATCTCCTCGATTCCGAAGAAATGCTCCCTCTTGACGGAAACGTACTCATAGCGGACCCCAGCGATCTCCCACGCGTGGCGACGCCTGCCTTTGCCATGGGAGCCCCGCATGCTGGGAGTCACCACCTTCTTGGGGGTGAACGCTGTGACAACCCGGGGTACCTGGTCCGTAAGGCCGTGGTAACTAAGAGCAGACCAGTGACTGATCGCTGAGGGCGTCACCAGACGGGTAGCGATCAAAAACGGATGAGCTGCGAGCTCACCGGTCGCCAGTTCGCATGCGCCATATAGTCCACGCTTGAGTCTTCTGAGTCGACCGCTCTGGACCATCCGGGTCAGGAGTTCTCGTACATATGCCTCAGGGACACCTGCGCGGACGGCAACGTCCCTAGCTTCCGAAGTTGAGAACACCAGCTTCCCTTCCCCAGCCAGGCCTCTGAGTAGTCTCAATGCGTGTGTACCTGTGTGTCTCCCGAGAGAATCCTCAGCCATGTATCCCCCTTCACTGTAGACTATACTACGTGAGTCGGAGAAAGTCCAACTTATGCAGGTCGTCTTATAGTCAGCCTGCGTAACAGAGCGCCTCGTACCGCAGCAGCATCTGCAGCCACGTGCCTCCCTTCACTACAACTCATACTCCGTAAGTTGGAAAAGGTCCAACTTATGCAGGTCATTCTATAGTAGGAGCCCCGACGGGCGGCGTTGGTTCGGCTGGCAAGGGCGTGATTCGACGATGGCGCAGAGATCGCCAGGAAATGAATTTCCTGGCTCAACCCAAGAAGTCCCGTAGGGACTTTTCGATTGTAGCGGGGGAATTCCATTCCCCCGCGAGCTGCTCGCAGATCTGCAGGGTGCGAGGGATCGAGGAGGTCTACGACCCGACGAAGAGCCCGGTGATCTACCGGTAACGGTTGGCTCTGGGGCGTCGGTGGGGGACGATGCTGGCTAATACTGTCAAAGCGTGATATCATTGGACACCTGACGTGCCTCAGTGATTGCGTCTGGGCTGTTGGTTGCTGGATGTGGGAGAGGAGACTGGGCGGTGTCGCAGCTGTGCTGGGCTGATGTGGCCAGGATTCTGATCGATTTTGTGGTGAGCTTCGGGGCGGCCGTATGTGCGGGTGTTCCGCTCGGGGCGCTTGCGGGGTTGCTGGCGTGGGTTGTGGGGAGGAGGCTGCACATCTTTGAGCGGGCGGAGCAGCGGAAGGAGCGGCGGCAGCGGGATACGCTGAGGGCAGCGGAGTCGCTTGAGGATTTGAGGGATGAGGTTGCTGACCTAATTGAGAAGGTGCCGCAGTGGCGCGGGGCCATGACGTCGGTGGAATGGGGGAAGGTGTTCAACATCTCGACTCCCATCTGGGACGGGATGCAGCATATCGGGGGAGTGGAGCGCTCGGCGAGCCGTGAGGTTGTACAGCCACTGGCGCGATTCTACGGGGGTCTTAGTCAGGCCAGGACCTGGGTGCGTGTCGTGGGCGAGAGCTGGATGGTGGCTGAGGACCAGGTAGTGAATGCGGGGGCGAAGCGCACAGCGTTTGCGGCGATGGCTGTGCAGGGGCTGGACCAGGCGCAGAAGGCGGGGGAAGGCCTGGTGGAGATGCTTGACAGGGAGATCGAGCGGCTGCGCGGATAGTTGAAGGCGCTGGGATGGGATGTGCCAGGCGATGCTGAACGTGGAGAGGATGAGGAAGAGCAAGTGTGATTGAATTGGGCACAATTATGGCGGTGGTGGTTGGTGGGCCATTGAGTTTGCTGGGAACGGTGCTCGCCAACTACCTCCAGTACTGCCGGGAAAGGGAGGACAGGAAGAAAGACCGGATGAGGGAGCGTGTGCAGCGGTATCTGGCGGTCTTCCTTGAGTTGGCAGATTGGGTGTGCGTAGTGGCGTCGTCCTTTGGCGGCAGGCTGAAAGAAGGAGAGTATGCCGAGTGGCAGGAGATGGGGCTACTTGGTGGGCGAGGGATGCTTGAGGCTGGAGGGATAGCAGGATGCTGAAGAACGTGAAGACGGACAAAGCGCTCGACTTGGTGGGCACGTGCCTTAGCGCCATAGCCTCTCCAGAGCCTGGGCCAATCGATGAGAGAATGAGAATGTGGTCCCGGCAAGGGACCTTCGTGTCGATTCTTGAACCTGGCGCTGGCGCATTTGGCGAATTGGTGAGGCTCATCGAGACGAAGGGTCGGATTGATGATAAGAGGGAAGCAAAAGATGTCCTTTCGCGGAAGTACATTGAAGTTAAGGTGGAGGAGCTAATAGGAGAACTTGTTGCCAGGGCCGCAGAGGGCGGGCAGCAGCCTGCCGAATTGACGGAGAAGCAGATACGGCCGGTCTGGAGTGAGTGGGTTGAAGGTTTTGAGATACCGTCAGACGTCACGACGCATTACACATTTGTGAGCCAACTGCTTCTGGACGGGCCCATCCAGATCGGCACAGTGACGCTGCGTCCGCTGGATGATGCGACGCGAAACGCGCTATTCAGCGAATGCGGGTTGCGGGGGGGCGCAAGCTCGGATCGAGAGAGTTGGGAGCGGAAAGCCAAGCAGTTGATTGACGAAGGATTTCTGTTGAAACCAGGAGAACACGTGCTCGCGCACGCCACCGTTGTCGGGGCAGAGCCCGTTCGTGCCCGCGAGCTGTTCAAGGAGCGTGTCAGAGAGGTGCTGCATGTCGTCAGCTTCTTCAGATACTTCGTGTCGCCCGTAGGCGATCGTGTGGTGATTGCCCTCTCGGGCGATGATGTCCCTTCTGGCAGCAATGTGTTCCTGAGCGTGACACCGGATGGTCGGATTAGCGTGGGGGGCGAGCGCGCTGCGCTACCGTTCAGGTTGACCAGCGACGGATGGCAACATGCGAGAATAATGGGCCTTTCTTTTGTGTCAGACGTGTTGTCAAAGCCTGAGGACGAACGGACTGACCTCGAAGCTAGCTGCATCAACGCCATTACATGGATAAGTCGCGGCCTGCAAGATGATGTCGCCGACTCCAGATTCCTGAAACTCTGCATTGGCATGGAGAGCCTGTTGCTCAGGAAGGCGGATTATCCCTACGGTAGTACAATGGCAGATCGTGTGGCTTTCCTACTTGGCAAGACCGGTGACGCCAGAGAGAAGGTTTTCGCGCAACTGAAGCGGATCTACGCGGTCCGAAGCGATATTGCTCATGAGGGCCGCAGCGCGACACTACAGCAGCAGTTGGGGCCGGCGCAATTCTTTGCTACGCAGGCCGTGCGCGTTTTCCTCCAGCGTATGTCGGAAGGGAAGTGGCAGTCGCTGGATGAGTTCATCAAGTGGTGCGATCATCTGAAATGGGCATAGTCTAGACGCGCTGCGCGAGTATGGTGACGCCGGCATTAGCCGATGAGGTTGGTGCCGGCGTTTCTTTGTCACCGGTTCCCGCGCCCGGCGCGAATTCCATTCCTGCGCTACTTGGATCGCACACCTCAGACAGACTCCTCCAGCTACCCCTTGGCATTTGCGGCCAAATCTGCTATGATTGGCGCACCGGTCCTTTTGTCGCACGCATCGATCGCCGGGGGTGACGAATGACCAACCCTGATCCCTTCAGGACGTATCTGACTGACCTGCGCAAGAGCCTTGCCACGGGCGCAGCCACCGAGCACACTCACCGACCGGCTCTGAAAGCCCTCCTCGAAGCGACAGGCCACGGCGTGCAGGCCATCAACGAGCCCTCGCGGATAGAGTGCGGTGCCCCCGACTTCATCCTCGTGCGAGGCCAGACGCCTGTTGGCTACGTCGAGGCCAAGGACATCGGCGCCAACCTCAACGCCGTCCAAAGGTCCGACCAACTGAAGCGCTACCTCCCTTCCCTCAGCAACCTCATCCTCACCGACTATCTGGAGTTCCGCTGGTACGTCGAGGGCGAACATCGAGAGACGGCCCGGCTCGCGAAGGTGACCCGCGATGGCAAGGTCAAGAGCACCAAGGCGGGGTTGCAGGCTGTCTCCGCGATTCTGGAGAAGTTCTTCGCCCAGGAAGCCCCCATCCTCGGTCGCCCCAAGGACCTGGCGCAGCGGATGGCCAGCCTGGCCCGCATGATCCGCGACCTGATCGAGGAGACCTTCAAGCGCGAAGGCGAGGAGGGGAAGCTCCACGCCCAGTTGTCTGCCTTC
>Ga0114930_10001177_pt1 | contig 25643 bp, 26 predicted proteins | sample AnhtaG_FD_87300 | JGI IMG/M metagenome (GOLD analysis project Ga0114930, IMG submission 87300) | Deep subsurface microbial communities from Anholt, Denmark to uncover new lineages of life (NeLLi) - Anholt_01485 metaG | ecosystem: Environmental > Aquatic > Marine > Oceanic > Sediment | place... | reverse complement strand
CGTGATGCTTATGATAACATAATAGGAATTGAATGTCAATGACTATTTCAACATTACCATCTTCTGAGTAGACGAAATGTGGGAAGAGAGCGCGCTTCTATCGGCCTTTAGAGACTTGCACGTATGAAAAAGGCAAGAACGTGGAAGAGAGCGCGCGGTAAGACGCAAGTCGTCCGTGTCTTCACTTTCGGCCTTTAGATGTGTCCTTGCCTGTGATAATTTCAAAGTGCTATTATTGTTTTATGTCTGCCCAAGTTGAGGCTAATTTACCTGAAGGGGAAACGGCAGTTGGACCTAACCCTTTTGTCATGATGTCCTTAATGTCATCCTCACTCAGGGCGACATTAAAAATGCCAACATCGTCGATGATGCCATCGGCAAATCCTTGGTCGCCAGTATCTCCGCCAATCAATAATTTACCGGCGGCGGCAGCCGAAAAATTGGCGGTATCCGCAGACTCTCCATTAACATCACCATCAATATAAACAGTCTGCCCTTTTTCATGCCATACCCCTACAAGGTGATGCCAATCTGTATCTTGTGGAAAGTCGCCCAAATAAATATCCACTATTGCATATTTCGTCATCTTAATTTGGTTAGCTCCTGCCCCTAAGACCCCCACTCCCAAAACATAACCGCCCGGAGATCTTCTAATTGCTACTAGCACTTTTGAAGTTTTAGTTGCTCTTTTAACCCATGCAGAAATAGATAATATCTTTGTTCCGCCCGGGTCTGTGATAGGGTCATCCCCAGTATCCACATAATCACTCACGCCGTTAAATTCCAGAGCTTTGCCAAACTTACCATCAACCCACTTAGGGGCTTCCAGTGTTCCATCATTTTGGTTTCCAGAGGAATCTTTGGCTATATCGCCTTTTCCCTCATCAAAGAGCCAGATACCCATAATGTTTTTTTCGTCTATCTTAGCATCACTTACACCAGCTAAGATAAGACTAATGGTGATTAAACTTAGAACTACTACTGTCAAATGTGTCATTTCCATGACCTCCATTTCATGATTTTCTTTAACGATGAAGTGAATCAAGAGTTACGACCTACTTGAGTATAACCATTTTCCTCGTCGCCCTAAACTCCCCTGCCCCGATGCTCGGGATTTCGCTAAACTCAACCTGCAAGGTGTAGTAATACACCCCTGATGAGACCTGTTCACCTAAGTTGTCTTTACCATCCCAGTAAGCAGCTTTGTCTTTGGTTGTGTAGATGCCTGCGTTCTTATTGCCTAATGAGATAGTACGAATCAACTGACCTTTGGTATCGTAGATACTGATGGTGATAGATGTATCTTGCGCTAACTTGAATGGTATCCATGTTTCAGGGTTGAAGGGGTTGGGATAGTTTTGTAGCAAGTGAAATTCTTTTGGGATAGGTTGCGCAAGTGGCACAACTATTTTGATGATATCGGATTTATTTCTTTCACCTGCGATGTCAATGTCTTCAAGATAGTAATAATAAGTCTTACCCGGTTCTGCTTTCGTATCCTTGAATTGGTAGTCAGTAGGCATTCCTGTATTACCTGCGCCAGAGACAAAGCTAATCTTGGTGTAGTTGCCATCTTTAGATTCACTGCGGTAGATTGTAAAGCCGATGTTGTTTACTTCAGCTTCAGTACGCCAGTTAATAATGACGCCATCATTGGTGATAAATGCAGTGAATAATGATAGCTCAACAGCTAATGTGCCGTCATCATTCTGTTCATAAGCCCCCATGTCAACACCACTACCCGATGGACGAGGACGACCTACTATATCCGTAGATGGTGCGCCACTTGACGTTCCTGCATTTATGCAAGGACTGCCGGGCTTTAAGTCATAAGTATAACCACTGTAAGGATTGCCGAATAACGGGGCAGTCTCGATGTTGTTTTGGTAAGTTATAGGCTCGACAGAATGCCTACCTATTCCATTTACGCCCCCCTGTATACAAGAGTAACTAATATCAAGAGAACTGTCAGCCAAATAAATATTATTTCCCCATACGATTGAATTAGTAATCGTCAATGGGAAAGAATAGCTATAAATCCCGCTACCATTACCAACGGCACTATTATTAACGATAGTATTGTTAATAACCAAAGTCGATGAATCATTGCAATAAATACCTCCTCCGTTTTCCCAAGCACTATTAGACACAATTAAATTATTCTTTATAGATGGCGAGGATTGATAAAAATAAATCCCCCCTCCTAAAATGGCTTGATTACTTTCAATAATGTTGTTTTCAATTACCGGCGAACACTCATAACAATAAACTCCTCCGCCATTTTCGACCGCGCCTGTATCACGTGTTCTATTATTGCAGATTATATTGTTTTTTATAGTAGGCGATGATTGATAGCAATAAATACCTCCTCCAACACTACGCTCCCCACCAAACAGAAACTCTAACGGTGCATATCCATTTTGGATTGTAAACCCATCAACAATAGATGATGTGCTTTCTCCGCTCTGAAAGATAAATCCTCTATGTGGATTTTCGAGTGTTCCTTGACAGTTAATTATTGTCTCTTCTGGACTATTTTCTGACCTAACAGTAATAGCCTTACCGCCAAAATCAATATCTCTATTACCATCACCAGTATACGTTCCATCCGCAACCATCACAGTGTCACCATTTGACGCGGCATTTATCCCTGCTTGAATCGTAGTATAGTCACCCGGCACATGGATAATATCCGCATATCCAAAGCAGGTAATGACTAATACAAGAATCAAACATAAACACGCCGCTTTCATGATTGCCTCCTGAGATATAGATTTGCAAACTATTTTACTCCATCATTTACACTTGTCAATATTTTTCGCATTATGCCATCGTCGTCGCTGTTCATGGCATGGTTCTGGGGGGCTGTAGCGTCCATAGGCAAGCGTTGGCGTGGTTGGATAGGTTAGGATAGCCGAAGGATAAAATTCGTTTGTTCTGATACGTCTAAAGATGAGTTTAATGTTGGTAATATATAGATACTACTGATACATTTTAAATACTTGACAAAATCTAAATTCAATGTTATAATTTTACGATATTGCAATAACAGTAACTTTTAATCAAAGGAGGGCATACAATGGAATCAGCCTTTCAGTTTAAGGAATACGTCCCACGAAAAGGTGGAAATTTAACCACTGAACCTACAGTGAGTATATCCAAACGTGGCAGGATAAGTTTCAACACTCCTGCTACTGAATTATTAGGAGGTTGTGATTATATTGCTGTATATTTTGATGCCCAAAACAGAGTTATTGGCATTAAACCTCTGGAACAGCAGGGCAGAAACACCTACAAACTTGCGAACCAGCCACGGTCAGAAGCAAAATTTGCAAGCACAGTGGGTTTTCTAAAGCATTTTAGAATTAAGCCAGATGACCGCAGTGAACTTCATACTGCTGAGTGGGATGAGAAATTAGGCATGATTATAATAAGACTTGGGGATGATTAAATCGGTTGCCCATAAATAATTGGACTTTGGACAAAAAGAAGTATCAAGGCGGCGAAGGAACTGGCGGGAATCCTGAAGGATGTTAGGCTGGCATCGCCAAGCAATGACGACGCCAGCGGTAAGTAATCAAAAAAAAAGCCCATAATAGCGGATGGGCAACGGCACTATAATTGTATCACATTGAACGAACTTTTTCAAGAACTTTACGGAGAAATGCTATGAAATTAATTATGGAAGATATAGAAATTTACGGAAAAATGTGCGCTGACGCGGTTATTCGGTACGGCGATATTTCCTTAGATGTTTCGCTGGTTGGGAACGAGCTGCAACTTCCCGAATTTGTTACAATTCCACTGGAATTACGGGAAGAAATTCATCACAAAATTTTAGCGGCGATGTGTCGGGAGAGGCGGAAAGCGGCGTAAAAACTCGGCAGCGCACTGAGAAGAAGTAAGCGGAAAGGCGTCTTGTTCTCCACGCCTTTTCGCTGAAAGGGAGGACAAAATGGAGATGGAAGAAGAATGGAAAAAATATGATAATCGACCGCTGTCTGAAATCGCAATTGATATGCTTAATTGGTGTATCAGTCGGGGCTGTGCGGACTTGGGCGAAACTCCAAAAGAATTTCGGGTTACCTGCCCTAACGGGAACTGTCCAGCAAAAGAAAAAAGTGAAGCTCATAAAACATTCGACGTAAACAAAGAGACGGCAAAATTCAATTGTTTTCACTGTGGATTGAGCGGGCAAGGATTACACGGAAGCGGTGGATTAATAGCGAAACTTGAGAGTGGAAATTTTTCTTTTTCGGCTTCTTCTACTGGCAAACAAAATCTTGATACAGAGTTTTTCAAGCCGAAAGAAAAAGTTGAAATTAAACCTTGCATTGATAGACAGCAGTACAGCAATCTATTTCGGAAATATGGTTTAAAGAGTGAGACTGCGCGAGCATATCTTAAAAAGCGTGGTGTGCTAAGTGAGATTGAAAGCGATACAGAATATTATCACATTTGCGCAGTACCCAAAGGGACGCAAGTACCCTTTCGGAATGAACCTTTAAATGGTGAAATCATTATATTCCCCAGTCGAAAATCAATCAATAGCTCACTGGAAGTAATTCATTTGCAATACAGGTACATAGCAGGCGGCGATTGGTATAACATTGAAGGCCCACCTAAACGCATTTGGTGGACTAAACAACACAGTGAAATCGTTGTTCTGGTCGAAGGAATCGCTGATGCCCTGAGTATCGCAGCAGCAGGTTGTACAGGTTGTGCATTGCTTGGAACTAAAATAACCGCAGATTATGATTTAGAACCATTTAGGGATAAAATTGTTGTGCTTCTTCTGGACAACGATAAAGAAGGTCGGAATGCGGTGGCAAAGGTAGCATCGAAGCTGGTAAACATTGCAAGCGAAGTGCGAATCGCAATCATACCACAAGAGATTGATGGAAAACAAGCCAATGACCCGAACGATGTTCTGGTGAAATGCGGTGCGGAAAAACTTCAAGAAATAATCGAATCTGCTAAGCTCTACGATGCAGAAACCGAGCAGTCGGAAAGCGCAGAATCAGACAAAGACGATGATACCATCATGGCAGGTCAACAACAGGCGGAATCGTCTGCGAATGCAGATACACAGCAAAAAGCAAGCACAGAGAATAAGCCGAAAAAAGAAACTGGAATCGTCTTTCCCGAACAGGCATGGCGCGGGATATTCGAGACATATCGGCAGGCACAAATAGGCACAACAGAGGCGCCTGATTGCTACCACTTTGGGATATTCAAAACTGTCGCAGGGGTGATACTTGGTCGAGGTTGTTATGTTTGGAATGGACGTAACCTTTACCCTAATTTCTTTACGGTTTTAATCGGTCCCACAAGAAAGTCAAGAAAGACGACAGCCAAAAGCCGCGGTGAAACCCTTTTAGCAGACACAGACCCACTCGTAATCGTTCAACGTGGACTTGCGACGCCTGAAGGTCTCATAGGTAGATTACAAGTGCCAGACGAAGATGACCTCAATGGACTACCTGAGATAGAACAACAGCGCGCAATGTCTGTATCTGAAAGCGAAGGATACAGGATGCTTGTTTGTATAAACGAATTTGCATCGCTTCTTAAGAAGGCAAAAAAAGAAACAGGGAGCGGTTTAATTCCAACGCTTACGGACGCTTACGACTGTCAAGACAGTTTGGATAACCCTACACTGCGATGTCCATTATCAGCACGGAAACCATTTTTGTCAATGGTAGCACTATCAACAAAAGTGTGGCTTGAAACGAATCTGGATGCAGATGACATTCACGGCGGTTTCGTCAATAGACACTTATTTTATCTATGGAAACAAACAGAACCTTTACACAACCCTCCACAGCCAAACGGATTTCTGCTAAATAAAATAAAAAACAAATTACACGAAATCCGAAAAGCAAAAGCAGGTAAACACGAAGAGTTTACCTTTTCTAATGAAGCTGATACTATCCTGAAAGAATGGTACATAAAAAACTACTACGTGGAATACGATAGCGAAATTGTAGACGCCGCAGTCCAACGGGTAGATGAAAATCTTCGCAAGCTGTCGCTACTTTATGCGGTTTTAGAGAATGAACCTAATGACACTGAAATAAAGGCAGACCAATTGCAAGCGGCTATCGCAGTAGGGAAATATTGGGAAACCACAGCGATTGAGATATTTGGTAAATTCGGCGCAACACCTGCGACAAGAAGTGAAGTGAAAATTTTAGAGATACTCTCTGGAAAACCGCTGGCAAAAAGTGAAATCCATCTAAAAATGAGCGGAGTTATCACAGCCAAGCAAATTGACGAAATGCTCAAACATCTTATTTCAGTGGGACGCGTAGCCGTTATAACGGACAAATATGTCGATACGCTTGGAAGGCACAGGAAACGGCAACTGTATACACTATCTGAAAATTAAGATAAGTTTGAATAGCCAAAAGGCTTATTGGCACTGAGTTTGCGACATAAGTTTGATAAACTTGAAAAATTTTTTCAAACTTATCTATCGTTTAAAATACAGTAGTAGTATATATAGATAGATAGATATAAGATAGATATGATAAATTTGAAAGAAAAACCAAATGTTTTTAACAGAAAAGAAATACACACGTAAGATGTCATCAAGTTTATCAAGTTTATCAAACTTGTCTTGGAATGCAGTATTGATACGAACATTGATACATTTTTTAGTTTTCAAACTTGTCTCAAACCTATCTCAAACCTATCTCAAACCTATCTATTTTGTAACGTCAGCAAAAATGAAACTTTCTTTTTCGGCTTGTTTGGTTTCTAAAAACAAGCTGTTTGCGAAATATTACTTCTGCCGCGCGGCGCGGGCGGTGGATATGATACCGGCCGCGTTGATAAAAAAAGGGGCGTTCAAGTATGCGCCGACATTACGATTATAGGAGGCAGTGTTGTATCTTTACATGGATGAATCAGGAGACTTTAATCCAGAGGGCTATTGTGTTGTAATTGCTATTCTGGCAACGGAACACTCGAAAGAGATTGCAGATTGCATTAAGCGAATCCGACGGCGTAAGTTAGGGAAGAATCGGAAGGATGTCCAAGAGTTAAAAGGACATGGTTCAAATCCTAGAATTCTTCGAGCAACATTAGAGGAAATTGCTTCATGTAATTGCTCGGTTTATAGTATAACTGTTACGGGAAAGAGTGCTACTTCACCTAACGAGGTTTACAACGAAGTAGCGGGGATACTAATCCAAAAGTGTTTAGAGCAAATGGAAAAAGTAAAGTTGGTTGTTGATAAGCGGGATAAAAAAGCGAGACATTTGTTTGACCAGCATATTCAAAAAATTATTGATCCTCGTAGGCTTATTTTCGGGGAGCCACAGCATGAGGAATCGCACAGAGAACCAGCGATTCAAGCGGTTGATTCTATAGCCTATGCAATTGGTCAGAAATATCAGCGTGATGTAAAGGAATTTTATGAGATAATCAGGGAAAAGATTGTATGGGAAGGTATTCTGAGGAAATAAAAAAGCACGGTCCCTAAAATAATGGCCCCGCCGTATACGGGAGCTTGGAGGCCGCCTCAAGGCAACCCAGGGATTTTAGGACTTACCCGTTGCTTTACAAATTATAGCACTTCTATCTTAACAAAGCAAGTAAAAAAGGGAAGGGAGAATGAAACTAAGTCGTTTGCAAAAGACAATACTAAATGCAGTTTCTTTTCTGTATCACGGCGGGCTAACTGGTATGTGTCTTGAGGGGTATCGGGTGAGGGAGTTTGACAATACTCAAGTGGGGAATTTGGAAGAGTATTTAGTACAACAGTTAAGAAAAGGATAAAATCCCAAAAAAACACTAACAAAATACGAACAAAATTCAGACAAAATACGGACAAAATTCAGATAGAAAAATCCAATAAAAACGCCATGAAAACTACATTAAAAATTACAACAAAACTACAATAAAATTATAACAAAATTAGGACTTTGTGTAGCATTCGTACCAAAAGTCGGGTTCCCGATTTTCTGTTCCACTGCTACGGGACACCCTCAATCAATCAACACCAGACCTTTAAAAAAGATTTTCCGAATCTTGCGCTGGCGTGTCTTTTTGTGATGTCCCTTTTTTTTAAAAACCGGTGGAGACATCACAAAAGGCGAAACATCATTTTCGCAAGACACGCCAGAATCAACGTTTACTTCTGCCGAAAATTACCACGCTGGTGGGTCGCAAGTTCCGCTGGCCGGTGTAGCGGTATCGAACTTCCCTTGGGGAGAGAGCGGTTGCACTACCGCGTTTAGCGGAATCTCCGACTGGGGGTCATGTTCCGTTTACGGCAACGTTGTGCGGGTGGAGGCGGGTGCGTCGGAGGGATTGACGGCAAAGCCGCAACCCCTTGCAAACCACCGCGACGCACTAAACGTAATCCAGATAAGTTTCCAGAAGACTTTGCTTTTCAATTAACAAATTATGCAAAAAATGATTAAAAAGAAGGAGTATTAAAATGGCAAAAGAAAAACGAAGTGACAGATTTAGTTGGAAACCAGGTGAGTTTACAATTTCGCTATGTGTTTCATGTGCGCATAAGCATACAACTGGTGCTACTTGCAAAGCCTTCCCAAGTGGCATTCCTGACGCTATTTTAACAGGTGAACATGACCATCACAAGCCATATAAAGGCGACCATGGGATACAGTATAAAGCGATTGGAAAAGCTAAAACTGAAATGACAGTGAGTGAATTCAAGGACATTTCGCATAGCTAATTTGTCCATAGTTTGTCCTTCATTTGCTTTAGTTTCATAAGCATGTTACTTTTCTTTCCGACGTTGCTTGATGACGATTCCCAATAGTCCCAACAAGCCACAGCTCATAAGAATGATGGTAGATGGTTCGGGGATGGGTTCTTGTGTAGCATAGTAGATTCCGCCATCACTACTCCCACCATCATACCAAGCAATCATGCCATTGTGGAGAGAGGTCCCCCACAATAATTTCTCCAATAGACTTGCTGCGGCTATTCCCAACAATGCAAATCCCCCCCACAAAGAAGATTTGGGGAATTTGCTAAGATTTCGCCCTATTTCTTCAGGAGCATTGGTAAAGAAAGCTCTCATTTTGATTACCTTCGTTTCATTCAATACTTTTACTTCACAACCACCAGCTTCCTCGTCGCCCTAAACTCCCCTGCCTGTCTCGACAGGCTGGAAGCCTGCAAGGTGTAGAAGTAAATGCCTGATGAGACCTTTTCGCCTAAGCTGTCTGTACCATCCCAGTAGGCGGCGTTGGCTTTGGTGGTATAGATGCCAGCGTTCTGGTTGCCTAATGCGATGGTGCGGATGAGTTGACCTTCGTGAGAGATTATACCTTGTATACCTTCAACACCTCATCACCGTAATGGTTGATTACCTTTACAGCAATCTTGCCTGTAGTTGGTTGTGGAAAAGAATAACTCTTGGTGGAGTATAGTTCTGACCAAGCCGCCTCATCAATTTCAGCACGCAACGCACGCTGGAGTCTCTCATAAGGCTGGTCTGCGCCACAGAAGTAAGCGTGACGGACGAAGAAGCTCTCTTCGTTGTAGTCAGTATCGATAAACCAACAGGCGATGTCGTCGGTGGAACTTGACCTAATCTGTCCTGTGGTTGGGTCATACACGTCCACGCCCTTGAGTTCGACGACAAGATTACCGTCTGGCTGCTTATTCACGTCGATGTCTGGTTCGCCGAATACCATGAATAGATTGCCGGCACCGGTCTTTTTCAACAGTTCGTCCCCCATAGCAAGGTCAGGGTTCATGCGTGCTGGTAGTACGGTCAGGCGACCATACCGCGTTATCTCTTCGGAGACGTGCGGGTCGAATGCGAAGCCGCAGACGATTAGCAGGTCAAATCCTATTCCCTGCACGGCTTCTTTCGCGGCATCCTTAATGAGTTCCGGTCCGACGGTGCCGTGTTCGGGACCGATACAGATAGCGGCGCGTTTATTCGTTCCGTTCTCCGCATACTCTCCCTCGGCGTGGAGATACGTTCCGGCGTAAGTCTCTAAGCGGTCAAACTTGAGGCGTTCGTTTTTTATGGTGTTCTGCACACCGGCTTTCCTCAGATTCTCGATAATCATCGTCTCGAATTGACCAACGGTAGCTTCAGTTTCAGAGGTGGGGCGTTCTGCATCGGTGGAAAGGACGCGGTGCGGTGATAGGCTCTCGACGGTGAAGGGACCGGTAACGCGAATCTTCTTGTTGTCCTCATAGGGCTGGTCATAGAGTATCTCTTGGTCGGAATTGCGAGTAATGGCATCATCAATTTCCTTCTGTCGTTCCTGACGCAAGCGCCACCATTCTTGGTGAAGCTGCTGTACATCCTTCGACCAAGTTTCTTCTGCTTCACGAGGGATTTGCCATTCCTCCCACGATTGATGAAGCAATTGATTAAGTTGAGCGCGAATCGGCTCTAACTTCTCCTGCCATTTGGCGTGGATAATATCAATCTCTGGATTGTTGGCGATGTCCCTGAGTGTGATGTGAGGTACTCGCTTATAGACAAAGCCTTTCTTGACATCATTGTCTGTCTTTGGCAAAGGTACGGGCGGTATCTGTTCAGTGATTTCAGCTTCCTTTTGTATACCATTAAGGGAATCAGCTAACAGATAGTAGGGATATTTTGCAGACATCAGGCGAGTGCGGGCGAGGGCAAGAGCGACGCGGCTGGTGTCTATGGTAATCCAGCGACGCCCCCATTGTTCCGCGACGTAGGCTGTGGTGCCACTTCCGCAGGTAGGGTCAAGAACGAGGTCGCCAGGGTCGGTGGTCATGAGGAGACAGCGTTCGATTATTTTAGTATCTGTCTGTACTACGTAAAACTTATCAGTTGCACCACGCGTTCCTTGCCAGACATTCACAATCTCAGTATATGGAAAATCATCATGGAAATAAACATAGTCTAATGTCTTTCGAGTAGGCATTACCCTTTTATCCATTACAAGCCTGCGCATTCCATCAAAATTGGTCGCCCAACTGTTACCACCACTTCGACCCGGCGGAGAGTATATTTTACCATCGAACTCTATGTCGAAGGTTGCCGTCGCATTGAAGCCTGCAGGACTTAATGCACGTGCACGAAAAACTCGTGAACCTGATGGTAATAGACGGTGGTTATCCACCTCTTCACGGGTCATACGACGACGTTCACCATCAGCTAGTTGTACATAGCTCCAAATATTGTCGCCCTCCACGTTTTGATACTCATAAAAACGTCTGTATTTGATATGCTCACGGTCTTTCGCATACCATAAAATGTAATCGGCAATACCTTGTAGAAGTACTCCGCCGAGAGGTCCAGTCTTTTTACGAAAGGTTATCAGGCTTACAAAATTACCACTCCCAAACACCTCATCCAATAAACACCGCACCAGATGCACATTCTCATCACCGATTTGAACGAAGATACTGCCACTTTCTGTAAGCAGTTCTCTTGCCACCACAAGTCTATCACGCAGGTAAGTAAGATACGAATGAATACCAAGTTCCCATGTATCACGAAATGCCTTAATTTGCTCTGGTTGGCGTGTGATGTCCTCCGCCTTAGTATCTTTCACATCACGCTTACGCGTCGAAACCTGCCAGTTAGAACCAAATTTTATGCCATAGGGCGGGTCAATATATATCATCTGAACCTGACCCTTGAGCCCTTCTTTCTCTGCTAACGAGGTCATCACCAGCAGAGAATCGCCCAGAATCATCCGATTGGTCCAGTTCTGCTCATGACGGTAGAAGTCAATCATGTACTCAAATTCGATGCCGTTGAAGTCAGCGAATAGTGATAGTTGGGCATCTCTCTTATCTTTTTTCGCTTGGGCGCGCACTTCCTCAATTATAGCTGGCGGGTAAATCTTTTCTTGGATGTATATCGGTACGGATTGTACCTCCAGTGGTTGTCGGTCTTGTTCGTCTTTGCCTTTCCAGACAAGTTGTGGGTCGAGCGACGGGTCGCGTGGATAAAGTATTGTCTCTGGCGTTCTTTCATCATCAACGACAAAATCACGTAGTTCTTCGGTGGGAATATTGGCGCGCTTATCTTTATGCTTTACACTTTCAATTGGAATCATCGCCGGATTATCGCTTATTCTCTTCTCGCGAGCCATTATAATTCGCCTCCTCTCAAACCGCTAAGTGCAGCGGATATAGTATTCTTGGCGTCCCAGGGGTCGGAAATCTCCAAGAAGTCCCATTGTCCGAAGCCACCATGATTATTGACCGCAGGCGTCCAAAGATTGCGCGCGGTAGCTACCTTCGCAACCTTATCTTTTCGCCTCTCACCTGAGACCTCACAGATTAAGTTAAGCGGACCTGCCCCATTACCGTTCATGCGAACAATAAAGTCGGGGAAATACTTCCGTTCCCTGTTCTCCATCGTGTAAGGGATAGTGAATCCTAAGCCTTGGTTCTTGGTATAGCAGACGACTTCATCCATCTCTTCCAACGTTTGCACCATCTTCGCTTCCCAATCGCTGTCAAGCGCCACATGAGAGATATGGCATTTCGTTGGGTCAGTGTGATAGACATCCCTTGTGGTGTCAAAATCCACATAGCGGGTCGAGCCAAAAGTGTCATAGGGATGTAAGATGGGTTTGAGTTTCTTCTCGCCGGATTCTGAGGCGACGATGGCACGATAGATACGGTCAGCGGCGTCATGGGCAAACTCAATTAACAACAGCATTTGCGGGAAAGTGTTATCCTTACAGATGACGCAATGAGCCAGCCAACGCTTAGTGATGTGCAGCACTTGAGGGAAAAGCCATACTTGTACCTCCGAATCAAAGTGATGTTCTTTCGTCCGCTCTGTTTGCTCCGTACCATCCCACCGAAAATATTTCTCCAATACCAACTTCGCTAATAAAAATGCCACCTCTTGTTCACGTCGGCGTTTTATATCATCAAGGGTAAGAATGCTTGATTCGCCGACTATCGGGGCGTTTTCTGTCCACGTGGGGATGTCTTGGGTAGAGAGAGTTAGCTTTGAATCGGCGGTAAAGTTATAGGTCAATTCTTTCTCACTGAAATCGTATCGATACCCTACTAAGCGAGGAAAAGTAATCTCACAATCAATGCGTTCTTCTAAAGCGCGCACACGAGTAGGTATCGGACCCGGTTTGGGGTCAGGTTGAGAGCCAGAACAAGGGATGAAGGAGAAAGGTACGCCGTATACTTCAGCGTATTCAGGTTCGAGCCTGCCTTGTTCATTCGTCGCATAGCTCGTGCGGCGAAGCCCCCTGCCAACGACCTGTTCACAGAGGAGCTGCGTTCCGAAAGCTCGCACTCCCAGTATGTGAGTTACGTTGTTAGAATCCCATCCTTCAGTAAGCATAGAGACAGAGACCACACACTTGACCTGCTCGCCTAACTTGCCGGGTTTGCCGACGGTATTCATCACTTCGCGGAGTAAATCTTCATCAGTAATCTTGTCGATGTCGCGGCCTGGGAAGCGGGTTCGATAGTCAGCCTTTAACTGTTCGATTTCGCTGGCGGCGACCTTTTTGAACGCCACACTCATAGCATCGCCGGATTCCAATTGCTCGCTATCAACCAGAATCGTATTCGGGCGGGCGCGCCAACGTCCCTGCGCTTCATTATTGAAAATAGGTAGCTGACCCGGCACTGCTATACTTGAACCATCGGACAACTCCTTTTCCCATCCCGCGATATAATCGTAGACCATCTTGGAAACATTCGTGTTATTACAGACAACTATCATGACCGGCGGCGTCAAGCCATTGGAACGGGCTTCGATGTTCTCTTTTTTTGTTGTTTTGACAAAACTTTCGGAATGGTTGTCAAAACAACAAGACACTTCCCATTGTTGGTAATACTTCTCGTAGTTGCTGTAGAGACTATGAAGCGCGCCTTGAAGTGCCGCTGGTAGTTGTGGCTCACCACTGACAGCATCAGCCTTGCGCTTACGCCCCTTCTTAGGTAATCCATCACGGATACGCAACCAGAGGTCACGGTATGTCGGCTGTTCACCAATCATCGAATCATCCGCCACAGGCACACGCGGCACCTTGACGATACCACATTCGATAGCATCAATGAGGGAAAAGTCAGATACTACCCAAGGAAAGAGCGTACCTTCGGGATACCCCGAACCGCGTAAAAAGAAAGGTGTAGCGGAAAGGTCATAAATTGCCTTAATGCCAATCTTCGACTTCACTGCTTCCAGACCCGATATCCAGACTCTGGCTTTCCCTTCTCGCATTTCAGCTTCCACCCGCTCATCACCCTTCAGTTTTTCTCCATCGTCCTCGGGCTTGTGACGATAGCAGTGATGCGCCTCATCATTGATGACAATAATATTCTTTTTGTTCCCCAACTCCCGGCACACACGGCGAACCATTTGGTCTGGCGTCTCAGTGAAGGGGCTTGCTTCATCGTGTCTCAAGATACTCTTAGTTAGTTTACCTGCAGATATCGACTCGCGCTGTATGAAAGCATGGAAATTAGTAATGAGAATCTTAGCCTCTCCCACTTTCTTTATCAATTCGGGAGGAAGAATATCGAACGTGCGGTAGTAATTCTGCGGGTCGTTGGGCAAAAGGACACGCAATCTATCACGGATAGTAATGCCTGGCGTTACAATGAGAAAGGTATCAGAGAAGCGGGCATTACGGGAATCAGCCAGCTTATTGAGTGTATGCCAGGCGATTAGCATCGCCATAACAACCGTTTTTCCCGAACCGGTAGCCATTTTGAAGGCGAGACGAAAGATACCTGGGTTGGCACCCTCATTGAAACTACGTAAATCATTCTCAATCCAAGCATCACCGTATCGCCGGGCAACCTCAGTAATGTAGATAGCTGTCTCAAGAGCTTCAATCTGACAGAAGAATAGTTTCCGGTCACGTTCTGGATTGCGCCAGTATTCAAGCAACTGCTCTGTAGTCTTCGTGATTCCTTGATACTGCCCTTTTCGCCAAAGAGCAACTCTCTCACGAATCTGATTGATAAACCGATTCTCCTCAATACGGCTCTTGGTCCACTGCGTCTCAACAAATTCCATCTGTTTACTCTTCTGCTTCTTCGGAGGAGCAATCGGAATGAAATATGAACTAACTCGCCGTTCATTGACAACTTCATCAGTAATGCCTTCGTCCGAAAACTTGAAATGCCGCGTTGGTTCTTCAAAGGGCGAGTTCAAAATGGGGTTCTCTATAACAACTTGTTTCATCTTTCTGCCTTTCCATGTGACTCCAAAGAATAATCATAACTTGATTTTACAACAATCTCTTTCTCAAGTCAATATACAGAATAAGGAATCGTGTGCTAAAAGAGCGCCACTGTTTGTGTCTCAGAAAAAAGGGCATTTGACAAGGCAAGCTCTCTTTGAAATCATCAAGAGAATCTTTCGGGATATTGGCGTTGAGCAATCGCCGCATTGCCTGAGAAAGACTGGAGCAACTATTTATTATATCGAGAGCGACTATGATTTGATAGCGACGCAACACTTTCTTGGACACTCGGACCCGTCTACTACACGGCGATATATCGGATTGACTTCAGAACAGATAGCGGAATATGCAGAGCGGATGGCTAATCACCTGTTTTCGGCTATTCAACATGGCAAATTTAACAGTATGAGTAATATGTCAAGTTTGACCGTAGAGGGAGCGCTTAAATTCCTTACAGCACAGGGATTTGAGGTCTCATTAACAATGAAAGATGAACAACAAAAGAAAGCAGTCGCAGGAAGCAAGGTCATTGCGTTTCCGAGAAGGGAGAGATAATTATGAAAAAAACAATGGTTATTTGTTTGTTAGTAGGATTGATTTTAATCGCAGGAACAAGCAATGCTGATGAAATTCACACGTTGCTTGAAAATAAAAATCAGGTAACGGCAATGTATCAACGCAGAGGGAAATATATTTCGTTTACAGCATGGCGCACTAGGACCGCGCATCCAAAAAGGCGGTATCCCGACGCCTTGTGCGCTATAAATATCGGGATCTTTAACAGGGGGAATCATGCGCAAGATTTTATACTGTTTGACTTTAGTGATATGTGTTGTTGGGTGCGCTACTCCTGCCAATATAGGTCTTTTGAGGGGGATTTTGCGGGGGTATCAGCTTTCAAAAGGACATTACCAATCTACTATCCCACTCTCACCTTTAACAGACCCGATGATACCATTAACAGGGATGCTGAAGTTAGTAGGGCAAGATGGCCAATTTCTTGGTTATATCAACACCAATCCTTACGACCCTCAATCACTTCTGAATGAATATGGACAATATGGGAGCGAATATTCAACAACAAGCATCTGGAATCCTTACAGTCAATATGGAAGTGAGTATTCTAATCTCAGTGCTTTTAATCCTTATGCAATGAACCCGCCTATAATTTATAATGGGCAAACAGTCATCGCTTATTTAACTATGAACAAATTTCTATATCCTTATATCACGCCATTTCAATTATTAGAACTGTTAGCAGAAAGGGAAAACGTAATACGTTGACAGCAAAGAGGCAAGACCATGAAGTATTGTATCGCACTCTATAATTTGCATCTGACTGGTAACGTCCCGCCAACGCCAGAAGAGAAGCAGCATCTCATCCGTACCGTGTGGCTCAATTATGAGATGCCTCCTGCCTTCCTCGGCGAGCAGCCAAAGTATGCTCTCCCGACGGCTGAAGAACTGAAAATCGTTTCAGAGAAGCCAGAAGGTTATACCGCGCCGGGGTATCTATTACCTACTGTTGAGAACCGTTTATTTTCCATTTCGGCGGAGGATTTAAACTATTACCCCCCTGATGTCGATTGGTGGCAAGAAGGTTATGACGCTTTCCTCAACGAATACGCCCATCTTACGAGTTTTGTTGATGGTTACCTGGAAGAGAAACTCAGACTAAAAGACCGAGAATGGCTGGATAGGGCTTTACAATCTTTCACGACAAAACTCGTAGGTGATTACGGCGATGACTTTGTAGCACCGCTCGATCAATTGGATGCGCCTTTCCCTCTCTTGAATGGTAAGAAAATGTCTGACGTGGTGAAGGAAATTGATATTGCCCACGTCAAAGCAAAACTATGTCCCAATTTTCACCAAATGACCGCCAACACAATCATTTTGATTCCTGCATACTTAGAATTTATCCAGTTATTAGATGAAAAGCCTACCCTTTATAGATGCAATGCCTATAAAACACCCAAAACACCAGCGTGTCAAAATGTTTTCGTGCAATCAGGAAAACAGGGTCCACAACAGCAGTATTGTTCAAGTACGTGTCGTGTACGTATCGGGAAGCATGAAAAAACGTATCACGACGATAAGATAAAACATTTGAGAGGAGAACGGTAGACGCAAAAACGAAAAAAAAGAGAGAAATAAAGCTACTGACAATTCCTTGACTTTATTGTAAAATTTAGCATGTAATTTTTGGAAAGGAGGATATTCCAAAATGAATCGAGTAAGTATCAGAGAAATCGCCGAGATGGTTAAATTGCACCCGAACACAATCCGAAACTGGGCTGATAGGGGAATTATCGAATGTCAAAAAGATTTTCAGGGCTGGCGTCGATTTCCGCATCCATTTAAAACTGTACGGGAAATCCAAGAGTTGTTGAAGGGTGAACGAATGCCGAAAAATAAAGGTTCTGGAAATGAACGGTAGATAAAGTGAAGCCGCCAAAATGTCAGGCAGACAAGCAGCGGCTAGATACGAAGTATTTTACTCCCATCCAAGTACAGCGTCCTTGACACCATACCTGAATAGGATGGCGACAAAGGACTGGACTTTTGGGGACGTAACACAATTGTTTAACTGGCTTAAATTATACGGAAAATGGATAACTATTGTCAAGAGGTTTAATGATGAACACGATAGAATTGTTACGGCACTTTGAAATTGAACTTGAGCGCGAACACTTCAACAGAGCTGGCGATGAACTGATGGCGCTATGCCCTTTTCATGAGGAAAAAAAGCCATCCTTTTCTCTCAATGTTGAAAAGGGAGTTTTCTACTGTTTTGGATGTGGTGAGATCGGAAACATTTATCAACTTATTGAGCATATAACTGAATTATCCTACGAGGACATCCGCAAAGCAATAGGCGATGATGAAACTCCCGAATACACGCCTAAAGACCTACCTAAGAAAGAACTAAAAACGCTTTCCAATGCCGAAATAGACGCATTGACCCTATACGCTCAGACATCCCATCGCCTACTGAAAGGTGAGGCGTGCATTGACCCCACCGATGAATCCGTTACAATTTACACTGACTATTTGAAACAACGCGGTATTTCAATGGAAGCTGCCGCATATTTCCAACTGGGTGCGAATCGGTATAGCTTCATCAACCTTAACAGGCCACGCAGACATCAAGTTTGGCTTCATGACGCTATCGAACAAGACCATCCACAAGGCGCGGAAATGGTTGACAATCTGAAAGCACTCAATCTTGTCAATAAGCGTGGAAGCGATTATTGGTTCCGACCCGCAATTCTAATTCCATATCAATACCAAGGTGAAGTTTACTGGATGAATGCACGCCATATCCCGCCACATGATGATGAGATAAAGTACATGGGTATGCGTGGTATCAAACGAGCGCATCTGTTCAATGAGGATGCCCTCGGTGAATTTGAGGAAGTTTTTGTGGTAGAAAGCGAAATGAATGCGATTCTAATGTGGGACCGTGGATGTAAAGGTGTGGTGTCATTTGGAAGTAAGCATTCGTTGACTGACGAGCTGATAGAACGTCTTTGGGGGAAACACGTAATCCTTTACATGGACACGGACAAGAACGACCCCGAACACCATACCCGCGCCAAAGCGATGGGAAAGATACAGCAGGTCGCCAAATCAGTGGTGTACTTCGAGATGAAAGAAGGCGAAGATCCAGCCAGTTATCTTCGTAATCATTCATGGCATCAGTTCGAGGAAGAGATTATCCCAGAATTTCAGTATCCAGATGAACCCACCGACTGGCAGCCGCACGAAATCAGACCGAGACTTGACCAACCTATCGTAATTTCGTTGAAGGAAGCCCAAGAGAAAAATCAAGAGCTTTTCGAGAATTTATCAGTAAATTTACCTGCATATAGTGGGCAGGTCATACTTTGTAATATGGCGGTTGGAACAATTAAAACCACGTCCGCCATTGAGGGCGTCAACAGGGCGCACGTACCATCTTTAGTCGCAGTCGGTCAACATAACCTTGCCAATGAATACGAGACGCGGTTAGACGTGCCGTCTCTATTGCATCTGTACGGGAGAGCGCACCCTAACGTTGGCTGTGAATACCATCGGCTGGCGATGAAATTATGTAATGCAGGCTGGTCGTACTATTTCAAGCGAAATATCTGTGTCGGAAAGTGTAGCAAGTCAGTAACCTGTATTCATTTTAATCAACAGGAGAAAGCCCGCGTATCCCATACTTTGTTGGTCACCCATGCACACGTCCAACTTTTCGATTTCCTAACCAATCCGTATTACGGAAACGATACGCGGCGCTTTGTTATTGTTGATGAAATGCCTGAACTGGTCCGGGAGATTGTTTTCACGCAGAAAGATATCCAGGACAATATTGACATACTAACAACTTTGAAGGGGCGGGTGAGCATGGGGCAGTCACTTTTCCTTGAAAGCAATGAGTGTCTGGATGCCTATATCACTGTATTTGAGCAGATGAATGAAGCAAGCCAAAACAGAAAGGACTATTCGGCAGGCGATAGGCGCTTCCACCCGCGTGAACTCAAAGCCGTGTTAAAGTCGGTCAGACCTAATGTGGGTCAGGACCCCTTGCCAACAATAGCAAACAAAGCCAAGCGACGATTAGTCCCAGTATCCGCCCGCGACCTGGAGAAGGATATCGAATTTCTCAGGGTGGATGTGCCCGTCATTCATCATGGGATGTTGGGAACGAACCTTTTTAGCGATATCGAGGTGCTAATTGTTCTGAATGCTCATTATTACAACCCTTATGCCATCATCGCAGGTGTCAAAACACAGTTTGGTATTGACCTTAATTTGAAGTGTTTTAGGAAGCGTCAAACAACATTCAAAACATTGGATGAAGAATATACGGTTAGCCGATGGGGATATTTCGACAAGGAACAGCCCGATAATACCGAGATGGTTGAAACTTTCCTTGAGAATAACCAACGCGCCGACATGATTCAAGCAGAGGGCCGCGTCCTTCGCGGCGAGGACGTACCAAGATGGATTTACCGCTTGCACAACGTCAATATACCACCCTTTCCGAATACGGTCTATCGATCTTGGACTACTTTCCTAAAGAACGAATTTGGCTACATAAATCCGAAGACCATTAAGGGCAACGTCAAGAAGGCGCTGGAGTGGATTGAGCAGAATGCAAGTGACCGAGAGTTTACCGTCACGGAGTTGACGGAGGCGTTGGGCGGATACTTACACCTGTGGAAATACACGCTAAATCGCTTATCTGAACTTGGTCTAATTGAATTGTCAGAAGTTAGCAAAGGGCAACATGACGCTAACAAATGGAAATTAACTAAAGGATAATTCAGGTGAAGGAAATTTGCAAATAATATATTTATTTGCAAAAATTCTTCACCTGTTAGGACGACAACCATGCGGGTTTGAGGGCATTTTTCTCTTAGTAATTTTTACTGAATTACACCATTTTTTAGCGCGTGTCAACGAAAAATGCGAATAGGGTTTAAGGAGAAATTAAGAATGAAACCTTTAGCAGATTTTCATCAAGTGATATTGACTTGGGGAAGTAAGGGAAATGGCAGTCGTTTTTACGGTATTGGGAAGCATTTTGCTTCTGAACAATGGCGAATGATAGGCGATGATACAGTTAGCGTTATCATTCCACGTACAGAAAAAGGTAAAGCATTGCTTAGGCTTTTGAATACCATTGATTTTTCATCTGAACTTAATCCTGATAGATGGATATTTGTAGGGCGTATCATTGACACTCCCGAAAGGTTACGTAAAGCGGGATGTTCAGCCAATAAAGTGTTGCTTGTGGATGTCGAGAAAACAACAGAAGCATTGATGGAAGGTGAAAGATAAATGATAGAACTCAGACCATATCAATATGAGTGCATCGAAGCTATTGAAACGGCGGAGAAAACAGGCACGCATCGCCAGTTAGTGGCGTTGCCCACGGGGACGGGTAAAACCATCATCTTTACGACGGTAGCAAAGAAACGGAACGGGCGGACGCTAATCTTAGCGCATCGGGACGAGTTGATACAACAAGCGGTTGATAAACTCAAGATGGTTTGGGACGGCGCAAGCGTTGGCGTGGCGAAAGCCGAGCACAACGAGGTTGATAAACAAGTTGTTGTTGGCAGTGTGCAGACGGTTTCAAGAGAGAATCGGTTAGAGCAATTACCGACGGACTTCGACTTTATCGTAAGTGACGAGGCACACCATTCGATCGCTATGTCATACCGACGTATTTATGAATATCTTGGGGTGTATTCTGAGGATTCTGAGGAACTCAAAACAGAAACGCTTCATCTTGGGGTTACAGCGACGCCACAACGAACTGACAAAATAGGGCTTTCTGATATTTTCGATAGGATAACATTCCAGCGAAGCATCTGTGATTTTATTCCTGACTATCTTTGTGATTTGCGCTGCGTGCAAATTATGACGCATATTTCAATTGACGGCGTAGAGAATTGGGCGGGAGACCTTCGCACTGAGCAATTGTCGGCATTATTGAATACAGCGAATTGTAACGAACTGATAGTTGAAGCATGGAAAGAACACGCATTAGGGCGCTTAACTCTTTGCTTTACAACCGATGTAGCACACGCCAGGGACCTGTGTGATACCTTCAGGGCGTATGACATTAAAGCCGCGTGGCTCTGCGGCGAGACACCGATAGATGAACGCAGGGACATCCTTGCGAAGTTTGCACAGGGTGAAATCGAAGTATTGACCAACTGCGCGGTGTTGACGGAGGGATACGATTGTCCCGCGTTGGATTCCATCATCTTGGCAAGGCCAACTAAATCGACTTTACTGTATACTCAGATGATAGGGCGCGGGACCAGGACATATCCAGGCAAGAAGGACTGTTTGATTTTGGACGTAAGTTGTATCAGTACAGAGCATAATTTAGTTTCTTTTCCATCTCTCTTTGGGCTACCACTGAAAGAACAAGACCTCTCTTTGGGCTACCACTGAAAGAACAAGACGGCGAAAAGACCCTAACCGAGCAGTTAGAGGAGAAAGAAGCGAAAGCGCTTGGGATTTTAACAGGCGTTGGCATAAGGGACCGTGAAATCGACTTGTTCAAGGGAAAAGAACGCTCTCACGATGCTTATGCAATGTCTAATCTTGCATGGGTACAATTACCAAATGGCGGTTTTAGGCTAAATCTGGGAAAAGATGGCGCTATCAATATTTACACCGATTTTAGAACACCGACTATGTATCGGGTTTTCTATCGCAACAAGGTTGAGAAACGACAAATAACACGGCATCCAGTCGAATTGTCATGGGCATTTGGCTTGGCTGAGAGTGAGGCAAGACTTCTTACAGGCGGTAATCTCACGTTGGTAGACAAAAACGCTCTGTGGCGTCAATATCCAGCGTCGGATAAGCAGATAGCGAAGTTGGCTGAATTTGGGGTTTATCGACCAGAATTGACAAAAGGTGAGGCATCGGATTTATTGGCACAGATATTCGCTGAACAATAGGAGGACAGAAAATGAGAAAAATTCGGATTGCACCGACCGCAAAATCAAAAAACTTCGGAGTACAAATCGTTGACTTGCATAGCGAGCTTTTCCAGGTAAGGGTGTGCTATGAAACTTTGGGCGCTTCGCTCTCTGAAAGTGAACTTCGACGCGGTAAACCAGCGCGGCGGGCGTTTGCACTGCTGCAGAAACTGCGTGCGGCGGTTCCGAGCGAAGCTCGGCTTGGGGACGTTTCATCATATTACCACAAGGTGGCGGTGGCGGTGGCGGTGGAGTGGGACGGCTACTGGCTTCACGGCGATATCCCGGTCGTGGATTTTCTCAACGCTATTGAAGCGGCGTTGGGGCTGGCTCTGTCGGGGGATGCAGACTTCACCAGACCGCTTCGGGAACTGAACCGCCGCTTTCCATACCGAGAAGCGGCATAATTTGATGGAGGAAACAATGGAAGGAAAACAATTAGAGTTTTTGAATCCACGTCGATATTGTAAAGACCAAATAGGTGATTGGCTTTTTGAAGATGGTTTTATCAATATTAATCGAGTTATTGAAGAGCTTCTGAATGATGTAATAATTCAATTCGGCGCATGGTATTATCTCCATTTAATGATGGCACGCAAAATAACGATTAGTTGTCGATGGGGAGAGCTTATTCCCTTGTCTATCAACAAAGAGCGCCTCGATTCTTATTATATTGATTGTGATAATGGGATAGAGGAGTGGAGAGCAACGAGAGGGCGATGCCGTGCTATCAATGGGGGATACATTTTGGAGTTTATTTTTCCTGAGTGGTTGGTGGAGCCTCCTTTAGAAAGGGTAAAGACGATTATTCACGAACTCCTGCATATTCCTTATATGTTTGCTGAACACGCCAAACTGACGCCTCATCACTGGGAATTATTCAAAAGAATACTTGCTGAGCATACAGACGCTTTTTATACAGGCGTAAGAACCTTATTCAAAAACTATGTTAATGTTATGAATCCCCGATTAAAGGCGGCTCTTTACTTTCTTGATGGTGAAGAGCATTTCATGTTGGAATATCACGGCGTTCGTCAAAAGCATATTAAACGGCTTGTTTCAAGTAATACGATACGCCGCTCTTTTGATCGTGTGTTTGGACCCCCGAATATGGACTGAGTGGTGGTTATTGTTGGTTAAAAACCTACCTATAAGAGAGGCTAACAATGTCAGATAAAGCATGGAAAGCAGAGGAAAGAAGCGTTGCCAAAGCCTTCGGCACACAAAGGGCGTTGATGAAGGGGACTGGCGAAAAAACTGATATTCAGCACGACCTTTTCTGTGTGGATGTGAAGCTAAGGCAACGTTGGGACGTGGAGAAATGGTTTGAGGAACTCAAAGAATATGCAGACAAACAAGACAAGATACCGATATTGACGCTTCGGAAACCACGAAGCAAGCGCCGTTTGGCAGTGATAGATTTCGATTTTTTGATTTCGGCATTGAAGGGCGCGGAACTTTTGTGTATAACGAAAGCCTTGTAACACAGCATCAGAGGACATGATACACTTGCGCGGCTTGTAACGCGGACAAGTGAGGAATTACCGCCCTAATTCCCTCAATATCGCTGTCTGTGATTAAACGTGGATTTTTGGCAAGAAAGTCTTTGAAAATCGCTAAAAATTCCCTATCCCGTTCTTTTGCTCTTTTAATACGCGCCCTTAACGCTCTAACTCTACATTTTGGAATGTATTCTGAGCGTTGCTTCCATTTGCCACCAACCAACTCCCGATATTGCAGTTGATACGCCGTATGCCGATGTTTGGTTCTCGCACATTTACAATTCGGCTTTCCACATTTACCTTTTCTTCGGTAGATGTAACCACTAAGTTTCGGGTTGCTATAACGCAGATTGTACATTTTCAGACACTCTCTCTTATAGACTATTATTGGAAGTGTACTTTATCTCTCGTCAAAAAGCAAGATTATTATTCTTTTTGTGCCTGTAACACAACGTCTTTCTTGACGTTGGGGGGATTATCATTGTGGATAATAGGAGGGATTATCATTGTGGATAATAAAGAAGTTCTGAACATCAGGATATCAGAAAAACTAAAGGAATCTCTTTCCAAACAAGCGCAACAACAAAACCAGAGCCTAAGTGATTACGTTAGGGATTTGTTGGCAAGGGGTGTAATACAAGAGAATATGACCGCAATTTCTCCTACACTCAGAGAGAAATTGCAGAAAAACGCCGACATACTCGGCATGTCCATTGAGGATTTGGCTAAGGCTTGTTTGGAGATTGGCGCTTATGTTCAGCCAAGATCATGGGAAAGACTGAAGTTCAATAAAGAAAGGACAATGAGGCATCTAACCGAAGCTCAACAAATCGTCGATATCGTAAATCGTCATTTCAACGCCCCCCCCGTCAAATGGCGTCTTTTTAGGAGTGCAATAGATTAGCGGTAAATTAGCGGTAGGAATTGGATGGTAAAAGTAAAAAAAAATACCACAAGGAGATATTTGAAACGGGGCAGAGCATCTGTGGTGACAGGTATTTTTTAGTTGACATTGCACAATGAATTATGATATAATTTACGTAGACTAAAGAAAGGAATGATAACAATGGCACAAAGGCAACGAAATATTGAAAAAGGTACACGTATGAAGCATATTCATGTTCTTGTACCATTAGAACTTTATAACTTTACGAAAGAGTATTGTGAGGAAAAAGAAATATCACAAGCCTATTACTTTACTCAACTACTTATGAAAGAAAAAAAATTGCATGAACAAGAAAAAAAATTGTAAAAATATTCATTTTTCCTTGACAATGTTCAATGAATATTGTATAATATATAGTGTAAGTGAACGATTGAACTTCCGTGAGTGACCAGTTGGGCGACCTGAAATAATGGTCAAGGGGCGACCTGTTAATCAGATAAGTCCGAAAGGATACTGTCTGGTGTGCCGTAATCTGCAATGCTTCAAGGTATAGAAATATACTGGTGAAGCCATCTGTTTCCCTAAACAGATG
>Ga0114930_10001176_pt1 | contig 25644 bp, 16 predicted proteins | sample AnhtaG_FD_87300 | JGI IMG/M metagenome (GOLD analysis project Ga0114930, IMG submission 87300) | Deep subsurface microbial communities from Anholt, Denmark to uncover new lineages of life (NeLLi) - Anholt_01485 metaG | ecosystem: Environmental > Aquatic > Marine > Oceanic > Sediment | place... | reverse complement strand
TCGGATCATAGCTCCTCCAATAATAGCTGTCTCCGACAGATCGCCTGACACGCAGGGCGTAGTTGACGCCGCTGCCGACGCCGCGTCGATGACGTGTGTCAGGCCGAAGAACCTGCTTGCGGTGGTCTGAGTGGTTTCGAAAGGCTTAGGCCGATCATGGCAGACTCCGTCCCCGTCGGCTACGCAACAGATTCAAACGTAACCCTCTGAAAAACAATAGCTTATGACCGTATCGGGCCACCTCACCCCAAGCGTTGCCTCAGCCCTGGGGGCAACAATAGCTCACGCCTGGAACTCAACAACGGGTGCGCCGAGCCACGGCATATACTCAGCCGAAGGTCACAACAGGCTCGCACGCCCAGATACACCGCGGAGCGCGATCCCCTTCTCACGTGGGTCTCGTCTTTGCAGATCGCACCGTCTCCCGGCAGCCAATGTGCCTGCGCCTGTCCGCTCGCCCGGCGTCCCACCTTGACTGGGTCTGATACGAAAATTCTACAAGGTACCCTGGCACGCTACGTTAGCGGACGCGTCACAACCGATACGCGACCGGACTGGACGATCTCGGCGAAGACTGCTGGCAGCAGCCGCACAAGCAGCATGCTCATAATCCTTGCTCGGTGTCAATACGTCCAACCGCCGCCCCCGACCCACCGAGCAACCTCAACGATGACAAAGCAGCGGCACCCAGGGCCTCATTTGCGCCGTTGACAATCCGATCGATCGCTTTAACCAACGCTAACAGGGCGTGCCATTGTTCGGCGCTCGCATGGGCTACGCAGCCTCGCGGAGACTGCACTTCTACCATGCTGATGTTCAAACCCCGATCCTGCGTCTTTCACGCACCCGTCGCCTTGTTGCTCGGTCTCCGTGTTGACTCCCCCAAGCCGGTGACCTATAAGGGGAATAGCCCGGGCGCGGGTCTTGGTGCCCGCACCTGCGTTAGCTCGTATGACCGGCCGGAAGGGGCTAGGCGCTGCTTCCGGTCGGTCGCTATTTGATTTGTCGGTTCCCGTCGCACCCCTCTGTGAGAAGATGGCCCTCATTTCGAGTTACGCGAGCTCTCTAGACCTCCTTACGCCCCTCAAGGTACCCTATCCGCACCAGGCTGCGGCGCGGCGTAACCGCCGCACACGCAAGACGTTAAGAGAGACAGTCCGCCCCATATCGGGACGGCACACAATGCCCCTTTGCCACACCCAATCACCGGGTGGTCTTCACTGCCCAAGTGCACAATTCACAGCCCGGGAATTAGGCCATTGTAGCGGTGATTCCGAACGACGCAAGCGTTTTTCGGACCATTCCAGGCGGACGCTTGTCGGTTACACGCCTCAGCCACGTCGCCCCTTGCCGAAGGCCAAACGACCGGCGCCTTGCCCATCCGCATACCGATAACCTTCCTGGAAGGTCTAGAACACAGCCTGTAGCTCCGCATCTTCGTCGCGCCCTCTTTGCATCTTTCCCAACCTCCCCCTTTTGACGCGCCGGGTTGTAAAAGCCTCATGCTGCGGTCGTGTGCCCCGCATCAGCCCGCTGCAGGAGACACAGATTCCCCTACCTGAGACCGGACCGCGGACTCCGCGGCCCCACGACGTCTCGGGAAATCGACACCCATGCTCGTACCATGTCTCATAAGAGACGCGACTATCATCGCTGGACCGGAGAATCCCTTCTCGGTCCTCTGGCAGGTGCCGAGAACGGATTCTCGGCACAGCTAACGCCTCAGGGAATCGACCCCCGTGTTAGAGTACAGTAAGCTGGGCGGCCCATGGCCCAGATCTTCGGCCCTGACAATCCGGTAATATACAAGAAAGCCGCGCGGTCCGCAACCGTCCTTGGCAAAAAATCACATCCGGATTGTGTTGACTATTTCGATGACTAGGCTAGACTACGGACTAGATTGGGTTTACGGGCCAGTTCATGAGCAGCGCCGATTTTTTCTCCTTGAGCTGGTCTGTGCGAGCTGGGGCGAGGGCTAAACCTTTCCACGGTCAGCTTTCGTAAGCCTCTGCCAATCATGCGCAGCGTGTGGCTGCGGGTGGGCATCCATTTACGGGAGGGGCGTTTAATAATGGACTGGGTGATACTGGCCGGCAACGTCGGACATCAGACGTGTTGGGTCGGAGGGATTCCCCGTCCACTTCTCCCGCTCCCAGGCAGGACGCTTATCGATGCGTTGCTGGCGAGCTTTGGTCACTCCCCCGAAGGCTCATGCACCATATGCACGATTGGTGACTCTGATCTGTTGGCACGCCATCTGGACGGACAGAACGCACTGGACACCGCTGTCGGTTTCTTCGAGGACAACGTGCCCCGGGGAACGGCGGGCTGCCTGAAGGCCTGCGAATCCCACTTGAGCGGCGAGACAATCCTAGTCGCCGGGGGGGCTGTCTGGTTGGAAGATGACCCGAGCTGGATGCTCGAGCAGCACCGGTCCCAGGGCAACGCCCTGACCGTCTTCTGTACCCACGATCCGACTATGGCGAACGGGGGGGGGAGGAGGCTGACGAGACCGGCGGGTGTGTATTGTTGTGAGCCCGAGGTGCTGAGTTTCATCTGCCCCAACGGATATCAAGATCTCAAGGAACAGTTGATTCCAGAACTAAAAGGCGCGGGGCTACGCGTGGGAGCTGTCGACCTCCGGGGGACGACTTTCGAGGTATTAGATTGGCAGAGCTACCTGCGCGTCCTTGGCCACGTCCTTACCACGCAGCGATTCGAGATCCAGGGCTTTCGCCAGCTTGCCCCGGACATCTGGTGTGGCCAGGGAACCGAGATCGCGCCCCAGGCCCGGATCGTGGGACCGGCCCTTCTGGGACGCGGCTGCCGGATCGAGGATGAAGCCGTCATTATAGGGCCCGCGATGCTTGGTGATGAGTGCAGGGTGGCAAATGGCTCATGGTTGATTCGGGTGGTCGCATCGGCCCACGTACACTGTCCAGCAAGCGCGTCCCTTACGGATCAGGTCGTTTCAAGGCACGAGCCGGCGAGGCCGATGAGCCAACGGGTTCTATATCGCGACCCGCGCGTGGCACCATCGGTTCCAGATGCGCGTTCCGATGCCAGAACCAGTCCGGTGATCGGTTCGCTCCGGTCGCTGGCTGGCGTTTGGGTTCCAGGTGCGATGCTGGCGACGTTGTTTGTATGGGCCTTCTGGCACACCTTGACCGACCTCTGGCAGACATGGCGCACCAACGCGGATTACAGTGCTGGGCAGTTAGTCCCGCTGGCGGCTGCGTACATGCTGGCGACTCGCCGGACGCTGTTAAGGAAGCTTGGACTAAATCCGGCCCCGCTGGGTCTTGCGGTCTTTGCAGTCGGCTTGGCCGCCAGTCTTCTTGGCGGATACTACCTCTACGGATCACTTGAGAACGTTGGGATGCTGATATGCGCCAACGGGCTGATCATAGGTCTTATCGGTTGGTCTGCGTATCGGCTCATTTGGCATCCGCTGGTGTTCTTGTTCCTTATGTTCCCGCTTCCAAATCGCATTCACGAGGCTGTAATGTTGCCTCTGCAAGGGGCGGGTGCGCAACTCTCTGCCGCCATCTTGGAGATGGTAGGTGTTCCTGCAATGCGATATGGAAATGTACTGGAAGTGGCTGGACACCGTATTGCCGTAGCGGAGGCATGCAGCGGCTTACGGATGGCGCTGGCCTTTTTGATTGTCACGGGAGTTTTCATCTATGTCATACGACGCCCGTGGTGGCACAAGCTGGTCGTCCTCTTGTCGAGCATTCCCATTGCTGTGGTTTGTAACGTGGTTCGCATCGTTGCGGCTGCTTATCTTTACAACATCGGGTACGGATGGCTGGGGCGGGGGGCTTTCCATGATGCGGCTGGTCTGCTGATGGTACCGGTAGCGCTGTCGTTGATCTTGTTGGAACTGTGGCTTCTCTCTAACCTGGTTGTGCCGAAAGGCTCGGTGGCCACGTTGATCGAGCGCGTGGATCGACCGCCAGTCGCTCCAGGGAGATAAACCCACAGAGTGTCGTCGATGGGGAACCGCATGAACCCGAGCAATGACATTTCGGGAAATAAGGATCTGATGGTATCGCGCCGACCAGCGCCGGTCGATCTCGTGCCCGTGGAGCGGGAGTACGAAGGCGAGGGGCTGGCGACGGCACTGCTGCAACGTTGGCGGATCATGTTTCTGGTCTCCCTGGTCATCGGAGCTGCTTCGATCTTGGCGGTCTGGTTTCTTGTTCATCCCAAGTTCGAAGTGAGCGCAACTGTGCACGTCGCACCTGTCGTTCGCCCGATTCTGTACTCCGACCAGTATGACACGGACATTGCCCGCCGGTATCGGGAGTACCTGATGACCGAAGCGGTGACCATGACGAGTCCGGCGGTGATAGGTGCCGCACTGGAAATGCCGGAAGTGAGCTCGTTGCCGTCAGTCCGCAAGGCCATCGATCCGGTAGAGGCCTTGACGCAGACGATCAAGGCCGAACAGTTGAAGGGGACCCAACTGGTGGAGATTTCCATGGTTGGCGAGAACCCCGAGGGCATGGCGGCAATCGTCAACGGTATCATGCAGACATACCTGCGACGCCACGAAGACAAGAAACGAATCTGGGACGAGAGGAGACTCAGTTCTCTGCGGAGCGAGCAGAGGCAACTGGAGGCCCAACTCGAGGCCAAGGCGGTGCAATTGCGCCAAGCGGCCATCGAGAACGGGTTGGGTGCTGCCGAAGAATCCGGGGCATCAATCGATGCCTCGATAACTGAGTTGCAGACGCTGCTAACACAAGCAAACAAGGATCGTGCCCTTGCAGCGGCGAAACTCGCTGCGCTCGATGCCGAGGGTGAAATGGATGGCGTGGCGAGCGTAGACCCAGCCGGCTTCGAGGCATTCCTTGGTGCTGACCCCGAACTGCTCAACCTCAAGGAGCAGCTCGGATCGGCAGCCCTTTCCGCGCTGTCCGATGAACGCTTCGGACGGGGGCCGGACCACCCTGACGCGCGCGGACGGACGCAACTCATAGCCGCTCTGCAAGACCGGATCGACGAAAGAGTAACCGCCCTCCGCCAAGCGTATGCCGCTTCCGATCGCCGTCGGCTCGAGACGGAGCTGCGCGACGCCGGGCTTAGCTCCAAGGTGTTTCAGGCCGAGCTGGAGCGACTGACCAAGGAGCGGGCCGGCGTAGCCGAACGCCGATTCGAACTTGAGGACCTGCGTCACGAGCGCGAGCAGCTGGAGCAGACGTTGAGCCAGGTCCGGCAGAAGATCCGGAGTGTGGACGTGGAACAACACCGTAGTGCCCGCGTCACGATCGACTCGCTGGCTGCGGCCCCCGACATCCCTACCATCGACAAGCGGCTGAAGTATAGTGCCGCAGCTGTCTTGATGAGCCTGTTTATGGGTGCCGGCGCCGCCCTGCTGCGGCACCGTTTGGATACAAGTTTCCGCAGTCCGGTCCAAGTTGCCGAGAGGCTCGGTGTTCGGGTCCTAGGAAGCGTCGAGTACATCCCAGACAACCGACATGCCCGCAACACAGCCGATGAGCGCATGCTGGAACCGGTCCGCGTGATCTCTGCGGCGCTGCTTGCCGGCTCGCAGGATCGCCAACCCCACAGCCGGTTGATTACAAGTCCGACCCGGGGTACCGGGAAGTCGTCGTTGGCCATGAATCTGGCCAACAGCCTGGCGTCAACTGGAAGGCGTGTCCTTCTGGTCGATGCCGACAACCACGGTCAAGGCATTACCCGGCGGTTGGATATGGGGAACCGCCCAGGGCTTCGGGATCTCCTGGCTGGTACCTGCAGCGTGCCGGACAACGTAGTCCACACGTGCGACGTGGCTGGTCTGGCAATTCTCCCCGCCGGGGTGCGGGATGATCGGTTTAGTGAACTGTTGGGCAGGCAACAGGCCCAGGCAAGGCTGGTCGGCCTGTTTGAAGGTTATGACGAGGTGATCGTGGACTCACCGCCGGTGCTGGCCAAGAGCGATACCACTACCTTGGCAACGTTGGTCGACGAAGTGGTCTTGGTGCTCCGCGCAGGCCGATCCACCCGGGAAGAGGCATACGCCTCGCAACATCATCTGGCTGCGGTCGGCGGCAAAGTCGTCGGCGTGATTCTCAACGCAGTCGACAGGAAAGACGCGCGTTACAGCTACGGCTGTAGCTATGGTTACAGGTATGCCTACAGCGACCAGAGCGGTGGCTGATAATCGGAGGTGAAGGGCTTTACAACGCTCCTCTCTTGACGCCAACCGGGAAGGAGGCATCGGATCATCGCCGGTAGCAATAACATAACGATTGTGATTCATGTCGACACACGCCTTGCCGCTGCAGTCGGAGTCGGCGATGAACAGGGTCTGTGCACGCCTTGCCTCGTCCCCGTCGACCTTCTGGATTGGTATTGTCAGTGGGCCGCCAGACAGGCACATTCGGTCTTTGTGCTTCTCCCGGAGCACCTTAAGACCCGGTTGAGCCGAATCGGCGCGGACCTGGGTCAGATTTCGCCGCTGTGGTACAGCGATCACGGGGTGGTGTCATTCCCCTGGATGCACCGCCGGGGTCAGCTATGGATCGTCAATGGCAACCAGTTGCCGGTTGTCGACCAAGATACGGTCCGATCCGCGGTGCGTCGCAATAATTGTGACGTAGTAGTCTTTGCTTCCTCTACCGCAACCGAGGCAGCCCACTATCCAGAGTCTGTGCTAGTCGGCGAAACGGGCGAGGTGGTCACCGTCAAACGCCACTACAACGATTCCCCCACCTTCACCGACCTATGGTCCGGCGAAGCGTGTTTCCTTGTCGCCTCCAACGGACATGCCTCAGCCGTGTTGAACCACGTGATTGCCCGCGGATGGGGTCTGGACAGCATCGGTGCCTTGACACGACGTTTCAACGTCCGATGGTCTTCGAGTTCATGCGTTGTGGCGGACTTTCGCTCACCGCGTTCGATACCGGCGAGCTACTCCCACCGCAACGGAACTGGAGGTCGTCTGACTGCCACGGTGGGGTCGGGCGACTTAAGCCATGCTGTCGATGCAAGATCACGTCCGCACGACTTGGAACGTATGAAGCGACAGGCTCGAGGGACCGCTACTCGCAGCGATGGCGTCGGCGCTGCAGGCCGCACCGCTGGTGCAGACAAGGGTGACGATGGGAAGAGTGTGTCACTGGCGGACTCACCCAAGGGCCCGGCCGGCGATCGGGCCTACTTGTTTGCGAAGCGTGTCATCGACCTGATCGGCGCAATCGTGGGTCTGACAGTGTTGTCTCCGTTACTATTGGCTGTGGCAGTGCTGGTGAAATGCACTTCGCGTGGCCCCGTGCTGTTCGTTCACAGGCGTCAAGGCCTGGGCGGGAAGGAGTTTGGCTGCCTGAAGCTCCGAACCATGCGCGTTGGGGCCATCGCCGAACAAGCTGAACTCCGGGCTCGCAACGAGGTGGATGGGCCGCAATTCAAGATTGCGGATGACCCAAGGCTGACCAAGCTGGGCGTCTGGCTTCGACGTCACAACGTCGATGAGCTGCCACAGCTAATCAACGTGCTGCTGGGTCAGATGAGCTTGGTGGGCCCGAGGCCCTCGCCCGACGAAGAGAACCAGTTGTGTCCTGAGTGGCGCCGCACGCGGCTATCCGTCAAACCCGGGATTACAGGTCTTTGGCAGGTGCTTCGACTCCGGGGTGAACACTACTCAGACTTCCAGGAGTGGATATATTACGACGTGGAATACGCCCGACATCGGTCGATATGGCTCGACCTGCAGACCTTGCTGTATACCCCGCTGACGATGTTCGTGCCGCACCGGCTGATAGGATTCGCCAGGCGACTTCAGCGGCACGGGATCTGTGCACATTCCGCCAGAGTCCGTCAACACCATAAACCCATTTCGTGCCGATAAACGGAAGGCTTAAGATTCAAACCCGGCTGACCGCGACGGGTGGTATCACATGTTTCTTGCAGGACAGGAGTAGGCCGTATGGCAGTTGGCCAAAGTCCCAAAGGGGGCGGGCGCGTCCGGATCGGTTGGATCGTGGGAATCACCGTTGGGGTGCTGATCGCTGGAACCGGCGGATACTTCATCCATACATATCAGAAGCACCGAAACACGCTCAAGCTCCTGAAACAGGCTCAGCAAGCACAAGCCCAGGGCGATTGGGAGACTGCCGCAACATCGTACCGGCTATATCTAAAACGCGAGCCTTCCGACGTTGCAGTCCTTTCGGCCTATGCAGAGGCGTTGCTCGAACGGGTGGAGGAATCGCCGGAGGCCACGGGCGACGCCGTACGAACCTTGCGACGGCTCGTGCGTCTAGAGCCGGACAACGTCAACGCGATCGAGAAGCTGGTCGGTTTGTACCTGGCGTTTGGCGAATTCGCCTTGGCCGAGGAGCACGCCAAGAAGTGGGCTGGCTTGGCTCCTGATTCCACCAACGCTGCTCTTGCCGTGGCCCGGGCCCGTTGCGGGCTCCACAAAGACACCGAAGCGGCGGAGAGCTTGATCAAAGCCGTTGAGCGGATGCCCACCGAGTCGAAGCTCTACCCGCTACTGGTCGCCCTATTGGCTGAGAGGTTGGGTAAACCGGAAGAGGCTGCGGGATACCTTGCGAATGCGTTGCGCCTCAACCCCGATTCGTACGAAGTGCACATGGCCGCCTTCGCCTTACACAAAGACCAGGCCGACGTCGCTAAGGCCGAAACACACCTTCATCGGGCGCTGGAACTTTCGCCCGACACGGTTGAGGTTCTGGTGCCGGGCGCCGTGTTCTACATATCGCGCAATCAGTTGGACGATGCCCAGGCGCTTCTGGATCGTGCCCGGACGCTGTCACCCGGAGACCGGATGCTTCTCTCTGCGCGCGTAGCGTGGGCGCTGAAAAAGAACGGCGCCGGACAACTCACAGAGCTGGCCGACGAACTGATGGCCTACGCCGGGGATAGGGACCTGGATCTGGTGGCCCGGGCGGCTGAACTCTACCTGCGAGCCGGCGAGCTCGATCGAGCTGACCAGTGCATCCAGAAGCTCGCCGCTGCACCTGCCGGAAATAAACGAATCGAGACCTGGCTGAATACTCTCAAGGGCGCCCGGGCCTTGTTGGGCGGCGAACCCTACGCGGCGATACCTTACCTGCAGGCGGTCTTCCGCCGCCAACCTTCCGAGTTGTGGACGGCCGAGGTGCTGGCCAATGCCTACGTCAAGACCGGCGCACTAGAAGCAGCGGCTCGGATGTATCGCCACATCCTTGCGGCAGCACCGGACGTCGCCCCGATAAGACTGGCCCTGGCTCGACTCGAATTGCAGCGGGGTCGTCTGGATGAGGCCCGGAAACACGCAGAGATCTTGTCGGAAGCCCACCTGGATCAGGCCTATTACGCGGAGCTGATCCGTCTTTCCTGCGAACTGGAACAGGCTGCCCAGGACCAGGCCCGACCAAGGGAACTGCAGACTCTGCGGGCGCAGTTGGAACGCCTGGCAACCGAGCATCCCACAGATACAGCCGCCGCCACACTCCTGGCACGCTGCTTTGCCCTGAGCGGCCAGCCGGTACGAGCGATGCAGATCTTCCGCAGCAAACTGGCCGACGGTACCGCAAACGTAAGGATGGGAGCCGAGATTGGGCGCACCTTGCTGATCGAAGGATTGTACGAAGTTGCCGGGGAGCTCGCAGATGAACTGATTGATCGTTTCCCACAGGCTCCGGAGGGACACGAGCTTCATGTCAAGGTGATGGCAGCCACCGGACGATTCACGGAGGCTGCGGATTACCTGGACCGTAGTCCGCGACCTCCAGCGTTGAAAGGGAGGCTCTGGAAAATGCTCGGCCAAGAGTACCTGACGGCCGATCGCGTGCAATCTGCGCTCGAGGCGTTCCGACACGCGGTCATACTGCTGCCCGGCGACGTCCTGGTGCGGCAGGCGCTGCTGCATGCCACCCCGGACCTCGATGAAGCTCGAACCCTGATTGATGAGATTAAGATGATTGAGGGGGAGGAGGGTTTGCACTGGCGTTATGAGCGCGCCTGGCTCCTCCTTCAACATGATCCTTCCACCGAAACCGCCACCGAAGCCATCGAACTGTTGCGGCACTGCCTGACCGTTAGGCCAACCTGGGTTCCTGCTCGCTTGCTCCTGGCCTACGCTTACGAGCATAACGGGCAATTGGAGGAGGCCGCGGACTCGTACCGCAATGCCTTCGCCCAACAGGCCGACCTGGCAAGCAGCCAAATCGCTATTCGATTCGTAAAGGTGTTGAAACAGCTCGGGAAGTTCGCGGAAGCAGATGGTGTTCTGGCCACACTGGCTGGTACCCTCGGCGATGCGCCGGACGTCCTCCGGCTCCAGACCGAAAGGTATCTCCGGGAAGAGAAACTCGCGTCGGCCGCGGCCACCGCCGAGCGACTGTTGAACTTGAAGCCCGATGATCCCGCGTGGGCTGCCCTAACGATCGAACTTACACTCCGGGCGGGCAATGCTTCGCAGGCCGAGCGGATCGCCCGCTCCACGCTCGCCAATCATCCCGGCTCAACCCTTATTTTGTGGTCGTTTGGGCAGACGCTGATCGCTCAGGACCGCTCCGATGAGGCGGAAACACTGATTCGTGAGACGGCCCTCGCTCAGAACACCGCCACCCACTTTCTGCTGTTGGCTCAGCTCTCAGCGCATCTGGGGAAGAATCGACAGGCTGAAGCGGCCCTCGACAAGGCCCAGGAACTCGAACCGGACAGCCCCGCTATTTATGGGGCGCTTGCGAACTTTTGGGGTTCGCGGGGCGACCGGGCCAAGCAGCTTGCATTTGCACGAAAGGCCGTCGAGCTGCGCGGCGAGCATCCGGGTGAGTCGCTCGCCCTCGCTCGGCTGCTGGCAACGGGCGATTCAAATGAGCAACGCGACGAGGCTGCCGCTATTGTCCAACGGCGTCTGAGCGCCAACCCGGATGACGTGGGGGCGTTACTGCTACAAGCCCAGCTTGCCCTCGCGGAGAGTCCGGCTGACCTAGGCAAGGCCGAACAGGCCGTTAGACGCGCCCTGTCAATCGATCCGCGATCCCCCCAGGGCCACAAAATCCTTGCTGCGGTCCAGCTACGGTTTGGCCAGGTGGCCCAGGCAAGTGACACGGTGGCGGCGGGGCTCGCCTTCGCTCCCCAAGACCCTGACCTTCTGCAAGCCTCCGCCGAAATGTGTGTCCATCGTGGGCGCTATCACCGGGCGATCCCCCTGCTACGGCGGCTGCTTGAACTGAAACCACGCAGCGCAGCGGTCTTGCGACTTCTCGCTGACGCCTACCAGAACACCGAACAGATCGATCAGGCTATAGAGACGATCGCAGGGCAGGCGCCGGAGGCAGACTGGAATGCCACTGAAGCCACCATCCTCGCGAAGCTCTACGAGTTCAAGGGAGAGTTCGACCGCGCCGAAGCACTGCTTCTTCGCGCCCTGCAGATGAACCCACGATCGAGCGAAGCGTTTCAGGAATACATCCACTACCATGCCCGACGGGAGGCATTTGACAAGGTATACGCTCTCATGTCCCAGCGTCGTGTGGAGGTTCCCGAGGACATCCGGTCGCTGGCGATGGCGGGGGAGATCCTCGGGGCCAGTTGTCCCGATGCCCAGCTCCGCAGTATGGGCATGGAATGGCTTGAAGCGATTGCCAACGACCATCCAGACCACGCGGCGGACGCAACCTACCGAAGCGGGGCCTGTTATTACCAACGAGGTGATCTCAACCGAGCGGAAGCCCTGTTCCAAAGAGCGTCGAAGATCGCACCCTCGTCACCCAGGCCGATCAACGCCCTCGCCTGGCTATACTCTGAGGATTTGGACAGGCCGGCTGAGGCTCTCGCCATGATTGAGCGATATCTTGCCAGCGGTGGCCAGGAGGATGCGGCCCTCCTCGATACCCACGGAACGGTCCTTCTGCGATTAGGCCGGATCAGCCAGGCCAGGCAGATGCTCACCAAGTCTCTCGCGCTGGCCGGGCAGACTCCCACTCTCACGGCGGCCAGCTATCATCTGGGCCTGGTGCTGCTCGAAGGCGGTGATGACGACGAGGCCCTGGCCTTCGTCCGCCGCGCCTTGAAGTCGAATCAACGCCTTGTCGGATTGACCGAAGGAGAGGAGCGACGCGCCCGCCGGCTCGTCTCAGAATCTGCTCGTAAGAATTGAAGGTTCAGGGTCGAACGGCAACCGGTTTGCGCCGCGCGGGCCGTGCTTGCCACCCACCAGCCTGTACGCGTGGTTCCCCTGCAGCGAAGCAACTCGGCGGCATTATCGGAGCGCCACAGCATTGATCTGGCCCAACCAGCATGGACACAAGGGGAATCGACTTCGGGACGGCTTCGGCATTCCACCTGTTCGGCATCATCCACTATCCGCACCGTGCGGCGGCCCACATTATCCCGCCGCTGGCACCAGTGGGACATTTGGCTGGAAGTTGATCCCGATCAACACCTCCGCGCCCCTGACACCGGCTTGCAACGGTTCTGCTGTTGACCGGTCGCTACAGGGCTCCTAGAATCGCTTCACGTTTTGGCAGGAGCTAACCGAAGGAGGAATCATGGCCGGCCCCGACACACTCGAGTTTACCGACGAGAATTTTGACGACGAGGTGCTCAAGTCCGACAAGCCAGTGCTTGTGGACTTTTGGGCGGAGTGGTGTGCCCCATGCATGGCGCAGGGGCCCGTAATCGATGAGCTGGCCGCCGAGTATGCCGGCAAGGCGAAGATCGGAAAAGTTGATACGGACGCAAATCGAGAGGTCTCTGTGCGCTTCTCGATCAGCGCGATCCCGACCGTCATCCTGTTCAACGACGGCGAAATCGTCGAAAAATTCGTTGGACTGAAAGGCAAGAGAGACTTCCAGACCGCGCTCGACAACTTTGTTACAGCCAAGTGACCTGCCGGCCGATTTCGCCACCGGCAGGCCGCCCTCGTGCGTGCCGCGGCCTGGTGTTGTTGAGCGACCCCGTGAGCCTGTTCCTCGTTCTGCCCGATGCGCCTCTGCTATCTTGGGACCCGCCAAGACGCTCGCATTTGGCGGAGCGAAGGGCTGTGTGGGCACGCAGGTTCCAGAGGGCTTCCCCGGGAGAACTCCGTGGTCGAGCCGACCATCAGTCTCGAGCAGTTTGACAATGAGCCGTCCGAAGGTCGGTCGTACAGCGGGTGTGCGGCTTGCGGAACCGGAAGGGCGCTCACAGACACCTCGCACTCCGACAATGATGTCGAGAGGGCTTATCTCACTACGGGGGTCCGTTTCGGCTACATTCGTTACATTGGAGAGTTCACCCACCCGCCGGATTTGAGGTTCACCTGTGGGGCCAAGGTCGTCATTCAAACCCAACGCGGCATCGAGCTGGGTGAGCAGGTATCGCTGACCTGCACGGGATGCGACAAGTCGGTAACACCGGAGCAAATCAAGGAGTGGGTGAAGCACAGCGGCGAGGACACTTATATCTTCAACGCTGGCCGCATCCTTCGGGAGGCCACCGCCGCCGACCTGGCGGAGTTTGCCCGGATCCAGTCAAGCTGCCGGCAGAAGCGTGACTTCGCCCAGCAGGTGGCCGAGCGGCACAAGCTCCCCCTTAAAGTGGTGGAGTGCGAATGCCCTCTGGGCGGCGAGCGAATCATTTTCTATTTCACCGCAGCCGAGCGCGTCGACTTCCGCGCGATGGTCAAGGACCTCGCCAAGGAGTATCGCACGCGTATCGAGATGCGACAGATCGGAGCCCGTGACGAAGCCCGCCTGCTGGCTGACTACGAAACCTGCGGACGAGAGATCTGCTGTAAGGTCTTCCTCAAGACGCTCAAGCCGATCAGCATGCGAATGGCTAAGCTGCAAAAAGCCACCCTGGATCCGTCGCAGGTTTCAGGTCGATGCGGGCGGCTGAAGTGCTGCCTACGTTTTGAGCACACCTCTTACGAGGAGTTGGATAAGCAGCTTCCCCGGACGGGGGTGCGCATCCGCACAAATCACGGGGAGGGCGTGATCGTAAACCGGCAGGTCTTGACCCAGCTCGTTCAAATTCGTACGGACAGCGACACCCTGGTTTCGGTGGTTGCTGAAGATATCACCGCGGTGGACGTGGAAGCACCGGTCCGTAAGGCGGAACCGCCCAAACCTGCCCCCTCGGCGCGGGCCCCAAAGCAGCGAACCACCGCCAAGGTACCCACACCAGCGAAAGAGCCGGTCAGGACCCGACCGAAGCGACCGACGTCCAGGGATCGTCCTGAAAAAACCGGACCAGAACCGCGCGCCGCCAAAACTCGTGAGACGGGACCCGACAGGCCGAAGACTGCTGAGCAGTCAGCTCGTCGTCGGCGCCGTCGGCGCCGTCGGCGTCCCGATGGCAGGTCCGGCGGGTCTACCGGTGGGTCTCCAAACCCCAGGAAGGGCTAGCGTATCGCCAGAATCCTGACTCCGAGTGGGTAACAGGACTTCCCGCATGGTTGATGAGAACGCCAAAACCCTTCAAGACCTCGTCAAACATGTAGGCCGTTACCCCGAAGAAGCCTTCCTGTTCATACGCGAAGGCCTCAGCTATGCGGCCGACCGGATTCACGGGCCCGAGACCGAAGCGCACCGAGCCCTCCAACACTATCTGGCCAAGCATGACCTTGATTGGGATGATCTGATCGCCAAGTATCACACCGGCGATCTCCCCGAACCGGTTGTCCAGGCGATCGAGGTAGCCGGCGGATGCGACAAGCTCAACCGTCATGTCAGCGGGCGTGAGCTCTGCTGGGCCATGAGGGACTATGCCCTAAAGCGGTGGGGCATCCTGGCGCGCACCGTGCTAGAGTCATGGAACATAAGGAGCACCACCGACTTCGGCCGGATCGTCTTCGGGTTCATCGACCTTGATATGATGCGGAAGCAGGACGGCGACAGCGTCGACGATTTCAACGACGCCTACAGCTTCGACGAAGCGTTCGATGAGCCGTTCCGTTCCGATCTGCAGGATGAGGACTCAGACGCGTCCGATGCTTGAGCCGGGCTCCGCATCATACACACCTACCGCCCCCCCTCGCACGATATACTGTGCAGCCGGCTCATAGTCGGCGAAGTGCAAAGCGCGTTGTTCTGTGTAGTCTTGCGGTCAAAGGTGAGGTGAAGCGATCTTCGCCAGCCCGTCGCGCAAGCGGTTCCACGTGGGACGGGACTCCATCTCTTCCAGGGTAACCGGTGTGGCCCTTTCGATGCGTCCGTCCAGCCACATGCCCAATTCGCGTGCCAACTTCACGTCGTAGGCTTCAACGTTGAACTCGAAGTGAAGCCGAAAGCTCCTGCGATCGAGATTGGCGGAGCCGAGCAAGACCCATCGCTCATCCACAATCATCAGCTTGGTGTGCACAAATGGCGGGGGTTGGCGGTAGACCCGAACACCGTGTTCGAGTAGCTGCCACAGATAGGCGTCAGCCGCCCACCGCATGTAGGGAAGATCGACCCGTGAGGGCAACATCAAGGTCACTTCCACGCCTCGCAGGGCGCGCATCGCCATGGCTGAAACCAAGGGCGAAGTCGGAATGAAGTAAGGCGTGACGATCCGGACACTGTGTTGGGCCGCGGCAAAGGCCGCCTGCAGAATCCAGTGAATCTTCTCGAAGTCTTCGTCGGGGCCGCTGGAAATGCCGCGGCAAAGAGCGGGGCCGGTGGCGACGAGCTTGGGGAAATAGGCGTCGCCTTCCAGGATCTCATTCGTAGCCAGCGCCCAGTCCTCGGCAAAAGCGTGCTGCATCTCGGCCACCACCGGGCCGGTAATCTCAAAATGAAGGCCTTCGACGCGCCCGGGTCCGGCACGCTCGACCAGATGCCGCTGGGAAATGTTCATCCCGCCGGTAAACCCGGTGTGTCCATCAACCAATAAAATTTTCCGGTGATTGCGAAGGTTCAGCCTGAGACGGCCGAACGGAAACCGGAGCGGAAAAAAGGCGGCAACTTCGGCTCCCGACTTGAGCAGAAGCCGACCCATACGAGAGAAGGACTTTAGTGCCCCGATCCCGTCAACAAGCACATGAACTCGGACGCCGCGTCGAGCGGCCTTACCCAGGGCACCGGCGAAATCGTGTCCCACATCATCCCAGTCGAAGATGTAGCTCGCCAGCGTGACCGAACGCTGGGCCTTGGCGATCGCGTCGAGCATACGCGGGTAGGCTTCCTCTCCGTTGTGAAGCGGCACGATGGCGTTGCCCGGCAGCATTGGCCGGCGCGTCACCCGGTCAGCAACCGTCCGCAGACTGACCAGATGACTCACGCCCTCCCGGTGCACGTCGGCGTTGCCGTGGGCGTCGGCAAGGTACGGATAGTCAAAGGGTCTGCTCCGCCGTCCGAGGTGTTCAATCGCCCGGCGCTCAATCCGGTTGATTCCCAGCCCCCAGTAAATCCATGGCCCGAAGATTGGCAGAGTGAAGCTCACGAATACCCAGATGGTGGCGCTTCGGGGATCACGTTTGTACATGATCGCGTGGCTGGAGGCGAGGGCTCCGAGGAGCAGCCAGGCCGTGACAGCACCACCAACGATCAGCCATCCAGGGAACGTATCCATGTCGTCCAAGCGTACAGTGCGTATATAACAACGATGTGAAATAGGTATCGGACGCGGGGAATACCCGTGTGCATGTTACAAGAACGCACGGCTCTACCAGCGGGTTACACGACCGCCGAGGACGGTCCTAGCTCGACGCGGGCGACGATTCCTTGGACGTCTCGGAAGCGGGCGGAGCCTCCTTGGTTGATTCAGGCTTGTGCTCGAGCTTCGAGTTAGCCGGCGGTTCAATCTGCGACTGAACACCGACTTCGTCCTTCACGTCTCGGATGCCCCTCTTGAACTCAACGATGCTCTTGCCCACCGAGCGGGCGACTTCGGGCAGACGCCGGCCGAAGATCAGCAACGCGAACAGCCCGATTACGATCCATTCCGTGCCGCCGGGTAATCCAAACATGCCTGGTGTTGCTATATTCATGGCTTTGATCCTGAACGCTTGGCCGACTCGCCGCCCCACCGTAACCCAGCTTGCCGCAACATGCGCTTACGGAGTCACAACCTGAGGGCTTGCCCTGCCGAATACGCTCCCCTCATTATACGGGCGGTCGTCGGGCGACGTCAAAGCTCAGATCCGGTCAGGGTATATTATCTATCGGCTGGCGTCGGGGGCCGCTCACCTTTTCTTGTCAAGGTGGGGCAAACGCATACAATCCCTGTACCGGGCCTGTACCGCACTGTGGAAGCGGCTGACCCGTGACACCGTAGGTGGTAGATATCATGGCTGACAGACGGTATCTCGTGACCGCCGCCCTGCCATACTCGAACGGGCGGCTCCACGTCGGGCATATCGCCGGGGCGTATCTGCCCGCGGACACCTACGCTCGCTACCTCCGGGCCACCGGCGCGGACGTACGCTTCGTCTGCGGCAGCGACGATAACGGCGTTGCCGCCCTGAAAACAGCCCGTGAGCAAGACCGCAGCGTCGAGGAGCTCACCGCCCACTACAACAAGGCCCAGCAGGCTGATTTCGCCGGGCTGAACATTGACTTCGATATCTACGGCGGGACGCACCAGCCGGACTATGTCAAAACCCACGAGAAATTCAGCCAGGACCTGTTCTTAAACATCCACCAGAAGGGCCTGTTCACCAAGCGAACCACGCAACAGCTTTACGATGTGCAGGCGGATCAGTTCTTGCCCGACCGCTTCGTCCGCGGTACCTGCCCCGACTGCGGGAGTGGCAACGCGTTCGGCGACCAGTGCGAGGATTGCGGCCGTTCGGTCGACCAGCAGACGCTGATCAACCCGGTCAGCGTGATGACCGGGTCGACCCCTCAGCTTCGGGAGACCATACACTGGTACCTGCGTCTCGATCAACTGCAATCGCGGTTGGCCTCGTGGCTGGCCCAGAAGAAAAACGCCGGGGCGTGCGACGCTGCGTGGCGCCCGATCGTTTTGAATCAGAGCCTGGGACGGATCGAAGCTGAGGGGCTCCCCGAGCGGGCCATGACACGCGACCTGACCTGGGGCGTTCCCGTGCCCCTGGACGATCCGGATGCCAGGGATAAATCGCTTTACGTCTGGTTCGATGCGCCGATCGGCTATGTATCCTTCACTGCTGAGTTGTGCGAGCAACTTGGCGAAGGCGTGGACGGCTACGCCGACTGGTGGAAGGCCCCTGACTGCAAAGTGGTCCACTTCATCGGCGAGGACAATATCGTCTTTCACGCGATCATCTGGCCGGCGATGCTGCTGGCGACACACGACAGCGGAAGCGTGCAGGGACAGCACGGTGAATACCAGCTTCCCCACAATGTGGTCGCCAATTCGTTCATGAACATCAAGTTCCCCGGCAAGGACGAGGAGAAGATCAGCAAGAGCCGTGGTACGGCCGTGTGGATCGAGGATTACCTCAAAACGTTCGACCCCGACCCGCTGCGCTACTACTTGACGGCCGTGGCACCGGAAAACGCACGGACAGCCTTTGACGTCGACGACTTCATCGCCCGCAACAACGGCGAGCTGGTCAACGCCTTCGGAAACTTCTTCAACCGGACGATGACATTCGCACACAAGTATTTCGACGGGAAGGTGCCATCAGCCGGTAGGCGCGAAGACCTGGATGCCGCGCACCTGCAGCGTTGTGCAAACGCCGTGAGCCGCACAGCAGAGGAACTGGAACAATGCCATTTCAAGGCGGCACTCTCGGAGGTGATGGCTCTGGCTCGGGCCGGTAACGGTTACTTCGACGCCACGAAACCGTTCATGAGCCGCAAGACTGATATGGAGGCCTGTGCTCGGGCGATCAACGTCTGTCTTCAGACGGCACGCGCCTTAACGACAATCACCGCACCGTTCCTGCCGGCCACCGCCGAAAAGTGCGCCAAAATGTTGAATCTCGACGAGGGTTGGCGGACCTGGGCCTCGGCAACCGATGAACTACCGCAAGGCCGCCTATTGCGTGAGCCGGAGATTCTCATCAAGAAACTCGACGCCAGGGAGCTGTTCGGCGAATAGCCGTCGGCCGTCGCGGCGCCCGTACGGGCGTTGGCTGAGGGCCGAAACCTACGTCCGAGAACCACAAGATGTTCACTGTCAACAAGAACCCGACCGTAGCCGATCTTCGCAAGTTTGGTTGGGCGATGTTCATCGGGTTCTTCTTCATCGGAGCGCTGCTGTTCTTCGCTCCGTTCCTGCGGACGTGGGATGTCCTGGCGTTGGATTGGACCGGCACCGGCCTCCAGCTTGCGGCGGTCGGCCTGCAGGCGCTTGGCATGGTGCTGTGCGCTGTATCTCTCTTGTGGCCCACTGGTGCCAGGCCGGTGTATGTTGTATGGATGACCGTGGCGCTTGCGATCGGAATCGTGATGTCCACGGTCCTGCTGACGGTGCTGTTTCTCGTGCTGTTGCCGCTCTTTTCACTGGTGGTTCGAGCAGGCGACCCGCTGCGAAAGAAGCTCACCGCCAGAGGCAGTTATTGGGAGGACTATAAGCCCCACGAAGCGACGCTCGAGCGGATGAGAAGACCGTTTTGAGTAAGAGCTTCTGACAAAACGGTACCCGGGTCACTCCGGGGTTTTGGGAGTCCGCGCGGGCTAAAAGCCCGCGGCTCGGTTTTGCGGGTATCTTTCAGTGAACATCCTCGGCATATCCTGTTACTACCACGACTCTGCTGCGGCCCTGGTGCGCGACGGCAAGCTGATCGCCGCAGCCGAGGAGGAACGATTCAACCGCCAGAAGCACTACAGCGGCTTCCCTGAACGGGCGATCGAATACTGTCTCCACGAGGGGCGGATCACGGTCGACCAGCTCGACCACATCGGTTTTTACGAAAAGCCGTTGGTGAAATTCAACCGGATTCTCGAGACGATCCTGGGGTGTTGGCCGCGGACCTACGGCCCGTGGCTAAAAGCCATGCCCCTGTGGTTGACCCAGCGGCTGCGCATCGGGCGTGAGATTCAGAAGAAGCTCGCTACCGACCAGGAGATCCTTTTTTGCCAGCACCATCTGGCCCACGCGGCCAGTGCCTTTTTGGTCTCACCCTTTGAGGAAGCGGCGATCATCACCGCGGATGGGGTCGGCGAGTGGACAACCACGAGTTGGGGTCTCGGCCGGGGCTGCGAGATCGAGATGCTCAAGGAGATCCGCTTCCCACACTCGGTCGGGCTTCTTTTCAGTGCGATTACGGCCTACCTGGGCTTTCGCGTCAATGATGCCGAGTGGAAAGTGATGGGCCTCGCCCCTTACGGCAAGCCCACCTATGTCGACCACTTCCGGAAGGTGGTCGACGTGAAAGATGACGGCAGCATCCGCCTCAACCTCCGCTACTTCGCCCACCCCTACTCGACTACGCGCACGTTCAACAAGCGATGGGAGAGGCTTTTCGGCCAACCTCAGCGGCCGAGGGAGGCCGAGCTTACCGATTTCCACCGCGACATCGCCTGCTCGGGGCAGCAGATCGTCGAAGACATCATGGTCAAGATGGCCACTCACGTGCATCACAAGACCGGGATGGACAATCTCTGCCTGGCCGGCGGCGTGGGCCTTAACTGCGTGGCCAACTGGCGGATTCTCAACGATTCGGGATTCAAGGACATTTTCATTCAACCCGCGGCCGGTGATTCCGGCGGCGCGATGGGAACTGCGTTCTACATCTGCAACTCAGTGCTCGACAACAAGCGCAGGTTCCAGATGGAGCATGCCTTCTGGGGTCCATCGTTTGCCGACGATGACATCAAAGCGATGCTGGACCGGAGGGAGGCCGCCTACGACTCCGTCGATGACGAGAACGAACTGCTTCAGCGCACCGCCCGAATGATTGCCGACGGGAAGGTCGTCGGGTGGTTCCAGGGCCGGATGGAGTTCGGGCCACGCGCCTTGGGCACACGGTCGCTGTTGGCCGATCCACGCAATGTGAAAATGAAGGACATCATCAACGCGAAGGTCAAGTTTCGAGAGGCGTTCCGCCCCTTCGCTCCGTCAGTGCTGAAGGAGCACGCCCACGAATACTTCGAGATGCCCAAGGGGATGGATGCTCCCTTCATGTTGCTGGTGCCGAAGATACGGCGGGAAAAGCGTTCCGTGATCCCCGCCGTCACACATGAAGACGGCACCGGCCGCGTGCAGACCGTCACCGAGGAATACCACGGGCGGTATTACCGCTTGATTCGGGCCTTTGGGCGACTGACCGGCGTACCGATTGTGATCAATACCTCGTTCAACGTGCGTGGTGAGCCGATTGTGTGCACGCCCGACGATGCCTACAATACCTTTGTGAACACCGGGATCGACGCCCTGGTGATGGGCAACTACGTGGTCACGCAAAAGCCCAAGACCGTCGACTACGAGGCGGGCATGCGCCGGAGCGTGGCCCTGGAAGCTGAATCGTTGGTCAGCTAAGGCGCGAGATCTTGCCTCTCGGCGCCGAGCGTAATCTCAACGGTCCCGGACGATATCGCTGGACCGAGAATCCCTTCTCGGTCCGCTGGCAGGAGCCGAGAGAGGATTCTCGGCACAGCAATCCGGCAAGCGTGCTTAGAGAAAGTTGTTAGCGATGGCCAAGCAGTCACTTCTGAAAGAGTTCTTCCTGTTCATCAAGTACGAGAAGAAGTGGTGGCTGATTCCGCTGATCACCGTGCTGCTGATCGTCGGTGCTCTGGTCTTGTTTGCCGGCTCGTCGCCGATGGCTCCCTTCCTGTATCCGTTGTTTTGAATGGCTGATAATATGAGGGACCATGTCTACGGGGCGTCGCAGGTTGCCTTCGGTATGTGGCTGATAGGAGTTGCTTGATGAATATGTCCGTTGTCGGCACGGGTTACGTGGGCCTGGTGGCAGGTGCCTGCTTTGCCGAAAGCGGCAATCATGTCATCTGCGTGGACTGCGACGCCGAGAAGATCGAAAAGCTGCAACGCGATGAAATACCAATCTACGAGCCGGGTCTGGCAGAAATCGTCGCCTCTAACTCGAAGGCAGGGCGGCTGGAGTTCACCACCGATCTTGAAGACGCCATCAGACGGTCCAGAATCGTATTCATAGCCGTGGGAACACCGCCGGGGGGTGACGGCTCGCCGGATTTGTCATCGATCCTCAGCGTCGCCGAGACGATCGGACGAACCATGGACGGGTATCGCATTGTGGTGATGAAGAGCACCGTGCCGGTGGGCACGCACCGTAAGGTATCGGAAGCGATTGCCGCCCATACGGACCATCCTTGCGACTACGTCAGTAACCCTGAGTTTCTGAAGGAAGGGGCGGCCATCGAGGATTTCACTAAGCCCGACCGCGTAGTGATCGGGGCCACCAATCCGGCGGTTGTGGAGATCATGAAGGAGCTGTACGGACCGTTTATGCGTAAGAGTGATCGCATCCTGATCATGGACCCGGCCAGCGCGGAGATGACCAAGTACGCGGCCAACGCACTGCTGGCAACGAAGATCTCGTTCATGAACGAGATCGCGGGCTTGTGCGAACGGTTTGGCGCGGATGTGGAGAGTGTGCGTCGCGGCGTGGGATCAGATTCCCGCATCGGGAGCGCCTTTCTGTTTCCCGGCGTCGGGTACGGCGGCTCATGTTTTCCCAAAGACGTGAGTGCGCTGGTCTCGATGGGCCACAACGTCGACCACCCGATGAGCATTGTTGCGGCGGTGCAGGAGGTGAATCAGCGGCAGCGACGCGTGTTCGCGCGGCGAGTGATTGATTATTTCGGTGACCAGTGTGACCGGACCACGCTTGCGGTTTGGGGACTTGCATTCAAGTCGCGTACCGATGACGTTCGGGAGTCGCCGGCCATCGCGGCGATCAAGATGTTCTTGGAGTGCGGCATGACCATCCGCGCCCATGATCCCGAAGCCATGCTGACCGCAAAGGCCGAGCTGGGCGACGCCATCATCCTGTGTGAAGACGGTTATGCGGCACTTGAAGGGGCAGATGCCCTGGTCATCTTCACGGACTGGCCTAAGTTCCGTACCCCGGATTTCGAGCTCATCGTCGACAAACTGCCCGGCAAGCTGATCTTCGACGGTCGAAACATGTATGATCCAAGGCTACTGGCCAAGCGCGGTTTTCGTTACTTCTGCGTGGGCAGGCCGTCGTATCCGGTCGCTTGACGGAACGTAGGTACTATTCGAGAGCTTGGAAGCCTGCTCGCTGGACCGAGAATCCCTTCTCGGTCCTCTGGCAGGTGCCGAGAATCCCGATGTACATCGGGACTCGGCACAGCGTATTAGGAGCACACCTTGTCCAGGATCGTCGTTACCGGTGGAGCTGGGTTCATTGGCTCGCACCTCTGTGAAGCGCTGTTACGCAACAATCATGAGGTGATCGCCCTCGACAACTTCGACGACTTCTACGACCCGGCCATCAAACATCGCAACCTTAAAGCCGCTGTCAAGAGCGACCGTTTTACACTGGTTGAAGGTGACATACGCGACGAACGCATTGTCAGCGATGTTGTAGGTAGCGGCGTGGACCTGGTTGTGCACCTTGCGGCCCGCGCCGGCGTTCGCCCGTCGATCGAGCAGCCTCTGCCGTACGCCGATGTCAACGTTTGTGGGACGCTGGTGCTTCTGGAAGCGTGTCACAGACACGGGGTCAAGAAGTTCATTTTCGGGAGCAGCTCGAGCATCTACGGAAACAACACGAAGATCCCCTTCGCCGAGTCCGACAACGTTGACAACCCGATCTCCCCGTATGCCGCTACGAAAAGGGCCGGCGAGCTGCTCTGCCATACTTACCACCATTTGTTCGGCATCGCGGTGACCTGCCTGCGCCTGTTTACCGTCTACGGCCCCCGTCAACGCCCTGACCTGGCGATCCACAAGTTCGCCTCCCTAATGGAGGCCGGGCAGCCCATTCCCGTGTTCGGCGACGACAGCATGATGCGAGACTTTACCTATATTGACGACATCGTTGACGGAATCATCCGGGCGAGCGATCGCTGCGGCGGATTCCACGTATATAACCTTGGCGAATCACAGCCCGTATCGCTAAACGAACTGATTGCCCTGTTGGAGGAAGCCCTGGGTACCAAGGCGCTCATCAACCGTCAACCCCCACAGCCTGGAGACGTGGAGCGCACATACGCTGACGTGACGTTGGCGCAGCGGGAACTGGGCTATCGGCCGTCGACGGACCTGCGGACCGGGCTAGCACGGTTTGTTGAATGGTTTCGAGGCGAGGACAAGCGAGGAACAACATGAAGGCATTGCTCACCGGAGGAGCTGGGTTTATTGGTTCGCACCTGGCAGAGCGGCTCTTAAAGGACGGCCACGAGGTGGTCGCCCTGGATGACCTGAGCACGGGGAGCCTCTCGAACCTTCAGGGTGTGATGGACAACCCGCGTTTCAGATTCGTTCTGGACGACGTTCGGAACGCCGCAACCGTGCATCTGCTCGTCGAGCAATGCGATGTGGTCTTCCATCTGGCAGCCGCGGTCGGCGTGCAACTCATTGTGGACCAACCGGTCCGCACGATCGAGACCAACATCCACGGCACCGAGGTGGTTCTCTCGGTCGCCAACAAGTTTCGCAAAAAGATTCTCCTGGCGTCCTCGAGTGAAGTGTACGGCAAGAGCGAAAAGGTGCCGTTTCGAGAGGATGATGATACGGTTCTTGGATCGACACGCTTCTCGCGTTGGTCTTACGCGTGTTCCAAGGCCATCGACGAGTTTCTTGGCTTGGCCTACCACCAGCAGTACGAACTGCCGGTCGTGGTGGCCCGTTTCTTCAACACGGTTGGACCTCGACAGACCGGCCAATACGGTATGGTAATCCCACGCTTTGTCGAACGCGCCCTGAACAGCGAGCCGCTGTTGATCTACGGCACCGGAAAGCAAAGCCGGTGCTTCGCTTACGTGGGGGACGTCGTAGACTGCGCAATTGCGCTGATGAACTGCCCCGAGGCGGCGGGGCGGGTTTACAATATCGGATCAACGGAAGAAATAACCATCGAAGCTCTGGCCGATAAGATCATCGGGTTGGCCGAGAGCAAGAGCGAGAAGAAATACATCTCCTATGAACAAGCGTACGGCCGGCCATTTGACGACATGATGCGCCGTGTCCCCTGCCTGGACCGAGTCCGAGAAATGGTCGGTTTCGAGCCCAAGACCAGCCTGACTAAGACGCTTGAGTACATCATTCGCAACCAACGTCGAATCCTGGAACTGGGATCCCTATAAACACAGCATGCTGTCTCTTACTTTTGGGTGCCTATAAGCGTCACCGTTTGCACGCTACGTGCGTATATTCTACGTGTTAAAGAGGACAATCTGGGAATTTGAGGTAAAGTCGCTGGAAGACCGACGCGTCCAACACCGCATGAATGGTGTGTCCTGATCGCTATCGGCGCGAATGTACCACGCGCCCAAAAGGTTGCACGGACAGGGACCGATCGTAGCGTACCTATGGGAGGAGGGATGTTCCGTCACATCCACCGGTGGAGGTGCCATCAAGGTAGCACGCGTGCTTCACTTTATCTGACCGCCATCGCGGTGTTGTTGGCTGAAGGGTGTGGTCCTTTTCCGTTCCGGGAGGCCGCAACCGGCACGCAACCAGCAACGCTGCACTCGACGACCACCGACGGCGACACCAGCGAGGGCACCGTCGGGCCCGCAGCAAACGGCGGTGAGACAGGGGAGCCGGAACTTACGTTCACTGCCTGCCCCGTTTTCTGTTGCAATCCCCTGTCCATCGACTTCGTTGCCG
>Ga0114930_10001175_pt1 | contig 25645 bp, 24 predicted proteins | sample AnhtaG_FD_87300 | JGI IMG/M metagenome (GOLD analysis project Ga0114930, IMG submission 87300) | Deep subsurface microbial communities from Anholt, Denmark to uncover new lineages of life (NeLLi) - Anholt_01485 metaG | ecosystem: Environmental > Aquatic > Marine > Oceanic > Sediment | place... | reverse complement strand
TTATTAGCTCCGTATACCAACCCGAAAAATCTTCTTCTTTAGATACTGTTATTCCGGTTAAGGGAGCTTCATTTTTCTTTTTAGCCATAAACTATCATCAAAATAAATACTTTAAAAGTTAAATATTTTATTAGTAATACTCTATTCTCACTGAAGTTCATTGATCCTAATGGAAAAATATTTAGATTAAATCATTATTATGGTCAGGTATTAGTTTTGCATTAGTAATAACTGATCCCGTTAAAAATTGTTGCTCCTGTGTAAGATCGGTAATTTCTAGAAGTAAGATTATAGCTTCATAACCTTTTGAAATAAGATATTCTTTTAATTCTCTCCCGATTTCTTTCAATAACTCTTCATCTGTAGAATAAACAGAATAATGAATAATCGCTCTTGGATTAGTAATAAATTCCGCCCTTTTTAGCATTTCTTCATTGTTAAGGATCGCCACCTCATCTGCCCCAGCAATCTTAGCGATTTTCCTAAGTTCTGCTTCTAAGGAGCCAAAAGTAAAAAATTGCTTGCTTCCAGATTCTATTTTCTCTACCAAGACTTGTTCTAAATCTTCACGCGTTTTTTTATCGTAAAAGACAGTTAACTCGTGAGAACTTATATCTGTATATTTACCTGATATTAAACTTTCTTTATCCTCGATGAAATCTATAATAGCGTCGTAATATTGATCGTCTAATCTTTGAAATTCCTCAACGCACCTTATATAATGAGTCAACTTGTCTATTAAATCGTAATAGAATTTTAATCGAGATTTAATCCTGAGCTTATCGTCAATTTGTTTGATTTCGGGATAATATTTCTTTAAAATAAGGTTGACATTTTTGGTACAGAGAGCACATAGTTTTGCTATTTTATCTGAAAATTCGATTGATTTATTGGTAAAAAGTCGAAGAATATCTTGCTCAATAGCAGATAGATCCTCAAAAACTTCCGTAATTTTATAATTATATTTTTTCTCGATATAAGACATCCTTTTAGTGTCGCCAAATATGAATCCTTCGGGTTGCTTACCTGATATAGCTCCGTTCCGCTGAAGTGTCGCAACTAGATGCGAGAGTTGTTGAACGATCTCGCCATATATCCTTTAGTGATGAACTTCTGAACCCTTCTTGAAATTCTTAAGCGTATCTTCCGAATATTCGTTTTGTAATAATGTAAATAATATTTCCCACCTATTTAAAGATCAAAGACTAATTCAAATTATAATTATTCGAATTATAAGAAAAGAAGAAAATCAGTAGAATAATTTTTATATGAATAGGGTAGTAGTAATAATACGATAGAATTTTAGCTTTTATAGCATAAAAAAGATGAATAAAATGGTAAAAGAGATAATAGAGAGATTGATAGATGACGATGTGACAACACGTCTGGCTGCAAAATACGAATTTTTAGGAAAGGGAGAAGCAGCTGTACCCGTGTTATTAACAGTGCTGGAGGAAGACCAAAGAGAAGTAGTGCGGTATTGGGTTTATGATGTATTTGGAGGATTGAAAATACAAGCGACAAAAGCTATTCCGGTATTATTAAAATCATTAATAGAAGATGATTCTGAAAGGGTTCGGGCCGTATCTGCGGGTGCTTTAGGCGAAATAGCTGAAAAATTTGAAGATATAGTCCCAGTATTCCTAATTGCAAAGAACAAGGAAAAGAGTGACCGGGTACAAAGAACTCTAGATATGGTGTTGTATAAAATAGCTGGAAAATTGGGATATGCTAGTATTGAAGAGTTAACAAAGGCGTTTGAATAGTTGTAAATAAAATTATTTTTTTTGAGTTATCTTCTCAACTTTTTGTACATTAGGAATGTTTTGAAGTCTTTCTGCAATGGAGATGAAGTCGAGTCTATATAGCAATTTTTATCAAACCTAACAATATGGATAATTTCCAAAATTCTCGGAAAAATCTAAGATAAAAAAAATAAATATTTTACTTTATTAATAACCGAAGATTCTTGGGACGGTCATGACTGCTCCACTAATTAGAGAAACTGTAAAATTATCGTTGAGTTGAAAGGAAAACAATTCAACAAGGGGGGCAGTTATCCCTCCGATTATTAATATAAATAAAGGTATGTCTAAAATATTGTATAGAACAAAACCGCAGATTAGCGTGCATCCAAAAAATGCTAATGTGCCCTCTAATGTTTTTTGAAATATCTTATGCCTACCAAAAGCTAATCCAAATATTTTGCTAAAAATATCGCCAAAAATTAGGAAAGTTAAAGCTGTAATGGCAATATTTTTCTCAAACAAAAGAATGGAAATGAAAGTAGCTACTAGAAATATAGTCATAGAAGAAAATTTCTTTGATTCGTTTTTCCTAAAAATAGATTTGAATCTTACCGTAAAAAGTTCGTTTGTTTGTTTATTCAGGAATCTCGTTATATCAAGCACGATAAAAACTATTGTAACTATCCCTATAATAAGAAGAGCTACAACTTGGGTGAAGATTATATAAAAAAAGATGAACAAAAAAGCAAACGGTCTTGTAGCTACCCGCCACCAGTGAGATTTAAAAGTTTCATCCTCAATTTTTATTACTTTTCCTTTTATCATATCGTAAAACGAAACTGATACATCGTATGCAACTACAATCCAAAAGAAAAGATTATAAGGATTTTCAGGATAATAAATAAAAACAGCGTATCCAAGTAAACTGAGCACAATAATAGCAACGATTATTCCTGTTTTCGTAACAAAGAAAAAAATAGCGATTACGAAAATTAAATAGACAAAAATAAAAATTAGCATTTGGGTACCCGTAAGAAGATAATTTAACAAATAAGCAAGTAAGATACCTGAAGTGGTAGCCATGCCTTGACCTCCGCGAAATTTAATATAAAAAGGAAAAACATGGCCAGCAATAGCAGCTAAACCACTTAATTGCGCAAAAACAAAGTCCGCTCCTATTAACAATGCTAAATAAATAGCTAATATACCTTTAAAAAAATCAAAGATACCCGTAGGTATGGCAAATTTTACGCCTAAACTCTTGAAGGTGTTCACCGTCCCAGCAATACCATCTCCTTTTTCCCGTATATCGAATTTTTTCAATCTTCCAAATATATAAGCTGGATTTATTGAACCAAGGAAATAACCAATAAATACAACTACGACATTTATAAAAATTGTTAAAGGCTCCATAATATCACTCATTTGATATATACAAAATTGTGGATACGAGACATAATTATGAACGCCCTTTTAAAAATATGTGCCAAAAACAATAAAAAATCAAAGAGTATAAAATTGAGAGTGGCTAATGATTAAGATTAGACTCGGTATCACAGATTTTAAAGTCTTGATATTTTAAAGATGAAGATACATAAAGCGTTCCATAAAATATAAAAAAATTTGATTGTAATAACCAGAAAAATAGAAATCACTTGTGTGCCCACCTAACAACATCCATATAATAGCACAATTAGTATTCCCATTTGCTAAATAAGTATCTCGAAAATCATTACTAATCCCAAAATAGGTGAGAACATCGTGAGTACCCTGAAATATTAAACAAGGTGGACTTCCAGGTTCGATTAATTTAGCAGGGTTTGTAAATTCTTCCATTCCATCAATTCCAAAATGTACCATCTGGCCATTTGATGGATAGAAGGGGATCAAACCTTTTATAGTTAGGTTCTGACTAAATAAATGGGAATAATTTTCACTCGCTATTGCTAAGCCTGCTGCACTTGCGAGATGACCTCCTGAAGATCCTCCACTAATGAAAACAGAATCCAAATTAGCACCGTAAATAGCAGCATTTTCAGTGAGATATTTAGTAAATTCACCAATATGACGAATCATATCGTCAATATTAAAATCTCCTTTATTATAACTAGGTGTAATAAAATCCATAACAGCAATTGGCGAATCATACAAACCATATTGAATATCAAATACTATGTATCCTTGAGCCGCGAAATACTTATTCATCTGTACCATATTCGATTCTCCTTTATCACCTGACACCCAACCACCACCGTGAATTCGAATTAATGTGGAATTCTGACCTGGAAGGCCCTCCCCTCTCTCTAATGGCATATATGCGTCAAAATATAATTTAATGCTTTCGTTGTCATAAAATAGGACATTTTCTATAATATTACAATCTTTAGGAGGCGTTCCTAGATAATATCCTGCTGTCGAAAACGAAGTTTGTAAAAAGTAATCATTCATTTCTAAGGGAATTTCCTGTTGCCAATTTTGACCAAAGGCCTCTGAAAAATTTGCTTCAGCATTTATTGCAGTGATGTTTGTCATAAATAAAGGACTTAGCAATGCGGTAGAAATAAAAATTCCTACGAGAGCGACTCTACGAAATTTCTTTCTGTCCCATTTTCCCCGCTTTAACCTTAATAGAATAATCATATTAGATAAGAAAATGAACGACAAAAATGTTCCATATTGAGATGATATATAAGCAATTTGGGTTGTTACAAACTCAAACACGCCAAAAACCGTTATAAACGCACAAAAAGCTCCAAAAATAAAACCGATCCAAGCAAATGTAACTATAATTTTCCCAAAAATACGTTTTACTCTTTCAGTTTTAATGAATTTTCTTATAGCGCCTCTATTTTCAACCCCCCATATCTCCTGATTTCCTCTAGTTATAATATCCACTAAAACCAAGAAGATGCCAAATGATAAAATTCCAAAGTAACAGAGATGTGTCAATGCATACCCCCCCAAAAAACCACTTGAAATTACTCCAGAGCTTAACAAATTTCCTTGCATCATACCAAACATAGCCAATATTGTAAAAACTAGAAAGAAATAACATGTAATATATAATCTATGTCCTAACTTACTCTGTTTGTTAACTTTTAACAAATTAAGGTAAACTAATAAGAGGTTTTCAAATAGAGTAATTGTTAAAATTACACCAAATACGTCCCAAAGTAGTAAATATTTAGGTATAGCTATATATAATATACCTGAGACAAAACAAAATACATTTAATAAAAGTAAGGAGTAACTTACATTCTTTATAGTAATAATGCCTTTAAATTTCCGAACAGTATATTTTAAATTCAATAAAACCGCTTACGTGGATGTCACTTCTTAACTAGGACTCGTATACCTTATCAATCAATCTTATAATGATATCTTAACTCGATGATTTAAACCCTTAGTATTAACTAGGAAAAAAATTAAAGCAAATTAAAGACGACTATAATTCTTCTTATTTGTTCAAAAAAGGAATATAACAAAAAATTACAAAGATTTTTATAGCATAACTTATGCATTTGAACACAGTTTTAAGCTATTTAATGACAACTATCTTTAATGAACTTAAATTGGGCGTAATTTAAAATATTAAAAATAAAAAAAAAAGATAATAATAAAACCATTAAAGCTAGTTCTTAACCGATTAAGCTAATTTCAACCTAATTTGCTTGGATCGGCTCCGCAATGTGACTTCTGTGACCTTAGCCACAGACGACACCTCAGCTTGAGTTTTTCGGCAGTTACTTGATTTGGCCGCCATGTATATTACACTTGCCGCTAAGCCTTTTGGGTCTTTCCCAGTTCTTAATAGTCCGTTTTTTGATGCGTCTGCGAGCATGTCGATTGCTTTTTTCTGAACTTCCATTGGTAATCCTAAATCGTTTCCGAATCGAAATACTAACTGTTCGGCTGTAATTGGTTTGTACCGTAGATTTAATTCTGGTAAAACTTCTTTTACAATCATTCCTAAGCTTCTATGAACAGTTCTACGTGGAGTTAAGGAAGCGTCGCATACCTCTTCTAACAATCGCGGAAATTCGTGAACTCTAATAGCTGCGTATAAGGAAGCAGCGATAAAACCATCAATTGATCTACCCATGGTTAACTTCTTCCTGGCTACAATGCTATAGATTTTCCATGCTGTTTCCTTGATATATTCAGGAATATTCAATTTCGATGTAAGCATTTTTAACTTTGGTTTCGCTTCCCAAAAATTTCGTTCAATGCTGGATATTAAGGAATTTTGAATTTTTGAAAGTCTTGAAAACAAAGTTTTTCCCTTTGCGTTAATCAATCTTCCTTTTGAATCAATCTTCGAGTTCGGGAGCATGGTTCTTGGGCCAAATTCTCGCCATCTAGGTTCAGTTCGACGCCGCTTATTCACTTCTTCTACTGTATAAGCGCGCCTCTCGTTCCCAACGAGATTTCGGCTTTGGATCATGCCGCAATTTAGACAGACAACATCGCCATCTTTTGATTCAACTGAAGGATCTTCGCAACAGGCCCCAACAGAGCTTTCCTCTTCTACACTATCCTTTGTTGATCGTAGGCGGTCTCGATATGACATATATTTTCACTTTTTTTTGATACAAATTTGTTTAATAATGATTATTCAATATTATAAACGAAAATTTTCGAACTTAATCTTAATCCTTCTGAAATATAAGTTTTTGTAAAAATTTTTTGAATATATTACTACAAATAATCTTATTATTATTATATAATGTAAAGTATGTAACGCCACTATATAAAAATGTTTTTATATATAGATGTGATACGTCCCAGAACAAACTTCTAAGCGGGCAGATAATGGGAAAAAGTCAGTTTATTTTTTATAAATTGATGTCGTAGGATTTTATTACTACGCAATTATTTGAGATCTCTTTTATGATATTATCATAAATTAGAATATTGCAGAGTTATATCGCTACTTGTACGGATAAATCTCCAAATTCTCCACAAATTTATTCCTCAATTTTATTAAAATGTAGTAATTTTCGTGCTATTTCATGGAAAGCCATCTCTACATTGAAGCCCGTTAAAGCAGAGATTTCAAGATATTCAAGGTCTAAAGAATATGAGAGTCTTCTCGCATCAATCTCGCTTACAATTCTTTTTTTAACCAAATCGTTCTTATTCCCAATAAGATAACCTTTTAGTGCTTTATTATTTTTCATGTAATTTTTTATATCTTTGTGCCATTTTGGAACATTAGCAAAAGACATTGGACTTGTTAAATCAAAAAATAATAGTAGGATACTCGCGCCCTCATAAAATTTCTTTCTTATGAGTTCAAACTTGGTCTGTCCTCCAATATCCCATAATACTAATTCTACAATGTTATTTCCGACATTAAAAACTTTCTGGGTAATGTTTAAACCCATCGTTGGAATGTATGCTCTAATGAAGACATCGTCTGTGTATCTTAGTATTGTAGATGTCTTACCCACCCTCGGGTCTCCTAGGACTACGACTTTAAATTTCCGTTTTTCTAATTGATTATCTTCAAAGATTTTTTTAGATGGTTCTTCTTCCTTTGATACGTACTGGCTTTTAGAAGCCAAATATTCAGTTAAATTGCATAAGATAATATGCAATTTCACAATTTCTTCGTGAATTAATTCTTCTATAGTCCCATTTTTTTCTAGGGAGAGCATAATACTAACAGTTTTACTAAAATATGAATCGATATAACTCATATATCGGTAATATATTTGATCATCTTTTTCAGCAAATGTAAAGATTATAGCAGACTTCGTAATTCCTTCTTTTTTAGTAGAGTCTTGCCTTTTAAAATATTTAATTAAAACTTTTATTTTTAGAGATGAAATAGGAAAAATTAAGAGAACTTCTGGGATGAAAGTTGGATCTCCAGCGATAATCGAAATACACTCCTCACTGACATATCTTCGGAAATCTTCTGGTAGATTGTAAGGATACCAGAATTTAATCCTTGGAGAGTCGTCATCTATGTCAAGATGAATAATTGCGTTTGTTGAATCCATATTAATCTGATTTAAATCGATAATTCTTATAATTGTTATATTAAATTACTAATTCACTGATTTAAATTATATGTTTATAAATGGAAGAATTTGTGGGCCATTAGGCAAAATAAGTATGTTCGCATCCATTCCATGTTTAATTAAAGATTGTTTTATTGCATTTTCTACGGTGTCAGCGTATTTTAAACCGATATTTCCGATTTCTTCCTTTTGCATACTAGATACAAGGTAAATTTCTGACTTCATTAATATTCGGGTTAATACTTGGATTTCCCATTGATCAGGTCCGACTATTTCTTTATTTAGGATTTTGTTATAGATTTCTTCTGGATTCTTTTCAGAAAAGATTAGTTCTTTAAACTTTTCTTGTCCTATACCAACTCCTTCACTGCACTCATTTACTGAAATTATATTACCTCCTCGCTTTACACCCATTTCTCCAATTGCCATACTTTTTACAGCTTGATATAAATTGAGATCTAACGGATATCCTCCATTTCCGCAAACTACTATATCGAACGGTTCTTGAATTTCTTTGAAAATAATTTTCCTTTGATAATTAACTAATCTTTTATGAACCAATTCTAAATCACCGGCAACTACTTGGGTAATCTCATGATTTTTATCAATACATACATTGATAGTGAAATCTACACCAGCTACTTTTGCATGTCTAGATGAATGTTCAAGTAGTGGATTATTTTCATAGATTCCAAATCGAGCATACGGAGAAGCTATATTTTCGGCGGAGTGATTTGCTAATATAGTTTCAGCACCTGCTAAACCAGGAACAATGGATTTGTATCCCCCCGAAAAACCAAAGAAAAAGTGAGGTTCAACATATCCGGTTAAAATTTTGAGATCGCTTTCATAATAGTATCTATTAACAAAAATAGGATCCTCAAGATCGTTATTATGTAATGATACGAGAGATTTCTTATTGGATGCATTATGGTTACTAATTTTAACCTCGCTTGTTAAAACTGTACCTAAAATTCTTTTTAGTTCCTCCCTACGAGATGGACGATGCAATCCCGTAGCAATTAGGAATCGTATTTTTTTTTCTTGAATCCCGTAATCAATTAATTCTTTCAAAAGCCCCTCTATAATAAGATGAGTTGGAACTGGTCTCGTTGCGTCTGAAACTACAATACAAACAGATTTAATGCTTTTTCTCGTTTTTATAATAGATTTTAAGGGGAGACTCCCCATAGGATTTTTTATAGCATCCCTAACCGCTTGAATTGGATTTTTAATTGCTAATTGCTTCAAAGGTCTAATAATTGTTGTATTCCAACTAGGATTAAGGTTTACCTCAATTCTATTCTTTCCGTAATCTAATTTCATTAAAATATTGTGTTGATTGATGTTTTCTATATCTATTAAAAGAATTGAAACTTTAAAATATGATTTTTACTTGTAGACAAAAAGCAAATTTTTATTTTTTTAATTTTTTTACTTTTAATAAGGTAATAAAAAATTTCTAAAAAAGATTTTTTAATTATTAAAACGCCAATTTAACTTATATTTGGTTCGTGAAAATTAGTAATTTGTGGTATTAATGCCGAAGATAATAAAGGATTTCTGGATTTTAACAGACAGCGGAATTGTTTTATTTTCAAAAATGTATGATCAGAAGGTGAATCCTCAGCTATTTGGTGCTTTAATGAGCGCTTTAAACAAATTCGCCGAAGCACTTACTGATGGGGGCATCTCAAGTTTTGAAAAATCCGATCTTCGATTTGTGATAATGAAGCGAAGAAAATTTCTTTTTATTGGAAGTTCATTAAAAAAAACGAAAGAGAATAAAGTTATTGATGAATTAAAACAAATATCTGACATCTTTTTTAGGATTTATGCAGAAGATCTAATAAACTGGGATAACGATGTAAGTATTTTTTCTGGTTTTGGCGATTACATTGATAAATCCTTAGAGAATTAATAATAATCATTTTAACATTAGGAAAACAAGTTGATTATTTTAAATAACCGTAAAAAATTTAAGAACGAATATATATTAAAAACATGATAAAAATATAATTGGTTACTAATCAAATGAACGAAATAAATAAGGATCAAAATACAGAAAAAGAGCCAGTCAAAACCCGTAATATAAAGGATTACGAGGATGTTCTCAACAATAATAAATTAAATTTATTTCCTACCAGCGATTATAACTCACACCTAAAAAATTTGACAAACCCTCGATTTCTTGGGTCATACCACATGAAAGAAGAAACAAATCCAAGTTACAAAACATTCAATACTTTATTGAAAGGGGATCTTGAGGTAAAATACGCAAAAGCTCTTAGGAGTACAATAATTAACCCCGTAACGATTGCTCTGATAGTCATAGCGTTGCTATTTAACGTATTGTGGTTCTTTTTTATCTAATTCGGAATTTAAATAATTAGGACTTAAATAATTTTTTTCCTATTCATCGAATTATTATTTGTTCCAAATAAATTTTAAAGATATAAGATGTTTTACTAAATTATTCCTTAGAATTAAAGAGGTATTTCCTTTGCTTTACGATGTTATTATTATTGGTGGTGGTGTTATTGGTTGTTGTATTGCTCGAACTTTATCAAAATTTGATCTCAATATCGCATTATTAGAAAAAGAGGCTGATATTGCATCAGGTACCACTAAAGCTAATTCGGGCGTAGTACATGCTGGTTTTGCTTCACCGCGAGAATATTTAAAGCGTGATATGTGTATTACCGGAAATAAGCTGTATACTCAAGCTGTAGAGGAGCTCAACTTTTCTTTTCAAAGGATTGGTTCTTTTGTGGTTGCTTTAGAAGATAATCAAATAAAGAAGCTTGAAGAACAGAGAAGACAAGGGACACAAGACGGCGTTCCTGGCCTGGAAGTAATTTTAGATAAGGAAAAAATAAAGTACATGGAACCAAATCTTAATAATGAAGTAGTTGGTGTATTACATGCGCCAACGGCAGGAATAGTCAGTCCTTATGGAATGACTTATGCGCTCGCTGAGAACGCTGCCATGAATGGCGTAAAATTCTTCCGAAATCAACGAGTAAGAAGAATTAAACACCAAAATTATACATTTAAAATTAAAACGAAGAAAAAAGAATTTGAAGCCAGCAATGTTATTAATGCAGCTGGAGTATACGGAGCGAAAATTTCAAAAATGGTAGGGTTAGATTATTTCAATATTATGCCAAGAAAAGGGGAATACATACTTTTTGATAGAAACGCTATGCACTTAAACAAAATTCTATTTCCTACTCCAACTAAAGTTTCTAAAGGCATTTTAGTTTGTCCAACTGTGAGTGGGAATACATTTGTTGGACCTAACGCTCAAAATATTAGTGATAGAAAAGATATTGCTACTACAGAAGCGGGATTAAAGGAAATTTTGGAAGGAGGAAAGAAATTAGTTCCTAATTTACCCGTAAGAGCATCTATTAGGAATTTTGCAGGTTTAAGGGCAGTACCGGACACTTACGATTTTATTATTGACAATACTGATGTCTACGGCTTTATTAATGTAGTTGGTATTTTATCCCCTGGTCTGACGTCTTGTTATGCTATTGCTGAACGAGTTGTTGATTTCTTAGAATTATTGGGTGTAAATACAGAAATCAAAGAAAATTACAATCCAATACGCCCTAAACCTGAAATGTTCAAAGATTTTTCTAAAAAAGAATTAGACAAGAAAATAAAAGAAGATCCCGCTTGGGGAAGAATTATTTGTAGATGCGAAACTATTCCAGAAAAAGAAATTCTGAATGCCATTCATTCTCCTGTTGGAGCAAATACATTGGATGGAATTAAATTTAGGTGTAGACCCGGTATGGGTAGATGCCAAGGTGGATTTTGTAAACCGAGATTAATAGAAATTCTTTCAAGAGAATTAAACATACCTTATGAAGAAGTAGTGAAAATGGGAGAAGATACTAATTTTCTTGTCGCTAAAACTAAGGATGTTGTGCTCAATAAGTTAGAAGGGGGCATTGAATAATGAAGAAATACAAAGCTGACGTTGTAGTAATTGGTGCAGGAGCGGGGGGGTTAGCAGCGGCTATAGAAGTCAAAAAGTCGAATTTAAACGTATTAATTATTAAAAGAGACAAGGAACTCGGGGGTATAACTTTACAATGCATTCATAATGGGTTTGGATTAAAAGAATTTGAAGAGGAATTAACCGGTCCAGAATACATCCAGAGGTTTATTAATCAGGTAGTAGATTTAAAAATCCCATATTTATTAGATTCCATGGTAATTGAAATTACTAAAGAAAAAATAGTATATGCTGTCAATAATAAAGAAGGATTAATTGAAGTGGAAGCAAAAGCAATTATTTTGGCTATGGGCTGTAGAGAAAAAACTAGAGGTGCTATAAATATACCTGGTTTTCGTCCTGCAGGTATTTATACTGCGGGACAAGCTCAAAGATTTGTTAATATTGAAGGATATTTGCCCGGAAATTCTTATGTAATATTAGGGAGCGGAGATATCGGAATGATAATGGCTCGAAGATTAACTTGGGAAGGTTGTAAAGTTAAAGCTGTTGTAGAAATTCAACCATATGTCAGTGGCTTGCTTCGAAATCAAGTTCAATGTTTAGAAGACTACGATATTCCCCTTATTACCAGTTATACTGTGACTAAAATTCATGGAAAAGATAGAATAAAAGGAGTAACTATCTCAAAAGTCGGTCGAAATTTTGATAGGATTATAGGCTCCGACAAATTTATTGAATGCGACACTTTACTCTTATCAGTTGGCTTAATTCCTGAAAATGAACTAATGTTACAGGCAGGATCTGAATTGTCTAAAAATGGTGGTCCAATCGTAGACGAAAATTTAGAAACTACAATCGAGGGTATATTTGCTTGTGGAAATGTTTTACAAGTTCATGATTTAGTGGACATGGTTACTGTCGAGGCTAAAAGAGCAGGAAACAACGCAATAGAATACCTCAATTCAAGATATGGTAAAGAATTAGAGAAAAAAGAAATTATTAAATGTGTTCCAGGGGAAAATGTAAATTATGTAAAGCCTGATGTTATCAATAGACATGACATTTCACAAGAGATAGTCTTTACTTTTAGAGTAAAATACCCCGATCGAAGAGTCTTAGTACAATTTAAAGACGAAAGTAATAATGTAATCTATAAAAAAAAGAAGATATATGTCATCCCCAGCGAGATGATTGAATTGAATTTGAACTTGGAAGAAGCAAATATTAATCCGGATTGCAAATCGATTACAATAGAAGTTATACCTCGACCAGAGGTGTTAATAGAGGAGGATTAATTATGAAAGGAGGATATAAGAATGAGTGAAAGCAGTGTAAGCGTTGTAAAAGTTATAAGATGCATTGTCTGTCCTACTGGCTGTCAAATACAAGCTATTTCAAAGGGCTCAGATATGGTTTTTGAGGGATATACCTGTAAAAGAGGATTAGAATACGCACAACAAGAATATTTTGAACCCAAGAGAATCCTTACAACAACAATTAGAGTTGAGAATGGATTTTTACCATTGATACCTGTGAGGGTTGATAAACCAATACTCAAAGAGAAATTAAGAGACGCTTTAAACGAGATTGCGAAAACAGTGGTTAAAGCACCAATAAAGATGGGGGATATTTTGATAGAAAACATTCTCGGATTAGAATCAAATGTAATTGCAAGCCGAGATTTACCCAAAGAATAAATATTCTAAATTCTTCTATATTTTAAATTAAGTATTGTTCACACTTTTTTTATACCTATATTGGGTTAGGGGTAAATTATGGAAAGTTACGATGTTGTAATAGTTGGAGGATCTATCGCCGGCTCAGTTGCGGGAAGATACCTCGCTGATGCAGGTAAAAGAACTTTGATCGTGGAAGTTGCAAAAACTCCAAGAGAGAAGCCATGTAGTGGAATTCAATTTGGATATTTTGAAAGAATATTGGGAATGAAAATTCCCAAAGACAGATTATGTCAGAATGAGTTAAAATCGCTTTATATGGAATTCCCAAATGGAAAATCATTAAAATTACCTTTCAAGATGCTCAACTTCACTCGTGATGTCTTAGATAATTGGTTAAATGAAATTGCTATTGAGTCAGGGGCAGAATTTAGGGATGGAGTAAGATGTACTGATGTCAAAAGAAGTAATAATAGTTACATCCTAACGCTCAAACCAAGACATCAAGATGTTGAGAAAGTCTCAACTAAGTACGTTATTGCTGCAGATGGTTTATCTTCTTCATTAAGAAAAAAATTAAGACCTGATGATTTTTCGAGAAAGCCATTAGCTCCAACGATGAATTATTACCTGAAAACTGAAGGGGATGGAGATTTAGATCCTCACGCTCTTTACCAGTTTTGGAACCTTGAGTACAATAACTTGATGTTTGCTTGGACCTATAAAAAAAATGATTTATGGGTAGTAGGAACGGGTCATACCGATAATTTAATCGAAAGGTGTAATAATTTGCTGAAATACGTACAAGAGAAATTCGGATTGAATGGAGAAATCGTCAAACGCGAAGGATATGCATCAACATTTAAATTAGATGCTCCAAATCATGTATTCTTAGGTCGTGATAATATGTTTTTTATAGGGGATGCCGCAGGATTGGTAGACATGTATCGAGGATTAGGGATGGATGCTGCTGCTTTAAGTGGTAGACTTGTAGCAAAAGCAATAATAAAAGGTGAAAAAATTAATTTGCCCCCACTAACTCTCTATAAAAAAGAGATGCGAAAAATCATAAAAAGTATCGATAAAAACTCAGAAAAACAATTACTTACTTATAATACTAATGATGAGTTAATGCAAGGATTAAAAAAATCCTTTATAAAAATGGGAATTGGAACGCTTTTTGGCAACATTTTAAATAAATTTAAATCACCTAATAAACTAAAACTCTTACCTGCTTAATATCCATTAATATTATTAAAAAAATTTATGACTGATAAAATTTAGTAAGGCATATGGTTGAACTAGATCAAATCTATAAGGTGCATGAAAATTTATACATTGGTGCATATTGGCCAAGATTAAACTTTGAGAATTTTAAAAAGATTGGCATCACAGCAATAGTAAACTTAATGGAAGACAATTTTTATGATCCAACGGCCTTAGGATTTAATTACCTTTACAAAGGATTTCCAGACGAATGGTATCCTCCACATAGTTATCTAAAAGAAACTTTCTCTTTCATAGATCAACATATAAAAACGGGAAAGGTTTTAGTTCATTGTGCAATGGGCATTTCTCGAAGTGGTGGCATTATCATAGCATGGCTTTTACAAGAAAACCCAAATTGGAGCTGGAACGAGGCTTTGGAATACGTTAACAAATCGAGGTTAGTTTTTCCTGCTGTTGAGATAAAGGAATCTATTCTCGATTATTTTGAATCTTTAGAGGGAAGGAGAAGAGATTTTTAACTTATTATAAAAAATACTTTTTGCGGAGATTGTAAGTTCTAACTTTGACTTATCTATTATCATTTAGCGCAAATTTATATTAATATTCTAAGATTATTTATCTAGAATATATTAGATAAAGAACGAAATATGCCGACTCCACATAAGAATATCAGAGATGCAAGGATCCAAATATATTTTGATTGCATTTGCGGTACCCTCTGCTCTGTATCAGCTCTTATTGGTATTTTCTTTTTTGCAAAAGAAAAGGAAATTATATACCCTCTATACTTCACTTTAGGCCTTGCTTTCTGGATTGGCTATTTAGCAGTTTCATTATTCGTAATAGGATTAGGAATATATACTTATTATCGAGAAAAGAATTTTGACCCTGATGCAATTCCAAAAAACAAATTAAAAGCACCTATAGTATAGCAATTTTTAAAATCTTCAATTTTAATGCTCTTATAAAGTAATTTGTATTTCTATTTTTTACATAAATTTTTAATATCTAACTTAGATCAATTAATAAAAAATATTTTTTCTAAATATAACAAAAGAGGAGATAATATATTGCCTGATTTCGAGGATAATGTTTTAAAATTACTAAGAAAAATTGACGAAAAACTCGATAAACTTTTAGATGTGAACAGTTCAAAAACAGAATCGACTAAAACTGCAACTCCACCAGAGGATGAATATGTTAAACCGTCTTCTGTTGTCGAAAAACAAGAAGAAAAAGAGAAAGCTAAAGAAAGACCCCCTATTGAAGGAAGGCGCATCTGCCCAGCGTGTGGCGGCACATCGTTTAACACAGAAGAAGATAAATCTCAAGTGTTATTCCAGCAAGCTGGAATAAAAATTCACCCAAAGAAGTATATTTGCAGAAATTGCGGTACGGAAGCCTAAATAAAATAAAATTTGTATTTTTTTATTATTTTTAAAATAGAACAATTATCTATTTACTCTTCACATTTAATATCCGTTCTTGTTATTCGCTAAATTGAGATAATAAAATTTAATTAAAATTGTGCTTTTCCTATATTAGTGATGGATTAATGACAAACGAAGAAATTATTATCCAAATTATGCTTATTACAATCGGAATGGTAGGCTTAAGTGAGCTTCTAAATAGAATCTTTGGTTTAAACATGGAAGCTGCGAGAGAGTTAAGAGAAAAATCAAAAAACCTACAAGAACGAATGCGAACCGCAAGAAGTATTGGTGATCCTCAAGGAATGTTAGAGCTCCAGCAAGAATCAGTGGAATTATCTAAACAAATGCTGAAAAAGCAAATGATTCCTTCTTGTGTAAGATGTGGTATTTTTATGGGAATATTTGCGGTACTTGGAGGTATATATGTGGATTACGCAGAGGGCTTACTTCCTTTCCCAATTTTATTTGGAACTGGATGGTTCACTGTTTACTTCTTATTTTCAATCACATTTAGTCTAATCTTCTACGGTTTTAAAAGATTATATAGAAAATTAACTGGCAAAGAAGTTAAGAGAAGAGGAGGGTTAGGAGAACTCTTAGGGGGATTATCTCCTCAAACAGGAGATCAAGAACAAAATCTCCAGTTAACTAGGCCATTGCCTAATAATTCGATGCAAGAGGGCGTCCATGAAGATTTGCATGAAAAAGAAGACGAACGACCTAAAGTTGATTCGTGGAAGGATCATATAAAAAAATAATTTAAATCGGGATAGTAGTTTTAACTGAATTAACTAATTTTAACTGATTCGAGCTATGGAAGAACAAGCTAACATCAAAAGACAAATGATGTTTTATTTCATTTTTGCTGCTTGTATGATTGTCTTGAACTACCTCATACAAAAAATTAATCAATTTGCTATAGCTCCTTTTGTATGTGGCACTCTTGGAAGCATCGAATTTTTTCAGATATTTTATTGCTCTACAAGCGTTATTAATATGCCTGAACTTATCGGTTCAATAGCAGCTGTTGGAATTACTTACGTTATTAAATTTTTCTTAGATAAATATATTGTCTTCAAAAAAGCAAGCTTGAAGCTTAAAGAAACTTCACAAGAATTTTTGAAGTATTTTGGATTCGCGATTTTAACTACAATTGAAAATATTGGCATCCAGTTTCTCTTAACTAATTTTTTCAATACCCCATTAGAATTTAGTCTGATAGTCGCTTTATCTATTGGATATGTAACCAAATTCTTTTTAGACAAAAAGTACGTATTTACAAAAGAATATTAAACACAGTAAAATCGAAAAGCCTTTTATTTAGGGAAGATATTACTAAAATGACAATACCTAAGGCGCCTATAGCATAGTATAGATTAATAAAAACACGAGCAAGCATTTTTCATTTAGCAAATTTCTATTCTTATTTACAACTAGATAAATTTAATAGAATAAAACTTGTCTTTAATATTATGTCAGACGAACAGAGGGATCACAAAGAAGAAGATACTTCTATGGTAGATGCTTTAAGTTCCCTTGGTTGGATTGAAGAGAAGGAAGATGAAGAAGAAATTCCTGTATCTGAAGAAGATAACTTAAAGGAGCAATTAAATTTCTTTATAGAGCAGAACAAACAACTAACTGACGATATAGGTAAGCTTAGGGACGAAAATGAAGGTTTTAAAATCATTTCCGATTCTTTTCACCAAGAAAAAGAAAAGTCTATTCAATTAGCAAAAGAAAACAACGCTTCTATAGAAGATTTGTTACAGAAAATTATCGAAAAAGATGATCTCATAAAAGATTTAGAATCAAAAATTGAATTCTTAAACGAAACAAATGTAGTGGATTTAGAAGTAAGTAAGTCAATTGAAAACAAAGAAAAAGAAATAGAATCATTACAATCTCAGTTAGGAGACAAAAACAAGCAAATTCAAGAATTCGAATTCTCTGCTAAAGCAAAAGATCAAATCGTTCAAGACCAAAAAAATAATATTGATAATTTAAATAAAGTTATAACTGAACAGTCTCAAAAATTAGAAAGTGTTAGCGCAAATTTAGAAACACTGACGTCTGAACAAATAACTAACACCGGGCTAATTGAAAGATTACACGAAAAAGACGCAAAAATCAAAGAATTAATGGAACAGATTCAATATTTAGAGAATGATACCGTCCAAAAATCTAAATTCGAAAAAATTCAAGTGTTACTCGAAAAGAAAGACGAGATTATTACTGAAAAAGAGAAAGAGATTTTTAAAATTGAAAGCTCTCAACAATCACTTGTTCAAACAATAAAAGAATTACAACAAAAAGTAGAAACTTTCAGCTTAGTTAAAAAAGATTTGACAAAAAAGGAAGATAGGATTAAGAATTTAGTAATAGAGATTGAGAAATTAACTCAACAAAATATAACAAATAAAGAATTTATCAATCAGATTCAAGCAAGATTGGAAGAATCCCAGGAAAAATCTGGCAATATATCTGGAAAACTCGAGCTAGAGATAATAAACTTAAGAAATATCGCTGATGAACAAGTCATCGAAATAAAAGAGTTGAGAGAAAAGGGAGATAATTTGAAAAATAAAATATTTGAATCTGAACAAATTGAAGACAGGATATTAACAGATATGCAAAATGTCAAAGATGAAAAAATGAAATTAGAAGCTGAGCTTGAAAATAGAGACAAAGAATTAGTTGAGTTAAAGAAAAGAATTAAAATATTGCGAAGAGATATTAAAAAATCTTAATTATTCGGATATTTTTGATTAAATTTCAAAAAAAGATAAAATAATTGTTGTTTTTTAATTTATGGACTACTTCTCTCTCCATTCAACGCCACATTGGCCACACTTATATTTCTTTCCGTACACTCTCGGGTAGTCGAGTATTATATTACTTTTATCAACGGTTTCATGTATCATAAATTTATCTTCTATTCCACATTTTGGGCATCTTCTCCGGCCTTCAGGTTTTTCTATAGTTAAGATTGAATCGTCTTTAGAACCCGGAATTCCTGGACCCGCACTTGAAGCGCTAGATGCTTTGATTTTGGCAATATCTGCTTTAATTTCAGCAGGAGTAACCTCTCTAACTTCCGATTTAAGTTCAGGTTGAATTTCTGACACAGCTTTATCCGTTTCTGTTTCAGGCTCTAATACAGATTCTGCTCTTAGTTGAACTGCATCGGATTCTTTATAATCTACTCCCCTTTCTAATGCTGCGAGGAATTCAGAATCGTCTCCTTCTTCGAATATTTGTTCGTTTTGAGAACCAGCTCTTTCGTAATCAATATTTCGTGCCCATTGACCCGCTTTTACTTTTTCTTTTACGTTACACGTACGTCCTTGCCAGATATAAACCTTATTGCCTAAATCAGCAACGAAACAATCCTCTGAAGCTAAAGTATCTTTCGTAAAGGGAACTTGAATCATTTTCATAGCGTTAATACCTTCAAACTCTTCTGAGGAAACACGGTAAAGAATGTTTTTCCACTCTTCGAATCCTGCCCAATCACCTGTGGATACGTCTTTGAGGAGAGTTTTTGCGATGTTCTTCTCAACAACTTTCATTGCGCCCATAGGATTTATTAATTTTAAAAACGCACTAGGTTCTTGATTTTCATCGACAGTAATTATCTTAGCAGCTCCGCCCCTTTGTTGGTCGAGTGTACGAGCCTGTGCGGCTCCAGCAGTCTTTTCATCAACGCTAGCTTTGCTACCGATCCATACATAAATTGTTTTATCATCGTCAACTACATATACGTCTCCCATTGAAAATACTGGTTTTGAAATTTTTTCTAAACTACCTTTATTAACCAAATATAAAATCAATTTTTCAACAACTTTTTAACAAATTTTTATATTAGATATAAACTCAAGCTTTTTAATTGCATGCAAAAACAAATAAAAGGTAAAGGGGTAATATATAGAAAATATCTAAATTTAATCAAAAATCTTTGAGCGCTAAATTTATTCGGCTAACAAATTCAGAAATATTAGTCAAATCTATTGAACAGTAAGCGATTCTAATTCCATTTATATTGTCGTTATGTTTTTCAATAGGGATCACTCCGATTTTGTATTTTTTTAAGAGGTGATCTGCAAATTTGTTTGCGTTAATTTTTTCAGGGTTAAGGTTTACAAAAACAAAGAAGCCTCCCGCGTTTGGATCTACTGATATATTCGAATTATCTATCTTTCTAAGTTCTTCATTAATTTTTTCAAATCTATCTTTAAGGAGATTTTTGATTTTATCTCGTTTCTTAATCAACCCATCCATTCCGACATCTTCAAAGAGCTTGATAATAAGGGCTTGATAGAAATGGTTAGAATTTGAAATCGTTGTTCTAACTAAACCAGATAATTTATTGTTTAATTCTGATTTCAGAGTTAGTAATTCCTCTTTATTGCTTACCCAATGTGGCTTTAACCCAATTGTAATGAACCCTATACGCCCTCCATAAAGTAACATTTCTTTTGTTATTCCATCTAACTTAATTGGAATTATATCTTCCTCTATTTCGTGAAGTGCATAAAAAATGGAGCTATTTATTACATTTTCAGAATAAATATATGGTTCGTAGGCGTCATCAACTAATACGATGATTGGTTTAGAAATATCCTTTTGGACTTGCCTTAGTGTATTGGTAAGTTCTTCCATTTCTTCCTTATTAGGAACGTAACCCGTAGGATTATTAGGAAATCCTAAAATTAGTATAATTTTTTCTTGATTCTCAGAAATCTCGTAAATAGCGTTTTTCAATCCTTGGGTATTGAATTTATCTTCAGTAAAAAACTCAAACGATTTAATTTTCGCACCAATTAATTTCTCAATAATATTATCGTAATTTCCCCATCTTTTATTTGGCGAAATAATAAATTCTCCGGGATTTAAAAGCAAACTACAACATAAGAAAATCCCATTTGTTATACCGCTAGTTACCACAGGAGTAGTGATATAATTTTCAAGTCGGTTTAGTTTGTCTAGCTCAGAATCTTCAACGTAACCAGATTTTTTAATTAGCCATTTTTTCCAAACAATCTTTAACTTTTCAAGGCCAGAAACTTGAGAATATGGTACGACCTCATTTACGCTCATTTTTGTATATTTTTTAATGTCTTCAAGGTAAAAAGGAACCCATTCAGAACTCCCCCCTTCAATAAAATCTTTCTCGTATCCAAAAGCAGATCCAAGAGTACCCATAATTTCTGCTTCCTTCTTTGCCCTTCCAGACCAATGAAAAATTCCTTGAGGTAAATAAATCCGTTTTCCTTGCTCTGATAAGACATTATAGAGGGGAGTCTTTTTAATAACTTCAAACTCCATGATATAAAAAGTAATTATCCATCTAATAAAAGTGTTTAAGCCAAATTTGGCGGGTTTTTTATTAACCTTTTAAGAATTTAGCGTAAATGGAATAACAACACTCAAAGAATAACCTAAATAATGAATTAATCACTAAATTATTTGATCTTTAATCACTAAATTATTTGATCTTTAAAATTCTGTGAGTCACATCGTAAAATGATAGAGATTTTTATTATTTCTTTCCTTGTTGCTCTTACTGGAGCACTATCTCCTGGACCGCTTTTAACCTTTACAATTTATAAATCGTTTAAACAAAAGAGAGGCTACCTAGCGGCGGTTTATATTCTGTTAGGACATGCTACAATCGAATTGGCTCTAATATTAGCCTTACTTGCTGGAGCATCTTTCTTTTTTCAAAATATTATCTTTTTAACTTTAGTTGGATTTATTGGAGGACTGTTTCTGGTTATCTTTGGAATAGTTGCAATAAGAGGAGTTTTAAAAACTGATTTTGAAGCAGATTTGTCTCTCTCTGAGAATATGGTAAAAGGATATAAAGGAAATAGCTATTTAGGGGGGATTTTAGTTAGTTTGTCAAACCCTTTTTGGACGTTTTGGTGGGCTGTGATAGGGCTCTCCTTGATGGTAAGCTTTAATATCACGCTTTTGATGCCTATTGAGATGTTATTATTTTTTTTAGGGCACGAATTAGGAGATGTAGTTTGGTATTTACCTATATCCGTATTCGTTTACTATGGCGGGAAATCATTGAATCCAAAAATTTACAAATATGTTTTGTTAGTTTGCGGCGTTTTTATGATTGTTTTGGGGGTATTTCTAGCGTTTAGCATAGTTTTAAACCCACCTTCACTTTAACAACCTTCGTTGCAGGTAAAAATTAAAGGAAGAAGTGAGAAAGGAATATCGAATTTTTCTTTTTGATCCCTTAAAACTGGTGACTGTTGAAGATAACGAGCATAATAAAGACACTTTGTGTGACTGGCTGAATCCTATGGATGTAATATTACATATATATCACATATATATAATAATTCTCTAGAAACTTTACAATTAAGAATATTAATTTCGAAATTGGAAACTATAAGGTAAGAGTTTTAGTATTTCTGGTCTGACCGATTTTAAGAGTTTTGTATCTTCATTTATGTTGTTTTTGTGGTAATTAAAAGTAAAAGGTAACAGTAAGCGAATCATGAACGATAAACAAATGATTAACTGTCCTGTATGTAAGATAGAATTCATCCCCAGAACATTTTATCCAGACGAATCTATATTTTCTACTCATGATGGAAAAAAAGTATCTGGTTTTAATGGATACATAAGTTCTAAGACAGTTAAGCCTCAGGAAGTTATTTTGAGCTCGTGGGTAACGTATTGTCCTTCATGTAATTATATTTTAAGATTTGTTAAGGAGGTAGTAAGAAAAGAAAAAATAGTTGCTCAGCATGCAACCTCAAAAGACATGAATGAAAAATATAACAGCTACTATTATGGATTCCCTTATGGAGATTATTCGCAACACTTAAAAGAAATAGTAAATAAAGTGAAAAGCAAAGTTGAAGAAGAACTTCAAGATTTTAGTGTTTGGGAAAATCTATACACAATTGACGATAATTTTAAATTCCTTGTTCGCTTCTTTGCAACGCTAGAGAATTACTGCAATTCTAAGATGGGAATGGGCAATGATAAAAACATGACAAACAAAATAAAACGGCTAAAGTTGCCAAAAGAGATAGAAATCCCTATGATACAGCTAAACAATATCAAAGATGGAATTGTGAAGGGAGATTACGAACTCTCGGGCGACGACGAGGAAAATATAGAAAAGATACTCGTAAATTTCGTCCTACATTTGATTAAAAAGCATATTCAACCATTAATCGATAAAAAACAACTTGAAAAGGGTTATCAATTCATTAAATTCGAAGATTTTGAGCAGCAAATTAAATCGTTTTTAGGCAATTACCTTTATTCAAATTTCAATAACGATCCTTCTTCTAATAAACAAATTCGTTTATTTTTGAGCGACTTATATCAAGAAGTTGATAGCAATTAATATTTATTCGCTCTCAAATAATCCTAAATTTGGATCTAAAAAAGTGTTCTGACACATAGGACATGAATTGTGTTTTGAAAGCCATTCCGCTACACACAAATAATGATAGGTACTTCCACAAAATGGGCAAGTAATTAATTTATCTTGAACAAAGTTAATATTTTTATGACAAACCGTACATTGGACATTAGATACTGATACACCCTGCCTCAATTTAGCTTTATTTGATAATATCTCCTCTAATTTAGCGCGTTCTACTTCGTATAAACCAAGGCTCGAAGTAATTTGGTTCAGTTTCGAATTTATTTCAGAAATCCTTTCTCTCAGTTCATCTTCAGATAATTTGTTTGCTAAAAATGAGGACAATGCAAAATTGAAAGGTAAACCTTCAAAATTCTCTGATTGCTTGGTTATTTCTGTGATTTCTGCAAACAATATTGACTCCGTGTCTATTAACTCCTTGAAGCTTTTAAATATCTTATTCATCAAAACAGTCAATAAAAAAGTTAGTTGTTGTTGCTTACGGTTAAAATTTTCTTCCCAATTTTTAATAACAGTATACATATCAATATTATTAGTCTTGTATGTATCCAATTTATTGTAAACTTCGCTTTTAATTAGCTCAATTTTTCCTTTATAATCACTTAGAAGATCCTTTATTGTTCTAAGCTGTGGTAGTTCTTCTTTAATAATAAGAGACGTCTCGTCTTCGTAAGATTGTATTAATTTATTTACCTCAGCAATTTTTTCATCAACATAACTCCTAACATCCACTCTCAAACTCTCATCTTTAATATTGTCGAGATAATTCGTATATTCCTCTTTCCGTCGTAATATTTCTGAAATAATGTTTGCTAATGTCTTCTTTAGAGTAGATGTAATGTTAGTATAAGGTTTTAGAATTTTATCAAAATTTATTATCCAAGCATCGATTTCGTCTATTTTTAAGGCAAATTCATCAACTTTATTGTAATTTAAATTGATAACTTTTACAAATTCCTCAGGATCGCTTACTTCGCTTACTAATCCTTGAAACTTCTTATCTAAACCCTTAAAATATAAATCAACAATTTTAGGAAGAAATTCGCTGAATTTTTGTTCCATCAAGAGTTCTAACTTTAATTTGCCTAATCCATGTCCGTTTAAGTCGTAGCGTTTATCCAAATCTTTGATTTCTTGTAAATGGTTTTTTAGCTTATCTTTGATCAATGCAACTAAAACTGGGCGCATTTTATCTTTCAAATTTTGTATTGATTCTTTCCTTTCCAGGACATTTACGAATGCTTCTCCTTCATAATCTTCGATTATACCATTTTGATATAATATATAAATGAAATCGTCGTAAATATCTATATTTTCGTCTACTTTACTTAAAAAGAACTGGTATAATTCATCAAAATGAAAGTTTAACTCAATTTCTTTACGAGATTTTGTCTTTTTCGTCAACTTAGCTTCAACTAAGCTTGTTATATACACAACAAGCTCTTGAATTTCTTCCCATTTATTCAGATTATCTGGAACAGGATTAATTGTTAAGTATAAATTTTTTATTTTATTTGCTTCAATCCATAAAGTTACATCGTTTTCGTACTCTTGCTCTGGTTTTTCTATAAAACCTTCTAAACGAGGTAGAAAATCGTTAATATTACTAATTAATTCCTTGTTTGCGTTCAGAAAATCATCGAGGTATTCGTTATTTTTTATTAATCGCTTCACATTTCTTCCGTTTGAGCTTAAATTCGTTACATTGCTCGAAATCAACTTTAACTCGTTCGTTATCGCCTGTTTTAAAGAGAAATAATCTTTTTTCGATTGTGAAAATAAATAATTCTCGCAAAAAGCTTTAATATCATTGAAATAATCTAAAAACGAGTTATTTACCTCGAGTTTAAATTCAGATTTTAGAAAATCATCAAATTCTGGTGATTTCTTTTTGCCTGAGATAAGATCTGTAATAGTATTTTTAACACGTAAGATTTCGTCTTTACTATATCCATCTATTTTTCTATAACCCTTAAATTTATTATCAAACAGACGCAAAGAAAACCACCAAACTAATTCGCAAAATAATATAAATGTGACATATCATTAAATTTTTTTGTAAAAACAAGAACAAGTAAGATAATCAAAAATTTCTTTACTATTCGCCTAATTCCTTTATTTCAATTCGCT
>Ga0114930_10001174_pt1 | contig 25649 bp, 20 predicted proteins | sample AnhtaG_FD_87300 | JGI IMG/M metagenome (GOLD analysis project Ga0114930, IMG submission 87300) | Deep subsurface microbial communities from Anholt, Denmark to uncover new lineages of life (NeLLi) - Anholt_01485 metaG | ecosystem: Environmental > Aquatic > Marine > Oceanic > Sediment | place... | reverse complement strand
CGCCGTTGTCGATGTCGATGACGGCGCTCCAGGTGTCGCCGTCGTCCTCCGAGATGGTCACCGCGCCCCAGCTCTTGCCTTCGCGTTCCGCGTAGACCCCCAGGATGAGCCGCCCGTCCGAGAGCTGTCGCACCGGCGCGCTGCAGTAGTAGTCGTCCGCGATCTGCTTGGGCTCGGACCACGTTGCGCCCAAGTCCTCCGACGTGACCATCCACGAGCCGAGCCCGGTCCACGGCGGGCTCTTGCCCTCGGCCTTGCGGAGTGAGAAGAAGTTGCAGATGATGCGGCCGCTCTTGGTCTGGACGATCGAGGGGTCGCGGTCGTCGTCCGGGCCGTCGTAGAGAATCTGGGCGTCGGTCCAGGTGCGCCCTTCGTCGCTCGACAGGCAGTAGGAGATGCGGCCGCCCTTGGGGAGCTGCTCGTTGGGGAGGGCCACGTGGCCGTAGCCCGCGTAGAACACGCACATCAGCCGTCCGTCCTCCAGCCGGCACACGTCCGGGAAGGCCTCGTAGCCGCCCGCGCCCGCGTCGGTGCACACGTGTACGAACAAGGGGTCGGGAATCACGAAGTCCCCTTTGGCCTCGCCAGGTTCGCCGGACACGACGACGTCTTTCACGCGCACGAGCCCCTGGCTGGCGTAGAAGCCGATCCGGCCCGTCTTCAGCGCGTCGTCTTCGGCCTCGTAGAGCAGCGTGCCGTTCAGCCAGACCCGGATCGCGTTGCCGGAGCACTCGAGCTGCCCCTCGTGCCATTGCCCCGCCGGCTTATCGAGCCCGCTCACCCGCTTGATCTCGTTCCACGACACGTCCCTGTCCGAACGACACAGGATCGCCTGGCCGCGGTCGTAGTGGACGTAGTAGTAGTGGGCGCCGTCCTGCGCGCGGACCATGAATCCGCAGCACAGCACGCCCTGCTCCTGCGGCTCGACGAGGAACTTCGCCCTGAGCGTCACGTCGCCCCACTCGTAGGGCGTGAGGAACGCCCTCGTCACCTGCTGCCGCCCGTCCAGCACCAATTCGCCGTTTTCGATGCGGCCGGGCCCATCCGTGAACACCCACTGCTCGGCCGTTTCCGCCAAGTCAATGGCCATCTCGTCCGCGCGCGCCGTCGAGCCCGACGCCCACGCACCTAACAACAACACCGTTGCGCAAAACACCCGCACTTCCATAACGCACCTCCCGTCCGTATTCGTTGCCGCCCAGTACAAGCCATGAAGAACACCCTGGATTCTAGCGGCCAACCGCCGCGCCTTCAAGACGCCCCGAGGCGATTGCCAGAGACGACGCGCGCCGTGTCGGCAGTAGGCCGCCGTTGGCAACGGCGGCCTACTGGACAACAGCGGTCTGCTGGGCAACGGCGGCCTACTGGGGCGCGTTGGTGGGCGGGGGTTCTGGGCCGCTATTGGGCGGTCCAGAACTTCGCCTTGCTGCCTCCGGCCCGTTCACTTACTGCTAGGACGGCTATGGTCCCGTGGGTCAAGAGGCGGTAGGGGAATGAGCTAGTACGAGATGGGCACCGGCGGAGTTGTCAAGAGGACCACACCCGGCAATTGGGACCCGTCTCGACCAAGCGCAAGTCCTGCTATGCCAACACGTCCATATGGGACCAGGGCCGTCAACTGCGATCGCTTGACGCGGCGGTGCGAAGCCCGGTTGGCTCTGGGAGAGTTCGGATGGTATGCTGAAGGCGAGTCGGGGTGCCCGGGTCCTCCTCTCTTGAGGGCACGCCGTTCCGGACGTTGGATTGGAGCCTGTGTCGGTCACTATGGTACCGCGCGGTCAGGCGAAGAAAAGGGGTGTGTTGTCCCGATGAGCGGTGCTTCTTCAGGGATCAACCCACGCGTCTTGCGGTGGGCTCGCGAGTGTTCTGGCTACTCCCTTCAGGACGTGGCGGATAGACTGAAGAAGGATGTCGCGAGCATCGAGAGCTGGGAGTCGGGAGATGCCGTCCCCACGTACGTACAACTCGAGAGGCTTGCTTATGAGTTGTACAAACGACCTCTTGCGCTGTTCTTCTTCCCGGACCCGCCCGAAGAAGCTGATCCGAGACACTCCTTCCGCACTCTCCCTGAGTTCGAGCGAGAGAGGCTTTCCGCGAGTTCTCGCCACCTGCTGCGACGAGCCCGGGCAATGCAGATCGCTCTTGCGGAATTGAACGACGGCGTCAATCCGTGCTCGGCGAGGATATTTGACGACATCACAATAACGCAGGATGCCAGCGTCGTCCGCGTCACCGCAGAGGTCAGAGAGTACCTGGGTGTTTCCTTGGAAGAGCAGGCGCGTTGGCGGAATGGGGATGAAGCACTCAAGAACTGGAGAGCACGTGTTGAGGACAAGGGGGTCTTCGTTTTCAAAGATCCGTTCAAGCAAGAAAACATATCGGGCTTCAGTCTGTTGCACGAGCAGTTCCCAGTCATCTATCTGAACAACAGGACGGCGAAGACACGTCAGATCTTCTCGCTGTTCCATGAGCTTTTTCACTTACTGCAAGGGACAAGCGGAATAGCGAAGACAGACGACGCATACATGGATTTGCTGCAAGGGGAGGCAAGGCGGACTGAGGTCCTTTGTAACCTTCTGGCGGGTGAGTTCCTCGTCCCTTCGCACGATTTTCGACGTTTCCTGTCTGAGGATTTCCACGACGAAGGTGTTGTCCAGTCCATTGCCAGCGAGTACAGCGTGAGTAGGGAAGTCGTGCTACGGAAGGCACTCAGCGAGGAGCTGATAGACCGTGGCTACTACGAGCGAAAGGCAGCAGAGTGGACTGAACAGTACAAAGCACGTCGCGGTAGTGGAAGCGGTGGAAACTACTACGCAAATCAGGCCGCCTACCTCGGCGAGAGATTCCTCAGCCTAGCCTTCGGCAGGTATTATCAGGGCCGCTGCACGGCTGAGCAACTGGCGGACTATCTGGGGGTGCGCGCCCGGAACTTGGCGGGACTGGAACCGTTTGCGTTGCGGCGCGAGGCCCCGTGATGGGCTACGTGTTCGATACGAGCAGCTTCATTGTTCTGGGCCACTACTTCCCCGAACGTTTCCCGTCTTTCTGGGAGAAGTTCGATGCGGCCGTGTCGCAGGGCGTCGTAGCATCTGTTCGAGAGGTCCATAGGGAACTGAGTACTCACCTTGCAAGGCCGCACCTTGCTGATTGGGTCAAGAAGAACCGTAGCATCTTCTCGGCTCCCTCGTCCGAGGAGATGGCCTTCGTTGGCCAGATCTTTGCCGTTGCGCACTTCCAGTATCTCGTTGGCGAAAAGGAAAGGCTCAAAGGTACGCCGGTGGCTGATCCGTTCGTGGTCGCCTGCGCCAGCGTCCGGAGTGCCTGCGTAGTGACGGAGGAAGCTAAGAAAGAGAACGCCGCGAAGATCCCGAATGTCTGTGAGCACTTTGGCATCACCTGGACTAACCTGGAGGGGTTCATGGCGCTTGAAGGCTGGGAGTTCTGATACAGAAAACCGGAAGAAAGGGCTGGGAACAGGAAAGAGAAGCAGGGATAGAGGAAAGGAGGGGGACAAGGAAAAGGTGAGGATTGTGTCTCGAATGACGAGGATCTCTGCCGCTTCGTCTTATCGTACCGCTGATGGCCGGACACGCAAGGCGAGTGAGAACCCTCAAGTTCCGCTTCCTTCACCCTATCCGCGCGGCTGGAACCGCCACGGTCCGCAGGAGTCCCTTGCAAGAGCACTCGTGGTAGAGTCAGGGGGAACGGCGCGGCGCAGTGCCTTCAAGATGTCGCGAGGCGATTGCCAGAGACGACGCGCGCCGCGTCGGCAGTAGGCCGCCGTTGGCAACGGCGGCCTACTGGGCAACGGCGGCCTACTGGGGCGCGTTGGTTGGTGTCAGGTTGTGGGCGCTATTGGGCGGTCCAGAACTTCCCCTTGCTACCTCCGGGGGCGACCTTGACCTCCATCTTGGCGGCGCATTGGGGGCAGTGGCCGACGTAGGCGGTGCCGGCGCGGTTGAGGTAGATGCGGGCGTACACCTGGCAGCACTTGAACAGGACGCCGATGAAAGGGCGCGGTTCTCGCGTCGACACGGGCGCTACCTCTGACTCGCGGCTTCGCTGCGCGCATCGGCCTCGGCGGCATCGCGCTGCTTCGGCGCGGCCGCTTCGGCCTTGGCCTTGCGGCGTGCGGCGGCGCTGTGGGCGACGACGCGGAGGTTCTGGCACAAGTCCCACCCAAACCAGGTCAGTGCGGCGGCGACCGCTCCGACCATCACGGCGATCACGATGATCTGGGCCGATTGCATCAGCGCATCTCCTCGAGGTTGTAGCCGTGGGGCACCAGGGGCGGCGCCCGGCGCCGCGGTTCGACCACGGGGTACGGCAGGCCGCTCGACGCGCCGGGCGGCGCGGCCGGGCCGGGCCGCTCGAGTTGCTCCGAGGCGGCCTGCAAGGCTTCGAGCTCACGGCGCAGGCCCCCGATCTCCTGTTCGAGCCGGCCGACCTGGTCGGTCAGCGCCTCGTTGGTTTCGGACAGCGACCGGATCACGTCGCTCATCCAGGCCGCGGCCTCGAGGGCGTCTTCGCCGACGACGGCCGAGTCTTCAGGCGCCTCCGCCTCGGCTGGCGGCGCCGGTTCCGCCTCGGGCGGTTTTTCATCCGGTGCGCTTGGGCTCGCCTCGGGGACGGCCGACGCGTCCGTGGATTCGGCCTCGGGTGCGCTTTCGCCGACGACGGCCGAGTCTTCAGGCGCCTCGGGCTCGGCTGCCGGCGCCGGTTCCGCCTCGGGCGGCTCTTTATCCGGTGCGCTTGGGCTCGCCTCGGGGACGGCCGGCGCGTCCGTGGATTCGGCCTCGGGTACGCTTTCGCCGCCCTCGTCGGTTTGTGTCTCGGTTTCGGATTCTGCGGCTGCTTTCGCGGCCGGCTTCGCTTTGCTCTCGTCGTGGTCGTCGGTCTTCGTGATCGAGAAGTCGTCGAACCACGCGGCGCCTCGGCCTTTGAGGACACACCGGAGTGTGACAAAATCGGTGCCGTCGGGCACTTCCACCCTCATCTCGACCGGGGTCCAATCCAGGGTGCCCGACACCGGCGCGGAGTTGCTGGTGGTGGCGACGTGCACGGTTCCCCAGGGGTCCTTGCCCCAGCACTGCAGCCACACGACCGCCTGGGACGCTTCCTCGACCTTGATGTGGCCTTGGACGTGCAGCGTGGCGCCCGACAAATCGAGCGTGATGTTCTGGCTCCAGTTGTTGCAGGGATCGTTGGCCAGGGTCCGCGGGTTGCGGATGTTCACCGAGTAGTCGCCGTCGAAGGCGACCGTGCCGTCGGGGCCGCCCGTGGCGCCGGATTCGGGCGCGAGGAAGACGTGCCAGTGGCCGGGCAGGTCGCCGTAGAGGGTCTCGAAGCTGGGGTTGAGCAGCAGGTTCTCGGCGCCGCACGCGAACGCGAGTATGAGACCGCACGTCACCATGCGCTCAGTTTAGCACATGCGGACGCGCTTGCGGTCGGGCGCACTTCGGCCTAGAATCGGCGTGGGTTGCCGCAAAGCGCGCCACGCCGTCGAGCGGCGGCGTCGCGAGACATAAGGAACTTAGAGCATGGCGTCCAGACAGCAGGCCGTCGCGTTGCCGTCGACCATGAAGGCCGTGGTGTGTCACGGGGTGCGGGATTACCGGCTCGAGGAGGTGGCCACGCCGGAGGCGGGCCCGGGCGAGGTGGTGGTAAAGGTGCAGGATTGCGGGATCTGCGCCAGCGACATCAAGTGCTACACGGGCGCGCCGCTGTTCTGGGGGGACGCGCACCGGCCGCCGTACGTGGACGGACCGGTCATCCCCGGCCATGAGTTCGTGGGCGAGGTCGTCGCGTTGGGCGAGGGGGCCTCGGCGAAACACGGGGTGGCGCTGGGCGACCGGGTCCTGGCGGAGCAGATCGTGCCGTGCGAGGAATGCCGCTACTGCCGTGAGGGCCTGTACTGGCTGTGCGTCGAGGCCCACATCTTCGGGTTTAAGAAGGCCTGCCACGGCGCGATGGCCGAGTACATCAAGTTCCCGGCCAAGGCGCGGGTGTACCGGGTCCCGGAATCCATCTCGGCCGAGCACGCCGCGCTGATCGAGCCGCTGGCGTGCGCGTTGCACGCGGTTGAGCGCGGCGCGATCAAGCTGGGCGATGTGGTCGTGCAGGTGGGCTGCGGCACGTTGGGCCTGTGCATGGTGGCGGCGGAGCGGCTCAAGAACCCGGGGCTCTTGATCGCGCTGGACCTCATCGACTCGCGGCTCGAGCTGGCCAAGCAGTTCGGCGCGGACCTCACCTTCAACCCGAACAAGGTCGACGTGGTCCAGCAGATCCGCGACCTCACGGACGGCTACGGCTGCGACGTGCTGATCGAAGCGACCGGCAACCACGAGGCCATCACGCCGGCGCTGCACATGATCCGCAAGGCCGGCACGTTCGTCGAGTTCAGCGTCATGCGCGAATCGAGCCTGGCGGATTGGACCATCATCGGCGACGGGAAAGAACTGAACATCCATGGCGCGCACCTGGGCCCGTATGCGTTCCCAACCGCCATCGACTATCTCGAGCGCGGCCTCATCCGCATCGAGCCCATCGTCACCCACCACTTCCCGCTCGAGGAGTTCGAGAAAGGGTTCGAGGCCGTCGAGCATCCCGAGGATTCCATCAAGGTCCTGCTCAAACCGTAGCGGCGCGCCATGGGATTGCTTCGCTTCGCTCCTAAGAAACCACTGGCCGTTTCGCAACCGTTCAGGCCCCGTTGCGCCCTTTCTCAGTTCGTCGCGGACAAGCACTTTGTCCACTCTGTCCACTCCGTCCACCTTGTCGCTCCTTGCGACCGGGTGGACGGAGTGGACAGAGTGGACGGGGTGGAGGGCACTCGCAATGACACGGAGGGCGTGAGACATGCGGCTCAGGTAAGCAGGATCTCTTTCCCCGTCCGGCTGGACTCGTAGGCGGCCAGGGCCGCGGCGACGGCCTGGCGGCCGTCCCAGCCCGTTACGTTCGGGTCGCGGTCTTCGCGGATGGCGTCCACGAGGTCCTGAATGAGCCCGGCGTAGCTCTGGAGCCGATTCGGGTCCAGGAACCCGCCGCCGGCCCAGTCGATAGGCGGCTGGACGGCCAGGGTCTCCCATTCGCCGCCGTCGTAGGACACGCGCGTCTCGACGTAGGGGTCCATGTCGATAAGGCCGTTCTCGCACACAATGCGCGCGCAGACCTGGCTCCTCGGGAATCCTGGCTTTCGTACCTCGAATGAGCAGAAGACGTAGTGCACGCCGCCGTCTTCCATGGTGAGCAGCACGTCCGACGTGCCCTCGACCGGCGCGCCCGTGAGCGTGCGGCACTTGGCGAATACCGACCGGATCTCCTGGCCCGTGAGCGCGCGCACGCCGTCGATGTTGTGGATGCCGTGGCCGAAGAGGAGCCCGATATTCTCGGGGTCCATCTGCCACTTGGGCACGACGTCCATTCCATCGGGCACGATCTGGTAGGTGCGGATCTCGAGCACGCGGCCCATCCGGCCGGAATCGATGAGTTCTTTGCCCTTGGCGAACCCGATGCGGTTGCGCTGCGTGAAGTTGACCGAGCATTTCACGCCGCTCGACTGGCACGCCTCGAGAATGGCGTCGCAATCCTCGACCGTACAGGCCATGGGCTTGTCGATGAGCACGTGTTTGCCGGCGCGTGCGGCGGCCAGGGCCTGTTCGGCGTGACAGGCGTGCGGCGTGCCCACGCAGACCAAGTCCACGGCCGCGCTCGCGACCAGGTCCTCGTAGGAGGGGAAACACGGTACGCCGTACTCCTCGGCGAGCCCCGGCGCGCGCGTGCCCCCGGCGACCCCGGCCAAGCGCAGCCCGTCGACCATGGTGGTCACCGTGCGGGCGAAGGTGGCGCCCATGAAGCCTGAACCGATCAGCCCGACACCCAGTTCCGAAGTTGACTGCGACATAGCCTCAGTTCTCCATGGTTTTAGCGGCAACGGCTCGGGCCGTGGCGCCGAGCGCGATCATGACGAGCCCGACGACCAAGGATAGCGCGCCCTCGCGTGCGGACGCCGTGAAGAGGACCGTCGCTACCAGCAGGAGCCCCATGGCTGCCGAAGCCAGGCCGATCACACGGATCGCGACGACGGCGTCGCCGGCCTTGGCCTTGCCCACGGGCTCGACCGCTTCGCCTCTCGCGCGTGACTCAGGCCCGGTGAGCCCGGCCAGGAACCGTCCGATGCGCTCGCGCTTGTCGGCGGAGTCGGGCGCTATGAGGCTCAACAGTCCCATGACGCCGAGGGTCGGCAACGAGGTGATCCACGGGAGGTAGGGGATCGAGCGCAGATAGTCCAGGCCCTCGCCGTAGCTCAGTGCGTAGGCCGCGAGGCCGCAGGCCGTGCCGGTCAGGAACGCGCCCAACCCGCCGGCATTCGACACCCTGCGCGTCAGCAGTCCGAACATCATCGGAATCGCCATCGGGGGGAGGAGCACGCTGAACAGCTTGGCCATCATCTGGACCAGGTCTTGCCCTTGCGCGGCGGCCGTGATGACCAGCGCGATGCCCAGCGCGATGACGCCTATCACGAGCGTCGCCAACCGTCCGGTCAACACGAGTGTCCGCTCGGACGCTTTCGGGCCGAAGAAGCGCTTGTACACGTCGTTCGTGAGCACCGACGCCACGGCGTTGTAGTCGCTGGACAACATGGACATGGTGGCCGAGAACATGGCGGCGACGACCATGCCGAGCATGCCGACCGGCAGCAGGTCCTTGCACACGAGCACGTAGACGTCGTTCGGGTCCGCCACGGGCGGCATGTAGATGCGTGCGGCCATGGCGGGCATGAAAATGAGCGGCGAGATCACGAAGGTCAACACCGCGACCGTATACCCGACGCGGCGCGCGGCCCGGTCGTTGCCCACCGCATAGTAGCGCTGCACGACCGACCACCGGGTCGCGTACGAGAACACCATGACGAAGAAGAACGGGATGATCCACGCCCACGTGTAGTCGCCGCTCGTGGGCGCCCACATCTCCTTGGGCATCTGGGTGAAGAACGCCCCGAGGCCCCCGACGCGCCCCACCACGAGCGGCGCCAATACGATCACGGCCGTCGTCATCACTATGAACTGGACGAAGTCCGTGACCAGGACGGCCCACAAGCCGCCCAGGAACGTGTAGGTGAGCATGATGGTCCCGCAGGCCACGATCGCCAAGGGCAATGCGCGGGGCTCGGTAATGCCCAGGCTGACCGTGACCATCTTGCCGATGACGAACAGTTTGAGCGCGTCGTCGATGATGATCAGCGGTACGCCGGTCCAGGCGAAGCCCTGGCGCAACACGGGTCCGTAGCGGGTTTCGATGTACTCGAGGGGACTGGTCGAGGCGGCCCGTCGCCAGCGTGCGGCGAAGAACCACGCGCTGACCACCGCGCATACCGCCACCAACCACCAGATCGTGACCGCCACTATCCCGTTCTTGTACGCTACTGCCGAATAGGCCACGAACGTGAACGCGCTGAAGGTCGACATGTACAGCGACACGCCCGACACGGCCCACGGCACACGGCTCCCACCGCCGAAGAAGTCGCGCATGCTCTTCATCCGGCCCGCGTAGTACGCGCCGATGCTCAGCATCACGACGAAGAACCCGGCCACAATCAAGTAGTCCGCAAGTGCCAGTCCGCTTTCCACCAGGATTCTCCCCAAAACGTTGCGGTTCAGGAACCCGTCAGCCGCGCGCTACGCCACAGCCGAAGCGCGCCGGAGCGTCAAGTACCCGCTGACGACGAAGTAGTAACCCACATAGAGCAACGAGGCGTGGAGCCATACCGGGTTGTGATCCGGATAACGCCACAGGACGGATACCAGCAGCACGCCCCAGACCGCGCTCAACGTCACGGTCAGCGGACGCAGGACGCGGGTGCGGCTGGGGTAGAGATATCGCACCGGGATGAACACGGCGACGGCCAGCGCGAGCAGGATGACCAGGTTCACCCACGGCGGGAAGCCCAGCATGAACAGGTAGAAGACCACGACGTTCCAGTACGAGGGGAAGCCCTTGAAAAAATGGTCGTCGGTCTTGGCGTCGGTCTGGCAGAACTGGTAGCCGGAGGCGAGCGTGATGCCGATGGCGGCCACGATCCCGTAGCCGTAGGGCACCAGGCCGCACTCATACAGGAAAAACGCGGGCACGATCACGTAGCAGAAGTAATCGACGATGTTGTCCAGCAGTTCACCGTCGAATTGCGGCAGGACGACCTTGACGTTACACAGCCGGGCGAGGGCGCCGTCCACGGAATCGATGAACAGCGTGACGCCCATGAAGCCGAAGGCGTGGACCCACTTGTGGTGGGACGTGGCCAGCAGGGCCATCAGCCCCGCCACCGCGCCCGTGGCCGTCAGCAGATGGACGGCCCACGCGGCCCACTTCCGCGCCGGTGCGTATGCATATTCAGACATCGGCGTGCCTCTCCCCTATGCGCTGCCATTCAACCATGCGCATTCCGCTGGTGTCAATTCCAGGGCCGCGGCCTCGGCGCACGACCGGACTTCCTCGACGGTGTGGGCGCCCACGATGGGCACGACGGCAAAGGGTTTGTGCAGCAGCCAGGCCAGGGCGACCTGCACGGCCGAGTAGCCGCCTTTCCGGGCGCCAAGTTCCTGGGCTCGCCCGAGGCGCTCGAAGTTGGCGTCGCTGCCGTACACCTCGACCATGCGTCGCGTGAACGGGTCCTCGATGGACGCAAGCCGATCGCGCGGGCAGCACCCGGCGAAAAAGCCGCGCGCTTGGGACGACCACGACAGCAGCGGGACGCCGGTGCGCGCGTGCCAGGCCTCGCCGCCGGCGTCGGTCGAGACCAGGCCCTTGTAGAACGGGGCGGCAGGCACGGCCAGGCTGAGGTTGTTGCTGACGACGGCGAAGCCGGCCAGGCCGTGCTCGCGGGCATAGGCGTTGGCTTCGTCCACGCGGGCGTAGGTCCAGTTCGAGGCGCCTATGGCGCGCACGCGGCCCGCGTCCATCGCGGCATTCAGGCGGTCCATAATGCGGCCCACGGCCACGGCCGGGTTGTCGCGATGGAGCATGTACAGGTCGATGCAGCCGGTATCGAGCGCGTCGAGGCTGGCGGCCAGCTCCTGCGTGACGGTTTCCTCGAAGTCCACGTCCGGCAGCAGGGCGTCTGGGCCGTGGCCGCACTTGGTGACGACGATCACGCGGTCGCGGACGCCCCGGGCCGCCATCCAGGCCCCGATGACGGCCTCGCTGTCGCCGTAGATGCGGCCGCTGTCGATGAGGGCGCCGCCGAGGGCGAGGAACTCGTCCAGCACCGCGAACCAGTGCTCGCGGCGGGCGGAGTCGTAGTGGGCCGTGCCCAGGGCCAGTCTCGATACGGGCTTATCGATCCCGGCTATCGGGGGGCCGCCCTCGAGCGTCGCGGTCATAAGCGCTTCACTTCCCGGTCTCCCAGCCGGCGTTGGCCAGGAGGCGCTTGAGGAGGGCGAGGTCACGGCGGGCCGTCTCGATGGGACGCTGGGCCGCGTCGGGCCCCAGGCACTCGATGGACAGGTAGCCGTCGTAGCCCGTGTCGCGCAGCCGGGGCAGCACGTCGGCGTAGTCCGTCCACCCTTCATCGAGCGGGCCGAAACGCCACTCGCCGGCGTCGTCAATGAAGCCGTTCTTCACGTGGACGTGATACGTGCGGTCCTTCAGGGCCTCCACACAGGCCGGGAGGTCCTCGCTGGCAAAAACCAGGTTCGAGAGATCGACGGTCAGGCCGACACGGTCGGACTCGGCCAGCTCGAGCAAGAGCCGGGCGCTCTCGATGGTGTCGGTGAGCTGGCGCATGTGGGTCTCGAACGCGAGCCGGACCTCGACCTGGGCGGCCGTGGCCGCGAGCGCGTCGATGGCGTGGGCCAGCCAGGCCCAGTGACCGGCCTGGGCGTCGGCCGAGGCGGGCGGTCCGGGTGTGAGTTTGATCAGCGACGTGTGAAACAGCGGCGCCAGCCGGATGAAGGTCTCCGCCGACTCGATTTCCGACTCGATCCGGTCATCGTCCGTAAACGTGTTGGACAACGACAAGGCCGCCACCTCGAGCCCGGCCTGTTGGATGCGCTCCGCCACGGCGTCTGCGTCGCGCTGGGCGGTATCGAGATCGAAGTGCGGTGCGGTGCAGGCCAGTTCGATGGCGGGGAACCCGGCCTTGGCTGCCGCCGCGATGGCCTCGTCAAGCGGCAGGGCAAACAAGCTTTGGCTGAACAGCGAGACTTCCATACGGTGTGCCTCTTTTTCACGCGCATCATACATCATTTCGCGGCCCCGCTTGATGAATAAAGGGCGGCGGCGGTGGTATCCGGATATGGGAAGGTCGGAAAGGAGGGGTCGAGATGGCGCCGATGCTCAGCGTGTACCGCGTGGCGCGGCTGGCCCGGCTTCGGTCCCGGATCGAAGCCTCGAGGGTTTGCCCGGGAAGCAGTTCGGCGCCCCAGGGCGTCTGCACCTGGATGATGGGCGCGGGGGCCATAGGCACTGTCATCGGCTTGTTCGTGTTCTGGCCCCTGGCGCTGCTCGGCGCGACCGTGCTGGTCGTCGGGTTCGTAGTGGCCCTCGTCGAAGCCGCGATGGACGTTTGATGCCGGGCCCAGTTTGAATCCGCGCCGGTTTCGTATACTCTCTGGAACCAAGGGGCGCGTTACCCCGCAGGGAGGTGCGAAACCATGGCGTATCCAGGCGTGCTGGACGACGTGCGGCGGGCCGTGTCGATGGGTCGGCCGGAGCGGCTGCCGGTCTTCATCTGTAGCGAAGAGATGGACGTGCGGGTCTGCGGCAGCCGCTACGACCGCTATAACGCCGACGCTGCCGAGTTGGCCCGCGTGCAGATCGAGGCCGTCGAGCGCTTCGACTACGACTGGGCATGGCTCCAGGTCGATGACTGCATCGAGTTCGAGCCGCTCGGCGTCGGCGTCAAAGGCGGCGGCGACATCCTGCCCGCCACCTGCGACTATCTCCCGGCCACGGACGCGGCCCTCGCCGGCTTGCGCGAGCACGGCTACCGCGCCGAAGGGCGCATGGACGTGCTGCTCGAGGGCCTGCGCCGGGTCAAAGACCACTTCGGCGACACGGTGTGCGTGACGGGGCGGACCGCGGCGCCGTTCAGTTCGGTGGCCTTGGCCTTCGGCATGAATGAGACGCTGATGCTGGTCTACGAGCGGCCCGAGTTCGTCCACGAAGCCTGCACGGTCTTCGAGGACTACCAAGCCGCGTTCGGCCTGGCCCAACTCGAGGCCGGCGCCGACGCGATCTGGTTCGGCGACTGCAACGCTTCCGGCCACCTGATCAGCCCGGACATCTACCGCGAGTTCGCCATGGGGCCCGCGCGGCGCGTGTCCGACGCCTACAAGGAAGCGGGCGGCATCGTGATCTATCACGCCAGTGAGGAACTGCCGGCCCTGATCGACCTCCAGGCCGACCTCGGGTGCTCGATCTTGAGCGTCGGGCCGGGCGTGGACATCGAGGCGGCCCGCGACATCGTGGGCGGCAGGGCCTGTCTGTCGGGCAACGTGGACCCGCTGGCCGTGCTGGCGCGCGGCACGCCCGACGCCGTGCGCGCGGAAGTGGAACGGATCGTGAGGAACGTAAGCCGTCACGGCGGGCACGTGATGAACTCCGGCGAGATGGTCCCTCGCGATACGCCCGAAGAGAACGTGCGCGCCTTTGTCGAGGCGACGCGAGCGGCGTGGGCCGAGGTCGAGTCCTGAATCCTGGAATTCCGCGCGCCGATTCGAGAACCATCACCGAGGAGGGACAACCATGCGGATACTCCTGCCCGCAATCTTGCCAAGCCTCATCGGCCTGTTGGCCGTCGGGGCCGCGGGCGACGTCATTACTTCCGCCGACCTACCTGGCTGGCGTGACGACGGCGCGGATGCAGCCGCCTGGCAACCGCGTCCTGATTGGCTGTCCAATCCCGACCCCGAGGCCGCCGTGACGAGCGACGGCCGGCATGCCTGCTTCGAGGTCCCCGCCGTGGGCAAAGGCATGAAGTGGAGTCGGCCCGTCCCCGCCGTCGCGCTGGATGAGACCCCCTACCTGGTTCTGCGCTACCGCGCCCAGGGACTCCTGACCGATGGCGACGACTACCTCGTCTACATCGACGACCACGTGCCCGAAGAGGAGTGCCGCCCCATTCGCCTGTGCGACGCCCTGGCCGATGGGCAATGGCATACCGTGGTCGTGGATGCACGCGCCGCCGCGCGAGGCGACGCCGTCGACACGGTGGCGATCCAGGTCCAGGCCGGCGCCTCGGGTTCGGCCAAGCTGTGGATTGACCAAATCGAATTTACGCAAGCGCTGCCCCCGGATGCGGAAGTCGTCCGCCCGGATCTCGCGGAATTGGAGTTGCCGGACGCTGAGATCGACCTCGCGCAAGCGGTCTGGACGGCGCAGCCGGCCTGGCTGGCCAATCCTGCGCAGCAATGCGGCACAGTGCGCGTCGACGCCGACAACGCAAGCGTGTTCCGCGTGGACGGGCCCGACCGGGGGATGAAGTGGTACTGGCCCTTCGACCAGGACCTCCGGCTCGCGGGACACCGCTACCTCGTGATGCGCTACCGCGCGAAGAACCTGGGGCCGTATCACGACTACGCCCAGTGTTTCCTGGGCGCGCCCGATGATGGTTCCACCTACGAGGAGATCGTCCGTGGATTCGACCTGCGATCCGATGGCCGCTGGCGGACCGTGGTCGTGCCGTTGCACGAGGCCGCCCGGCGCATCCCGAGGGCCTACGGGATGGCCATCCAGGTCCAGGCCGCCAAGGCGCCCGCGGAGTTGGCCGTGGCAGACGTCCGGCTCGTGTCGAAGCGGCCGCCGACCGACTTCGCCGAGTCGGTCCCACATCGCGCCGGCGCCCGGTTCGAGGGGTTCCAGCCGGTCGATCTGACGCGCGTCTTGAACCAGGGCCTCGGGCCCGTGCGGGACGCACTCGGGCTCGCAGACTGGCCCGCCCACGCCGGCATCACCGCCTTCGGCGTACCGTTTCGACTGGCCCAGGGGGCCGAGGTCCTGGCCGCGACCGGCATTGGCACGGAGACCACCCTGTCCATCCCCGTCAACGCCCGCGCCGACGAGGTGTTCGTGCTGCTGGCGGCCGTCCTGCAAGGCCAAGACGAACCGGTGTTCGGCGGCGGCACGTTCCGGCGCATCGGGGACGTCGACCGGTTCCGGCTGCGGTTGGCCTACGACGACGGCACGACCGACGAGTGCCTGCCCGGCAACGCCTCGACCGGCCGCTTCGAGATTATCGCCGGCCCGCAGGTGCTCTGCGCGGCGGCCGACGAGGCCAAGGTCCTCGAGTCCGTCACGCTGTGCGATGTAACCGCGCACGGCGGCTTCGCCGTAGCGGCGCTGACCTGCCGGACCGACGGGGCGGCGCTGTTCCCGGAATTCGACGAATCGGCGCCGCCGCCCACCGTGAAGCGCTGGCCGCGTGCACCCGCGCCCGGACCAGCGGTTATGGCCGCTGCCGCAGACGGCGCCGTCCGCATCGAGAACAACCTGCTGCGAGTCCATATCGACCCGAGGCCCGAGGGCGGGCTATCGGGGCCCTACGACAAGATGGCCGGACGCCACCTTACCCCACCCGAGCAGTCCCTCCCGTGGTTTGCCGTGACGCTCGAGGGCAAGCCCATAGCCGCAGACCAACTCCGGCTCGCCCACGCCACGGCGCCGGAAGAACTCGAGACGCACGGCGCGCTCGACTTGGCCTACGACCTGCTTCCCTGCCCGGGTGTGCAACTTCGTCTTCAGGTCGGCCTGACCGGCGCCGGGGCCTTGCGTTTCCGAGGCGACCTCGTCAACCGCGGCGACGGCGCGCACACGATTGGCCTGGCGTGCCCCCAGATCGGCCCGTACGTTTTGGGCGAGGATCTCGCGACCAACGAGTACGTCTACCCGTGTCGGGCGGCCCTCATCGGAAGCGACGAGGTGGACCGGAGCGCCCGCTACGGCGGCCTGTTCGGCGCGCAGTTCATGGCGACCGTCGACCCGGCCGCGGGCCAGGGCCTCTACCTGCGCACCGAGGACACGACGTGCATCCAACGCAGCTACGTCCTGCGCAAGCGCGCCGACGGGATGTTCATGGCCATCGGCTACCCCGAGCGCGCCCTTGCCCCGGGCGAGACGCGGCCGTTGGCCGACACGGTGGTCGCCGTGACCGACGGCGACTGGCACGCCGCCCTCGAGGACTACCGCGGCTGGCTCGCAACCTGGTATCGCCCGGCCGCGCCGCGCAAGGCGTGGTTCCGCGAAGTCTTCAACTTCCGACAGCGTTTTCTGCACTGGCTCGATCCGCTCTACGACCCGCAAAGCGGCACGATCGATCTGTCACGGGCCGTCGACGAAGCGCGCGTGCACTTCGGCGGCCTCGAGTACCTGCACCTGTTCGACTGGGGCAACTGCGGCCCCCACGGCCGCATCTACGGCCGCGTGGGCGACTACAGCCCTTATGACTTCATCCAAGGCGGGCGACAGAACCTGCACGACGCCATCGCGGACGTCCGCGAACGCGGCACCCCGGTCGGGCTCTACATCGAAGGCTACCTGCTTGACGAGCGCGGCAAGTTGGGGCGCGCCCACGGCCCCCAGTGGCAACTCCGCCGCTCCAGCGGCGAGGGCGCCCGCTGGCCCAACAGCTCCGAGATCTTCATGTGCCCCGGTGTCGAGGCCTGGCGCGAGGTACAGTCCAAGACCTACGCGGCCAAGGTCTCCGAGCTCGAGGTCGACGGCATGTACATCGACCAGTTCGGGTTCACGGGGACCGACAAGGACTGCTACAGCCCCGACCACGGGCATCCCGTGCCCAGCTACCCGGTCCTGACCGAACTCGAGACAACCAAGGCCATCCGCCGGGCAATCGACGAGGCCAAGCCCGGCGTGGCCGTTTATACCGAGGAGTCCCCCTGCGACGTGACCAGCCAATACCAGGACGGCTCGTTCACCTACGAGATGAACCAGTGCCACGAGCGCGGCGCGGCGATTCCCATCAACCTGTTCCGATTCGCCGTGCCCGACTTCAAGACCTTCGAGATCCTCATCTGCGACAAGCCCACCGGCTCGTGGGCCACGGGCGTTCGCTGGACCTTCTTTAACGGCGAGGGGCTCTGGCTCGAGGGGCCGGCCGACGAATGGTTCACACCGCAGACGCTGGCCGCGGTGCGCAAATGCCACGCCATTCTCCGCCGCCATCGCGACGCCTTCACCAGCCTCGAACCCGTGCCGCTCGTGCCTACGCTCGTGGGCGGCGTCTGGGCCAACTACTTCCCGGCCGACGGCAAGGAGGTCTGGACGCTGTATAACGCGCGCGACCGGACCGTTCGCGGCCCCGTGCTCGAAGCGCCACATCGGGAGGGATGGATCTGGCACGACGCCTGGCACGACCGGCCGGCCGAGTGCAGCCACGACGGCCCCTTGGATAGGGTCGCGACCGAGATCGGACCGCACGGCGTCGGGTGTCTCGTGCGGGCAGCCCGAGCGCAAAGGTGAAGATGGAGAGCGTGCACGAAGCCGGTCAGGGGCGTTCGTCCGTGAGCCAGCGTTCCAGAAAGCGCACGCCGCTGTCGACGCGGGCCTCGTGCCCGCCCTCATGAAGGTCCATCTCGATTCGCTCGGCCACGCCGAGCTTCTCGTAATGCGTCCGCGCCGTCTCGAACTCCTCGACCACCTGCGGCCACCACGCGATCCCGTCCTTCTTGCCGGTCTGCACCAGGATGGGCCGCGGGCAGATCAGGGCCACGGCGTCGTGGTCCGTGAACTCGGTCAACCAGCCGCGGAAGAAGGCGTGCTCCTCGGCGGTTTCGAGAAAGCATGAATAGCGTTCGTCGGGGATGACCATCTTGTTGCGCCGGTGGTTGAACCAAGCGCATACCACGCCGGCCTTGATGCGCGGCTCGAGGGGCATCCAGAACATGGTGGCCATCCCGCCCAGCGACACGCCCCACATGCCCACGCGCTCGGCGTCGATGCGCGGGTCGGCCAGCACCACGTCCAGCAGCCGCTCGAGCCGGGCCAGCTCGATCCCCGGCAGCGTCGTGTCCGCCAACCGGCACAGCCGTTCGATGCGGTTGCGGCGCTCCGCGGAACGCAGGTTCATCGGCGCCAGCACCGCGAAGCCCGCCTCGACCAGCGCCCGCGCGTAGCTGTGGTAGGCGTCGCCGTCGTCCATGATCCCGAACACCCGCTCGGGAAAACTGCCGATGCCGTGCTGCGCAATCACGAGCGCGACGGGACCCTGGGCCGAACGCGGCACGACCAGCAAACCTTCCGCATCGAGCGGCCCCAACGGCGCCGTCACCCATTCGCCGCCGAGGTCGGCCAGAGGTTCATGCGCCCGGCGCGCGGCCTCGCCCGCAGGCGCCAGGTCCGGCGGATTCAACACCGCACGCCACCGCTGCCGGTTCGACTCGACGCTCTCGAGAAACGCCTCGACGCTGCTGTAGTCGCGCCGCCACGCCTTCGCGGCCCGCTGCGGGTATTCCTCGACCAGCCCGTGCCGCAGGTAGCTCTCGAGCCCTTTGGCGTAGGCGTCCGTTCGGTCCTGCTCGAATGCCTTCAAGCCCTCGTGTTCCTGCGCCCACGCGACGCCGCACGCGGCCACAAGCACCGCCACCATCAAGCCGATGTCCGTCATGTCCGTTTCCCTCCCCTCTTCGTGCTCGTGCTCGTGCTCGTGCTCGTGCTCGTAATCGTCACTCGTAATCGTCATCGTAATCCTGCTCGTAATCGTGCTCGTAATCGTGCTCGTAATCGTCATCGTCACTCGTCATCGCCATCGTTTTCCTACTCGTGCTCGGGGGCAGCAGCGCAGCATCCATTACGATTACGATTACGATTACGAGCACGATTACGATGACGACTGACGAGCACGACCTCTATCGGCTACGGTTTCTTCGCAGTTTGACGTAGCCCCTTGACCTCCACGGCGACCTCCCGTCTTGACGTCTTCACGGCAGCACGCCCCGATCAGGGGCCGTAGGGCACCGTGCCGGTTTCATCCACCGTGTAGCCCCACTGCTTGATGTACTCATCGCCTGGTAGAAACGCGTCGTGCGTCTCCTCGAGCTTCTGCGCCAGCAGCGTCTCATGGTGCGCCTGGACCTCGGCGTACGCCGGCTCATTGACCACGTTGCGCAACTGATATGGGTCCTTCTCGTTGTCGTACAAGAGCCACGGGCCGCTCAGGTCGCGCACGTAGGTGTACCGATGGGTGCGCACGCCCCGGTACTCCCTGCCGCCGCGGCGTCGCGTCCACTCCCCAAAAGGCGCGTGGCACGCGATCAGGGCCGCGTCGTCCTCCGGCGGATCACCGCCCCCCAAGATTGCCTTGGACAGGTCCCTGCCTTCCACCGTGGCCGGGATGGGTAGCCCGCACAGGCTCAGCAGCGTCGGCATCACGTCCGGCGCGTTCAGGAAATGATCCACGGCGCGCCCGGGACGCCCCAACAGCGCCGGATAGCTGAGCAGGAACGGCACGCGGATCGACTCGTCCCAAGGGCGCTGCTTGCGGCTCTGGCCTTGCGAGCCGAGCATGTCGCCGTGGTCCGACGTGAACACGAACACCGTGTCCTCCTCGAGGCCCTCCTCGCGCAGCGTCTCGAGCAGGTCCCCGAGGCAGGCGTCCAGCGCGGAGCAATGCGCGTAGTACCCGGCCAGGTCCTTGCGGGCCCGCTCGGCCATCTCCGGGGGGACGTTCGGCCGCAGTTCGACGTCGGCCGGGTCGTAGAGCCGCTTGTATTCCTCCGGCGCGGTTTCATAGGGATTGTGGGGCGGCCCCCAGGAGAGAAACAGCGCGAAGGGTCCATCGCCGCGTTCCTCGCGCAGGTAGCGTTGGGCCTCGCGCGTCTGGGCGATGGCGTCGTAGCCCCCCCAGAGCAGCTTCGCGTCGGCGTCGCCGTAGTAGGGCGAGTGGTTGTACGCGTGGGTGCACTCGAGCACCTTCCAGAATTGGAATCCCTGGCGCCGCTCGCGCGGGATGTAGCTCGAGCGGCCGTGGCCGTCCAGGTGCCACTTGCCGATATAGGCCGTCTGGTAGCCGTTGTCGTTGAAGACCTCCGCCACGGACACGGCCTCCGGGCGCAGGTACAGGTCGTTCATGAACACGCCGTGCGTGAGGGGATACTGCCCCGTGATCAGGCTCGCGCGATAGGGCGAGCACACCGGGCTGCACGACACGGCGTTCCGGCAATGGACCCCTTGCGCTGCGAGTTTGTCCAGGTTGGGCGTGCGCACGTTCGGGTCCCCGGCGTATGCGGCGGCCTGCCTGCGCCATTGGTCCGCAAACACGAACACCACGTTTGGCTTTCGGCCGACTGCTCTCACGGTGTCTCCTTCCGCCGCAACCGCCGCACAGGCCGTCCCTGCGGCGACGCTTCGCATAAAGGCCCGTCGCCCGATTTGCTGCCTGGCCGCCATGACGATTCCTCCGTCAGATCCCGCTGTAGCTGATCGATGACGCCAGTGTGCCACGCCAGCGATGCACGGTCAACGACGCGTGAGCGGCCGCGCCGTTGCTTGGGGCCATCGCCGCCAGCATGGCGGGGCACGCCGTTGCCAAGCGTGGGCGGACGGTGCTACCATCCCGCACGTGCTGAGGCCCATTCCTTGCCTTCTCAAGCCTGGGGCCGCCAGGAGGAAACCCCGCGTGCGTATGATTCTGCCGGCGGCGGTGTCGGGCGTGCTGTGCAGCGCGCCGGTCGAGGGGGCCTGGCGCCTGGGCATCGGCGATCCCACGCCGTTGGGCTGGGTGACGACCGCCGCCTATTGCGTCGCGTTCGGGCTGTGCCTGCGGACCGCCCTGCAAACGCGCCGCCTCGCGCCCTGGCTGCCCGAGGGAGAGTTCCGCCCGACGTTCTGGGCCGTATTGGCCGCGTTGCTGTTCCTTCTCGGGCTGAACAAGCAACTTGACCTGCAAACGTGGCTCACCCAAGTGGCCAAGCAACTGGCCCTGGCCCAGGGATGGTATGCCCGCCGCCGCGTGGTCCAGCTCGGCTTCGTGATGGCGGTGGGCGTGGCCGGCCTGGGCGGGGTAGGCGCCGGATACTGGACCGTCCGCGGCGCCGTCCGCCAGCACCTGTTGGCCGTGGTCGGCATGGGCTTCCTGCTGTGCTTCGTGTTTGTCAGCGCCGCCTCGTTTCACCACATCGACAAGCTCATCACGCCGGGACTTGGCGCACTCAGAATCTACCACCTCCTCGAGGTCGGCGGCATCGCCTGCGTCGCCTTTGCCGCATGGAACGGCGCCCAAGCTGCCGAGAAAGCCGCCCGCGCCGACCCACCTGCCGGGTAGAGCGCGTGCCGCGGGAACGCCCCTTACGCACCCGGCTCGGCGGAGGGCATCAGGGACTGCGGGATGCGCAACTGGCCCGCACGGGCCCGCAACACATGCGGCAGGAACATGCCCATCCTATCCATTCTCGTGATATTCGCGCGCGCCTCCTCATAGTCCCGGTCTACATACAGAGCGCGGAAGAGTTCTTGGTACAGGGGGTAGAAGCCCGTGGTGTCCAGATCGAGCACGCTTTGGAAAGCGGTCTGAGCCCCGCTCCTATCTCCCTGTTCACCGAGAGCTATGGCCAGCACGAAATGCCCAAAGGCATAGTCCGGGTCAAGTGCCGCGGCCTTCCGCGCCGCCGCCTCGGCAAGCCCGCTATGACCTTCATAGGCAAGCTGTACCGCAAGCAGGCTGTAGTAGAATCTGGTTCGCGGGAACTCCGTGTCAACGGCACGGCGCAGTGCCGCCAAGGCGTCCTGGCGCTCTTCGTTCTCCAGATGGCCGAGGCCCATATCGGCCAGTACCCCCGGGGCGTCAAAGCTCGTTCCGATCTCCTTGGGTTTGCGTTGTTGGCCTGGTAGGACATTCGGGTCGTGTTCGATGCGGTACACGTAGAGCCCATTCATTCCAGGGAAGTCGGTACGAGAGTAGGTGAGCCCGTGTGCTACAAGACAGTTTTCAAAGAGCCCCAAAGGAGGCAGGTTGTAAATAAACGGCTCAACGACTGCCCACATTGCACGGCCTGGCGCCCTAGGCGACAACACGGACGGGGCCTGTTCAAGGAACAGAGCGCTCTTCTCGCAAATCGCCTGTAAGGTGTACGCCGGCAGGATAGGGATCTCGCTTTCCGCCGTGTTGAAGCGCAACACATCCCAGGTCTCATGCGTGCCCTTGGCCACAATACAATCTCCGGGAGAAGCCTCGGACTTGATATGGCGCGCCGCGGACAGCCAGTCCGTCCGGGTCGGGGCAGGTAACGTCAAGGAAAGTTGGTACCCGTACAGCACAACCAATATGGCCACCGCCACTCGCTGGTCAACCGCCTTGGGCAGACGGGAAACGGCGGCGCCTACGATAGGGTACAGGGCAAGAGAACTGTAGCAGGTGTAGCGGGGCAAGATGCACGGACGCCACGCGAGCGACAACACCACAAGTATAGTCAGTGGCAGGAATAGCACCAAAAGAAGAAGAACTCCGGCATCGGCCTTTTCGCCGGTTGCCGCACCCCTTGACACGCCGCCCCAATAGCGTATGGACTTCGCGACGTTCGCGCCAGCCCACAGTACACATGCGCTGAAGAACAGTATGAGCGCCGCGTCGAGCCACCCATGAGCGGATACAAGGACCTCTTGAAGGTGAGGAGGAAGGAACTTCCACGTCGACCCCTGAAATGCGAATGGGTCACTCAACATCACCGCGTCATCTCCGATGAAATCGGCGACAAGTCGACTCACCGGCGGTATCGTCATGTAGAAATCGTCCTTCGCCTCGAGCACGGAGGAAAGCGCTGGGTGCAGCCAGAGTATGGGCGAAATGGCTGCGATCCCTTGGGCTACTCCCCAGGTCACCGTCTGTCGAAACCTGCGACGAAGGTACAGGAGCATAAAACATGCTTCTGCCGACAGGAAGAAAAGCGTAAAAGGATGTAACCATACCAGCACCAAGTTAGCCCCCAGATTGATCGCCCACCAACGCGCCTTCTCCTCGCGCGCCGCCCGTATCAACGCATACACGGACACCAGTACGAAGAGTTCGACTGCCGCGTTGGGCCGGATGGTCCGTCCTAACTCGATGTGTATCGGGGATAGCGCCAAACACAGCCCGGCTATCAGGCCCGCCTTCTTCCCATACACGTATCCGGCCAGCAAGTACATCATCGGAATGCACATCGCACTCGCGATAACGGACAGTAGCCGTAGTACAGGCGGTGATGAAGTCCCCGTCAACAGGGCCCAGAAATACAACGTACTGTTATACAGCGGTACGTTCTCCGGCCCGAGAAATCTGGCGGTGGTCAAATAGGTTGCGACGTCGGGGGCATTGAGCCCAACGATCGTATGATATTCGTCAACCCAGACCGACTGCTCACTGAGCCGGTAGGTTCTCAGGCCCATTCCCAGGAGGGTGAGGAGAAGTAGGGCCACAATCCCGGCAACCCCGATACGTCCGTCAACGCGTGTGTTCTCACCTGGGTCTCGACATTCTGAAGCTCCATTGCTGTTGGCGGACCCCGCCTTCATCACGCTTCACCCTTGTGGTGTTTGCCTTGAGCTTTGAGCGACAAGGGCCCGCTCTCTTGAAGCGCCAGAGAATTTTCTTGCCAACACCCACTTGGCCGCATAGAACGAACGGATTATCTGTCCGCGAAGATAGAAGTCGCGTTTGTCTGTGAAGCTTATCAGTAAGCGCGATGCATAAAGGAAAGCGGACGCAAAGAGAGAACATACATTGCGAACAACGGGCTTCTCGACCAAGCGTATCAGCGGCCTTGATATCCACCGGGGCATCCGAGACGCAAAGAACATCTGAAACGGGATAATTCGGTATCGCGTGCCCAAACCCGATTTCGACAGAAGGCGCATCGAGTTCATGAACTCTCCCTGCTCGATTTCCCCAATGTGTGCCTGGGTCATCACGCCTTTACGGATGGCAATATCGATAATCGGCGTCTTGGGAAAATACTGCAAGAACCCGACACTCACCAATTGCGGACGGGTCTCACAGATGAATTCGAGCGATTCTTCAATATGCTCGCGGGTTTCACCAGGCAGGTTCACAATCAGATCAAGTTCGACAAACATCCCTAGCTCGATCGCGCGAAGAACGAGGCCCTTCACTTCCTCGTTCGTCTCGTGTCGGTTCAAAATCTTGGCCCGGACCTGCGCGTTCGCAGTTTGGAAACCAACCTCGACGTCCACGCAACCGCTGTCGGCCAGCCACTCGAGGCTTTCCTCGTCCAGCACGGTTGGGGTCGTCTGAACATCGTAGGGCAGACCGATTTCCTGTTTGTACCGCGTGCAGAACTCCCGCAGCCATGAACGCTTCGCCCCGAAAGCATCATCAAAAAACTCGATGTACCGGGGATGGTACTTCGTCGTCGCCATTCGAAGTTCCGCCATGACGTTGTCCACGGAGCGGACGCGGTAGTAGCGCTCATGGTAACTGCGGTAGAGCACGTTCAAGCTCGAACTGTTGCAGTACGTGCAGGCGTTGAAACAGCCGCGGCTGGTGACGAGCGTATAGATGGATGAGAGTGAGGGATTGGCTTCGTAGTGAGATTCCTTTTCGGGGAAAACGATCTCATCCAGATCCCGTATGATGGGAGAAAGCCCTCGGTCTACGACGGCGCCTTCGTGCATGTTCCACACCCCTGGCAGTGCCTCCCGGGGCAGCGCCTTGACTTGGGACGTACCCGAGTTCGCCAAAGCCTCCAAGAACGCAGGAAACGAAAGTTCGGCTTCCCCGAGAATCACGAAATCAACTTCTTCGTTCCGGAGCACAACCTCGGGCAAGAGACTCGGATGGGTGCCGCCACAAATGATGATGAGTTCGGGATTGGCCCGCTTGAGGAGCCGAATCAATTGCATATGCCCCTTATACAGGTACGAGTACATCGAAAACCCCACCACTTCGGGCTCGAGGGCCATAATCCGATCGCACACCTGCTGCGGCGCTAAGCTCAAGAAATTCGTCAGAAAGAAATCCTGTGCCAGGTAGTCTTTCGAGAAGGAATTATCGAAGAAAAGACGCGCATCATGACCGTGGGCCTTCGCTATCGCCAGTAGGTACTGGATCCCTAGGGTCCCAACACCACTATCATGAAGCACGAGACGCATCGACACTTCCCTTATGTATGCGAAGACGGCAACCGCATGTTTCTCCCGCTAGCGCCATCCTCGGCGGCCGTACTCGACCTTGCATCGCAATACGGACAATGCGCACGACCAAGAAGCAAGGTTCCAGTCCGAGTATACTGCAGTCGGGTCTCGTTGTGCCATCGGACGTTGGCAATCCCCGTTCTCCGCAATCTCAAACGGAGTGTCTGTGCTGCAAGAAAAGGGACCGCGGATCGCTTTCCCATCGTATGTGTTGTGCACTGGCAACACAGGGCGTACCGCGGCGGCTTCTCCGGACACGGGGTCCCTGTGACTTGTTCCCCGTTTCCTCAGGCATCGCGAGTTGTCCGATTCCGACTGAGGCGGGGCCCTATCGGCCGTCACGTATCACCGGTCACGTATCAGCGCTCAGATCTCTGGCATGAAGGTCGAGCGAATGGCCTCGAGGGCCAGGGCGACGGGCTGGTTGACGGGCTGGTCGCCGGGGTAGCGTACGAAGGCCACGTGGCCGTCCATGTAGAGGATGTTGGCGCCGCCTGGCACGTGGTTGAAGTAGT
>Ga0114930_10001171_pt1 | contig 25706 bp, 29 predicted proteins | sample AnhtaG_FD_87300 | JGI IMG/M metagenome (GOLD analysis project Ga0114930, IMG submission 87300) | Deep subsurface microbial communities from Anholt, Denmark to uncover new lineages of life (NeLLi) - Anholt_01485 metaG | ecosystem: Environmental > Aquatic > Marine > Oceanic > Sediment | place... | reverse complement strand
GTCGGGATTCACGCTCACTGGGGCAGCGGCCTCTACAACCTCACCATCTCCAATAGCACCATCCGCAACAATCAGAGCAACGGCATAGAGATATATGGCACCAACAACACCTCCATCCACGATAGTAGCATCTATGGAAACAGCAGTTATGGGGTGTATAACGGCTACACGTCGGTGACGGTCAACGCAGAAGGGAATTACTGGGGTTCTGATAGCGGGCCTGGCCCCTATGGCTCGGGTAACGGGATCAACTACGCGTCGTGCTATGACTCCTTGACCAAGACCTATTACATCTGCCAGTACTACGTAGATGCCGACCCTTGGGTAGGCAAGGATTATTGGGTCGAGCACTATCTGGGGCAGGAGGTAGACTGGAACGCCTACGAAGCAGAGCCGGTCAACACTGCCAACGGCAACTACTCCTACTCCCATGCCTATCTAAGCATCCCCACAAGAAGCAACCCTCTAGAGTTCACCTTCACATACAACTCCGCGGCGCCTCAAGATGGCCCCCTTGGTTACGGCTGGATCCACTCCTACAACCTCTCCGCCACCGAGAACATCACAGACAGCACCGTTATCATCACCTACGACGATAGCCGTCAAGACAAGTTCACCTGGGATGGCAGTCAGTACGTCCCTCCGCCGGGTACCTTCTCCACCCTCACCAAGGATGGTAGCGGCTATCACCTGACCGAGAAGGACCAAAACACCTACAACTTCGATACATCCGGCCGCTTGGTCACCATCGTGGACAGAAACGGCAATACCACATTTATGACCTACTCTGGCGACAATCTGGTCACCGTCACCGAGCCCGCAGGACGCAGCTTGGACTTCACCCATGACGCCTCTGGCCGCATCACTCAAGTTGAAGACCCCTTGGGCCGCACGGTTCAGTTCGCCTACGATGCCAGTGGCGACCTGGCAAGCGTAACCGACCCACGAGGGTACGTCACAACCTTCACCTACGATAGCAACCACAGACTATTGAGCATCACCGATGCCAACGGCCACACCTTTGTCACCAACGTGTACGACTCCGCAGGCAGGGTGATAGAGCAGTACGATGCCCAGTGGAACAAGACCACCTTCGCCTACGATGAGGTCTATCACAAGACGCTGGTGACCGACCCCTTGGGGAACACCACCACCTATGAGTACGATGAGATTCGGCGGCCCCTCACCGAGACCGATCCCCTCGGCTACGCTGTGGGCTATGCCTATGACGAACAGAACAACCGCACCAGTGTCAACGACAAGCGAGCCTACACCACCTATTACGAGTACGATGATCTTGGAAACATCACCGTGATAACTGACACCCTGGGCTATGATGCCATCATGACCTATGACGCCTACAACAACCTGACCAGCATCACCGATCCCTTGGGGAACACCACCAACTACACCTACGACTCGGACAGCAACCTCACCGGCTCCACCGATCCCCTGGCCGGTCTGGCTTCGTTCACCTATAACGCCTATGGTCAACTGATTTCCAGTACCGATGAGAACGGCCACACCGCCCAGTATACCTACGACTCATATGGGAACCAGACCGCTATCACCGACACCCTGGGATACGCCAGTACGTATACCTATGGCCTGGGCGGCCGGACACTGAGTGAGACGGATGCTAGGAGCAACACCACCAGTTACACTTACGACAACACCAACAACCTCCTAACCGTCACCGATGCCCTTGGTGGACTCACAAATTATGGATATGACTCCGTGGGGAACCGCACGAGCATCACCGATGCTTCGGGAAGGGTCACCACCTTCGCCTACGATGCGAAGGACCTTCTGGTCAGCGTGACCGATCCACTCACTCATACCACCTCCTATGGCTACGACGCCAATGGGAACCAGACCTCCATTACTGACCCCTTGGGTCACACCACCACCTACACTTACGATGCCGTCAACAGGTTGATATCGGTGACTGATCCCTTGGGAAACACCACCGGTTATGCCTACGATGGTAACGGGAACCGCCTCAGCATGACCGATGCCAGTGGTAACACCACCTCTTACGCCTATGACGCCATGAACAGGATGACTAGCGTGACCGATGCCCTGGGTGGAACCGTCACCTACGAGTATGATGGTAACGGCAACCGCACCCAAATGACTGATGCCAATGGCCATGTGACCACCTATTCCTACGATGCCCTCAATCGCCTGGCCTCGGGCACTGATCCCCTGGGTCACGTCACAACCTATGGCAACGACGGGGCAGGCAACCGCACGAGCATGGTTGATGCCAACGGGAACACTATCACCTACACCTATGACGCTGCCGATCGGTTGATCCTCATCGACTATCCCACCTCCCCCGATGTGGGGTACGGCTACGATGAGGTGGGCAACAGAACGGTGATGACCGATACCACTGGCACCACTACCTATACCTATGACGGCCTCAACCGGCTTCTAAGCGTGACCAACCCCGACGGGGACACGGTACCATACACGTATGATGCCGTAGGGAACCGCACCGGCATCACCTACCCCGATAGCAGGCTTGTGGATTACGCCTACGATGATGCTGACCAGTTGATAGGCGTCACCGATTGGGCTAGCCGAGTGGTCACCTACACCTATGACGCTGCCGCTCGGCTCATCTCCCAAGAGAACCCTAATGGCACAGACGCGACCTACACCTATGATGAAGCCGACCGCCTGATATCGCTCACTCATAGCAGCACGGTCAGCGGCACCATCGCCTCCTTCAGTTACACCTTGGACGATGTGGACAACCGTTTGACCATGACAGACAACGATGGGATGACCGCCTATACTTATGATGCCATCTACCGCTTGACAGGGGTTACCTATCCCTCAGGCTCCCCCGCCACCGTCAGCTATGAATACGATGCCATGGGCAACCGCACCGTCATGACCGGGACCACAACCATCACCTATACCTATGACGTAGCAGATAGGCTACTCACTGCAGGTTCCGTCACGTTCACCTGGGATAACAACGGAAACATGCTAAGCAAAGGGGATAGCACCTACACCTACGACGAGGCCAATCGGCTGATTGGGGTGGAGACGGGGGCCGATTCGGTAGCCTTCACCTATGATGGAGATGGGAACCGTGTAGCAAAGACGGTCAATGCGGTGAGCACTAACTACGTGTGGGATGTTGGAAGCGTTTTGCCAATGCTCTTGGCGGAGACAACGGGTGAGAGCGATACGCTCTACACCTATGGTGCTGACTTGATAGCGATGAGCGAGCCCGGAGGAGCCCAGAGCTACTATCACTATGATGGACTAGGGAGTACAAGAAATCTTACGAACGGCTCAGGTCAGGTGATCGCAGGCTACATCTACGATGTTTTCGGAAGTCTGCGATCGATGACGGGTTCGTCGAACAATGCATTTACCTTTGCCGGTGAGCAAGAAGATGGTGAAATAGGCTTGGTTTGGCTCCGGAACAGATACTACGACCCCGCCCTTGGGAGGCTACTCTCTCGTGACAGATTTGCGGGAGACAATCGGCAGACCCAAGGCATCAACAGACACATCTACGTGCAAAACCGACCAACGATGCTGGTCGATCCGTCCGGAGACTGGGGCATGTCCTTCGGTCAGAGCGGCAGGCTTGGGCCCTTGACCGGCGGGTGGTCCTTTGACTACGATTTCCCTAGCTGGGATTGGCGTGCATGGGAGAGAACTCTATCAGTATCGGCGGGTTGGGATCTCTCGGGAGGCCTTGGATTTGCAGGGGGATGGAAGTGGTCTTTGTGGGAAGAAGCCGCTGAATCTGGCCCTACGTTACACACCGGAGGTTCTCTCAGTCTGCTGGAAATTCTCTCGGTCCGATCAGGAGCATTTGAGGGCGAAGGAAAACGCGGGGTAGAACTTAGCGTTGGCGCAGGAATCGGGCTGCCCCTTGCGCCGGGTCGACTCAATCCCTACGTGAGCAAGACGCGAAGTTGGGTACTGTTTTCGTCGAGCCTGGAGAGTGAGATTGATTGGCTCATGCGGCGAATGCATTGGCTGAGGTATGGTTTCATACGTTTTAGCGATCTCGCCAATCCCGTCTACGCTTTCTCCTTCGAAGTATTTGGCGCTGGCCGCTTGACCCAGGGGCCTGTCAGCCAAGCCAAGTAGAGTGATACTGACACATTCGCTACTTGGCGGTCGCAGCATGTGCTTCCTGCTTTCTTGGCTACGGACGACATCTGCGAGGCACCTCTCCCGAGAGTCAGTCCCAAGGTTGATATACTGTCTGGTTCAGCTCCACAGCATCGTCCATACGGTAACACGCCACCGCTCCATCCTCACGCGGGAAGGGGCTGTTCTTACTGGGATGACCAGAGTACCAACATCAACCCCACGCGAAGCTCTTCCCTTGAACAGTTCCCCGGGAGGATAGCTATTTCAATATTCGGAAGCTCTCCCAGGACCCCCAGAGGCTCAGGGGAGGCTGGGAGAGGTATCGGGCGAGAGAATCTAGACACGCCCAACAGACAGCAAGGAGATGGAAATAGGTTCTAGAGAGCGAGTTTACCAGACGCCGCCAGGGCCGAGCGCTCCAACGAGCTTCTACTTTAGGGGACCATCTAGACTTTGAGGTCGGTCAACTTCTTTCGCAGAGGTCGTTTGAAAATGCCCTCACATAGAACGTTCATGACGTCAATTATGGCTGATAACCCCCGCGAGATCTCCTTGTCGTACTCTTCTAACTCTGTCTCATCCTCTTCCTGACGGGAATGAACCAGCTGGTCTCTGACTTCCTTAAATTGAAGCATCTGACACCATGAAGCGTTGCGGTCAAAGTCAAAATCGGGCACGAAGCGACTCATAAGTAGTCGGATCTTCTCCGCCAAGGGGTGATGTTCCGTTTTCTCCAGAATGGTAAACTGGCCCCGCCGCAAGCCAAATCGTCGGTCGTTTAGAAACGCTAGCTCGTAGGGCTCTAGGACTTGACCTTCCTGGAACGTAAGCGCGACGTAATTAGCGAACGCCTCCATAGCCGACCAGCCACACATAATGCTCGCCCGATAGTAACGACGGGCGACGTTGGCTTCTCTATTGGTTTCCCGTGCAGTGGTCGCAAAGTAGTTTGCATCCGAAAGGTACTCTTCAAACATCTATAGACGCCTCTTAGCTTTCTCGGCCTCTCGAACGGCTTGCTTTGACTCATATGACTGAATAGCGGCGTTAGCCAGTCTCTCGGTTATTCCCCGCGACCTGGCAACCTTGGCCTGCAGCAAGAACACCTCAAGCATTCTACCGAGTTCCTTCTGACCGATACGGGCACCCAAGCCCCGGTATGTGTCCGGGTCCACGCCCTTGAGGCGTGCCTTAGAAAGCGCAGACGCATTCAGGGGGTCGCCGCCATCAATCTCGGACAAGGCATAGTGCTTCTGTAGAGCATCAGGGTCCCGCTGAAATAGCCCAGCAGCCGAACCCCACGCGGCCACGATGCTGGGGTGGATAGCCTTGTTGGCGAATTCCAGATACTTGTCCTCCTCTCTTGAGAGCACTCTCTCTCTTTGGAGATGGTGCATCTGTGCAAATTGGCGACCTGCCTCCTCAAGGGCTGGATCCGACCACTCAATACTATCGCGCCACCTTCTGTATTGCGCGTCAACCTCTGGGCCAGATCTACAAACGTAGGGCTCATAACTTTCGTCGTCCGGGAACTCCTTCGCCGCATAGAAGTTCACTAAGAAGGACCTCGCTACGCGAACAGTTGGAATGCCCTCGGAACTACGCTTGTCCGCGAAGTTCTGGCCTTCTTCGAGCAGCCCAACTCGTTGGCACCACTCTCGGAGCTCACCGCCAAGCAAGTCTTCTTGCATTCTGTCTAACACGTCATTGGAAACCACAATCGACGTATTGCTGATAGTCGCAATCTCCACCTTCTGCTCACTCGTCAGCCCTAGATATACCCGAAGCCCGTGGGCAACTCCACCGTGCTCTTTCTTAGCGTCTTTGATGGCCTGGACCCGGTGCTGTCCACCGAAAACCTTTAACGGCTGGTTAGGTCTGTAAGACTCATCGAATTCCACGACGATATCTTCAAAAGCACGCCCTCTCTTAGCGTCGCGCCGCATTATCAAGTAGGCGTATTTGTCCAAGTAGAGGCCTCGGTTAAGCTTATACTCCTCGCTCTCCTGAGGATCCAACACGGCCCGGAGATCTGCACGCCGCGCAATTGCCTTGCCGTCCAGATGACATAGAAAATAGAACGCCTCGCTGCAAGCATCGAACCAAAGTTGAATTGGCAATCCCAAGCTATGCTCCACCGGTTCAAACCTTTCAACGAATCTTTGCACCTTGTCCATGATCGAACTATCCGGTTTCACGCCAACGGAAATCACCTCACCCATTGTTCTCCTCCGGTCCTCGTCAATAGTTCTCCTGTAGAATTCTAGCGTACACCATCAATACTGTCAACCGACGTTACGTGAACCTGACGCGTGGTTGTCCCCCTCCCGTCCTTCTCAACCATCTTCGTCTCTCATCGGGACTCCCAACTCCTGGGCCAAGGCGTGCTTGGTGCCGTGATCTTCAACGGCTACGGGCCATAGCCAACATAACCAGAAACGAGAGAGGGTCATCTAGATAGATGGCCCTCATGCTTTTCCCAAAGGGTTGACACTATTACTCGTTGTATTGAGAAGCCTTGCAACCTCTTTACGCCGCCAGGCACATAACTCCAACCAACAAGCTCTTCCATCCTCATGCAAAAGGGACTGTTCTTGTCGGGATGCGCTCGTAGGGGGCAGGTCATGGGTCAGCGCGGGGACGCGATCAGACTGCTTCTGTCACTCTGCCGCTAGATCCTGAGCTCAGCCACAGGGTGGCGCTACAGGTGGGGACAGTGTACCGTCGAGGCATCGTGCGGGTATGTCGAGATGGTGGAGTGATGCCAGGAAGGCCTGGAGGTGCACGGTTGCGACGGTGAGGGACAGGTCAGCCAGGCAGTTGCTGGCATACGATCACGTCAACGCGGAGAGGCTGAAAATCCGTAGTCTGATTCGGTGGTTTTCGCAACTTGACTGCGGTAGTATGGGGATATGAGCGCATTGAGGCAGCAATTTGGAAAGAGAGTTCGGGTGCTTCGCAAGCAGGCAGATCTCTCGCAAGAGCATCTGGCCGCCAGGGCTGATATCTCGGTCGATTTCTTGAGCCTAATGGAGAGAGGGATTAATGCGCCGTCCTTTGAGACTCTGGAGAAGTTGGCTCAGGCGCTTGATGTGGAAGTTGCTGATCTGTTCAATTTCGGAGAAGGTTCCGGCGCGGAGATGCGAGGCGAAGATGCTTCAGATGATAGCGTCCGTACCAGTCAAGTCAAGAAAGTAGATTCACTAAGTCCTGGTGAGCGAAAGGAGCTGGCCCGCGAGCTGATTCAGGAGCAAGTGATCGATGCGAGAAGACGCCTGCACAGGTGGAGAGACTTTACCGATCAGCCCGCCCAGGTTGACACTGGATATGTGGCACAGCATTTGGTTTCGTTGGTGGTAGGCGTTCGGGGGGATCGTATGAGGGGGAAGGGTATAGATCTCCTTGATGAGTCTGAGATAAAAGGCGCGAATTTTCTGGACTCTCTCGACAAGAGAGGCGCAGTGGCTCCCCGATGGAACTTCCCGTCCAATGACGAGAATACGATGATGGCATACGTACAAGTCCCGACTATTTACCTTGTCTGCTTCGACTGGAACGCGGAGGAAAGAATTCGAGCTCGGGTTTGGGCTCTGGACCCTGACTAACACAGTGTCTTCCGAGAAAGATACTTGGAATGGGTAAAGGTCAAGGGCATTCCCAAGCTTAATGATGCTAGTCGTCCATCTGCGAATTTCCAGCTGTTCCCCCCGAGACCTGCAACCGGCGAAACCCACGCGCGTCATGGGAGTGATAGAGAAGGTGAACTTCCTCCGGTTCAGATCAGTCTTGAGGAGGAGCCGGCCTCAAAGCTTATCTTTCATGCGGAGGAGGATGAAGAGGGAACGATTCAGGTGCTTGTCTTTGCACCTTAGGGGATGAGGCGGCAAACGGATCTATGGAGTAGCAGCATCTGATGGGTTGACGTCTCTCTCCAATAGTGCGTCAAGCGACGTCTGGGCTCGCCGCAAGAGGTCATCAGCCTCATACCTTTGAGTCAGGGCTTGTTTCAGAACGGTATCCAGGGCCATCAATACCTCGGCGGAGCTAGGCACAGGGAGTAACACTTGTCGAAGTTCAGTGTCCTTGATGCGGTTGTGGGAGGACGATGTGCCGCCAGTGAGGGAGACTATCTGATCATAGACCCAAGGTAGGCGGAGAAGGGCCGCTATCACGTGCGCCGAATAACCTTGGCGAGCACGAAGGATCTCGAATTCGCTGGAGCACGTCGTGACATAAGGGAGCTTTGGAACCACACTAACCCGCTGAATACGCGGGTTAATTCTTGCGAAGAGGATGTCTCCCTCCTTGCAGAGCCTACCCGGGTACTGGGGCTTGTTCTTTTCAACTGCCCGAAGGTTGATTGTGCCGTCTTCCCCCACGTGAAGAACGCTGATGCACCTAACCTCCTGTGAGGCCGGCTTGGATGGACGTTCGCGCGTTACGAAGTCTGCCAGGTGTTCCAGCGGCAGAACCTGGTAAGAATGCGACGGGAGATCGTGAAGAGCTTCAATCGCATTGAGCCTCCTCGGGGAGTAGAAACTCGGTGTCCAGCGGCCGTTCAGCAAGCTATCGCGGCGAATCCACACGGCGGCTGGTTCTTGGATTGAGACGATATAGGGTGCTTCGCTTGCCAAGGTGGTTGTAACGCCCCTCGAATACGAGTCTACAATGTCAATGAGTTCATTGCGGCCCCTCGGAAGTTTCGTAGGTGTTCCGATCCGCTCCACGACCTTGTAGCCCATGTCCTCGCAGACAGCCATGAAGATGTAGCTCTTCTCAGTGTGTTGCGATGGCTTTTCTTTTTGAACGTACACGATGCTGGTCTTAGTCCTCGTGCCGGCTTGGGCAAAAGCTTCCGATGGCAACTGTATGACTGCCTTCACCGAGGCCTTGGTGTCTATCCATTTACGGATCTTCTTGTAGATTCCCTTGGCTGATACGATGTTGTCGGGAAGGACGATGAGGAGACGACCACCGGGTCGGAGTAGTTGAAGACAGCGATCCAAGAGTGCTATTTCACTGGCGATTGTCCTACCGGGAGCCTTGCCGCGCGATTTGGTGTCACCGTTGGCCGCGAAACAGTCTCGGAGCATTGGGTATCCCTGTCTCTCACCAGTTCGCAACAGGTCGGCTAATTTGAACTTGGCACCGAATGGGGGATTGGTGAGTATCAAATCAACCTTTCCGTGGAGTTCATCCAGCATCGAGGCGCCGAGCACGCTATTTCCCTGAACGATTGACGCGGCGTTCCCACCAAACAACAAGAGATTGAGCTTAGCCAGGCGCACCATACGATCTACTTTGTCCTGACCCCAGACTAAGCATTCCCGTAGGCGTCTTTTGAGCTGCACACAAGCCTTCGGATCCGCGACATGCGCATCGATGAGGTCGTTTGCTCTCCGTAGTGCGGCGATAAGGAACGAGCCAACTCCACATGTTGGATCCAGGATGATATAAGGCTCGGCGGTCTCCTTTCCCAGCAAGCGATTGAGGCAATCAGGGTTCCTCTCGATATCCGAAAAAGCTAGGTCAACCATCGCCGTCACGGCTTCTGGCGGTGTCATGTACTGAGCGTCTTCCTTGGTATGGCGAAACAGATCTCGCACAAAGTGACCAAAGGCTTGGTTGAGAACGTCGAAGTCCGCTTCGCGCGGCCTGGTCTTCTCATCGGGGTAGAAACGAACGGGCTCGGTAGAGTTGAGTAGTTCAACTACCTTGGCGGCGAACTTGTCATCCGTCGGTTGGATATTGAGTCTTGGGTAGGTACCGAACACCGAGGTTCCATCCGGGTTCTGATACAGTGGGTCTTTGGCTATCTCCTCGAACAGCCCCCCTAGAGCTTTTGCAAGGGCGTTCTCATCGTTGAATTGGCTCTCCGCAAGTCGTTGAAGGGCTTGTGTGGAAAACCTGTAGGCTTTGCCTTCCACACGGCGTTTTTCCTCGTGGAACTTGAGAAAGAGGAGCTTAGAGATTTCGTCTAGTTTGGCGTTCGCGTCGTCAAACCGACCGGCGCTGTGAAACTCCTCCCGAAGGGCATTCAGGACCTGAGAGAAGGCCGTTTGTTGCGGCTGCAGTCTTGTGCCGGACGTTGCATCACTTGCTTGGATCCCTTTACGTCTATTCCTAGAGCGCACCCTCTCACTCTCTCCCTGTTCATGACTTGTCGGACTAGTGAAACGCACACCGAGGTGTTCTTCGAGTCGGGATGTTCTGGAGGCTCGTGGACCATTCTGAGGCCATGCCACTCTCAGCCTGACGCGAGAAAGGATTCAGCCGGCGCCCCATAGTCATCTATCATTGTGGGAATGGCGAGAGGCGACTCAACCTGAATCTTCGGTTCCCTATTGGTTCCAAGATGAATCTAGGTGGCCTGCCCTTGGGCCATGGAGCTAGCCCATGGTCAAGCATCCATTTTCCCACGCTTGCGCTCCGGAGTTCAATGCATTCTCCCCAAAAGGATTTCGACAAACCAATGTCCACCACTCCTCCACTGTCAAGGTCTATGGCGACAGAACTCCACCCCTTACGAAAATGGTGGTCTCTGTCTCTACGTTTTATGCGCATGCCATATCCGCCCCCAGTAACGTTGTTGGGTGACCCCCCTTTCCATCCGACAACTATCATGTCCCTCGCCCCTCCCATACTCCTCCGCAATTGCACTTGAAGGATCGTATTCGCACGACTTGGTGTCTTCCTCCTCCTCTGGCGCCAGGTTCCACTCACGCCGAGCATCGAGTCCAAACATAAGCACGCAACTGACGAGTATGGCATACCACGGATCCTCCATTTTGTCAAGGCAACATAGCGAAAACTCCAGCCATCTCCTATTCCTCTACTGGGCCAATCGCCAGAGGACCCAATCTGTTAACACACTCACCAAACCGCCACGCCTAACCCCAAAATAATGCTACCTAAACCTTAACCGAAAATCACTTGACAAATCGGTCGGTTGTGGTCGCAAAATAAATTATGGAACCGTATCACACCGAGGATGCCGCATGAATTCTGAAAAGACGTGTGTGTGGAGTCGGGGTCCGCCGGACCGGAGTTAGGACATCCTGTGTGGGGAGGGTCCCTAGAGTATCCTTTCCCGTCACCCAAACAACGAAAGGAGGTGAGAAGAATGGTCAGAACCGTAGTGCATATCTCGGCTCAGGCAGGGCCTGTCGAGACGGAGATTCGGGACGTGCCTCTCGAAGTTTTGAGGCTTGATCCCGACAACGTCAGGTTCAGGCAGATACCTAGCGCCCTGTCGGATGCGGAGAGCGAGGAGGCCATCTGGGCAGAGCCCGAGACCAAAGACCTATTCCGCTCCATTGTATCCGCGGGCGGGCTACAGGAGCGACCCTTCGTCACTTCTGACTACGTAGTCAAGGAAGGGAACCGCCGGGTGGTTTGCCTGAGGAAGGCACGAGAGCTGATGCGTAGGGGAAACCTTGGCGAACGACTCCCAGATGATGCCTTCGACACTGTGCAGGTCGAGGTCTTCGACGAGGGGATCACCCCTGATGAACTCGACGTCGCCCTAGCAGTGTGGCACGTAACCGGTAAGAAGGAGTGGAGGGCCATAAACCAGGCCAATCACATCTATCGGTTGCACAGCGAGCGAGGCTACACCTATGACCAGCTTCGAGAGAGTATCGGCATGGGAAAAGCCAAGCTCATCCGCATGTGCAAGGCCTATGAGGCCACAACCAACTACCTCAAGACCTTCGACGATACGGACATCAGAAAGTACAGCTTCTTCGATGAACTGTACAAGAGCACCAAGCTCCGAAGGATGCTTGATGGCGGGGAGTTGATCCTGAAGCAGTTCAACCAGTGGGTCTACGAGGGCAAGTTTGACGACAGCGGTGCCAAGGACGCTCGTAGGCTGCCCGAGGTGTTGAATGACCATGACGCCCGCGCGGCTTTCGAGAAGCCTGGGGGTGGCATCGTGGCAGCGGTCTTCGAGCTGCAGAAGAAGAACCCTGCTCTTGGCAGCCGGACCTTCAAGGCGGTGGAAGATGCCCTCCGGGCGCTCCGCGAGATGCCTCGACACGAGTACGAGTCGATTGCCAGATACCCCAGGAAATTGCAGATGCTTGAGGAGTTACGACATGAGCTCGAGACAATCTTCAGGCACACCCAAGACAGGTCATAGGCTCACCAACGGAGGCCGGTGAAAGCGTTTTCGTGCCGATGCCGGCCTCCGTAGGTTCATCGCGATTTCCAACGTATCCTAGCACTGTCCCCGCCGCCACGCGTACGCCTTTCCCCTCTCACCCTGCCGCGGAAGAGTCAGGCCGGTAGAACCTGCAACACTTGCGAGTCAAGTGAAGCCACGAAGGCCGTGTTAGGCTTAGGTGATGCAGCGGCATCCTGCTTTCCGATCCTGCAACTCAACTATTCGACGCGTTTTGGTTCAAGGTGACTCATGCTTCTGCCTTGCGCCACTTCCATGCATACCAGGCGATCAGGGCTGGAACCACAATTGATGCAACACTAGACACTAGATGGAGAGAAGTTAGCTGCCCCTGAAGGAGATGGCCGAGCATATGAAGAACCTCGAAAGCCGCAACGACTATGCCCAGGATGAGGTTTGCCCAGCGGTTTGCCGCATCTCTAAGAGTCACGGACAGGAAAGCCATGATCAGGGGAATCAACCAGAAGAGGGACATGAATAGCAAGAACCCGGTGGTAATCTGCGTCCCCTCCACTTCCCCGGACATCACTTGCTCTATCCCGCCTGGCCCCAATAGGAACAACAGCATCGCGACTGGCCAGGTCACTGCGTAGAAGAGCCAGAGCACTGAAATCCTTACCTTCAAAGCCAAGTTTTCCATAATCTGTTACCTCCTCTCTTTTACTGCCGCCGCATCGCCTAACGCCTCATAGCCGCATCACCCCGCTCGTTCAGTCCCCTCTCACCCTGCCGCGGAAGAGGTGGACTCACATTCGACAAGGCTGTTCTACGTGCGGTTCCTTCTCGACTTTCGACGCCGAGATGATTTCTTTCGTTTTGTGACTATCACCTCGAACGAGGTTCGCTTCTTTTGTGCGGCGTGCCGGTTTAGGGTCTTGAGCTGTTCTTTCTTCCTATGGTACGAATCGGAGGTTTCAACTTCGATGATTCTGGTGCGACCCGGTTTCGTCGCCACGATGTCGGGAACGCGCCCAGCGACCTCGGGTGGTGAATCATAGCCTCTAACATCATCGACCTTCACCTTCCAACCTTGTTTCGCCAGCTCCCGAGCCACCCGTTGCACCTTGCGGTGATGAGTCGGGCTCTCAGCAGGTTTGCGTTTCGCCATACTTGCCTCCATTCCAGTCATGAGATGTGAATCACTCGAACTAGACTAACCCTGATCCAGACGAACTCCCTTTGCCCTTCCAAATGGTCAAGAACCTCTTCGGGTGGATCCATCAGCCGGTAGCTCCGGGTCATGTTGATCTTGTCGATGTGATGCGTCTCTACTTGGTCGTCATCATCGTATGCCAGCCCTGTCAGCGCATCAGCTATGACACTCAATAGGTTGTCGCCGTCTATCTTTTGGGCTCCCCAGTGAAAGTACCGAACGGTAAGAGCGATCGGCTCGCTGCTGGGCCGCCCGGCGAAGACCCCCCTAGCGGCTTCTCTAATCTGCTGTTTATACCGACGCTTCGACCTTGGGCTTGCTCGTCGTGAAACCGGCCGGCCGACGACCACGAACTCATGTCTCAACATGTCAGAGCTTCCGATCTCCCCGCTTGTCGCTCCTCTCCACCCCTGCCTGCTTCCCGAAGAATTGGTTCCTCTCACCCTGCCGCGGAAGAGGTGGCTAGATGATCATGGTCAGGAAGAGCGCTGAGTGTCCAGTTTCGGGCAGGACTTGAACCTGCAACCCGCCGGGTCCCTGGAACGTAGCCTCGTACCCGTTATCAGTCCCCTTCAGGACGGTCTTTCATTGAAGCGGGGGCTAGATGATAGCAGCGAGCGGGTTCGACCCAGCGACCAAGTGCTTATGAGGAATTTGGTCAGTCTGCCGCTGCATTGGCTTCATAGCCGTTTCAAGCGATTATAGTATTCTTCGGCTTATCTTACGATACGTTGAGCGTAGCCATCCTTGGTTTTTGGCAGAATATGGGCGAAACAAATATCCATAGTTTTGTGCTATTCTACCTGTTGATATCCAATTATCGATATCTGCACCTGTAGGATTGTGATAGTGGCAGACGATTTTTGCAGTTTGCTGTAAGAGCATTTGAGTACTGCCTTCTGCACTGGCTGCACGGTCAAGAGCATCACGAAGTTTGTTCTGTTTAATATGCTGTATTGCGCCTTGGCAGCTACCTAGAACAAGGGCAACGCTCGAAAAAAGATGAAAAGATTCTTGTTCAAGCAGTTGTTGAACTTTGTGGCGCTCCCAGAACTGGAAGAGTGCAAAAATTGCCATTATCACTGTTATCACCCATTCAATGGCATCAAATGTATCCATAATGCAATCCTTTCATATTGCTAAGTGCTGATTAGGCGGAAATCATTCTGCCGGTTGGCAAAGGGTTGTGAGAAATTGAGTCAGTCACAACGCTCCATATGTTCCCATTCGCGGGCAAGATGTGTGTTGTCTGTCACTCTCCAGTCGGGTGCCGCTCCAGCGAGTTGTTAGGTAGCCGATCGAGGGGCATCAGCCGATCAACTTCATGGCAAGGTCAGCCAACTTGGCCAAGGCAGTCACAAGGCGAGCGACGGCTGAAACGTCCTTCAGGAGATCCTTGGCCTTACGGATATTGTCCAACAGGGTTGACCTATCGGGCGTCTCAGACCTAGCCTGGCGCGACGCTTCAAGTAGATGGTATTGTGCTTCAACGGCGACATCTTCGGGAACTGCGCCAACTCGCTTTGCTTGGTCGATTTCTGCTCTAAGATGTGCGATCTGATTGACGAACTGGTCAACTGATTGGACGCCGTCTAAGTTTATGTTTCCCGCGACATTGAATTGGTACTCTACGCGCTGTCCGCGCTGGTCGAATATCGACACGGGACCTCCTTGTGGATTGTTGTAGATTACAACTGAGATGAGTTGCCTAACCTCGTCTTGCCCTGGTGGAGCGGCCTTTGGACTCCATTGTTCACCGAGTTTGAGGACGAAGTCCAGTAGCCTGTTGCGAGCGGTGTCAAGGATCTGTTCGAGATTGTGTGGTCCTACTGAGTAGTGTAGGGAGGCATAGGCGTACCCACCTTTAGCGACTTGCAGATTGACGAGAGTCGTCATATCAGCGGAGAGAATGAAATGTTTACCCTCCTGCTGTTGGGCCAACTCCTCAACTGTCCGTATCCCTTGAGGAACGGGGAATGTCGTTAGGATCTTTCGCAGATCGTCATCCTTGATCGAAAAGAGCGGAACTAGTCGGTTCTTCGCCATCCAGTAGCCGTTTGTCCAATTTCCAGAGACTGAGGTGTCGAGCAATCTGTAGTCAGGTAATTCGTTCGCGTCTTTGTACCCGTCGAGTTCTTGTGCCACCCACATCGCAAGTTCATCACTTCGGAGCTGAGAAGCGAGAACTTTGGCCTTTCTCAAGATGGCTGACAACGGCACGTCAGGATCCAATAGATCGGCTTGAATCTGGCGCAATATCTCCATACTAGGTCTCCAGATAACCGCTGTGCATTCGGCTGCCTAACTGCTGATTATGCTGGAAAAATGCTGCGCAACATACCAAGAACCGACATTATGCCGCGACGGCATGGGTCGCTTAATGTGAAACAGTCGATGAATCCAGCAGGGACTTTTGATACTTGTTCGAACCGTGATCAATTGCCTGTGAGAAATTGAGTCAGTCACAACGCTCCATCTATCTCAGCCGAGTGGCTTCAACATGCCGCATCTTCTTCCCCAGATGATGCGGCGGAGGGTCTTATCAGTCATCGAATGAGGCAAGATATACACAGCGGCAAAAACCCTGCGTTGGGTGGTGCCAATGGGTAGTACATTCCCTATTGGGAATTGGCATCTCCTTCAGCGCAGCATCTATTGTGAATACTTGTCCCTGCAACGATTTGCACGATGGGCAAGCCTGATCGGCGGCGTGTATTTTGACCTTCTCCATTCCCGCTTCTTTCCAGGGCAGCAAGTCCAATTTGCGTGACTGTTGGAGGATAGGAATGAAATCCCTTTTCTCCTCTTCGAGGAACAGGGCCATTTCATAATAAGGCGATGTGCTTGGTTGTCGCTCGACAAGGCTATTGAATAGTCCCCAAATGATATCTGCATCAGGCGGCTCTTTCCCAAACTGCTTTCCAAGTCGTGCCTTTTCCGCCACAAAGTCCTGCTCGCCGATTCCATAAGATGCTAGTGAGCGAAGCCATCGATTTCGATAGGCTATTCTTTTCTTCCGGGCATGGATCTTCTGAGCGCCTTTCTCCGTTGTTACTACCTTCTCGCGTGTTTCTGGATCGGTCCGGACATAGATGACCTTCTTGCAGTAGGGACATTTGCGTTTGCGTGTTGGCTTTTTCGGTAGCAGTTCGCCGCAGTAGGGACATGGACTAGGAATATCCTCCTTTTTTGGGAAATCTTCTCTTTCACGCCCAAGACGGGAAAGGAAATCTCTCACCTATGCTCCCTCATCGATTGCACTACCACGCCGATGATCTCTGCCTCTTTCACACACCTGACTACCCACACAAGACCCAACAGCGCAGATGCCTATTGAACACCCAGAATCGAGAGTTGATCGTTCATCTCCTTAAGCCTCCCCTCCAGCTCTCTCTTTCTCTGGCAGGCTTTCTCTCCCTCCTCCTCTAAACGACGCTCCATGTCTTTGAGTAACTTCTCGTCTTCTTCAGTGGAACATTTCGATTTTAGTTGCCTATACTCTTCCCAGAACTCGCCCGAGTGAGGCTCATATTTCCTGCATTCCTTGTCCGCCTCGATCCAGTCCTCCAAAAGCGACTCCCGTTGCTTATTCAGTTCTGCCGTTAGCGACCATGCCTTTTTCATCTTCCTCTCCTTCTCCACCACTCCGTGAGCCGCTACGGCTTCCCTCTATCTATACGACCCCACCACCCCGAGGATTCGCGCATCACTCCACCCATCCTACCATCCTCCTCTCACCAAACCACTCACCTTGAATCACTCGTTAGCGTGCCCAGTTCCTCCTACACTCCCTGGCCCCGTAGACTATCCCCCCCAATCAACAAAAGGGCTCGCCTGCCGGTTGCAACAGACGAGCCCTTGTGGTAGAATCTCGGTGCCAGGGTGTCTGTTGCACACCCTCGGCCTTAGCCTCGATGGCTCGGTGCAAACCACGAGGCTTTTCTCTTTTATGGATTTGTGATCATTTTAGCGTGGTTTGCAAGCCTTGTCAAGAGTAGCACAAGGCCGGGTGAGGGAGAGCGAGGGCGCTACCGTGAGCGCCCCCGCGGTACCTTTGCGTGTCGAGAGACCAGCTTCCTACTTGCGAGCACCCTTACGTTGCGCCTGTCCACGACACCAACCGTCCTTTGTCTTGTGCGAGTACCAGGTTTGGCCGTTCTTGTGGTGTCGCTTCATCTTCACCTTGTAGATGGGGCACCAAGAGGGCTCTGTGGGCTTCTGTGAGGGCTTGCCTGGCTTGCCTGCCCCCGTACTTGCCGGGCCGGGGCGCAGGCCAGGCGCGATTCCCAAGGCATCACACACACACCATTTACTTCCCCTCGGAAAAACGCCCTAGAAGTTGGTACAATCGCCCAGGAACTCAACGAAAGGCGGCCTGGAGAGCCAATGGGCGTAGGTCAGTCCGCTACCCTCCGGCCACTCCCGGCCCCCGTGATCGTCTAAGAGCCCCTGGAGAAGCCGTCCCTTCTCCTCTCTGCCGCTGATGTGAGCAAAGGGTCGATGCTCGCTCAACGGCAGGACTGTGAGGTTCATGGGAACGTCCGGCCAGCCACTCTTGAGGGGTTCCGGCAGGTTCTTCCACCCTCTCGGCTTCTGGCGGCCTAAGATGTGATGGAGTTCGCCGCCGCGGTGCGCTCTATCCCTCTCTATAATGGCCAGCCGCAGGTCTGGGGTCACTTCTTCCCCTTCTTTGCCTTCTTCCCCGCGCACCACTCTCCCCCGGTCGTCTCATCGTTGTGCGAATACCAAGACCCACCGTTCTTGTTAGTAAAGAGCTTCATCTTCACTCCGTGGATCGGGCACATCTTGGTCTCTGGCTTGGAGTTTCGCTTGCCTCCCTTCCCGGTCTTCGTGCCCTTTCCCTTTGGCTTCCTCGAGGGGCCTCCCTCCGGGTCCCCATGGGAGAACTTGGCCTTTAGATCCTGGGCAAGCTCGTCGTAGAGCCTCTGGTGACACTCCTGGTAGTTGTCCCCAGACTCAAGAATAGCCTTTCTCGCCAGGGCGACTTTCTTCCAGGCATCTCCGTTCTTGACAGCCTCACTCCATTGTACTTCGCAAAAGATTTCGGTCACTCTCATCTCTGTTCCTCCTCTGCCTCGGCCAGGACATCGTGCTCCCAGGTACTGAGGGGCTTTCCCAGGGAGTCAAAGAAGCGTAGGGTCTGGACCAACTCTGCCCTTTGCTCCCTTAGAGCGTGATACCTCGCCTCTTGAGCCTGGCCTTCGGTGATCATCCGATCTCTGTGCTCTCCGGTCAGTTGTTGTCTCATCTGCTCCTCCTTCCCAGCCCAACGAAAAAGGCCGCTCCCCTTGCGGGAAGCAGCCCTTGTGGATATAATGTCTCTAGCCCTCTGAGCGGCTTACTCCGCGCGGGGGGTCAGGGGTTGTAGGGTGTTAGTCCACTCCACAGCCCCGCCTTATTATGGCAGTTTACTCTACCCGATTAGTCCTCCTCTTCTCCAAGAATTTGCGTAGGTCTTCCTCAGAAATGCGGTAGCCCTTGCCTACGCTCCTAAGGCCGACCAATTCGCCCTTTGCGATCCACCGCGTCACCGTCCGGCGGTGAACCTTCAACATATCTGCTACGTCTTGTGCCGTGTAGAATCTCATGCTACCTTTATTATACACCCAAATACTCCCATGTCAATAGCACTTTAGTACTATTCTACACATCTAACGACAATTCCCCCCCGGGTTGGCGGTCACGCCGTTTTTTTGCGCGGCTCTTCATCTTTCTTAGGGAGCCACCACAAGAATCGCTGCAGTATTTCCTATTGCTTCTGGTTTTCTTGAACCAGTCCTCACAATACCTGCACTTATCCACCTTGCGGAATTCTCCGCTAGCCAACTCCAACCAGACCTGCATATACGTGGCCCCCAGCAAAGAGGGGATGTTCAATACTGCCACAGGTTCTTTCTGCGAAGTGTCTACCATGGGGGTGATATGTCCGTAGAGTCGCTCTTCAATGATGCCTGCGATGAAGGTTCTTGCCATATCGAGAGGCCGATCCAGGTCACCGAGTGCCTGGCAACCCCACCCCCTTTCAACTAACTCCACATCCTCTAGTTTCCCGCCGAATCCCACCTTATCCGGTGGTACTACCTCCTCGTACCGGCTGGGGCTATTGGCCCTGTCGTAGAGGTATATGACCATGCCGGTGTCTCGAGGATCGGGTCTGAATCTATGTGCGAGGGCTGCACTGCGACCATGCTGCACATCGTAATAGAGATCGCACAAGGCCCTCATCGTGATAATCTCGCGCCGCCAGTGCAGCAGATATTCGGTGAAGATGGGATAGTCGTCCATGAAGAGGTTCAATCCGAGCGGTCCGTACTTCCGCGCAAACTTAACGATCTGGTCGGTTCCTTTCGGCTTCAGGTTGGCAAAATCAAGCCATAATTCGGGCATCTTGGCAAGAGGATCATACATGCGCTGATGTGGTGGCTCCCATACTAAGGCACCCCCCGGTGGTCCCGGATCGCCACTGCGCGTCAGGGGAGATTTCTTCACATACTCCATTGACTTGTATACAGGCCACTTTGCTGCCGTCCGGAAGTCGTACTGGATCGCCTGGCGCTGTTTTGTACGCATTGTACGCCTCTGTCTCGATTGGGCCTCGGTTTCGCCCTTGACTTGTCGAGGCCATTTATGATATAATAGCATAGGTCGAGGGATTTGTCAATCTAGCGGTAAGGGAAGGAGCGAGAGGGAGTGGCGAGGGAGCTCTGCCGTCTTTGTGGAGACCCAGATCGGTCCATCTGCGCACTAGGGCTTTGTAGCCGGTGCTATCAGCGGGTGCGCAGAGTTGTCAAAAGGGAGCAGGAGATCTTGGCTGAGGCCCAGGCGATTTGTGAGGAGATCGCCGAGCGTTACGCAGTGGAGCTGACCATGGACGAAGTTGGGAATCCCCTGGGGATGACCCCTCTGGACTGGGTCTTGGCTTCTGTGGACACCGCGATGCAGAAGCGGATGGGCGGCCTCCCCGAGGATGACCTGTTTCTTTAGCTGAAAGTGCTGGCGAGGGAGAGCGAAGGGAGTTGATCTCATGGACGGGAACTCCACAGAGCGTAAGGAACTGGCCGGGGGCATCGAAGACCGAAAAGAAGTACCAGAGGAAGTTTTTGGCAGACTGAAAGAACAAGCCTGGGAGGAGACCGAGAGCGAGCGGGACATAAGCGATCCGCTTTTCCATGAGGTAGCTGTGCTGAGGTTCGGAGTCAAGGAACTGAAAGCGGAATTGGAGATCACCACTAGCCAGGACATGAAGGCGCATCTCCGCAAGGCCGTCGCGAAGGCAGAGCGGGATCTAGTAGTTCTGACGGGGGAGGCCGGGAACGGGCACAAGCGAGGGATGACGCATCGGGAGCTAATGGCTACCGAGTTCCCGCCTATCCAATGGCGCGTTCAGGATCTATTGCCAGTGGGTGCCACAGTCCTTGCGGGCAAGCCGAAAGTTGGCAAATCATTCATGGCCTTGCAGCTCGCTCAGGCGGTAGCATCCGGCAGCCCCTTCCTGGGGATGAAGACCAATGCGGCCCCGGTGCTTTACTTGGCCCTGGAGGATAGCGCCTCTCGTCTCAAGGGCCGCTTGTCGATGCAAAAAGCCCCTTCAGATCTGCCTATCGAGTACGAATGGACCTGGGAACCTTTGGACGGCAAAGGGTTGGAGGACCTAGAAGAGCGGTTGAAAAAGGGTGGGCGCCAGGGTGCTTATGGACTGGTAATAATTGATACGCTGGCAAGCGCCAAGAGCGGCAAGATAGACGAGAACAAAGCCGGGGACATGGCCCGGCTGATCTATCCCCTGCAACGGTTGGCACACGAGTACCAGTGCGCCCTGCTGTTGGTCTTTCATCACAAGAAGGGGGCCGTCAATGATCCTATCTGGGATGTCAGAGGTTCCGGTGCGATCCCCGGGGCTGTGGACGTTTTGATAGGACTTTACCGAGACCGCAACAGCGGGGACCACTGCCTCTTGAGCGAGTCCAGGGATGCGCCGGAACTTGAACTCAGGGTAGAGTTTGAAAAGGCTCAGACCTTCTCCTGGCAGTTGGTAGGGAACCTTCGAGAGCTCGCCAAAAGCGAGGCTGAAGAGGATGCCTTGGCTGCCCTGCAAAATCTGGGGGGAGAGGCAGATGTCGCCTCCATAGCAAAGCAAGTAGGGAAAACGTATAGCCCGGTGTACAGGACAGTCAAGAGAATGGCGGCGGCGGGGCTCCTTCTGCATCGCTCTACCAGAACCAAGGCCGGAAGTCTCAAGGCCCTTTATAGACTACCAGAGCTGACATAAGGGGCCTTAGAAGTGGAGAAAAGAGAGGAAAGAGAGAGAGTCGAGAAAAGAGGGGAAAGAGGGGAAAGAGCAGGTTCAAACATCAAAAACCTCTTTCTCACTTTCCCCTCTTTCCCCCCTCTTTCTAGGGGGTATAGAGGTGGAGAAGTGACGAAATATGCCTATTGTGAATTCTGTGAATCACTTACCGAGTGGGTTGAAGACGTTGACGGGTGGCGTTGCACCGGGTGCGGGGCGATAAGGTCGACGCCGCCGGAGTGGTTGGAATAATGGCAAGAATTGGCAAATCATGGCAAGGTTTTGGGGAGGGATGAAGGCAAGTGCCTGGAAAGAGGTGGCCGGAGGAGAAGAAGAGGCAAGTGCTGGAGGCTTACGCTTTGAGCGGCAACTACTCGGCGGTGAGCTACGAGTGTGGCGTTCCTCTCAGGACGGTATGTAGGTGGTGCAAGGCCAACCCTGAAGAGATCGAGCGGCTGAGGGGGCGTAATCGGGAGATCGCTGAAGAGGCTATCAAGCAGAGCCTAGAAGAGAGAATGGCTGATATAGCGGAGTTTGGCCTGGAGATCAGGGAGAAGGCCCGGCAGCTGCTGAGGGGGCGTATGGAGAAGTTAAGCCCGGGGGGCGTTGCGAGTTTGGCCAGAGCGGGCGTTGAGATCGAGCTGAAGGGCCTGGGACAGCCCGAAGCGATGATTCTGGAGTTACGGGGGGCCATGTTAGATGCAGCAATCGAGAGAGAGTTGGCGCGACTTAGCACACCAGAAGAAAAAGGAGTTTCTAATGACCCTAGCGAGAGTTAATAGGGCTATCGAGGCAGGGACCTTGGACCCGGCTGCCAAAGACATCGCTGTGGCTATGGGCAAGGGGACGCTGTGGCAGGAGTTCTTTGGGGGTAGCATCTGGGGGCTTCTTGGGGAGTTTATCAGGGACGAAGTGAGCCCTGAGAGAGAGGAGGAGCTGGGGGTAAACCTGCAAGCCTATCTGGATGTGTGCGAGTTGTTACAGATAGAGGACCGGGGTATCAAGGGCGCAGAGATATGTCTGAGTATACTAGGAAGGGAGGGGCTAGAGGGAGACGAGATTCTTGGAGAGTATATTAGAGGGTACGGGGAGGACGAAGGTGAAGGACCCGGCAAAAGCCAATGAGCTGATCTCGCGGTGTTTCAGGGAAGTGGGGAGGAAGCTAGAGGATTCAGATCTAACCGTTGTGGATCTTGCCACGATGATCGAGGGGCTAGTCACCATTGAACTGATGCTAAGGGGTCAGCGTCTTGAGATCACCCCCGTTCCGGTGCTACGTTGCCGTCGCCGAACGAGGCCTTGATCGAGCATTGTGCCCCTGTCGGGAGCTTGTTTCGCAAGAACAGGAAGAGGGAACGGATTCTTCGGCATAGGATGTGTGAGTTGGGCGCGTGGGCGCCTTCGGCTGGTGGAGGAGAATCTCACGGAACGGTCCAAGGTTCCGTCCCAAGAGATCCTTCGGAAGCATGATGACGAACGTGGTGCATTGAGGTTTGCTGATCTAGTGGAGGGGCAATCTTACTGAGGCGAGCTGCACGACTCGTGAATGACGTCTTATCCGAGATAATCTATGGAGTGTGCGAAGAGGGCATTAAATGAGAGTGGAAGAGGCTATCGAGAAGTTCCTATTCGCCTGTCGCGCGGAAGGTAGGAGCGGGCGCACGGTCGCTTCACACCGTTGCAACCTCGGGCAGTTCGCGAGCTATGCAGGGACCCGAGGATTGCCTGCTCATATCGAACAGATCACTACTAACGACCTGAGGCGCTACATCGTTTATCTCAGAGAAGAGAAGGTGCCGTATTCCGATCATCCATACCGGCGACCCAACACAGAAAGTCGACTATCGGCCACTACTGTCACGGACTATGTCACCTCCTTGAGGGCTTTCTACTCGTGGCTGACAAGAGAGAAGATCGTCGGCCCAGACGAGAATCCATTCTCATCGGGACGGATCAAGGTTCCCAAGCCGCCTGAAAGATTGATAGAAAGCCTCAATGATCGGCATATTGAAATGGTCCTCAGCACCTGCTCTTCGGATGACTTCGAAGATTCTAGGGACAGAGCTATCATACTCATTCTCCTCGATAGCGGGGTTAGAGGCTCAGAGCTAGTCAGTCTGAAGCTCAGGGAAGTTCATTGGGAAGAGGGCGGGGGATCGCTTCTTATCAAGGGAAAGGGGGCCAAGGAACGGGTAGTCCCCATTGGTCCTACCACACTGAACGCATATCTACAGTACCATTACCGCTATCACCGGCAGAGAGTGCCCAACGGTGTGTTTCCGTTCCTGAGCCGAAGAGGGGGAGCCTTCACCCCCACGGGAGTCAGGCAGATGCTGAAGCGTCGAGCCAAGAAGGGGGGAGTTGTAGGAGTCAGGGTGTCGCCTCACACCTTCCGTCACACCTTTGCCAGAAGGTACCTTGTGAATGGCGGCAGTGAGATAGCCCTCAAACAGATACTCGGTCATACGACGATGGAGATGGTTAGTCACTACGCAAGGCTGTCCGACAAGGATTTGCAGGTGCTGCATCTGGGCGCTTCTCCTGTGGAGCGAATATTCCTCTCGACTGCTGCTGTTCCAGAACGCGTGACCCCCAAGCGTTTACAACTAACACTATGACTCTCTCGTATCTCAAGCATCCCTTCTTCCCAAGAGATCTCAGCCAGACTTGACCGGAATGCGGCCTGATGCTATAATTGAATGTAGGTTGGCAAAGGGTTAGGGTCTAGAAGGGAGGTGAGAATAGAGCCACTGATTTGTCTTCACTAGAGGCACATCAAGGCCTGGAGAGAGGCTTCTTGCACGTTCAAACATCAAAATTGAGGCCCGCTAGCTCAAGTTGGCAGAGCAACTGACTCTTAATCAGTAGGTTCCAGGTTCGAGTCCTGGGCGGGTCACCTTTCAAGCCAGATTTCAAGACAGGTATTGGGGGAGTGTCGGAATTGGCAGACGAGCGTGATTTAGGATCACGTGGAGAAATCCGTGGGGGTTCGAATCCCCCCTTCCCCACCAGGTAGAGGTCTCCCAGAGAGGAGACCTTATTCTTAGCGCCGCTTGGGAGAAAAGGGGAGAGGCAAGCGGTAAAGAAGGTAGCCCTGGTTTTTCCATTGAGCGTGATGTTGATGGCCTGTGGAGGCGCAGCGCTCACTCCCGACATCCCTGCCATTCAAACCCAGGCTGCGCAGGACGTGATCGCCACTATAACTGCACTGGCCCCTAGTCCCTGGCCCAAGTCGTACCAGGACGGGCCAACTCTACCGCCTACGGCTACGACGGTTCCAACGCCCACGGCGACAGAAACTCGTGCGCCGGCTGAGACGCCCACGCCCGTCGCCTATCCCTCCAACGCCCACGCCTATCGCGCCCAGCCTCACCCCAACGCCCATCCCTCCCACGCCCACCCTAACCAACACTCCGCTGCCCCCACCTACTCCAACTAGCACCCCACTGCTAACTCCGGTGCCTCCAACTAACACACCCACGCCACGAAGGAAATGGAATTGCAATGGCGATCTATATAATTGTGGCAACTTCTCCTCGTGCGATGAGGTGATGTCCTATTGGAACGCCTGTCCGGGGGATCCCTCTCGGCTGGACGGGGATAAGGATGGCGTCCCATGCGAGAGTTTGTGTGGGTGACGTTGGGCTTTTGGCTGTCAAAGTCCTGATAGCACTAGAAGGTGCAAAAGACCAGGCAGTCGAGGTGCTGAAGGACATGTGCAGGAGGCACAACGGCTCATGAAATCAGATTTCTATGAAGTATTGCAGGTTTCCCCTAATGCTGAACCAGAGGTGATCGAGGCTGCCTACCGGCGCTTGGCTCGGAAATATCATCCCGACGTCAATCCGTCGCCGGATGCGACAGCCCGCATGAAAGAGATCAATCAGGCCTACGAGATTTTGAGGGATCCCCAAAAGCGAGCCATG
>Ga0114930_10001170_pt1 | contig 25724 bp, 30 predicted proteins | sample AnhtaG_FD_87300 | JGI IMG/M metagenome (GOLD analysis project Ga0114930, IMG submission 87300) | Deep subsurface microbial communities from Anholt, Denmark to uncover new lineages of life (NeLLi) - Anholt_01485 metaG | ecosystem: Environmental > Aquatic > Marine > Oceanic > Sediment | place... | reverse complement strand
TCACCTGACCCTTATCGGGAATATGGGAGGTCACTCTGGCAATAAACTCCAGATAATCCATCTGCTCAAGCTCTGAGCTGTCTTTGCCATATTGATAGCAAACTTTACCTTCAGCCTTATCAAGAGAGAGCTTCTTGAGGGAGAGGATGGGTCTTATCATGTACTTGCCGACTCTTTCCGCCTCCTGCTTACTTGTGGCCCTCACTTTGCTGTGGACATGGAAACCGGTATGTCTCCAGCGCAATATTTTCTGCACAAGCGTAAGGTTGATCAGCTGCTTGCGAACAAGCAGAGAGAATACCTCCCGGGTGAAGATCTCTCGTAAAAGATCATCATTAAAACGGGAAACACTGTGGAAACGTCCCTCCCCGTCTGAACCGCCCTCGGAAACAAGAAAATGAAGGTGGGGGTGAAGATTTATCCGGGACCCAAACGATTGTATCACGGCGATAATCCCGGGAGTAAGCTCTCTGCCTGTAACCGCCTTGAAGTATTTCAGAAGTGCCTCTTTGCCGCAGAGACAGAGAGAAGCGAACGGTTGTACTTGAAGTATATCCTCAACATCTTTGGGATAGTCAATACCACCTATCGGTGAGGTGTATCCAGTATAAGCTCCTCCCGCATCCATTCGCCCCACTCCTCGCGTCTTTTGCCATGACATGACGGACAAAATCCGCGAACTTTACATGAGAAGGTCAACAATCTTTCCGTTCCACAGTCAGGACATCGAATTCTTGCAAATCCACACTTCGGATTGCCGCAGTCCAGGTACTTCTCGACTACTTCCTTAATAACCGGGCGAAAGTAACCATACTCTCTCTCGAAACGATTCTCATATTCTGAGACAAACTCCTCAAAGTAATGAAACATCACCCGGTAGAAGACAGTGCGTTCCGGATGCCGCTGGCGATATATCCCGGCCATAGCAGAGACAATGATTCAAAAAACAGGCCAGGATGTAGGTAAAGCCGGAACAGATTCTTTTCCCCTGGAAGAGACCTATACTCACTTCCAGCTCATACAAAAAATGTAAACTACAGTTTACTTTTATGTGATGGACAGGACTACTTCTGTTGACAGGCGGTCGAAATTTAACTGTTACCGTTACTTCTGGCTTTTATGAGACATGGTATTGGAGATATCTTGGAGAATACAAGTGGATCCAGGAAGAATCATCCCACATACGTATTTCACTAAATAACCCGAGATCAACCAGGTACGATTGTGCGAGGGGTCTAATAAAATTAGTCAATTTAAAGAGGTAAACAGCTGTTTACTTTTATGAAATTAAGGCACAGTTGGTCTTCCCGGAGCCTGTCGTTCCGAATATCCCGATATGCCTTATATCAATTTTTTCCTCTGGAAAAGTCGGATGAAAAACGACTTCAGAGATCCAATCCATCGCAATGCCAAAATCTCGTGCCGGCACCTCTGCATAATAAGCTGTTTTCTCCTCGCTTGTCCAACCATTCCATCCTCCCCCTCGCTTCGAAATTATGTCTTTAATTTCTTTCTCATCCCAGCGTTCTGTTCCGGTAAAAACCATATGTTCAACATAATGCGAAACCCCGTTGTTTGAACTATTTTCATAACGAGAACCCGCTCGAATCACCATAAAAGCAACCACAGACTTACTATCCGAACGCGGTTGGCACCATACTCTCAGACCGTTATCAAGGGAAATGGTCTAATTGTCAAGACCAAAGTTGAATCTTTTTTTAGGTGCATTTCCTTGATCATGCCGCTGCTATTTGCATCTGACGATAAGCCTCGAGAGGCGTATCATATTCCCCTAAGGATTGATGCAGTTATAGACTGCGCCCTCTCGGCCCGCTTCCCGTTTTTCTCAGCTCGACTTGACATCTCTTCACGTCATGATTTATCATCCATAACGATGGAGCCGAGGTAAAACCGGCACATGAATGCGCACTCAGCCATCGCAGCGGAAAAAGAAATTATTTTCACGATAGGAAATTGGTTTTTGCGATTGCTGTAAGAAGGCGTAAATCCAGCAAAAATGAGTAGAAATCACGGTCAAACAAAAAATGAAATTATGTTTCAACTCGAGATTGTTATCCATCTATCTTTCTTTCCTTTATCGTAAGGGGAAAAAGGAGGTGCCGTATGATTCGCATTGTCATCGGCGTTATATTGGCTGGGAATGGCGGGCTTATGCTTTTTCTCATGATAACCGATCCAAAGTTTCGGGAGGAGCAGGTAATCGCATTGCTTCTGTACTCTCTAATGCTCCTCGCATTCGGCATATTTTTAGTGTATATGGGTGCGCAATCTTTGCTGCGGCGGAACAGGACAATAAAGAAGTTCAGCTTTGTATCTATGGAAGGACAAAAGCGCAGAGCTGAATTGCCCGCACGGCGATTAGGGTATGGTAAGCCCGATTGGGAAATATATTTAACTTCCAAATTTATCGGTTTTTCTGACTCTCAATACACGGAACAGTTCTGTTTGTCAAGGCGGCAAGCTACCGACATGATTCAATTTGGCAGCCGATTTTCCAAGGGAAATGTTATTATTGATTTTGGCAAGGTCAAAGAAAAATTTGTCTTGCAGGAGCCTGATCTCTACCAGGTTTATCTATGGTTGGATAAAGAACTGCCTGCTTTGCCCCCGAAAGAAAGTATCATCGCGTGGGCCTTCCAATTGCGTTTTCTTGGTCCAATGAGTTCGGCAATTCTTTGTATACTTGTGATTGTTCCGCTAATCAAAATACTGACCTCGGAAAGCTCAGAAGCCACCGCCCAATTCGTGCTTTTTGTTCCGGGTCTTATTATCCTTATTATCATAATCTTGGTGGGATACGGTCAATATTATAAAGCATATGGACAGCTGAAAAAAATACACGAAAATTTATCAAAACGGAAAAAGGGCCAGTCCTAGCAACTGTCCGGTCTGCGTGCTCCTCCGGCGAGAGGATACACCTTTCCTTTTTACCGAACCACAGGTAGCGATTCCAGGCAAAGACATCATAAAATCGGTGCCGGACGGGCCGAGGAACGACGGACAGCTCGCGCGGTGCGCACCAGCCCCCCGAGGCCGTTTCGCCTCCCAAATCGCCGCTTCACTCTCCGTAATGCATCGATTTTCCCGGGAAAGGACCTCACGCTCAAAAATCTTAAGAGAGACCCCAGTGCAGCACGTGTCCGGGACACAGCGTGACTTCCACGTAAGGACCGAAGGGAGATTTTCCAACGGGTTTGCGTTCGTGTTTCTCTGCTCGTTCTCGAAGATGTGTACGTATGCGAAATTAAATGTCACACCGAAAACACCTCTGATTCACAATTCTGTAAAAAGTGTGCCACACCGCTTCCTTCCTCAAAAGAAATCCCTGTTACCAAGACTCTCGAAAACCCAGTGGAGGAATTAGCTCGAGGCACTACTTTCGCTAAACGATATGAGTTTATTGAGGAACTGGGAAGAGGCGGTATGGGCAGAGTATACAAAGTGTTCGATAAAAAAATAAAAGAAGAAGTTGCCTTAAAAATTCTAAAACCTGAGATTGCGGGTGATGAAACGATAATTGAGCGTTTCTCCAATGAACTGAAACTCGCTCGTAAAATCGTCCATAAAAACGTTGGCCGAATGTATGAACTCATGGATGATGAAGGAACTCAATTTATTACTATGGAGTATGTCCCTGGCGAAAATTTAAAAAGCTTTATAAGAAGAGTAGGTCAATTACCATTAGGAAAATCTATTTCTATAGCTAAACAGATGTGCGAAGGACTGGCTGAAGCGCATATATCTATAAGAATTTCGTTTTTGTACTTGCGGCAAATCTCTCACAATTCTCCTCAATTTCCTCCTACTGACATCCTGGAATGAACATATCACAGGAAAAAAGATGAGGTCAAGGATAAAGCAAAGAAACAAAACGACAAAAAAAGCAAAAAAGTAAGCTTCAAAATAGACTCCTCCTCTCAAATCAGCAAAAAGCAGTCATGAATTCTCTCAGAAATACTCGCCCCTCTCTTCGGCTGCCATTAACAGCTCCTTCTGGACGATCTGAGAGGGAGGAGGCCGTTCGGCCATGAAGATAAGCTTGAGGTGAGCGATAATCTTGTCGATAACTTTGTGATCTTCTATGAAAGAGATGATTGACATTTGGCCTCCACAGGCGGGGCACAACAGAGGATCAACTTCAAAGACTTTTCTTATCATCTCGGCCCAGCCCTTTGATGGAACAAATCTCTCTTCTTCCTCAATGATCGGTGGATGGGAGAGCAAGACTCCTGCCTTGTTTATCTTTCCCCTGTGGGCATTGGCATAAAGTGGTAATAACGAACTTGATTAAAAATGCACGCACCCTACCTTTGACATAAACCAGGGCAACCATAATAAAGACAACATCTTAAATGAAAAATGGGGGTTGAAACCTGCGCATGTTTTGGCTCATTTTTGAATTAATCCCTAGTAGGTAGTATTTGATAATAATTTTTGTTTCCCTAGGTCTTAGCCTTTCTGGGTTAAACTCTCCTTTTTCAATGAGTTCTATCAATTTAATGGCAGAAGAAATGAAACAAAATTGTCCTTTTTCAAATACCTTTAATTTGGCTCATTTTTGAATTAATCCCTAGTGGGTTGATGTAGAATAGGGAAAAGGGCCTTTTTAAGGGGGAGATGTCCAATTCAGCAACCTAGAATCCAACCTGTTTTTGACTTTTTTTTTGTTTGTTTTGGAGTCTTTTTTCCGACAAAAAGAGGCTTAAAATATACTCGAGAGTGCTTTTTGGGGGTGTGAAACCGGCCGTGAATATGCCTGAATTGTCCAGGAGAGCTTGCAGGAGGGTTAACCAGGGCAAGGAAAAGGGATTTGGTAAGCGGAGCCAGGACCTGTTGCTGTTGAGCATGGATAGAGAATATATTTAGGTAATTATCCCTTGACAACATGTATTTTTTATGATACAATTTAGGCATGAAAATCACAAAAAAGGAAAAAACAATGAAATTCACAATCACTGATTTTAGAAAAACATACCCTAATGATGATGCATGTTTAGACAAAATCTTTAGCCTCCGTTTTGGGAATCTGAAAAAATGCCCAAAATGCAAAAAACAAACAAAATTTCATAGAGTCAAAAAAAGAAGATGCTATGAGTGTCAATGGTGCGGTCATCAGCTTTACCCGACTAAAAATACTATATTTGAAAAGACCACCACTCCTTTGAATCTCTGGTTTTATGCTATTTATTTGATGACAGCTACCCGCTCCGGTGTCTCTGCTAAAGAGATTGAAAGACAGATTGGGGTCACTTATAAATGTGCCTGGAGAATCACTCATCAAATTAGAGGTCTTATGGGGACGGGAAATAACAAAAAACTCTCTGGTATTGTGGAAATAGATGATACATATTACGGTGGAAAAGGCAAGGGCAAAAGAGGGCGTGGAGCAGAAAAAAAGACTGTTGTTCTCGGTATGATTGAAAGAAACGGAGATGCCAGAGGTAAAGTTGTCCCGAATATGAAGAAAAAAACAATCACTCCTGTCATAAAAGATACGGTTGATGAGGGTAGCCTTATAAATACAGATGAGTTTTTGAGCTATCGCACTCTTGAAGATGAGGGCTTCTTTCATTGTTTCGTTAGTCATGCCATTAAAGAATTTGTAAAGGGTGATTGTCATGTCCAGTCAATAGAGGGATTCTGGTCTTGGTTGAAACGTGGAATAAGAGGCACTCATGTATGGGTATCAAGAAAATATATCCAAAATTATGAAAATGAATTTGCATTTAGATATAATCAGCGAAACAATGGCAATCATATGTTTTTCACTCTTTTGGGTTATGTAGCGAAGCCTTCTCAATAAGTTTTCCGAAGTCCTTTTTATGGCTTGGGTTTTTCTGTTTACTTTTAATCTCTTTCATGTTTTCCTTTTTTTGTTTCCTTTCTTTCATTTTGTTTTCCCTCCTTTATATGATATATATTCCATACAACCAAAAAGGAGTAATATATGGTTACATTATTTACAAAACCAAGGCCATCAAAACCTCCAAAATCAAGGCCAAAACCAAAGCCAATGCCAAGGCCTCCAATTAGGGATCCAATAAAAAAAGGTAAATAACTAATCCAATTATAGAGAAAAAAATACCTAACATTAAGAACAAACTAGATAAATTAATTCTTTTTACCTTTCTGTCAATATCCTCATTATTTTTTTGGTAACATTCCACAATATCTTGGGTTGCAACTTTATAAAAACCTTCCATTTCTAACGTTAATTTTTCTAATTCAGAATAAATATATTTTGGATTTGGAGTATCTTGCCATTCGCCAATTCGATAAGCCCACAAAAGAATACATACAGCAATAATAATAGGTAGAAGTCCTAAGGCTAATATTAAACCTTTTCTGGAAGCAATCTCACCTAAAAACGCAATTAATACACCACAAGTTATTAATAATGTATTAACCTTAGAATTATACATATCAACGTTTTCTAATTGTTTAACAAGCCTTTCTTTAGCTATTAGATAATACTCTTTTCCATTTGACATGCTTACCTCCAATGAAACCTTGATTCTTATTTCAAAATCCCTGGCTTTCTCTTTAATATATCCTCTGCTTTTATCAACTTGATATATAATCCACTCTTTTCTTTTACCCTGGCAACTTCTTCATGTGCTCCCTTTGTAAAGCTAAATCCAACCACATACCCTTTTTTATAGTCTTTCCTTTGTAACGCTGTCTCAAAATTATCAACAACGTTCCTTCCGACTTTCTCAGATTGCTTGACCTGAATTCCAGCACTCTCAGAATAGAGGCTTTTTTCTACATGTCCGTCCAACCCTCCATTTGCTACTAATCTCTTGCTTTGCTTTGCCTGCATTTCATTTATTACCCAGTTTTGAAACTCAAAAGGCTCTAGTTTTTTTAATGCTGAAATTGTCGTGGGCATACCGATAGAATCATAATCTTTTCCCTTGATTGCCCCTAGTTCTTCAAGTCTTTTTTCTATAAGACTAATTGCAGTGGGAGAAATATCAATCCCTATCCATTTGCGATTTAACTTATGAGCCACTGCCATAGCTGTACCACAGCCACAGAATGGATCTAAAACTAAAGAGTTTTTATTACTGCTGGTTTTGATAATTCTTTCTAATAATGCTTCAGGTTTTTGTGTGGGGAAACCAAGGCGCTCTCTTGCGTTGCCCTGTAATCTTGGGATTATCCACCAATCCTCAGGTATTTTTCCCTTTGGTTTTAATCTTTGTTTATGTTTTGTTTCTGGGTCTTTATCCAAATAAAGACCCGTATCACCAGCTCCCCTGTGAGTCCTTGCAATGGTTTCTTCAGAATAAGGAATTGATATGTCTTTATAATTAAAAATCCACTTATCTGATTTTGTATACTTAAGAATGTTATCATGTTTTTTGGGAAAATTCTTTCTTGTGTTAGTAGGTGCAGTATAGCACCAGATTATATCATTTTTAAAATTTCTATGACCAAAAACTTCATCCAGCATCACTTTCAGATAATGACTTGCATGCCAATCACAGTGGAGATAAAAAGAACTCGTATCTTTGAGTACGTCATACATCTTAACGATACGTTCTCGCATCCATTCGATATAAACGTGGATTCCACCAGCCCAGCGGTCTTTAAAGCTTCTTACTTCTGCCTCGTCACCCCATACAACTTCATAATGCCTATTACTGAAAAATGGGGGGTCAAGATAGATTAGGTCTACTTTAATATCTTGTTTCTTCAAATCGTCAAGAGCCTTTAAATTGTCGTCACAGATTAAAAGGTTTTTTCTGTCTTTTTTATTATTCATCCTATCTGTTGCCTCCCTTTGTTGGGCTTGACTGTATAATAATCATATGATATTGATTATTCAAGTTAGTTTTTCCCTATGAATCTAGCAATTTCCTCATCTGAATAACCAAACATCTTCCCTTCGATCCACTGCATTAATGCTTTTCTATTATAAGGCTTGCCTAAGGTAAAATTTATAACATTTTCTACACAAGGGTGTTTAAATATATAAATAGCAGTGTGATTTTCCCCTCTTGGATTTAATACCATAAACAAATTTTCGGTTTTTATAAGATTTTTACCCTCTTCAATGTGTTCGTTTCTTGCCATCACTAATGCAACTGGCCTAACGTCTGCATTGACAAGCGTCGCATGAGTCATTATACTGCTCATCGTCAGTAATAAAAAATCAATTTTGGAGGCTAGCATCATGACTTACAAACCTGGGGAAATTGTTCCCACCACCGGAACATATCAATGTGTTGCATGTAATAAGGGTACGGCATACTGTCGTAAGGGGGATAAATTTCCGCCCTGTGAAACTGATGATTGTGAACACCCTTTGTGGGAATTGACTTAATCATGTCCTGATGATATAGAGCAGATAAGTCACAAAAGGAGGAAATAATGAAAAAATATGATAATTTGACTGACGTCAACTATTTTCTTACTCCAACGACAATTAAATGTGCAAATTGCAATAAAAAAATCATGGTCAAATTATCTGATTTTGAAAAAGGGAAAATCATTACCTGTTCTCATTGTAATTTCAAAATGCAAGTAGATGACGATTATTATAAACAAGCTCAAGATTCAGTCCGTGATTTGAAAAAATCCTTTTCCGATCTCCAAAAGGAAATCAATAAGTCCATCAAATAAGGCTTAGTTTTTTTTAAGTTCTTCTGCATAGAAAATAGCTTTTGAAAGATTTTCAATTTCTTTTTTTGTTAAACTTAAATTGTAATGTCCATTTTTGCTTTTCTGACATTTCATTTTAAACCTCCATAATTTTAAAATAAACAGAGCTATGCTCATATATTTTTACAGACTTTTTGCCCAATTTGCAGACTTTTCCAAAATATGATGAAATACATGTTTTGAGGGCATAGTCACCTATATTTATTACAGCTTTCTCTTGGCTTCCTCTTGCTCAGCCTCAACCTTTAGATATGCCATCGTTTTCCCGATCTTTGTTATCATACACATAAATGAGCAGTAACCATTTTTGAGTGCCACGATATTTGAGAACTGGAAGGCAGACTCTGGAAGGTCACATTTGCAATTTAGACAGAGATTATTATTTTCATTCTGCTTTAAAATTTCTTTTATGAGTTTCATGTCATCATCTCCTTCATAAATTCATCGAGCCGAAAACAAATACACCTTACCTTCATTCCTTTTTAATCTTACTTGTGTAATTCATGGTAGATATCTAAATAGGCTACGTATTTCGCTGCGTCAGGATAGGCTCTGACGGTTCATAATCCGTAGCGTCACTCTAAAGGTCATTTTTAGCCATTTTATAGCTGACGGTTCATAATCCGTAGCGTTGACGGTTCATAATCCGTAGCTGCATTCTACGTTTTCCAGCCATAAAAATCATATTCAAATGTGAGCTCATAAATACAAGTCTTACGAACGCGGCCACCCGTCCAGTTTACCTTTATTCAGCCTTTTTCCTGCAGCTCTATACTGGCTTTTGAGATGGTTACATGGTGCGAACAGCCACGGACGTCCTTTAGGCTCCTATATGGGAGTTTAATTTCGCCGTTATTATTGCCGTTGTACCGGGCTTTCAGCTGTAGGTAGAATATTTTGGCTGCCGGGCTCAGTGCTGCCCATTCAGGGCCGTTCACTGTCCGGCGTTCAATGCCAACGTGTTCTAGGCCCTTACCTCTTCTTGTGCGTGCCATGAACGCCCCTTTTTAAAGACAGGGCAGCAAGGACTGTGATGGGAGGGGCTACCAAACCAACACAGAAACCCCGCCACCCGGATGTTTTATATTTCATTTCTGCAATTCCCTGGCTTTTTCTGTCCAGTTAATCGCCTCTATAGGCTCTTGAGTTAAAAATGTTGTAAGGTCCTGGTAATCGATGACGATCCGGCGGCCGACTCTATAGAATTTAAGCTTTCGATTTTGACAGAGCCCATAAAGAAAACGAGCGGATAGGCTACTGATTTTCGCCGCCTGGCGAATCGACAGGAAAGAGCGCTCTTTATCCAATTTTTATTTTTCCGGAAAAACTTTTGATATTGGTTCTTTTAAGGCTTTCGCAATGAGCTTTTTCTCTTTCTCTAAGGGTTGAGTATATCCGTTTTCAATTCTGCTAATTTTGCTCTGACAAAGTCCCGTTTCGATATGAAGTTGATCTTGACTTATCTTTGCAAAAAACCTTATTTCTTTGATTTTATTCATCATTTTTACCTCACATCAACATTGATTATTCATTTAAAATATAAGTTTCTTATATCCAGAAGTCAAGATAAATATTTTTGTAAGTTATTGATAGCATGACAGTTAGACTGTCAAGTGATAGAATGAAATTATAAAATGATGTAATAGAACAACTTACAGTGTTAAAATTTTCCAAAAAAAAATTAAATAAAATTTAAGAAATGTGCGTTATCCTTGACAAAAGCTTGAAAAGACCGTATTATAAGCACCTCGAGCAGAAACAGAGCAGAATCTACAGTTAGTGGGCCGGTAGTAGGAATTGGGAAAATGTCAGAGTAAGATCTTGAAGTTGCAGGTTCAAATCCCGTCCGGTCCACGTTTTCCCTCCAATATTCTGAAAAATTCTTCTTGACATTTTATTTATTATCAGCTAACAATACATATTGAGATCTTACTCTGACGTTTTTAATTAGAAGCCAGGCTTTCGAGCGTGGCTTTTTTTTTGCTTTAAAACAGTCAGACAAAAGGAGGGAGTCATGGCATGGGAAATACATCCGGAAACAAAAGAACGTATGCAAATAGGGAAAGTCTGTAGTTTTGAAACTCAAAAAAAGGCTGAAAGGGAAATAAGAAAATTCTTCAAAAAAGGATTTTTTAAAAAATCGTCAAGTAATGATTTAATTGTTATTTATCCAATGCATGATGTTACATTCATCGAAATAAAGAAAATTTAGTAGAGGCCTTATGACCGATTTATGACTATTTCCATATTAAAATAGGATTCCTATTTGTGCCACATTTGTGCCATATTTAGTGCGGAAAACGCACTCAATGCGAACTATGCAAGGAAAGTTACCCCGAGAAGAGAGAATATCAGGGGTGCTATATCGGAGGATAAGTGCAATTTTCATTAAATTCTCCTCGTATCAGGTATTTTGTTTGACCAAACTTGAGCCTCAGTTTTTTAAAATGCCATAAACATTTCCTTCAAGACACAAAAACAAGGACAAAAATAAAGAGCTATACATCTTATTCAGGCACTCTAGGAAGCTTTAAGAAATCTTATACAACAGGAATGGTAATCGCCGCTTTTTCAATATACTCCTTGAGGAGCTCAATATTTTCCTGAGATGTATCCACGAATTCTATACCCATCTCAAATAACTCGTCAGCATAAATACTTTTGACCCACCGTACTTTTCCAAAGGCATGGATAACTCTGGGCGGCTTCTCAAATGAAATATCTATTCTTAATACCGCATTAATCGGTAAAAATGCACTGGCACGGATTTTAATGCCGGTTGAAGAAATATCTTTGGTCAGGTGATAGCTGATTTTCTTGCCGACCGGTAGTAAATCCTTGGATATTAGAGTAATAGTTACCTGAGCTTCTTCTCTTACCCGTTTTGCTCTTCGTTGTTCTGACATAACCGCGGTTACTCTTTTTATTTAGTCTCTTCGTGGAAACAATATTATCTCTTGGATGTGACTATCACCTCTGAACGGAGGATATTTTTTTCCCTGTTTATGTATGCAAATATACAGTTAAATCTCCTCATTTGAGACTTATAGCATAGAAAAAATTCGATGTCAAAAGATAAAAGACTGAAAAAAAACTAAAATTTTTTAAAATCTTAATAACTTGACGCATCTCATTTATTCATTTATATATCATATATTGATTTGATAAAGAGATAAAAATCAGATCTTAACTTTAAAAAAAGGAAATTAATATGGATCAAATAAAAGGCTATTTTTTCAAACATTTTGAGAAAATTCTCGTTCTATCAATTCTGCTGGGTATAATACTTATTAATTATTTTGTATCTTATAAAATCGGATTTTTAAACTTCTTTTACCTTCCAATAATCACAGCAGGCTATTTCCTGGGGAAAAGAATGGCTGTTCTTACTGCATTTTTTTGCATTCTGGTTGTCATTGTTTTCATAATAATCTCCCCTACCTCTTTTTTCATAGCTGGAATGGATAAAACTTCCGTTATAGTGAGCCTTACGGCGTGGAGCTCTTTTCTGATCCTGACAAGCGCCGCGATTGGATATCTATACGAAGAAAAAGAAAAGAGAATAAAAGATTTAAAAAGTGCCTATGTAGGAATCTTAGAGATTCTATCAAAATATCTTGAATCTGCAGACAGGTATACCCAGGGACATTCAGTCCGGGTTTCTCATCTATCAGAAGATATCGCACGCGTAATGGGCTTACCGTCATATGAAAGAGAAAACATAAAAACAGCTGCCCTTCTCCATGACATAGGAAAAACCGAGATAAGTATGGACATTGTAAAAAAAGCTGCGTCTCTTACTTCTGAAGAAAGAGAGCTTATGGATGCCCATGCAGAAAAGGGCGCAAGAATTATATCTCTCGTTGGTGGTGTATTGGAAGAAGCAGTGCCGATTGTACTTGCACACCATAAATACTACTTTGAAAATAAAGATGTTCCAGACGGAGAGAGAAAGAAGATTCCTCTTGGGGCAGAGATAATAGCTGTGGCTGACGCGTATGATGCCATGATAACAGACAGGCCCTACCGGGCCGGAATGCAGTCCTGGAAAGCTTATGAAGAGATTGAGAAAGGGGCAGGGAAGCAATTCCGTCCGGATGTTGTAAAAGCCTTCAAGGAAGTCCTAATGACAAGCGAAAGATACAGTAAAGAAGAGAAAGAAGTTTCTTAGACGGGTATTATTTAGTTATACCTTCTATTTATATTCAACACTTTTCTAAGGGAAAAACTACAAGCTAAATCATCTCAAGGAATTCATTCCAGGGAGTTGCTGTTAAGGTCTCGGTTGTTGAATGTCCATATGCCCGGATGATCATAGCTGCCTTCATGACTTGTTTCGGATCATCTGATTCAATAATATCAATCACATCAAAGCGCCCAGTAGTTGAGTAACTCTCTTTCCAGACAACTCCAGGGCACTCACTCTTAATTTTTGAAGACACTATACCTGCTATCTTTTTAAATTCAAAAGGGTCACTGAATGCCTCGGGGGAAATACGGCTTAGAATAACAAAAGTTGCCATTTAACTCTCCTCTTTTTAATTGTATTTGTAATTATTTAATAAAAGCTTAATTACTCCGAAGCTCTTATTTAAGCAAATCCATCAACATGCTTTTTTATACTACTTTTTACCTCACATTTAAGGTTGTCTTTATTTATATTTTTTCACGGTATTGGTAAATATCGCCCAATGTTCCTTGTTCATTTTTTCATAGCCAAACAAGCAAATTCCTTTTGCTCCACTCTCAAAAGAATATTCTATTGCTTTAGACAATTCGTTTGGGGTCAAGTTAGGAATGTAAAGCCCGCAAAATAAAGGCATTTTTCCATTTAAAGCATCAACACCCTCTTTTACTGCATCTTTTATCCAGGCAACATCTTTTTCATAGAAGTTATGATAAACCATAGGGTAAACCATATCTATATTCCAATTAATCCAATCTTGCCTTACCATTTTTTTTGCTATTGTTGGAGTAGGAAATACCGCTGCACTTATTTTTTTGCCCTTTTTATGTACAGTGTTAGACAGTTTGTTTACTAAACATGTTAAACTGTCATAGCGATACTGGATCCATTCCTTATTGAGAGATGGATCTTTTAGTTTTAATGGGTTTATTCCTGTTTGAACTTTAAAATTACTAATACATATATCACAATAACAAAAATCAAATTCTGGATACTCCCTGTCCATCACCAAATTATACTTGCTCCACAACCCTATAGGTAAAATAACATCCGAATACCGAATATAATCAAGATGAATACTTTTTAATCCTTTTATATCCGCCAATTTTGAAGCTTTTTCTATCAAATAATCTTGTACCCGTTTATTGGATGGACATAACCATTTGTAATAACCAATAAAAGGAGGAAAATCTAATGAGCTCTCACCTTTACCATTAACAGTGAACCAGTCTTTATGATTTTTTTTAACATACTCGTCTCTGCAATTTAGAATAACCTGCCAGGCGTGTATCTCTAATCCTGTGCTGTCTGCAATTTTAATAATATCAGGGTATCTATTTACTGAACAAAGATACATCACTCCATCTACTCCCGCCGCTTTCAGTTTTTGAAACTGTATTTTCAAGTATTCATTTGAGTGGTCTTTACCTTCTCCCATCCAAACAAAGATTGTAGATGACTTACCTTGGTTATTTCCTAAACAATTAAAAAATAAAGTAGCGGTAAATACTAAAGCTATTAATAAAATAAATTGTTCAGGTCTTTTTTTCGCCATATCCATTCCTCTTCAAAATTATCGTATTATAGTGTTTACAAAAATTCAATTTTTACCGCTCTAAAAATAAACTATTTTAATCTCTAAAATCTGACAGAACACTCCCTCCTTAGCTTCTTACGGAACCATATCCAAATCTATGATACCTGAGATTAAGGTTTTGGGAAATAGCGTAAGCGACTATTGAAGATTTAGCCTTCGGATTTTGGCTTTCGAGGGAAGTCGACAGAGTCGACCTGCGAGTATGTTTGAGAAAGCTCAGATCAGCAGGTTCAAAAACACGCATCTTTTGCCCCAGCGAGGCAAAAGATGCTCGGTTTCAGGTTTCGCTCTCACAAAATGGGGACTGTCCTTTTTGTATTTATAGGGCCTGTCCCCTATTTTGTGAACCATGCCCGCTTAACCTTCAAACGGTTTTTTTACCCGCTGTCCTTCGCTTATGCATTAACAAACTTGATGAAGAAATGGCGTTAAAAATCTGATTGGGAGCCAAGCTATTTGCCAAAACCTATTTGAATTATGAAATTGGAAATACTTACGCTTCTTTCCTCAACATTGACAACATCATTTTTGTCATGATAGGTTTGTCTTTTAATGTTTATAAGTTAAAATAGAGCCCAAGGAGGGAAAGCACCCCATAGGCCTCAAATCAAATTTTTATCGACTTGAAGGGGAGGAATTATGTCTCGATCTAAAAAAAGTAACAGCATCACTCGACGCAGTTTTCTAAAGGCTGCCGCGGCATCTGTGTTGGCACCAACAATCGTGCCGTCAACTGTATTCGGTTCATCAGCCCCGAGCAACACAAAACTGATGGGATGCATCGGTGCTGGCCGACAGGGCCAGAGCGATATGCAGGAACTGATCTATCGTGGCCTGGATGCTGGGGCACGTGTCGTAGCCGTGTGTGATGTTGATGCACACCGCATGGAGGATGCCCAGTGGCTGGCGGAAAAAATCTACGCTACTGAGCTGGGCAAAAACAGATACAAGGGCTGCACTGCCTACCATGATTTCCGCGAACTATTGGCACGCAAGGACATCGACGGCGTTTTGATTGTCACGCCCGACCACTGGCACGCGCCGATTGCCGTTGCTGCCGCCAACGCCGGCAAGGACATATATCTGGAAAAGCCTTTAACTTATTCGATCATCGAAGGACAAAAACTCGTCCAAGCAGTGCGAAAAAACAACCGAGTTCTCCAGGTGGGCTCACAGCAGCGGTCGTCCACGTATTTCCTCATGGCATGCGAGCTGACGCGAAACCAGCGTATCGGCAAGCTCCACACAATCCACGTCTGGCTGCCCGAGGATCATGGCACCGGTAATCCACAGCCGATGCCTGTACCTGTCAATCTCGATTACAACTTCTGGTTGGGTCCAAAACCTCAAGCACCATTCACCGAGGACCGCGTTCATCCGCAGAGAAGTTACAGTAGACCGGGATGGCTTCAGATCAAACAGTACTGCCTTGGCATGATCACCGGCTGGGGCTCCCACATGAACGACATTGCCCAGTGGGGTAACAACACGGACAACACCGGTCCTATCGAGATCGAGGCGAAAGCGGAGTTCCCAAATCGGGGTTTATTCGACGTACACACAACTTTCCGCGCCGAGGCAATATACGCCAACGGTGTCCGTCTGATCATGGAAACGGGGGACCCAGCAGGCGTCCGTTTCGAAGGCGATCGGGGCTGGGTGTTCGTCAAGCGGGGTGCAATCCAGGCCTCCGACCGGGAAATCCTCCGCCAGAAAATCCGCGAAAATGAAATCAAGCTCTACCGCAGCTCCAATCATATGAAGAACTTCCTGGAGTGCATGCACAACAGGAAGGATCCGGTCACACCGGTTGAGGTAGGACACCGCTCAAATACAATCTGTGTGCTGACATACATTGCAATGAAACTTGGCCGCAAGCTGCGTTGGGATCCCCAGGCTGAGCGTTTCATCAAAAATGACGAGGCCAACCGCTTGCTGGACTATCCGCATCGTAAACCTTGGACCATGTAAACAGGAATTGAATTCTGAAAATGTGTAATATTCTGTTAGCCGGCTGTTTATGTGCCATGCTGGCTGCAGGCCCCCTGAATAATCCACCAAAACTTGAGTTGTTGCGTAATGACAAGGCCAGCCAGCTTCATGTGCTCATCGATGGCCGTGAGGTCTTGGTCTATTTATACGGTAAAACACTTGACCTGCCGCACTACTGGCCGATGAACAGTCCTTCTGGAAAGAACATGCTAGTACAGCAGACAGAGCCGTATCCCCATCACCGCTCGCTCTGGTTTGCTGACACAGTCCGATTAAATGGAGGGAGAGAGGTCAGCACTTATAACGCGCTGTACTCCGGCCAAAAGAAGGGCCCGGAGACCTACGGGCCGCCGTTTCGCGACCACATTCGCCATCTTGAATTCACCCGGTGTGAGGCGAAAGACAGCCGGGCAGTAATCGAAACAAAGCTCGTCTGGGAGATGGACAGCCACCGGCCGGTGCTGGAGGAGCGGCGGCATCTAGTGGTGCATGCTCTGGGAGAAAACGAGTATCTGCTCGACATAACCTTCAAACTAATAGCAACCTACGGCGATGTTAAGTTCGTCAGTGACGCAGTGCACTACGCCTGGCCCTACATTCGTATGCACCCGCTGTTCAACGGTGAGAGCGGAGGGATCATCACCTCAAACAACGGCGCCACAGGCCAGGAAGCCACAAACATGAAGGTCGCTTTATGGATCGATTATTCTAACACTGTCAAAGGCGTGACCGAAGGAGTGGCAGTGTTCCAGTGGCCTGATGGTCAGGAGCATCGCTGGCTTACAAGAGAGTACGGCACGTTCGGCCCAAGGCGTCCGGACTTTCAGAGCGGCAAATCCTTCACGCTGAAAAAGGGCGAGTCGATCACGCAACGCGTTGGAATCCTGATCCACAGTGGCGATGTGGAGACCGGCCGGGTCGCCGAACGATATCAGCAGTACACCAAGGGAGAGTGGCAAAAATGAATCGGCGAGAGTTTTTATATACCGCCTCCAACAAAATTTATCCAGGGGAATGGCGTCCTGAATAGAAACTATTTATCAGCTACGCTAAAGGCGGTCAGATAAGTCAGGCGGATTATTTTCTCCATAAGATTCTTGCTAATCTTCTGCACGCTGTCACTGGGTTGATGGTAATCCTCAGTTATTGCAGCAGAAAAGAAAACCCAAGGTATTTTCTTCATAGCAAAGGGAGCATGATCACTTCCACCCATAGCGCTTTCAGATTTCCTCAAGTTCAGGGATAATCCCACATACTGATTATTTTTCTTCAATATGTCAGCCAGCTCAGGTGAGTTGGAATCCAGCGAGATACTGATAAAATTACTTGCTTTGATTTGTTTCAGGATTTTATCATCAATAGCTCTTCCAAACATTCTTGACATCATCTTCAACCTTTCCTCACTCCATTCCCGGCTGATCATATCCAGATTCAGGCAGGCTACTGTTTTATTAAAGGGCATGGAGGGATTTGTCACATAATATCTTGAGCCTAACAGGCCCTTTTCTTCCCCGGTCCAGAGGGCAAAAAGTATTGATCGTTTAGGCTTGACAGGATTTTTTATAAAGGCTTCAGCGATTTCCATTACTCCCACTGAACCCGAGCCGTTATCGTCGGCACCATTAAAGATATAATCACCCCTCATGCCAAGATGGTCCAGATGAGCACCAATTACAACCACTTCATCCTTTAATACAGGGTCAGATCCTTCTACGTATCCAAGGACATTTGGACTGTTGACCAGTTTTGTCTTGGCTTTGTTTTTTAATGTAAAAGTCACTCCTGTAAGAACCATGGAATGGGATTTGAGTGTTTTTTCGATTTTCCCCTTTAAGGTCTCAATATCCTGTCCCACAAAACCCAGCACTATGTCCGCCATCTCCCGCGAAACCCTGATATTAGGGAGGCCATCCCAGGGCATAGGCATGGTCTTGCCTTGAATTAGAGACAGCCTGCGGCGGGAACCAGGGAAAATCGGCCGTTCGTCATTGATCTTTTGAGAGGCGATAGCTCTTTCGGCCACATCAAGATTTTCTTTAGGAGAATTTTCAATAGAGATTACAGCAACAGCGCCCAATTTTTTTGCCAATTGTATTTTTGGAGAAACCATTCGCCGCATACGGCGGGGAGGATAATACTTATTCTTTAATTCCCCTTCGTTAAACGGAGATTTGGGATCTCCCTTGCCGGGTGTTTCAGTCAACATCATGACTATTTTCCCTTTAACATTCAGGTTTTTGTATTCATCCAGTTTTAGTGACTCCTCTTGGATTCCGTACCCTACAAAAACAACCGGTGCAGTAAAAGACTGTGTTCCGGAGGCTGAATAAGAATAATCTACATTGGAATAAAAAGTCCGAGTCTTCCCTTGATTCCCTTTCTTCCACTCAACACAAACCATCCCTTCATTTGAAAGAACCTCCCTGAAAACAATATTCTGAAAATAGCCGCGTTTGGGTTTTTGCGCTTGAGGCTGGCGCTGCATCATAAAACTCCGTTGCCTTGTTGGCCGCATAAAATCCCCGGCAGGCTTGATCCCCCAGAGTGTAAACATTGAAGCCACATATTCGGCTGCAATATCATATCCGAGAGACGCCGTATCTCTCCCCTGAAGACTGTCAGAAGCAAGAAAAGTAAGATATGTAACTGCATCCTTTCCCGTTACGGAATCAAAGCCAACTTTTAAGGGTTCCGGCACGGGCTGGGGATCTGTTACGATAGACAGGTTCTCCATGGGGTCGGGTTTTTTCTCCTCTTTCTTTTGCTGCGCGATCAGTACAGAAAAAGAAAAAAGGCTCAGAATGACTAAAAATACTATTGTTTTTCTCATCGTAAAATTCCTCCTTTTTTTAAAGTTATATTATTCATCAGTCATTTATTTATGTTAACCTTAGGGTTCTATTCTACACAGCTACGTTAGAAGTAATTCAGCCCGGCCAGCCTCTTCCTCGTTTCCTCAACCTCAGGAATATCAGAGTCAGCGTCGTTCCAGAACTCGAGGAATTTCTCGTAATTCTCTAGGGTTTTGGCACGCCATTCTTACTTATATCTATTCATATCGCAGCGACTCTATCGGATTTGCCAATGCAGCTTTGATGGACTGGTAGCTGACTGTGAGCAACGCGATGACTAATGCCAGCAAAGCAGAAAGGATAAAGGTCCAGATTCCAATATTAGTACGATAAGCAAAATTATTAAGCCAATGATTCATAGCAAAATAAGCAACAGGCCAGGCAATAACATTTGCAAGAACTATCCATTTTACATATTCTTTCGATAAAATAAAAACTATACTGCCAATAGATGCGCCGAGAACTTTTCTTATACCAATCTCCTTTGTCCTTTGCTCTACAGTAAAAGATGCAAGACCGAAAAGACCAAGACATGCGATAAATATTGTAATTCCTGTAAAAATACTGAACAGTCGGCTTAATCTCATTTCAGACTGATACATCATGGCGTTATTCTCATCCACAAATGTATAATCGAAAGGATGTCCCGGATTTATTCTCCCCCACTCTTGTTCCGCAAACTGCATAACCCTTGACATACTCTCACCAGTTGTTTTAATGAACACCCAATTAAAAGCCTGTTCAGACGCTAATGACATTACAAAAGGTTCGATCTTTTGATGGAGAGATTTAAAGTAATAATCTTTTAATACCCCGATCACAGGAAGAACAACCGACCCCCCGGCTGAAAGTCTTTTATCAAGTCCTGAATCAAACTCGAATTTTTTAACTGCCTCTTCATTCAACAGCAGAGCCCTGTTCATGTCAGTTGAAAATTCTCTTGAAAAATCCCTGCCCTCATGAAGCTCTATACCAAACGTCTCAATAAAATCATAATCAACAGCTATCACCTGGACGGTTATATTTTCATTCACCGGACGTCCCACTGGCCGCAGCAACCCTATACCAAACAATCCACCAGGTATAGTCGACGCTGCAGAGACATTAATTACATTGCTATTTGATAGAAGCGTGTTTTTATATGATTCATAATTAGATCTTGGAGCGGGATCAGAAAGCGGAACGGCAATAATATCTTCCTTATTATAACCTAGATGCATGTCCTTTATATATTCCATCTGACTGAATATTATGCTGAGACCTATGATCAAAAACACGGAGATGGAGAATTGTACAACAACAAGGATCTTTCTCAATAAACCGCCTGAGGCACCTTTGTCTATCTTACCGCTTAATACCTCAGCTGGCCTGAATGCAGATAAAAGAAAAGCCGGATAACTACCGGAGACAACACCAACAATAATAACCAATCCAATCAATGAAAAAATCGTCTGTAAATTTATTAAGCCTGGACCGGATATATTTTTTTCCGCAATTGCATTAAAAGGGGCTAATAGAAGCAAGGCTGAAATGGCAGCAATTACAGAGGCAATAAAAGTAAACATTGTTGACTCACTTAGAAACTGCTTGATCAACTGGAATCTGTCGGCACCGACAACTTTCCGCATTCCTACTTCTCTTGCCCGGCTTTCCGAACGTGCTGTAGAAAGGTTCATAAAATTAATACATGCGATCAAAAGCACAAAAATAGCCACTGCAGAAAAGATATATATATAGCTTTCATCACTGTTTGGTCCAATTTCTCCTTCAAGATTTGACTTGAGATGAATGTCTGTTACTTTCTGTAGATAAGGATTTAGTTCTACTCCAGCAATTCTAAGCATTCTTCCTAAATGTTCTTCAAGAAGCGTACGCATTTTAACTTCAACAGCTCCAGGATCAGCATTTTTTTCAAGCAGAAGATATGTATAAATTCTAAAATTCTGCCAGTTCTGAGAGAGATCACCGTAATAAAGTTGGTTATTAATAGGGTCCCTTGCTCTATTAAGAGTTTCAAAATTTACAAGGAAATCATAGTTCATATGAGTTGAAGGCGGATGTTTTTTCATTATGCCAGTGATATTAAAATTCATCCAATTGTCACCTACTATAACCTTGCCAATTGGGTCTTCTTCTCCAAAATATTTTTCAGACATTTCTTCGGTTATCACCATAGAATACGGCACATTCAGAGCAGTCTCGGGATCACCGGTAACCATTTCGACATCAAAGATCTCGAAAAATGTTGAGTCTACAAAATACAATCCCTTTTCGAAAAATTTTCTATCTTCGTGTTTAATCACCCACCTGGAATCAGGAGGTTTTATTCGCACTGCCTTAAGGACTTCAGGAAATTCTTCAACCATTGCAGGTCCCCAGGGGCCAGAAACTAAAGGAATCTCAATCTGATTGTCGCGGATGATACCAGCATTAATAATCCTATAGATCTGATCAGCGTTATCATGATATCTGTCATAGCTTAATTCATCCTGTACATAAACCAAGATGAGTAGACAACAGATTATTCCTGTGGCAAGGCCGAAGATATTAATAAAGGTGTATCCCTTGTATCGAATTATGTTCCGGAAAGCAATTTTAATATAGTTTCTCAGCATTTTTTCATCCGTCCAATAATTTTGTAACTATAAAATATCATAGCAGATAATGAAACATCATGTAAAAGAACTTATCTTAGATTATATAATACGATTTTTGGTGCTTCCTCAGGGAAATGTTGGATTCGTGGGAAGACCAAAAACGAATTTCTTATATTTTTAATTTAAAAGAATCGAAGCGACGCTGGATAACTTTAATGTTTGGAGCCATCTGGCTCCCTCAGATAAAGAGAGGAGGACGAGATGGCACAAAAGAGGTTATCCATGCTACAAAGCCTACTTAAGCCGCCTCGAGTTCGGCGAGAAGGTCATAGATGAGTTCTTTTATCGTTACTATCTTGTCGATACGGTAAGCATTCTGCCCACAGAAGATGAGGCCGTGGTCAACATCTCCGAAGTAAGAGTTTACGAGAGCCAGCGCAATGCAGTACTTCGCCTTATCAACTTTACAGACAGTAAGACACCTGTAAGGACACTTGATTTTATGTTTTCCCTTAACTTCTAAGTCCTTCAAAAACCTGTTGTTAATGGCCCTTCCTGGCATGCCAACAGGACTTTTTATGATGACAATATCTTCTTCTTTGACGTCAAGGTAGCTCTGCTTAAATTCCTGGGAGACATCGCACTCCACAGTGCAGACAAAACGTGTAGCCATTTGAACTCCTGACGCACCCAGGGACAGCATCCGAGCTATATCCTTTCCGTTGAAGATCCCCCCAGCGGCGATAACAGGAATTTTCTTTCCGTATTTATCTTCATAAACTTTTACCGTTTCCAAAACCTCTGGTAAGAGATTATCAAGGGAATATTTTTCCGGATGATTGAGCTGCTCCTCGGAGAAACCAAGGTGTCCTCCCGCCAGAGGTCCTTCAAGGATTATGGCATCGGCAGTCCTTTCGTAACGTTTGTCCCAGACCCGGAGAATTAATTCAGCTACCCGTGAGGAGCTTATAATTGGGAGGAGGCTTACAGAACTGTCTTCGACCAAGCCGGGAAGCTTAATTGGGAGTCCAGCACCATATACGATCATCTTAATTCCTTCCTTCACAGCAGTCGTAATCAGATCGTCCACATTGCTGAGCACTCCCATGAAATTGACTGCGATATGACCATTTGTCATAGTTTTTGCTTTACGAATTTCTTTCTCCAGAGCTTCCCGAGACATCCTTTCATATTCACGCTTTGAAGCCTCTATATCTCCCAGGCCTATGCTCGAGATGGTGCCTATCCCACCTTCCTCAGCCACAGCAGAGGCGAGCGAGGAAAGAGAAACCCGCACGCCCATAGCTCCCTGTACAATCGGTATGTCTGCGGTGATGTTTCCAATTTTAAGTTTGGGGATTTTCATTTTAATTTTTGTATCTTCTAACTATAAGGCAGGCATTACCTCCTCCAAAGCCAAAGGAATTACTCAGAGCCACCTCGAGGTCGATCGATTCGACTCCTTTGGTTACATAATCAAGAGGACATTCCGGGTCGGGCTCCTCATAGTTGATTGTCGGGGGCAGTTTGCAGGTATAGATACTCATCACAGTGGCTACGAATTCCACTGCCCCGGCAGCGGCGAAAAGGTGACCAATCATCGACTTAATGGAACTGATTTTAAGATGCTTCCCGTGGTCGCCAAAGACTTCCAAAACGGCTGCACTTTCAATCTTATCATTCAGGACAGTGGAGGTGCCATGCGCGTTGATATATCCCGCTTCCCGCGGGTCGATGCCTGCGTCTCTGAACGCCTCCCTCATGACCCTGACCATTCCATCACCTCCAGGTTCTGGAGCTGTAAAATGGAAGGCGTCAGCAGTATTGCCATAGCCAACAAGCTCCGCGTAAATGTGAGCGCTCCGACTGAGAGCATGTTTAAGTCTTTCTAAAACAACGATGCCAGCACCTTCCCCCATTACAAAACCGTCACGGTTCTTGTCAAAAGGTCTGCTCGCTTTCTCCACACAATCATTCCTAATCGACATCGATCGCGTTGCACAAAAACCAGCAAAAGGCAAAGGGCTCACGCTGGCCTCGGAACCTCCTGCCAGCATGATGTCGGCATCTCCCCTCTGAATAATTCGAAAGGCATCGCCGATGGCATTTGCCCCCGTGGAACAAGCAACAGAAGGGGCAGATAGAGGACCTCTTAAACCATAAGTAATAGAAACCATGCATGCTGCCATGTTTATGAGATATTTAGACACAAAAAAGGGCCCAAGAGACTTTGGCCCTTTCTCATGAAGCATAGAATACCCTTTCTCTATCGAGTGTGCCCCCCCGATACCGGAACCTATGATGACCCCTGCCCTGTTTCCATTAAAGGCAAAGGTATTTAAACCAGCATCTTTGATCGCCATGGCCGACGAGGCCATGCCAAAATGGACAAATCTATCCATTCGCTCTACAGATTTCTCATCGATCCATTCTTCAGGACTGAAGTTCTTTACTTCTGCCGCCATATGAGAGCGAAAATCGGACGGGTCGAACTGAGTAATTCTTGATATACCATTTCGCCCGGCTTTCAACCCTTCCCAGAACTCTTCAAGCCCCACACCAATAGGGGTTACAACACCTAATCCGGTTACAACAACCCGATGTCCATTCATTACTGTTATGCTTTTTAAAGTTGCAGAGCTTTAATAGAAAGCTCGACGTTTTTCTGGCACGGAATGAAAATTATCCCTTTATGATTGTATTAATGTCAAGCACAAATTTTCTCTGTCAACCACAAGAATTGGGGTAATGTTGAATCTTATGGATTGTGACTCCAAATTGTGGCTGTATGAAGTATACTGGTGCTTCCTCATGCAACTGTTGTTACTGAGCCGAAGACCACGAAAACTTCTCTACCCGGACCAGAGCTCTCAAAAACATGGAAAACCACCAAAAAAGGAGCGCTAGTGCCGTGAAGATTTCCCGAAAGTTGATTGGCAGCAGCAATCTCTTTTTACCTCCTTATTTTAGTTTGAAAGCTTCGACGGTTTGATCCTGGACGGTTACTTTTTCGCATTCCAGGATTCCCCTTTCGACAAGGACTCTCAGAATATTCCCGATGGTCTCCAGATCAAACTTTCTCAAAATAATCTTTCTTTGAATTAAAAGATCCGCTGCTGTTATTCTCTTTTTGATTCCTGAGGTCTCTTTCCGGATCTCCCTCATAACCGTAGCCTGTGCAACACTCAAAGAGATGAATCTTTTTTTAACACATAACTCCTCTCCTCCGAGAATGATCCTTTTCGATATTCGATCATAAAAGAGCTTCACGTTGGAATTGAAAAGACCCGGAGTCTCTGGTAGGCTTTTTTTAATCTGCCGGAGGCTTGCTGAACTCATTGGTCTCGCTACATCTTGATCAAGCGGCGGCCTCTTTCTCACTCTTTCCACCGCTCTTCCTTGATTCGTAAGGATGAATCCTTAGGGTTTATGATCTCGTTGCAAACGCAGAAGAAAAAGATGAGCGCTAAAAGTATGATCCATATTAACAATGATTTTTTCAATTTAATCTCCTTCAAAATTATTTCTCCTCTTCTTTTCTCTTCTGTCTTTTAACTGTTTTGTGTTTTCTCAATCTTTTAAGCTATGTCCTCTTCTTCCTTTTCTTCACTTCCTCTTCTTCTAGTAGATCTTCAATTTCCTTCTCTTTCTCTGGATCGAACAGAACTCCTTCATTCTCTTCCTCTTCCTCCAGCTTTTCAGATGCTTCCTTTGCTTCCTCTCTTGTGTTCATGTTTTCGCCTCTTTAAAGTCATTTCGATTGGTCGAAAAGACTCAATGAGTCTTTTTTCGTTGAAGCCTTTGAAGAT
>Ga0114930_10001168_pt1 | contig 25750 bp, 25 predicted proteins | sample AnhtaG_FD_87300 | JGI IMG/M metagenome (GOLD analysis project Ga0114930, IMG submission 87300) | Deep subsurface microbial communities from Anholt, Denmark to uncover new lineages of life (NeLLi) - Anholt_01485 metaG | ecosystem: Environmental > Aquatic > Marine > Oceanic > Sediment | place... | reverse complement strand
TTTTTCAAATTAACATTTTGTTAGTTTAGGGGAGATAGGAAAGCTACAATATTATCGGACGTTGCGGCGCATGAGGGTGGGAGTGGTTTGTTAGTGGGGGAAGTGGTGAGGAGTGAGTTGTGGAACGTGGAGCGCGGAGCCCCCGGCAGAGAAACAGAGAAGCCTGCACCGGGGGTAAACTCTAGGAGGGATAGCGTAGAGCGTTTAGTGAGCGGCTACAATATTATCGGACGTTGCGGTTTTGGGGTGTTGGGAGTGGTTTTTTAGAGGGGATGGAAGCGGTGAGGATTGAGTCGTGGCGCGTGGATCGTGGAGCGGAGGGATAGCGTAGAGCGTTTAGTGAGCGGCTACAGTATTATCGGACGTTGCGGTTTTGGGGTGGTGGAAGTGCTTATGTGGTATGGGAGGGAGATGGTTGGTTATTTGGCCCAGCACCAATTAGTCGTGAGCTAAGCTCAATTGGTGCGGGGTCTGCGCTTCGCTACGAGATTCTGACATGCAATCTTCGCCTACTGGCGGTTTATGTTTGCCTGCTGGCTAACATAGGCGTATTATAACATATTATCAAACAATAGTCAAAGAATAACTGCGAAAAATACACTTTTTCTGGCCACAGAGGGCACAGAGGACTCAGAGAATTTATCTTTTTTTATTAGCCACGGATTAGCACTAATTGACACGAAGGGAATCGCGGATTTTGTTTTAGCCACAGAGCACACAGAGGACTCAGAGAATTTAATAATATTTAACCACGGATACCTATTACCTAAGGCACAGGGGTATAAATTTCACAGATTTTCGAGGTGTGGATGAGTAAATGAGTGGATGAGTTGATGAGAGATGCGAATTATTATATTATCAAACAAAAGTCAAAAAAAAATCCCCGACCCCCGACAGAGAAGCAAGTGAGCTAACATCGAGGGTAAACTAAGAAAAGCAAGTGAGCTAACATCGAGGATAAACTCCAGACTCAAAAAAGCACTTTATTTTGGCTGCTCTTTTTCATATTGAAATCCAAACTCTATACCGTATAATCTCCCTAAAGTGTGCGGAATTATTTTGATTGACGGGAATTGCGGGTTTTTTCAACAGCCCCACTGTCCCTAGTTCCGCTAATTTCGAAAACATCTTTTGGTATGGGCTGTGCCGAAGGGGAATATTGGTGATATGGCCGAACTGACAGAGCTTGGATTTGTACCTGTTTATTTAGATGAAGATGCCGCCATATCCGCAAATGATATTAAGAGACAGTGATGAGTAGGGACCGAACCAATTCTAAAGGAAGTTTAGCCGAAACAAAGGTTGCTGAAGAGTGGCTTCAGCAATTCGATTCTGTAGATGTTGAAACGGTACGTCTGTTACTAGACAGCCTCGTGTTTATCTCAAATCAAGAATTGATTCTCGGAATAAAAAAATGCATCAATGATTTCCTTGATAAATATAAAGGAAAGGTGGCTATCTATGTCGCAAGAGAAGTTCCGCAAGCAGTAAGGGATTATTGGAAATTTCAAGAGAAAAATCGAGGAATAAATAGGATTCTTCGTGAGCTAGAAGAGGCTGTTGGAATAAGAAAACCGTCGAAGGATGAACCTGCAAAAGTAGTTAAAGAAAAAGCTCCCATGTATTTTGAAAATAAAAAATGCCGTCCAAAGACAATAGACGTATCGTCAAAAGATGGCATTGGGAGCGAAGGAACATTTGCACACTTATGTCGAGATATATGTGCTGCTAATAGCAGGTTGCTCAACCACCCAAGTCTTTCAGGGATGAAAAGATCTAAATGTCGCTGGATTCTCTGTATAGATGATATTATAGGCAGCGGTAAACGAATGGATGAATTCATCAAATGGTTGAATATGCATCCAACGATTAAAAGCTGGAGATCCTTTGGATGGCTTAAATTTGCTACAATTAGTTATGCTGTTAGCGAAAAAGGGTTAGATCGGCTTAAAGATTGTAATATCATCAAAGAAATTCAGTATAGTAAATATATGCCATCTGGCCGTACCTTTTGGACTCAGTTGCAGCATAAAAACATTTCAGATCTTTGTAAAAAATACGGCAAACGAACCACAAGAAAAAGGTTTGCTTGTGGGTTTGGGGAATCTCTTTCACTCATAGTATTTGAACACAAATGTCCTAACACGGCTCCGGCTATTTTATGGGCGCCTTCATCTGATAAATGGAAGAGCATTTTCGATGAGAGGCCTGGTATTGTTCTAGAAAGATGGCCGAAAGCAAATAGAGAGTACAATCAAGAACGGATACTAAAATACTTAGGACATACTCGTTTATGTAAGCCTTCCTTATTTACTCGATTGAATGTCGAATCCCAACAGCTTTTAGTTCTGTTGGCGTCTTTAGCTGTAAAAAAAAGAAAGATAAACATATTAAGTGATATATTAGAATTACCTCAGAATGTAATCATTGATATGGTGGCAAAATGTCATGAGTTTGGCTGGATTAATAGCAAATTATATTTGACCAACACAGGGCATAAAACATTAGAGGCTGCTAAAAAAAATCTCTGTTTACCCAAATTAGATGTTGAATTAAAAGACGAATTTTATTATCCAAAAGCATTAAGGAACTCAGCGAGTTCATTTAGTTCAGGCTCCTCTGAAGAGGAGCTACTATGACTATAAGCTTATCGCTTATTGTTATTTGGAAATCGGATTGCCGGTTTTCTCGGTTAAAGCGTGCGCATGACACCAAGGTTGTGCATGCCATGCTTAACTCTGCGTGCGTCTTGATACATGCCATGCACAGCCTCCCTGCAGGGAGGTTAAAGTAAATGAATCGCTGGGCTCCACATCTTTATCGTCAAACAGGCCAGCAAAAAGGCGTACCTAAGGCCATTATTGATGAGTCGTTATCACAAGCAAACCAAGTCCAGGATAAAGGCCTGCCTGCAATTCTGACATTGGGACATCTGGCTTACCAGACAAATGTCCCCTATAAGAATTTATATCAAGTAGTTTCACGAGATATAGACCCTTACCGTACCTTTTCAATTAGAAAAAGAAGCGGTGGTTGGAGATATATAAATGTCCCTCAATTTGGATTATTAAGAGTTCAGAAATTTATAGATCGTTTTGTTCTCTCGAAAATTCCAGATAGTCAATATAGCTAGCTACGCTTTCAAGTCCGAGACTTCTATTGCAGACTGTGCAAAACGGCATCTCGGTTGTAGATGGTTGGTAAAAATAGATTTAAGACATTTTTTTGAGTCACTTTCCGAAATACAAACATATCAAGTCTTCACCAAAGCTGGTTATAATAACCTCGTGTCTTTTGAGTTGGCGAGGCTATGCACAAAAGTATTGCCGGTAACTGCAAAAAAGTATTCCAAACCAAATTGGAGGTCTGGTGGGCACATTTTTAGATATTCTTTTTACAAAGACAAGTACAATCGAATAGGCCATTTGCCACAAGGCGCACCAACAAGTCCTCGGCTCTCCAATCTAATTGTTCGAGGATTGGATAGCGAAATAGTTGAGGCAGCTGATGAATATGACTTGACCTACACTAGATATGCTGACGATATGACCTTCTCAACAGGGTCAAGTTGTTTTTCAAAAAAGAAAGGCCGTGATTTTATCAATAAAATTTATTCGCTTCTACCAAAGTATGGACTAAGACCTCATCCCCAAAAAGCTCAGATTATTCCTCCGGGAGCAAGGAAAATTGTTTTAGGTCTATTGGTCGATGGCGACAAAGTCAGGCTTACAAAACATTTTCGCAGTAACTTGGAATGCCACTTATATTACTGTGTAAAGGATCCCATTAGCCATGTAAACAATAGAGGTTTCGCTTCTGTTTTGGGACTCAAAAATTATATGAACGGACTTTTGGCTTACGCAAATCAAGTAGATCCAGATTATGTCAATAAGATTTCATCAGATGTCGGAAAGCCATATTGGCCAATTTAAGTAAAACATATATTCATTAGATGGTATCAGAATGGGCAGACCATTTCTATTATAAATAATGATTTATATAAATCATTCGTTGTGTACGTTGCAAATGAGCTTCGGAGGGCAAGCAGGGCAGGCTAAGGAAGGAGTCGCGAGACATGGGGAACCCCCGACAGTGCCGGGGGCTAACAATTAGGAGTGGTTCGTGTATATATGGTTCGGGTTAGGGCGGTTACCTATGACACAAGTCGCGAACCGCCCCTACGTTCGGGGACAATGGGGAAAAAATCTTTATTGTCGGCCATATAAATTGCCGAAAATAATTGACAGAGGTGGTTGGTATTTGTATAATGTCTCTGTGTTTGTGTGAAAACATGCAAATACGACCCTGAGACGTCCCGGTATGGGATGATTACGGGATTATGGCAGGGATTAGAATCTTCGGATGATTTGGTCGTTTCAGTGTAGAAACGGTTGACTCGCCGGAAGGGCCCAGCAGAGCCATAATTGAGGGTTCCCGCCCCCGCGCTTTCTTGCGTGCCTCTGCCCCCGCTCCTGTCTTACGACAGGAAGACGCGGGGGCAAGACGAGGCAGCAGGCGAAAGCAAGAGCGGGGGGAGCCTGCCGGAATAACAAAAGGGTTTTCTATCTTGTCCGCCGGTGTGTGGGGCACAAGATGGGGGCCCCCTGTGGTGTTTATCAGGAAAGGAATAAAGAAATGAAATCCAAATCCCGCACTTCGGCTGGTTCAGCCGTTAATTCCACCATTAAAACAGGCGCACAAATTATCGTCGATACGCTCATTGAACAGGGTGTCGATACAATGTTCGGTTATACGGGCGGTGTAGTGCTGCCTTTGTTCGACAAGCTGTATGATGCGCCGATTAATTTTGTAGTTCCGCGTCACGAGCAGGGCGGATGTCATATGGCCGATGCGTATGCCCGTGCCAGTGGAAAAGTCGGCGTTGTACTGACAACCAGCGGTCCGGGTGCGTGCAACCTGGTTACCGGCCTTGCTACGGCGATGATGGACTCGGTGCCGGTAGTTGCGTTGACGGGACAGGTCCGCACAGAGCTTATCGGAAATGACGCCTTCCAGGAGGCCGACACTACCGGCATTACGCGTCCGGTTACGAAATACAACTGTATTATCAAGGATGTTAAAGATGTTGCGCGTATCATTCGGGAGGCATTTTATATTGCTTCGACGGGTCGGCCCGGTCCGGTGCTGGTTGATATACCGGTTGACGTGGCGGTTAACAAGTGCAGTACCGACGGTCCGGCTGAGATGAAGCTGCCGGGTTACCGGGTTCGGACCAAAGGACACACCAAACAGATATCAATGGCTGCGCAGGCGATAAATAAATCCAAACAGCCAGTGCTTTACATTGGCGGCGGTGTTATCAGCGCCAACGCAAGTGAAGAATTAAGAGCCTTGGCGGAAAAGGCACATCTGCCTGTAACAATGACACTTTTAGGGCTGGGCAGTTACGACCAGAGAAAGCCGGAATCTCTGGATATGCTCGGGATGCACGGTGCTGCGTATGCCAATTATGCCGTACAGGAGTGCGATTTGTTGATTGCCATAGGTGCCCGGTTTGATGACCGGGTTACGGGCAAAGTCGAGACGTTTGCTCCGCATGCGAAGATAATCCATATCGATATTGACCCTGCGAGTATATCGAAGAATGTTAGCGTGGATATTCCTGTTGTGGGTGATGCCAAAGTCATTCTTGGCGAGCTGGTTAAGGAAGTTGAATACCGCGAGAGGAAAAGATGGTTCAATAAAATTGCTGATTGGAAGAAGAAGTTTGCCTTTCGGTATGACCAGGATTCATCGACGATTAAGCCGCAGTTCGTTATTGAGGAGCTTTGCCGTCAGAGCAAAAATGGGGCAATCGTAACGACGGGCGTCGGCCAAAATCAGATGTGGGCGGCTCAATTTTACAAATTCATCAGGCCCAGACAGCTTATAAGCTCCGGCGGACTTGGGACAATGGGCTATGGTCTGCCGGCCGCCATAGGTGCTCAGGTAGCTATGCCCGATGCCACAGTTATTGATATTGACGGCGACCACAGCTTCAATATGACGATGACGGAGCTTGCAACGGCGGTCGAGCACAATTTGCCGATAAATGTCTGTATCTTAAATAACGGATATATGGGAATGGTTCGGCAGTGGCAGGAGCTTTTCTATAATAAGCGTTATTCCAAGAGCTATTTGTCCAATCCGGACTATGCGGTCATTGCGCGTGCGATGGGTGCGGTTGGGATTACTGTCGATAAAAAAGAAGATGTTCCCAAGGCGGTCAAGCAGATGTTGGCAGAAAAAAAGCCCTGCGTTGTTGACTTTAGAATCGAGAGAGAAGAAAATGTCTGGCCTATGGTTCCGGCGGGCAAAAGTATAGATGAAATGAACGGGCTTGATATACTGGAAAGATTAATCTGATTTGAGCTTAGAAAGTTGGATGAAAAATGAAGCATATAATAAGTGCATTGGTTGAAAATAAGCCGGGCGTTCTTGCCCATGTTGCGGGGATGTTTGCGGCGCGGGCGTTTAATATTGATTCGCTGGTTGTCGGGCGAACCGAGGACCCCGAGTTGAGCCGGATGACGATTGTTGTTGTCGGTGATGACAGGGTCCTTGAACAGGTTCGAAAACAATTAGCCAAGATTGTTCCTGTCGTCAAGGTTCAGGATTTTGCCGGCCAGCCTGTGGTAGCGCGTGATTTGATGCTTATAGCCATTTCGGCGCCACCTGAGAAGCGGCCTGAAATCTTATCGCTGATAGAAATGTTTAGGGGCAAAGTTGTCGATATCGGTCAAAAGTTTGTTATGGTCGAAATCAGCGGGCCTGAGGCCAAGATTGAAGCCTTCATCAATGTGTGCAAGCCTTACGGTATTAAGAGTGTGGCCAGGACCGGCACAATAGCAATGCCGCGACATGCAAAAATTGAACCGTAAATAAGTTTATGCGTAAATGTGTGAATGCGTATATGCGCTGACTCATCCACTTATTAAATTCCTTGCCTAATCAGCAGCTTTTAATATAATGTGTAGGTGCGAAATCCGTCGGCTGAATGGACGATTCACGGTTTCACGAAAAATGGCCGGGTTTCGGGTTTTGATGAGAGGCTCAAGGTTTAGAATCAATGGATTAATAATTCCTGGAAAACAAACAGAGTAAGGAGAATTAAAGCTATGGCAGCGAAAATCTATTACGAAAAAGATGCTCCGATAGATGCGCTAAGGGGTAAAAAAGTAGCGGTTATTGGCTACGGCAGTCAGGGTCATGCGCACAGTCTGAATCTGCGCGATAGCGGGATAGAGGTGGCGGTCGCTGAGCTGGAAGGTACAGATAACTTTAAGCTTGCAATCGAGCACGGCTTTAAGCCAACCGATATAAAAACGGCTATGAACGGCGCGGCGCTGATTATTGTAACCGTGCCGGATGAGGTTCAGGCGAAAGTCTATGCTGAGGCAATTGGGCCCAGTTTGGTAGCAGGTCAGACACTTGGCTTTTGTCACGGCTTTAATATTCATTTCAAGTATATTGTACCGCCGAAAGACATTAACGTTGTGATGATTGCTCCAAAGGGGCCGGGGCATTTGGTTCGCAGTGAGTTCGAAAAAGGCGGAGGTGTGGCAAACCTTATAGCTGTCGAGCAGGATGCAACCGACGATGCCAGGCAAATCGCCCTTGCCTGGGCAAACGGAATCGGCGGTGCCCGCGCAGGTGTTATTGAAACAACATTCAAAGAAGAGACGGAAACGGACTTGTTCGGCGAGCAGTGTGTTCTTTGCGGCGGTCTGACGGCGCTTATTAAAGCCGGCTTTGAAACGTTAGTAGAAGCCGGATACCAACCTGAGATTGCTTATTTCGAATGTATGCATGAGGTGAAACTGATAGTTGACCTTATGTATCAGGGCGGGATGAGCTATATGAGATACAGTATATCCAATACCGCCGAATACGGTGATTTGACTCGTGGGCCGAGAATTATTCCTGAGCAAACCAAAGCTGAGATGAAAAAAATACTATCAGAGGTTACATCCGGCGAATTCGCCCAGGAATGGGTAAACGAATACCAATCGGGACTTAAAAAGTTCAAAGAGCTATACGAAAAAGACCACGATAGTCAACTGGAAACCGTCGGGCGAGAATTGCGCAAGATGATGAAGTGGATTGATTCGAAAGAAGTCTAAAAGCGAGAAGCGTGTTTCGTGAATCGTTATTCGAAGTACGAAGTATGAAAGGCCAGAGGAAAGATGTTATGAGGCGGATAAAATCAAAGCAAATCACGATTGTTGACTGCCGATTTGCGACGAAAAAACGGATCTCCGCCATAGGCGGACTTCTAACAGGCGAATCGAAAACGGATACGTTCGCTTCTTACAGGCGAATTGTAAGTCGTCCATTCTCCATAGTAGCACTACTACGAAGGACGAATCGTAAATCGGCAGTTGCCAGGCTTTTTGCTGCTGTTTTGCTTCTGGGCACTTTGCTGGGGGGCTGTTCAACTGTGTCTCCATGGACCAAAGCTCGGCAGCTTTCCTATCAAGCGAAACTTTCCGCCCCCTATGACCAAATAAAGATAAAGCAGAGCGTCATTCACGACGCAGTGCCTAAGATACAAAGGTTGCAAGATGAGCTTGGACCCGGTTTTGCAGAAGCTGAGCTGATTAGCCATAGTGAGAACGTTGTTGTCTCATTGGGACAAAGCAAGGACGGTTTCAAGACCTGGTTCAATATGGTTACTTTCCAGGAGAACGAATTGAATGCACTACGAAAGTATTTCTTCATCATAGATGACAAGGCCAGAAGTTTTCAGCTTAGTCCCAGTCGAGGCCTTAGGTTTGACTGCGAAATGGTAATTGGAGAAGAAATGCTTGCTGAGCCCGGCACAACCGAGAATGCAAGGCGAATTGCAATGCTGCGGAATGTCTTAGGCAATTTTCACAAGGATATAGTTGAACTCCGCAATGATACAGATGCACCCGACCAGGAGAATAAAATGCTTGATATTTGCAGGATGCTCATAAATCAGGCATTTGAGGTGATTTTGCGCGAGCTGGACAGCTCACCTGTGCTGGCAACGAGACTAAGTAAGGCCAGCGGTGTTGAATTCAATCACATTAATTTCGATAAGGGCAAAATCCAAATGGTTGTTAGGGGGGATATTGTCGTGGTCAAAATTCGCTTAGGTGCGTTTGCGCATATGATAGAAAGCGAAAAAAGCCGACCAAAAAAAGAAAAAAAAGAGCGGGTCCGTAAGCCGAGTTCTGTATTCCGCCGATAACGGCGGATGGCGACCATTTATCTTGACCAACTGTTGCCAGTTGGCTCTCCCGCACCTATTTTGAGATGCCACCGTTGATTCGTTAAATAAACCTTGATGTTGCCAAAAATGCTTATCTCAGGGTTTTCGTTGGCATCTCAAAATAGGTGCAGGAAGCGACCTACCCGCTGGCAGAGCGGTTAGCTTAGCCGCTCACACTCGGGCCGAGTAGCCAGCTACTTGGTCTTGCAGGCGGTGGGGTTTGCCCTGCCGGCGTCGTCACCGACGCCGCGGTGCGCTCTTACCGCACCATTTCACCGTTGCCTCCCGCACTCACTTTGTAAATTCAAGGCCCAAACATGTCTTTTAGATACTTTTTGTGCTAACGACATTCACTTTCTTGTTTGCAAGCTTGGACTCACAAAGTGAGTGCGGGTTTGGCTGTGTATTTTCTGTGGCACTTTCCCGCGGGTTGCCCCGGGTGGCTGTTAGCCACCACCGTGCCCTGTCCTGCTCGGACTTTCCTCCAGCCCGCCTCTGGCGGACCAGCGGTCGCCCGACCCACTCTCTTTTCAATTGACTATTTTGTTACGAATTATTATAGCAAAAGTTCGTTTTGTTGTCCACCTCATCTTTTAAGTTGTGATATAATATTACTATGAAAGTCACGAGAAATCACACAACCTTAAAAAAGATGACCAAACAAGACGACTGCTATGTAGATGCATCACCCCAGAAAAGGGTCAGCTTTATCTGGGAACTCACCGCCGAATTATGGTCGTTAAAGGATAAGCAACATGTTGAACAAAGATTACAAAGAAATGTTACAAACCTTATCAAGAATAAAGAATCAACAGGTCGTGAAAAAGATCAACTTGATGCAAAATATTTACGCGAGAATCACGACGCTTAACGTTATACACGATTACAAATCCTTCTAAATGCTGCATGCTTCTGCGGTACATCTGTGTATCTTATGAGGGGCTCGAAAGAGTAAATTTTCTGCTGCTTCGGTGGCTGATTTAAATGTTTTAGCAGCTACTTATCTCACAATCGCCTTGTGATTTCGATATGTTTTTTAAAGTGTTCATCGTCGGTATGGGGGAAATCTCTCCTGAAGTGGACGCCTCGACTTTCCTGCCGCACCTGGGCTGCTTGGGCCATAAGCAGGCAAACGGTGAGCATATTCTGACATTCCCAGCCTTCGGGTGAATCAAAGATTTTGTCCATCACATAGCGCTGCCAAAAACTGATAATCTCCTGAGTCTCAGCAAGCAATTGGGCCCTTCGGGTGATGCCGACATTTCGCCACATAAGAGCTCGAAGTGAGTTTCTAACATCAGCGGCATCCAAACGGGTGCGGTCTGAATGGGGTATTTGATATTTTATCAAAGGGTGCTTAAGATGGGCAGCGCCCGCTTTTGTGCTTTGCGAAGCAACCTTCCCGGCTGTTTTGCCGAATACCAGTCCTTCAAGCAGAGAGTTGCTGCCGAGTCGATTTGCGCCGTGCAGGCCGGTGGATGCTATCTCGCCGCAGGCGTAAAGATTTTCGATATTTGTTTTAGCCGAGCTGTCAGTTTTAACACCTCCTATCATATAGTGCGCGCTGGGTCGAACAGGGATGAGGTCGTGACCGATATCTATGTCGAAACTTTCGAGCAGTTCGTTAATCTGCGGGAATCTTTTTGCAAAATATGCTTTATCGAAGTGCCGAACGTCCAGATAGACATGCGTTGACTCAGTTTTTCGCATCTGGGTAAGGATGGCCCGGCTGACAATGTCACGCGGTGCAAGCTCGGCGGCCTCGTGGTATTCCTTCATAAAACGCTGGCCCTTGTTATCCAGCAGAACCGCCCCTTCACCACGAAGTGTCTCGGTAATCAAGGCCCGTGTGGCACCTGCAATGTAGAGCGTGGTCGGATGGAATTGCAGAAACTCCAAATCCTGCAATACGGCACCGGCGCGATAAGCCATAGCAACACCATCGCCCGTTGCAACTTCTGGGTTTGTGGTTTCGCGGTAGAGTTGGCCTGCTCCTCCGGTTGCCAGGATTGTGTTTGCAGCCCAGATTATCTGGTAACCACTGCGATTATCGTGGCCTACTATTCCTATGCACTTATTGTCATCGTTGGTGAGCAAATCGATAGCGTAGAAATTTTCCAATATCCTTATATTCGAGGTCTGACCGATTTTTTTTATAAGTGCCTCTGCAATTATCCGCCCGGTTTCATCGCCGTGGGCGTGAGCGACACGAGGGTAACTGTGGCCACCTTCGAGTGTAGCAGCGATATGCCCGTCAATCAGATCGAATTCAGTGCCCCAGTTGAGTAGTTGCTTTACCAGTTCCGAGCCCCGGCGAACAACCAAGTCAACTATACCTTCGTCACATATCCCGCAGCCGGTATTAAGCGTATCCGCTATGTGTGATTCGAATGTATCTGCTTTATCAAGCACCGAGGCAATACCCCCCTGGGCTTTGGCGGTGTTACTATTTTTCACGGTATCTTTGCAAACGATGATAACGTTGCAGTGCTCGGCTGCTTCGATGGCGGCACGAAGGCCTGCGATGCCCGCTCCTATCACCAAACAATCAGTAAAAAGCTGGTGTGTGGAGATAGAGTCAATATTTACTAAATACCGTCTAAATTCCGAACTCTCGGCCATAGGCCCGATACCTGTAAATAAAAAGATAATCAAGCAAGAAAAGAGAAAGTATCCACTCGAGGCCGTACTTTCTATGCCAACCTGTTACTATGATACTTGAAAGTGTAGTTTTTGGGAACAGTCAATTTTGCAAATTTACTTTATTCGCCCCCTGTTTTATTTGACATAAATACCTTGCACTGTATAGTATCTTGTAGCTTTCGCCGTAAAGTATAATTTAATGTCCCATTCGGGGAATAGGAGAAAATACCTCGTCTTCAGACGGTAGTAGTTGACTTGTGTTCTGACGAAATCTTTGTTGGGTTTGGATTTTCGGAGGGTTGCATTATGATAACGAAGCGGTTGCGTAAACAAACGCTCGATGGTAATGTCGAAACGTTGATTTTGGCTGTTCTGGAAACCGAGCCAAGTTATGGCTACCATATCGTAAAAGAGTTGAACAAGCGTTCTCATGAAATTCTAAGCTTGGGTGAAGGAACTGTGTATCCGATTTTGCATCGGCTTGAGAAAAGAAAAGTTTTATCGTCGAAGCAGTATTTAGCCAAAAACGGCAGGCAGCGCAAATATTATCGCCTGACCTCAAAAGGCCGCAGAGTCCTCGCCGGAAATCGTCAGCAGTGGCAGATGCTTTTATCGGTAATGGAAAAAGTATTGGGTTCTGCAAAATAATTTCACACAATCCTTGGGTCGAAAAAGAGCTATGGCACAGTATGATACGAACTGATTGCGCGAGCAAAAGGACGATGATTTTGCGCTGCTGGTCTGTAACACGATAAATGCGTGGTGCTTATTGGTAGTTGTTCCAAGCCATCCCTCAATTAATATATTACATAATAGTATTGGTCTGTTGGTCTGCGACATATGATTTGAGGAATTGTCATTCCGCACCCATTCGGCTTTGCTCAGGGCAGGCTTTGATGTTGAATTTAGACCACCGATACATCTGTATTCCTGCTTTCGTAGGAATGACATTCATCAATCGATCTGTAACAGAGCACTACCTTGTTTCGTAGGTCGCAGTATGCCATACCTTGCGCTGCAAGGTATAGCTTGTTAATGTTTTCGGAATTACGTTGTTTGGTTTTACGACAAACCTGACTACTGAGGCGCCTTAACGGGCGTATGATTGATGCTTTGTTTTGTGCTGTGTAGCATGCCATACCTCGCACTGCGAGGTATAGCTTGTTAACGTTTTTGGAATTGTGTTGTCGGATTTTACGACAAGACGGTCTAATGAGGTGGCTTAACGGGCGTATGATTGATGCTTTGTTTTGTGCTGTGTAGAATGCTATACCTCGCACTGCGAGGTATAGCTTGTTAACGTTTTTGGAATTGTGTTGTTGGGTATTATGACAAGCCTGTCTGCTGAGACGGCTTAACGAGCGTATGGTCGATGCTTTGTTTTATGTTGTGTAGTATGGCATACCTCGCGCTGCGAGGTATAGCATGGTAGTGTGTCTGCATTTTGCTGACTGCACCAATGGCGCTTTGCAGAAAAGAACACCAACAGATTAGAAACGCAGAGCCTATACTGACGGAGTAAGTTACATTTTTCAGCTCGACTTGTCCAATTCCTTTTTCTGAGCGGCTATTGTCTCGACAGAATTTGGGGCGTTTGGGTCTTGGGTTTCTCTGCGATTCAGGACAACTTCGTTGGTGAATACTCTGTTGTCGTCGGCATACTTAAGAACGAAGGCCTGGAGTTCCTTTGTCGATGCTGTCAGAATAAGCCTGTCCTCAATTGACGTATGCTTTACGGCATTGGGGTCTTCCTCGAGCAATTCCTCCATCTTGTCATTATTTGTCAATCGCATTTTCAACTGAGGCTCGATGGAGTCTATCCTCATAAATGTATGGGCAGGTATTAAAAGGAAAGAGTTATATAGCCACTTCACCTCGTTCGGGTCATCCGGTTCCCATGGGAGTTCACTTGGGTAAACATCTAAAAAGAGCCTGTTCTGCAGCTTTACCAAATGCGCAACAAATGAGCCTTTTTTGCCCTTATTGTCAGAAAAAATCAGTTTGTACGCATTCCTGGGTTCGTCAATACGCTCGAATTCCCAGGTATTTTCAGGACTGTTGGGGTCATCCACCCAGGTGCCGAGCAATTTTTCTTCGAATACTACATTTTCTTTGGTATAAAGCGAATGTAACGATAAAACAGGTACACAGCCGCCTAAAAGAGCAGCCAGCAAATAAAAAAGAATCTTTTTAACTTTCATTTTTTGGTCTCCTTTTGCCATTGACTATTTATGGTTGATTATTCTCAATTATCACCTTCAATTCTCAATTGTCAATTGCAAAGAGAGCCTAAAACTTATAGATTGCAAACTTTAGAATTTGAGTAGGCAATGAAGAAACTTTAATAAAGAGGCAAGTATGTTGGATTTGAGCCCGGTTGGCTGGATTGTTGTTGCTTTATGTGCGATTATGGTGGGAATTACGAAGACCGGAATTCCGGGCCTTGGAATTTTGGTAGTACCTTTGATGGCCGGCGTTTTGCCGGCCCGCAGTTCGGTTGGGGTTCTGCTTGGTATCTTGATACTGGCGGATTTGTTTGCTGCGGGCTACCATCGGCGTAACGCTAAGTGGGTCCATGTGCTGCGTTTGCTTCCGGCCGCTTTTGCAGGTATTGTGGCCGGGTACTTCGGGTTGAAGGTGGTCAACGACCAGCAGCTTAAGCCGATTATTGGCGGGATAGTTCTGGTGATGTTGGGCATCAATTACTGGCGCACAAGGACTAAAGGTAAAGATGCGCCGGTTCCAACCCAATGGTGGTTTGCGGTCGGGCTTGGTTTCATGGCTGGGGTTACAACTATGATGGCCAACGCAGCCGGGCCGATAATGATTATTTATCTGCTGGCCATGCGGCTGCCGAAAGTCGAATTCGTGGGGACCGGTGCATGGTTTTTTTTCGTTGTTAACTGGCTGAAGGTGCCGTTCAGCGCAAACCTGGATTTGATGACAGCGGCGTCTGTGACACTTGATTTGATGATGCTGCCGTTTATTGCGACCGGCGCGGTGATAGGGATATTTTTTCTGAAACGAATCCCGCAAAAGGCCTTTACTGCTGTTGTGCAGATTTTAGCAGTCGCTGCGGCCATCAAGCTTTTATTTTAATCGTCAAACTGTTATAGTGCTTTTGCCACAGATGTATTGGTGGATTGCTATTTTACAGAGGTCGTCACCCCGAGCGAAGTCGAGGGGTCTATTAAAACAGATTCCTCGACTCCGCTACGCTTCGCTCGGAATGACAACTCATCAAATCAGACGTGAAAAAGCAATAGCAAGCCTGCAAAATTGGTTTGCAAAATAGCACTCAAAAGGCGATTATTAAAGCTATGCATGGACGGGAGAACAAAGATAAGTTTGGCGTCGCCCGGGAACAGATGCTTAGACTGGATCTGAAGGGTCGCGATATAACTAATCCTGACGTCCTGAAGGTAATGTCCGAGGTTCCACGGGAGGAATTTATACCAGAGTCATATTTCTCACAGGCCTATACCGATGGCCCACTGCCAATCGGGATGGGCCAGACTATTTCGCAGCCATATATTGTCGCTCTGATGACTCAGGAACTGCGGGTCAATCGTAACTGCGAGGTTCTGGAGATTGGAACAGGCAGCGGGTACCAAACTGCGGTTCTCGGTAAGTTAGTGAAAAAAGTCTATACTATAGAAAGATTTGAACAGTTGTCTGAGTCGGCTCAGGCGGTTTTAGGCAGGCTGGACGTCAGTAATGTTGAGTTCTATGTTGGAGACGGAAGCTGCGGCTGGCCAGCTTCACGATTGCCGCCTTCGGGACACTTCGACCGGATTATGATTACAGCCGCGGTGCCGGAGATACCGGAGCCTTTGGTCAAGCAACTTGCTAATGGCGGCTTTATGGTCGGGCCGGTCGGCTACGGAGGAGTGCAGAGGTTGGTTGCCTGTGAAAAAAGGGCGAGCAAACTCATCGAAAGAGCAATTTGTGACGTTCGGTTTGTTAAGCTGCTCGGCGAATACGGTTTCGAGCAATAGTTCTGTGTCATTCCTGTGAAAACAGGAATCCAGACAAACGATAAAAGACTGGATTCCCGCTTTCGCGGGAATGACATAAAAAAGTGGGAACGACATTAAGTCACGGCTTTATGAAATAGGGGGGTAAATATGACACGTGAAGAAATCAAGAGAAACAGGGAGACACTAACTAAAATCTTAGCAGAGGAAGATGCGGGCAAACGGTTAGAAGAATTGCAACGATTGACGAAAGAAGTTGGGACAAGTGTTACAAGGATGGTCAGAGTTCAAACATGGCACGATGCCTCTAAAGTATACTATACGGTTTCTAATGAGATTACGGAGTCAGAAATTATCCACAACATTCAAGAAACCCCAAAGACCGAGACAATGATTAATACATGTAAGGTATCAGTGAAATATTACAAAGTGTATTTGTTGGCAACAATAATTGCACTATTGACCATGTTAGCCAATTGGGCAATTGTTTTGGTAATGCTCAGGACATCGGAATAATACCAATGTCATTCCTGCGAAAGCAGGAATCCAAACAAACGATAGAAGGCTGGATTCCCGCTTCCGCGGGAATGACATAAAGAAGTAGAAAGAACATAAAGAAGTGGGAATAACGTAAGAATTGCCTTACGATATTTTATTATCCAGACAGATAGAAATTTGATAATGTATGTCCTATGGCTGGACATACGACAACGGCAGAAATTGGGGGAGAATCACAACAAAGGCTCACCCTTTCGATGCCGGTGCAGTATCTCAAAGGTGTTGGGCCGGCACGGGCCAGGGCCTTTGCGGATCTGGGTGTAAATACGGTTGCAGATTTACTTGAGTACTTTCCCCGAGATTGGAACTTCCCGCCTGACCTGGTAAAGATAAACCAAATGCAGCCTGACCGGACCGCCGCTGTCATCGGCCTTGTTGAGTCTACAGATTACCAGAGCTATCGCAGGCAACCGATATTTGAAGCTATAGTCAGTGATGATAGCGGCGTGTGCAGAATTATCTGGTTCCACGGCGGCTTTCTCCACGACAAATTAAAGCCGGGCCAGGTAATAATAGCTACAGGCAAAGTGTCTTTATACAAACACCAGTTGCAGATGACCAATCCGAAATTTTTGGTGCTCGACGAGAAAACTTCGAAGCCGGCTGAATATTTCAGCGGCGGTGTCTATCCCGCCTCCGGCAAACTCTCCAGCATGCAAATCAAAAAAATGATCGGACGGATACGTGAAGCAGCTGATAAGCTGGTGCCGGAGTTTTATGACGAAAGTTTTTTGAAAAAAACAAACCTTATCAGCAGAAAGGACGCATTTCGGTGGATACATCTGCCGCCGGACGAGCAGAAGCTGGCACAGGCAAAACGTAGATTAAAGTATGACGAACTGTTTTTAATGCAGTTGGGATTGGCGCTTCGACGGTACAAGGTGCAGCATTTTTCAACAGCAAGTCCATGCGTTTGCACCAATGAAATCGACAGCCGAATCAGGAAGCGTTTTCCGTTTTTGCTCACCGAGGACCAGGACGGTGCAATCGCTGAAATCGTTGCGGATATGAGCAGACATGAGCCGATGAATCGGCTGTTGCAGGGTGACGTGGGTTCGGGCAAAACGGTCGTGGCGCTTTATGCCGCTTTGCTGGCTGTGGCCAACAGGACGCAAGTGGCAATTATGGCACCTACGGAGATTTTGGCTGACCAACATTTTCTAAGTATTGAAAGGTACTTGAAGAACAGCAAAGTAAAAAGGGTTTTGGTAACAGGAGGTTTGACTGGCAAAAAAAGGGCGGAGCTTTTGGACCGGATAAGAAGCGGCGAGATTGATATTGTCGTTGGGACGGTGGCATTGTTGCAGGCAGATATTGAGTTTCAGAAATTAGGGCTGGTTATAATTGACGAGCAGCATAAATTTGGAGTTGAACAAAGGGCACAACTGCGAAAGCAAACAACTCCGCACTGCCTGGTTATGACGGCTACGCCTATCCCACGAACGCTGGCGATGACTGCGTTCGGTGATTTGGATGTTTCTGTCATCAAGCACTCGCCGCCGGGCAGAGGCACCGTTATTACCCGCTGGGTTGACCGGCAAAACCGGCTCAAAGCGCATGAGTTTATCCGCGAGCGTCTGAAGGCAAAGAAGCAGGCGTATTTTGTTTATCCGCGGATTACTGCCGTTGAGCAGGACAACGAGGTCAGGGCTGCAACCGATGAGTGGAAGTATCTTTCTACAGAAGTTTTTCCGGAATTTACCGTTGAGCTTCTGCATGGACAGATGCCATCGGCCAAAAAGCAGCAAATTATGTCGGAGTTTCGCAAAGGTAAAATCGATGTGCTGGTCTCAACCATTGTAGTTGAGGTCGGGGTGGATGTGCCGAACGCGACAATAATGGTTATAGAAGGAGCGGATAGATTTGGACTGGCACAGCTGCATCAGTTGAGAGGGCGTATCGGAAGAGGAGAAGCTAAGTCATATTGTTTTTTATTCGCTGAGACCGACAGTGAAATAGCTCAAAGCAGACTCAAAGTAATAACCAGAAGCAATGATGGTTTTGAGATAGCCGAGCATGATTTGCGGCTGCGTGGGCCGGGGGAGATGTTCAGCACCCGACAGCATGGGCTGCCGGATTTGAAAATCGCAAATATCGTAGATGACTTCGACCTTCTGGTTATGGCCAGGAAAAACGCATTCGAGCTGGTCTCGCAAGACCCAATGTTAACAAAGGCTGAACATAGAAATATTCGCCAGGCGCTGCTGGCTAAGTTCGGTGATGCGCTGGGATTAGCGGATGTGGCCTGAATACTATTGACTATTGATTATTTACTATTTACTATTGACTAAGCTGCCTTGAGTAAATTTTTAGGTAATAGAAGGTAGGGTGTGCACTGCACACCTTTTTGTTTGAAAGTAACCCGTCGCCGTACCGGCGACAGCTAAACAACATAAGAAGAAAATATCGTAAAACCGCCGTCTTTTGGCATAGTCAATAATCAATAGTAAATAGTCTTGACTTATGCGTATAGATTATAAAAACAAACGCATGGAGAGGATTTTAATCGCCGTCAATGCTTTAACGTCGGCGATGGTTGCGGCGTCTTTTGTTATACTGTTCGGCGGTTTTAAGGAACTTTTGCTGCCGGAGGTGATTTTATATACTATTCAGGTCGTTTTGCTTTGCATCTTTGTTTTGGAGAAAATAATTCGGCTTTCTAATGCGGTTTCAAAGGCCGACTTCTGGCGGGCAAACTGGTTTGAAATTCCGCTTTTGCTTTTGCTTGGCGTTGTTGCGCTTGGGACAGGCCGTTGGTTTGCCCCTACGAAAGCGGAAGCTGCGGTAATTCGGCACTTCGCAGTGGGTATCTATCTTGTTCTGCAGGTAGTTGTAAAGCTTTGCAGAACCAGCGTAAACTTAGCAGCATCGGGCAAGAGCCCGACACGAACTCTAATTGCAAGTTTTCTGGTTTTGATAATTTCCGGGGCGGGGCTGCTAATGCTGCCCAAGGCATCGACCGGTGAAAGCCTGAGCTTTGTTGATGCCTTATTTACAGCGACCAGTGCGACCTGTGTTACAGGGCTTATCGTGAAGGATACCGGCCAAGACTTTAGTTTGATGGGACAGGTGGTGATTCTGACGCTGATTCAGCTTGGCGGTTTGGGGATAGTTATCTTTGGTGCGGTATTTGCGCTGCTATTGGGCCAGGCATTGAGCCTGCGTGAATCGGCGGCAATGCAGGATTTGTTAAGTGCCCGCACGCTTAGCCGAATCGGCAATATGATAGCTTTTATCTTCATCGGAACGGTGCTTATCGAGGCCATTGGTATGGTCGGCCTTTTCGGGATGTGGGATGATGTGCCCGGACAAGTTGCTAATGTTCACCAGCAGTGGTTTTACAGTATCTTTCATTCGATTAGCGCTTTTTGTAATGCGGGCTTTAGCTTGTTCAGTGACAGTTTTGTCAGCTATAACAGAAGCTGGGGTGTGTATGTAGTAGTTTGTCCGCTGATAATCTTAGGCGGACTCGGTTTTGGTGTGCTTTACGACCTTGTCAATACTGCTGCTGACAGGGTAAAACGGTTCTTTAAAAAGTTGTTTTACAAACGCTACCGGCTGTCAATGGAAACGCCAAAAAGGTTGCGGCTGCAGACTAAGATTGTTCTTAGCATAAGTGCCTGTTTAATAATTTTGGGTATGTTAGCTATACTCTTGTTTGAGCGATATGCGAGTGGAAGCGATTCTGCCGAAAAAACCGGCGTACTTGGTGCATTGTTTCAATCCATTACGGCCAGGACGGCAGGCTTTAACACGGTCGATGTCTCGGCGATGTCGGCATCGAGCAGGTTTGTTTTGATTTTGCTTATGTTCATCGGCGGCTCGCCAGGCTCTACGGCTGGCGGAATCAAGACTGTAACATTAGCTGTGGTAATAATGACTGCTGTGGCGGCGCTGCGAAAACGCCAGGAAGTCGAGATGTTCAAGCGGTCAGTTCGGATAGTTGTTGTCGGCAGAGCAATTACCGTTACATTGCTCTTTGTAGCGGTTTTGTTCGGTGCTACGTTAGTACTGAGTATTACGGAGAACTCAAACGGTTTTGCCTTGTCGGAGATTATGTTCGAGACGGCTTCCGCTCTGGGTACTGTGGGCCTGTCAACCGGCGTAACCGGCCCTTTGACAACGTTGACGGACGCGGGCAAATTGATTATTATAGCAACGATGCTTATTGGCAGACTCGGACCTTTGACATTGCTGGCGGCGCTGACGTTTAACATAAAACCGGCTCGATATAATTATCCGGATGAGGCGGTAATTGTTGGATAAATTGGTGAGTAGTGAGTGGACTCACCAATTAACCACTCACCAATTAACCAAAATTTAGGAGCTAATGCTATGAAGCGGTTTGCTGTTATAGGATTGGGACGGTTCGGCACGAAATTGGCCATCGCCCTTGCGATGAGCGGAGCGGAGGTTATCGCAATTGACAAAAACAGGGACGAGATAGAGCTGATCCGGGACCAGGTAAGTCACGCTGTCAGGCTCGACAGCACCGATGAAGAGGCGCTTAAAGCACAGGGCATTGATAAGGTTGACGTTGTGATCATTGGTATAGGACAAGGCACAGGACGTGGTTTTGAGTCTGCTGTCCTGACGGTTGTGAACCTGCGGCAGATGGGGGTCAAGCAAATATACGCAAGAGCGGAGGATTTGATTGCAGGAGAGGTCTTTTCCAAAGTAGGCGCTTCGGAGGTTATCTATCCTGAAATCGAATCGGCTCAACGATGGGCGTATAAGCTTATCGCACCGCAAATTGGAGAAAAAATAGACTTCACGCCCGGCTACAGTTTAGCTCGGATAAAAGCACCGGCCAGTTTCGATGGCAAGACGGTTATGGATTTACAACTGCGACAGAAGTATAACGTGAACCTGGTTTTGATTAAGCGTGGCGAGCACGGCAAAAGCAAAAAGAGCGAGAAAAGCAAAATTATAAACGTTCCTATGCCCAATACCGTCATCTATCAGGATGATATTCTAATGGTGGCCGGCTCCGACACAGACCTGGCAAAACTGCCGCAAGAGTGATGCAGATTACAAAAATTCTCGATTTCGATCAGAAAAGAATTCAGTAAGAGGCGTGTATTTATGAAAGAGATTTCTACTGAATTACTCGATGAAATTACTAAACGATTGGCCGAGTCAATACACCCGGAGAGGATTTATCTTTTTGGCTCACACGCTGCGGGCAACCCTGACGACGACAGCGATGTCGATTTGCTGATAGTCGTTCCGGATACTAATCAATCGCATCACGACTTAGCCTTGAAAGGCAGGGCTAATATGAGAGACTTAATCATTCCAATGGATCTGGTAGTGTGTACCCATTCGGAAATAGAAAAATGGGAAAACGTCAAGTGCACGCTTATCTACACGGTTATGCGAAAAGGGAAGCTTCTTTATGAGTCCGAAGGAAGAACTGGTAAAAGAGTGGCTCACACTGGCTGATGATGATCTAAGGCTGGCCGGGCTGACCATGAAGGACACTGAGCCGGTATATTGGGCGGCAGCTTTTCACTGCCAACAAGCTGCAGAAAAGTCTCTCAAAGCCTTTCTTGCGTACAACGAGTATCACGTGGAAAAGACGCACGATATAGAATTTCTTGTCAAGCTGTGCATGAAAATTCTACCGGAAATGGAGCAATTCATAGAAACCGGTGCGGCCCTGTCAGAATATGCTGTCGACACTCGTTATCCGGCAACGAAATTCGAAATCACTAAGATAAAAGCCGAAAAGGCGGTGGAAACTGCCCGCAGCATCTATGAATTCATATTAAACGCATTGCCGGACCTTGCTGAAGAGCGATAGCATGGGGAAATGGGCCAACATAAACTGTAATCTAATCCACACAGTGGTTCAAAAGGGACGGCTCATATATCAATCCGGAAAATGTGTGTAGAGAAGCATCGAGATTACATATCAAATCCGCCGGTTTGTTTACGAAAAACTACCACAGAAATAAAAGATTTTGGGGAGGTAATGAAAAAGGCGGGATTTGGGAAGGCTTGATATATCCTGCCAGTGGAGGTGGAAAAATAATTTTCTGAAATTCCGGAAATTTTATTTGATTATATATCGCAAATATGCGATACCTTATATAGATAGTAGTGGTCTGTAACACGATAAATGCGTGGTGGTTACTGGTAGTTGCCCAAAGCCATCCCCAAGCTCGTCCCACTCCCCGCTTTCTCAGGGACAAGTTTTTCGGGACTCGCTTGAGGCTGCCACCCAGCAAATTAGATGTTACAAAATACTAATTATGAAAAAGAATAAAACTACAACTGATGCTGTAAAAATACTGCACAAAACCTTTATTAAAGGCGATCCCAAACGACTCGCTTCTCTGGAAGAGGAACGAGAGAAATTGAAGATCGCAGGCCAGATTTATGACCTTCGGACGCAAGCAGGTTTGAGTCAGGCACAGTTGGCTAAATTGGTCGGAACTACCCAATCTGTCATAAGTCGCTTGGAAGATGCAGATTATAGCGGCCACAGCTTTAACATGCTCCATCGCATCGCAAGTGCGCTACATTGCAGGGTTGAGGTTCGACTTGTTCCGGAAAAAGTAGTATCCTCAGGTGCATAATATATTGGCTGGCTCAGATGCAGACTTAGCTAAACTGCCACAAGAGTAAACACGATAGGACGAACGCCCACAAGCTGCCTTGGCAAGAACAAACTTTGTGAGAATAACAAGAGTGCTTATCAGGTCTTCCGGTATTTTCTTAGCATATCGAGCAGGTTTTGCATGTCTTCGGGTAAGGGGGCCTCGAATTTTACCATTTCGTCGGTTTTCGGGTGTTTGAATTCGAGCGTGTGGGCGTGCAGGGCGACCCGGCTTATGACCGGCTCTTGCACGGCAGGCTCGGTATCGGCTAACTGCCAGGGATAAACCAATCTGCCGCCGTACATATCATCGGCAACGATGGGGTGCTTTATGTATAACAGATGGACGCGTATCTGGTGGGTTCGGCCGGTCTTGGGCGTGAGCTTCAGCAGAGAAAAGCCCCGGAAAGATTCAAGTACCTCGTAAAAGGTAATTGCCTCTTTGCCGATTTCCGGCCTGATTGCGTATTTTTCTCGGATTCTCGGATGGATGCCCAAGGGTACTTTTATGCGGTCGGCTGTTAGCTCAGGCGTGCCGTGGACAATGGCCAAATAGTTTTTTTTTACCTGTCGGCGTTCGAATTGCTTGGCGATTTTCCACTGGGTGGTATCGTCTTTTGCAACAACCATAACGCCGGTCGTGTTTTTGTCGAGTCGATGTACGATGCCGGGGCGGAACTCACCGAGACCGCTCGATAGTTTATCTGAATAAAACACAAGTGCGTTCACCAAAGTGCCGTGTGTATTGCCACGGGCAGGATGCACCAGCATACCGGACTGCTTATTCAGGACGATTAAGCAGGAGTCTTCATAAATGATATTCAGCGGGATATCTTCGGGCAGAATCTCTTTGCTGGGTGGTTCGGGCAGTGTCATATCGATTTTGTCACCCGGACTCAGTTTGAAGCTGGGTTTGGCAATTTTGCCGTTCACCTGGACGGAACCTGCCTTGATTGCGTCCTGGATGAAGCGACGGCTGAGGTTGCTGAAACGGCCGTGGAGATACTTATCGAGTCTGCGTTCTTTAATTGAGTTCCCGACGTGCAGGGTCAACAACTCATGTTCGGTATCCGACAACTCATGCATTGTTAAATCCGAAATTCGAAAGTGCCTAAAGTGAGCTAAAGTTATCATTTTTTTAACTTTAGGCACTTTATACTTTAGGCACTCCAAACTTTAGTTCACTTATTTTGGTAGATTGGCATCAACTGGTTTTATCTGGATTGTCGGCTCTGTAGCAATCCCTTCTGTTTTGCTGGGCAAAAGCGAAGAGGCAGAAGGTAGATTGGCATCAACTGGTTTTATCTGGATTGTCGGCTCTGAAGCAACCGGGGGAGCTGGTGCCGGCTTGAAAATCACTTTTTGCTTGTAATCGGCCATTGTTTCGAGGCGGTACTTTGCCGCAGCGACGGCTACAGTACCTTCGAAATCAGGATTTGCGGCGATAAGCTGATATATCTGCTGTGCCTTTTCAAAGTTACCAAGCTCTTCCTCACATAGTCCCAGGCCGAATTCAGCCGCAGCCATTAAAGACGGATTAGATGTCCCCTGCAGGCGGGTTTGGATTGCTTGGGTGTAAGCGGCCTTTGCCTGGTTTATCTGCGCTGTTAAATCCTGCTCACTTACAGTCCCGGGCCGATAATGCAGCTCCGTCCGCAGGGCTTCGGCCCGCTTAATAAGTGCCAAAGCAGCCATCTGGTCGCTTTTGGCATTTTGGGCGAAGTTTCCAAGACTGTTGGCAGGCTGAAGGAGTATAAATGAAAGGTCTCTTCCCTGGGCCTGGGCATTAAGGACTTGCATTTTGCTGGCCGATAGCTGGTTAAGCAGATTAGTAAACTCAAGCTGTTCTTCGGCTACTGCGCTTTTGCTATAGCGGTACCGAACGTAAAAGGCTGCGGCCGCAACAATCACTGCTGAAATGACGATAATAGTTGTGAGATTTTCCTTCGTCCATTGCGGCAGATTGCTCAGCCATTCGGCTAATTCATTGGTTTTTAGTTCGTGCCGGTGCTCAGATTTCATTTCATTCCTCGTTATCAAAATCCATTTTAGATTTTGCAGAAAACTTAAAATTCAATTACGAATTCAAGTCAAAATTATATCAAAATCTCTTTTCTCTTGCAATAGGTCTGTTAATGGGTTAAATTTTAGCTGATAATTAGTCGAAAGGGTATAGATGTTCGAAATAAAAACAGAAAACAGAGGACAGAAGGCAGTCCACAGGATGCCTTTCGGCAAAGACAGAAGGCTTTTATTTTTTACTTTATATTTTTCGGTAATCTTTTCATCAGCAGTTTTGCAAAGCGGAACCAAAGCGGCCCAGGCAGGCATATTAGAAGGTATCTGGGACCCGGCGAAATATATCAGCATTGATGAAATTAAGCCGGGGATGGAGGCTTATTGTCTGACGGAGTATGGGGTTGACGGGATTGAGAAGTTTGGCCTGGAAGTAGTGGATGTAGTGCGTGACGTTGGCCCTGATATGGATTTGATTTATGTTAAGGGTACCGATGAGCGTTTTATCCACACGGGTCCTGTGGCAGGGTGCAGCGGTTCTCCGGTCTATATCGACGGACGATTAGCGGGGGCGCTGGCTTACGCTTCGTATTACAGCAAGGACCCGCTTTACGGGGCAACACCTATTGAGGAAATGCTTAAAGTAGGCCGGGGAACACGAGTTGGCCGTTCCAAGCAAGGCGCCGGGCAGAGGTGGTCTGTGTTTGATTTTAC
>Ga0114930_10001167_pt1 | contig 25759 bp, 23 predicted proteins | sample AnhtaG_FD_87300 | JGI IMG/M metagenome (GOLD analysis project Ga0114930, IMG submission 87300) | Deep subsurface microbial communities from Anholt, Denmark to uncover new lineages of life (NeLLi) - Anholt_01485 metaG | ecosystem: Environmental > Aquatic > Marine > Oceanic > Sediment | place... | reverse complement strand
GTTAGTGATATATCATTGGGTAAATGATATATTACGGAGAGCATTAAATAGTTTACATTTGAAAGAAGTCGAAGGTGCCCCGAGTGTTCGGGATTACTATGTAAAAGAACACTTTCGACAGCGAAGTAAGAACAATCTAAAATGCAAACAATTTTATGACCCGAGTAGTAAGTAAAGAGAACGTACATTTCTTATGCGTTATGCACCAACATTTCCCTCCCCCTTAATGGGGGAGGGTTAGGGTGGGGGTGAATAGATAATGAGAACGAAATTTATTTCATCTTTCACTCCAAAGACCCAAAAGAAGGGGCAGGCTGAATTTGAGGATGCAACATTATGTTTGATAAATCTAAGATGATTTTCAAAATGTACAAAAGTTCCGGTAAACAATGAAAAATTCGTGGATTTGATTTATCAAATCCAATAAATATCTAATATTTCCCACATGTTTCTTACACGATTTGCAATTAACAGGCCGGTTACTACGGCTATGTTTTTTCTCGCCTTAGGCATCCTTGGTGTTATATCATGGAACCGGCTGCCCGTACAGCTTTACCCTGCTCTAACTTTTCCACAGCTAATTGTACAGGTTTCAATGCCCGGCGCCTCTCCCGAACAGGTTGAGAGAGAAGCTGTTATTCCTGTAGAGGGAGAGATTTCAAAAATGGAGTATGTAGAACGGATTACTTCAACCGTTCGCAATGGCAGCGGTACTATTGTCGTCGAATTTAAGCTCAAAGCGAACATGAAGTACGTTGCATTGAAACTGGAGCAAAAAATCGATGCTCTCTCCGGGCGTCTTCCGGAAGATGTACGGGTAAACGTCAGCAGAGGCATTATGGATATAATGGAAGCGTCTTTGAACGCCTTAATGAATTTGTCTGTACGGGGAGAAGGCGATGTTGACAGGCTGCGCAGATTTGCAGAAGAAAAAATAAAACCCGAACTTGAAAAAATAGATGGTATTGTAAACGTTGAGGTTACCGGTGGGAATCTTCCGGAAGTGCAAATAAACGTTGACGAATACAAAGCACGGGAATTTGGCGTCGGTTTGCCCACTGTAATAAACCGAATTAATGCATTTAACCGTCCGAAAGAGTACCTTGGCAAAATTCGTAATAACAATACTGTAAGTTTTGTTACGATTTCCGGACAGGTTTCAAGAATTGGTGAATTAGAAGATTTGGTAATAAATCCGAATATACCGCTAAAATTAACCGATATCGCCGAAATTAAACTTGGCAGACAGGATGAAGAGAGAATATCCCGCATCGATGGAAAATCCGCAGTTGTGATAAATCTCTTGAAAGATAGCGAGTCTAACCTGATTGAAACGGCGGCGCATGCAGAAAAAGAGATTGAACGCCTGAATACGATATTAGAACAGGATGGAGTGAATATAGTAATTAACTATAATGCCGCTGATTACATGAATGAAGCTATTTATCAGGTTGAAAAACTTGCCGTTGTCGGTGCGTTTCTGGCATTATTAGTGCTTCTGTTTTTTCTGAAAAGCGGTAAAACGGTTTTGGCAATTCTTATTTCTATTCCGGTTTCGCTGCTGGTAACGTTTAACCTGATGTATTTCTGCGGTCTTTCGATAAGCCTTCTTTCTCTCGTTGGATTGGCAATTGCTATCGGAATGCTGGTCGACAACAGTATTGTTGTACTCGAAAATATTTTTCGCCACTATGAGCAGGGAAAAGAGCCTAAAAATGCAAGTTTGATAGGATGCACTGAAGTAACCAGGGCTATTGTCGCATCAACATTAACAACGATTGTAGTATTTGTGCCCGTTTTATTTTTGGAGGGTACATACCGGGTTGTACTGCTCGAATTTTTACTTGCCGTGGTATTCCCGCTCTCTGTTTCGCTTCTTGTCGCTTTTACTCTTATTCCAATGTATGCCTCGCAGGTTCTTATCAGACAAGAAAAAAGTTCAGCCTTCACCAGGCAGAGGCAGTATCTTATTAAAAGGTGGCAGGAAAGCAGGGTAATGGAGATTTTTACCATTATACTGAAATCACGGCTGCGTGCCCCCGGACGTACAATTGTGTTGATGATTATACTATTTATTCTTACGCCGGTACTGACAATTCCGTTTATGGTCAGCTTTCGCGGTGTTCAGGAAGAAACCCAATTACCGATATACATTGAAACTCCCCGCGGTACGAGCATCACAGCAACCGACCGTGTGGCACGCGAAGTTGAAAAACTTGCCGATTCACTTGATTTCTTTAAAGAGATGCGAACCGATGTCAGACCTGAAAATGCCTCCGTTGTAATCGATTTTCTCAATAGGGAAGAGCGGCAAAATGAAGAATTAAGTCTTGACAAGGTGCGGGAAAATCTTGAGCGTGAGGCGGCAGAGATAGAGAGTACGACTGATGCGACTATTCGTTTTGAACGTCCGATAGTTGGTGGAAGAACCGGTACAGGCGGTGGCTTTGGTGGTGGTCTTGGCGGCGGTTTAGGCGGGGGTATGGGTCCATTAGCAGCTATTCTTGGCTCAGGAGAAGAGATAGTGCGGATTAAGGGATATGACCAGGAGACCATGCGTTACTTGGTTGATGACATTACGGAGCGCCTTGAAGCATTTCCTGAGATTCGCAGAGTTCGTTCCAATATGGGTGAAGGTGCGCTGGAACTGCAGGTATGGGGAGACCAGAGTGCGCTTGCTCAGCACAATTTAACCATGCGCTCGCTTATGGAAATGATTGGCTCTGTACGCAGGCAGGGACAGGAAATGACCACCCGTATGAAAGATGAAAGTGGCGATATAGTTATTCGTGCAACACTTGTAGAAGAGGAAGAACGCACTGTTGAAGATTTGCGCAATATGAGCGTTCCCATTCCCGGAGTAGGCGAAATTCCTGTACAGAATCTTGCCAGAATTGTTACCGATAGAGGACCGCGTTCTATCAGCCGGGTAGACCAGGAACGGCAAATTGAGGTTGGATACCGGTTTAATGACGATTATGTGCAAACTCAGCAGGATTTGGACTTGATGCGGGAAAGAGTAGATGAAGCAATACATAATATTTATTTGCCAAGGGGATTTACGGTTGAAATAATTCATGATGAAGGCAATATTCTTGCAGAACTGGGCTTTTTCAGGTTGTTAATCATTGTATTGCTGATGTATTTTATTCTTGCGTCCACCTTTGAATCTTTAAAATTCCCCATTATAATATTTTTCTCAATTCCTATGGCAATTATCGGCTCTTTCTGGTTAATGCTTTTTACCGGCACCTCTATTCAGCTTTTTGCAATCATTGCGTTTTTGGTGCTTGGGGGAATTGTGGTTAATAATGCTATAATCCTTATCGATTATATAACAATCCTAAGAAAGAAGCATAATTTCAGCCGCAGCAGGGCGATTGTATACGCAACTCGTGCACGTGTTCGTCCTATTTTAATGACATCTATAACTACTATTCTTGGGATGATGCCGCTTGCCATTTGGCCCGGCAGCTCAAATGAAATTTGGCAGCCGTTTGCTATCTGTTTCATCGGGGGACTGGGCTTTGCCACGCTGATAACCCTCGTGTATGTCCCGGTACTATATTTAAGCATAGATGATTTCATTAAAGGAATGTTGAAATGTGGAATAACCGGATTATTTGTTGCATTAATTCTTAATGCCGGCATAATTGCATTTATCTGGTTCTGGTGGCTGGAAAGTCTTATGTGGAAGATTGCAATATCAGTTTTTTTCGTAATGGTTTTAAATATCATAATCTGGATTTTTTATAACTACCTGGACAGGCGTAAGCAAAAAGTTGAGTTAGGGGATGAATTAACCATCTCAATCAGAAATCTGACCAAAATTTATAACGAGCCGAATAAGTTTATAAAAGATTGGAATAAACGGAAGCGGCATAGACTGGATTTACAGAAACCAGGCGCTCAAAAATTCGATTATAAGGTAATAATTGAAAACTTATGGTGGAAAATTCCCGTACTCGGATTATTTATTTTCATGCATTACTCATTTTATAAAGCATATTTTTCGAGTAAGTTATGGTTGTTTTTATTAACGATAGCAACTTATTTATTGATTGTAAATATTTGCAAATCTTTTGTATTTTTATTTAAAAAACAGAGAGTAGCTGGAGAAAGTGAAACAAAAACTACACGTTTCCCGCGTTCAAAATTGATAGGGAATATCTTTGGAGTTATTATTATGTTTATCTATCTGCATATAATGTGGCAGATGGGTATCGGAGGGACATTTCTATACTTTTTATTGTTTATATTTTTGGTGTGTTTCTTTGTTATTTTTTACCGGCTGATGATGAATATTCCCATTCTTGGTCGTAAGAAAGTTGAAGTGCGGGCGCTTCACGGCGTTAACATGACAATAAAGAACGGTATGTTTGGTCTTTTGGGACCTAACGGAGCTGGTAAATCTACCTTAATGAGAATAATAAGCAATCTTTTCTACCAGTCGCGCGGCGTAATCTATTTTAACGGCTATAAGTTGAGCGACTACCGGGATTTTATACAAAAATTTATTGGCTACCAGCCGCAAAAATTCGGTTTGTACGGAAATTTCACAGCATGGAATCATCTCAATTACCTTGCCCTGCTCAACCGGTGGGGGAGTAAAGAAAAGCGGCATAAACTTGTGGAAAGCGTTTTGAGAAATGTAAATCTCTGGGACCGGAGAAATGATAAAATAAAAACCTATTCCGGGGGTATGAAGCAGCGTGTCGGTGTTGCCCAGGCTCTGTTGAACCTTCCGAAGATTATTGTTGTCGATGAACCTACATCGGGTTTAGACCCGAGAGAAAGGATCCGCTTTCGAAATATGCTGGCAGAAATGAGTAAAAACAGGATTGTCATCTTTTCAACACATATTGTCGAGGATATATCCACCTCGTGCCGTGAAGTAGCCGTTTTAAATAAAGGAGAAGTCATCTTTCAAGGGTCGCCAGAGTCCATGCGAAAACAGGCAGCAGGAAAGGTGTGGGAGTCTATCATTCCTGAAGAGAAATTTGCCGATTGGCGCCGCGTGCTTCAAATTGTTTCACATATTCGTGAGAAAAAAGGAATCAAAATAAAATTTATCAGCAAAAAATCGCCTGAAACTCTTGCAACGAAAGCGGTTGAGCCAACTCTGGAAGATGCATATCTCCTGCTGTTAAATCCGGTTTAATCAGAGCAAAATATGAATAAAGCCGTCAGTGAATCATTCTTCTCAAATGTATTTTTCCTGTTTGCTCAGATACAAAGAATATTGTTTGCAGGGAAGTTTTATATTTTCCTGATTCTGGCAGTTGTATGGGATGTCATTTGTGTTATTTTAGGGCATGTTTTTCATGACCCCATGCCTATAGAAGCTGTCTTTTATGTCATGAATTTAGTGCCTATGCTCATTCTTGCGTTGTATTTATCCATGACTTTGGTTTCTTTTGAGAAAGAAAACGTGACCATTGAAGCGCTGTTTTCCGTGCCCGGCTCGCCTTATAAAGTGTGGTTGTATAAATTGGCTGTACAGTTTATGATGCTGTTCTTTGTGCAGATGTTATTTGCATTGATATCCTTCTATTTTGTACAGGATTTTGCTATTGAGGTTATGGTCTCGCACGCCTTTGTTATTGTATTTTGTGTGGCAAATCTAAATTTTTTTCTTTCAACACTATTTAAAAGCGGCTACGCAGCAGGTTTATCGACTTTAGTAATTTTATTCTTTTTACTTCTTTTATACGCCTTTCTCAGCGCGATACCGGTTATAGACAGCACTTACTGGAATTTCTATTTAAGCCCTTTTGCGAAACCGGGTGACATGGATATTAACATCTGGAATCAAAAATTATTGTACAATAAAGCAGGAGTTTTTTTCATAGGATTAGTTTTTATGTATTTTGGATTAAGTAAACTACGCAACCGGGAACCGTTTATTTAGCCTGGATAATGGATAAATTTTTTGCCGCAGAGAGCGGAGAGTACGCGGAGAGGACATAGAGAAAGATATATTTTTGCATTCATTGCCAAAGGGATCTCTTCAAGGTGCGCTTGCTTTGCATTTTAATTGATTTACAGAGTTTTTGTAAAAATTTCATGTACGAACATTTTTGTTTATTATTACTAACTCGTAAACGTTCCGTGTCAGTGATGCGAAACATTTTAATAATTCCCCCCTTTTGTAAAGGGGGGTTAGGGGGGATTTTAAAACATACCACAAAATCAAAAAATCCCCCTCAATCCCCCTTTAATAAAGGGGGAAGTTTAATAAAGAGGGAAGTCTAACAAAGGGGGAGGTGTAAATTCCTGAATCCCCTTTTTTAAGGGGATAGATTAAATCGTTTCAAAAATTCCCCCTTAATAAAGGGGGAGGTGTAAATTCCTGAATCCCCTTTTTTAAGGGAATAGATTAAATCGTTTCAATCATTCCCCCTTAATAAAGGGGGACAAAGGGGGATTTATTAACACATTTTTAGTTTCTTACATGGAACGTTTCCGGGTACGTTAAAGTAGAACATAAGTTTTCGTTAAAGCAAATTTTTAAAAAAGTTTTAACATGAAGATAGGGATTCTATCAGACAGCCATGATCACCGGGAAAATATTCGTAAGGCTGTAGATTTCTTTAATGCGGAACAGGTTAGGCAGGTAATTCATGCAGGCGATCTTGTGGCGCCATTTGTGTGGGATGAATTTAAGAATCTAAAAGCTCCTATGGCTGCGGTCTTTGGGAATAACGACGGTGAGCGCATAGGACTACAGAATAAATTCAGATCAATTTGTCAGGCGCCTTTGGAACGGGAGTTTGGCGGGAAAAAGTTTGTTATTCTCCACGAACCTTGCAACCTTGATTCTATAATAGCGGGCGGTTTATTTGATTATGTTATTTACGGGCACAACCACAAAATTGATATCCGTAAAGGAAAAGTTACCGTAATTAATCCCGGTGAGGTTTGCGGGTGGTTTACGGGAAAAAACACCGTAGTAATACTTGAAACAGAAACAAATGAGGTGACAATTCATGAGCTATAAAACCCCCGGAACTTCTCCCGCTGAGCGGGATCAGCCTCCGGCTGAAAAGAAGCCGCTTCTTGACAGGATAATGAAATTCCGGAAATGGAGAAATTGGATTGCAATCCCGCTGATTATCATTGGTGTTGTTGGTCTTGCGCTGCCAATTTTGCCCGGAATTGCAATTCTTTTTCTGGGAATATTGCTTATAAATCCCGGTTTAGCTTACACCATCAAAGATAAAATAATACAACTCTATAAAAATATTATGAAATAAGCCCCGTAGCGCCTTCGACTTCTCCAAAATGCATACTATTTAATACCCTTCGTATTAATTGCACGGATAATACTTGACAACTGAGGCGGTGTTTAGTATATTTCAATAACTAAACTTTTATAAGAATCTAACGTAATCCCGCTTAGCGGGATTGCGGCTACCTTAGGGATTTTGATAGAAATTATAAATATTAATGGTAGCCGCAGGTTTTAACCTGCGCACAACTTGATCCTTGACATTTAGCATAAACATATCTTTATGCGATTTATCAGGTTAACAAAAATATTAATTAGAAAATTACAAAAATTTTATAATATGTTTATTGCTATTTTGCAGTAGTTCTATTACCGATAATTAAAAATATTGCACTATTCTTTATTTAATCCATTATATTTTTTTATTAGTATATATTGAGATTTCGTGACCATCATTTAATGAATGCTGCCTAAGTTCTTATATTACAATTCATAACGCGCTAAAAAAAGCATCTTTTTTGTCATACTTGAATTTAATTATATTGCATCATCAACAGTGAAAAATTTTGCACTATACCTTTTTAATAAATACCGTTATATTGCTATTATATTGCTTGAATTTTTATTTACATGCTTGATTTTATCTTAAAAAGAACTGTGGCATAATTTTTGCATTATTAATAGAAGTGATTTTACCGTATATTTTCCGGGTTACGACATAATATCAATATATTACTTTTAGCTCTTTTGGATTTTTCTTTGTGATTTTTGTCCCGCCGCATAGTGGTCACTTCGTGGCTAAGCGGGATGAATTATTCAGCTTAAATTCAAAAAGATATACAATTTATAAAATTAACAGATCGGAGGGAGAAATGAATCTTGAAAATATTGTGGAGAATGAAAAAAATATTCACCAAAAAAGCTCTTTAGCTAAATTAAGAAATAGAATTACTCCTTATATTTTAACTTTAGGTATCTTAGCGGGTGCTTATTTTAGTTGTAGTAAAGATAATAATCCTGTTAGTCCTGAAAATACTGTTAATTCGGAACCAAACTCAATTAGTGGCAAAGTAACAGGTACCGACGAAACTGTAAAAGTAAGGGCAATACAAAATCTATCATTAATTGCAGAAACAACAACAAATCCGGATGGCAGTTATAAAATTTCCAATTTGCCAGAAGGAAAATATGGATTGTTGTTTATTAAAGGGTATGGTTATATATACAATGATCAAATAAATTCAAATTGGTATATAGTTGAGGGAAATATTGAGATAAATGAGACTATTACCGTAACATCAGATAAAAATTCTGGTGATTATGACATTGATCTAGGACCAGCCCCATCTTGGTGGATTGGTGGTGGCACTGGTGAGTATCCAGATTACGGTGCTGGTAAAATTTTTGTTTGGTTTAATGATGATGTACCTCAAAACAAAATAGATTCTTTAATAACAAATTATAATTGTAGTATTAATCACAAGTATGAATGGGGTAGTTATCTTCTAGCTATTTCTGATAATAAAACAGTTTTTGAAATGATCAGAGCCTTTAAGTCAGAATCAATTGTAAAACATTCTTACCCTAATATTATATTGTCTATTCATTATTAATATACTTCAAAATTACTAAAATGGACAGAAGAAAATTCATAAAGAAAAGTTTAGAAGGGATTGTTATAGCTGGCAGTATAGGCAGTATTCCTTTAATTTCTGGTTGTAAAAAGAATCCTGTTAGTCCTGATAATGATTTAGAAAGCATAACAAAGATTGCTTTTACCTCAAATAGAGAAGGAAACTATAATATTTATACAATAAATCCTGATGGGAGCGATTTAAAACAATTGACAAACAATAAGTCTACGTGGTGGCCATCTTGGTCTCCTGATGGGAAAAAGATAGCATATTCAAATAACAATAACATATTAATAATGAACTCTGATGGAACAAATCAAACTTACTTGACAGATGGTCGTATGCCTACTTGGTCTCCCGATGGTGAACATATAGTTTATGTTAAAAGTTTTGAAATTTATACAATAAACCTTGATGGAGGTGGCCAAGAACCATTGGTTGTTGGTTCTGTTTATGAATCTCCTTCATGGTCACCTGATGCAACTAAAATTTTACTTCACCAAATAATGCCAAGCATTCTTGAAGAATTACCACCTATGCCCAGAATTCTAATTATAGATATTAAAAATAATAATCTGATTTATTTAGATGATGGAAGTTATCCTTCATGGTCACCTGATGGAACTAAAATAATTTACAGTAAATATAGTGGTATTTGGGAGATGGACACTAATGGCGATAATAAAAAGGAATTATTAAGTATCCCTTTTCCGGTTTGTCCTACATGGTCTCCTGATGGGGGAAAAATAGCATATTCACATAATAATAAAATATGGATAATGAATTCTGATGGGAAAAATCAAACTTATCTGACAGATGGTACATCACCAGACTGGTCACCTTTTTTGAAATGAAATGAACAGAAGAAAATTCATAAAGAAAAGTTTAGAAGGGATTGTTATAGCTGGTATTATTCCTTTAATTTCCGGTTGTAAAAAGAATCCTGTCGAATCAGAACCAGAATCAATTTTAAATATTAATTCAATTATTAAAGATAATATAAAATATTATGTGCAGACAGATAAAAAAATTTATAGCTTGGGTGAGAATGTAGAGATGATGTATAAAGTTACTAATTTGAGTGATGAGAATGTGAAGTTTATTTTTTCTACTCAGCCTGTGTTTAACTTTTTTATTTTAAAAGATGAAAATGTTATCTGGGGTGCAAATAAATATGGTATTTATGTTTTCACTGAATTCACACTTTCTCCTAATAACTCTAATGAGTTTAATTATGTATGGGATATGAAAGATGATGAAGGTAATTTAGTTAATGCAGGAAAATATAATGCGATTGGAGAATTACATATTGCTGCTACTCAAGTTTCAGTACCTATAGAAATAATTCAATAAAAAACTTTAGTAAATTTAATAGCTTTTGCTTAAAATAAATAGTACCAGGATTTTAACTATTTTACCGAAGTATAGTCCAATACAAAACTTTGGCAAAAAATGAGCGAAACCTCGCTTCTATAAATAAACTACATAGCTTGAATAATTCATAAATCTTTGTTACAAAGGGTGGCACCCCCAAACTTGTTTGGGGGTGTATTTCGCAACTAAACTAATAATTTCAATATATTAAAGCAATGGTAATTCCTGTTTATGAATTAATCAGGATAGATGAGTTGGTTTATTGATACTACTAAGGCAAAAACGCAAACTAAAGTTTGCGGCTACCAAGACAAGGTATTTAATAATATAAACGGTAGCCGCAGGCTTTAGCCTGCGTAATAAACAAGTTGCTCCGACTATACTTTATGCTGAGGACAGAACACGTAGCCCCGAGTACTCGGGGTTCCTACATTATTGATAATACCGGATATTCTTAGTTTTATGCTAAATATGTTCATGTAAAAATTTTTTAAACTAATATTAAATTTGCCAAAATCTTGGTCAATAATTAAAAAAATTACATTTTTTTGCATTTTTTTGAATCTTTTTGCATTTTAAATCGTACTATATATAGAAAGCAAAGTTTTATAAGCTAAAGGAGTCCAGATTATGTCTGGTATAAATAAAAAGTGGATAGCTGTGTTTGCGCTTTTATTCGGTCTTACGGCTCTTACGAGCTGCTACACAATAGTTGTCCCGCCGACCGAGGTGCGGTATCGTGTTCCTTATTCCGAAGAAGAGACCGAGTATTATGAAGAATATGAAATCGTAGACCCCATTGGGATTTATAATTACTATTATTATTCTCCTTACTATTATGACAGTTGGAGCAGGTGGAATCGCTGGTACTATGATCCATTCTGGAATTTTTCTTTTTACTCTCCATGGGGGGGATTCGGTTTAGGCTACTATTACGATTCGTGGTACTCGCCTTACTATTCTTATTCTCCATTCGGTTTTTATAACAGATATTATGGCGGCATGTATTCTTCCTATTATGGCTATCCATATTACGGCGGGTACTATTACTCATATTACGATTCTGAAGTCGGCTATTATAAAAAGCGTGATTTTACCAAGCGCGGGGAGGTCACCCGAACAGCAAGCGCAGAAAGCCCTATTGGTATTAAACGCGATTATTCTACAGTAGTAGCAAAAAATGCAATTGAGCAGTATTTAGCTGGAAAAACAAGCAGTAGCAGCGCGGGACGAACAGTAATCAGGTCCGGAACATCAACCGGTGCTTCTATGTCGGGTTCTTCAACTTCTTCAGGAGGAAGAACGGTAACAAGGTCTACTATAAGGTCACCATCTTCTGCAACAAGTGGACGAACATCAACGGGAAGATCGTCATCGGGTTCTTCACGTTCAAGTTCATCATCAGGCGGCAGAACAGTTATTAAAAAATCAACTACAAAGAAAAAAGACGGTGGTGAAAGCGGAAGTAGTGTAGATCAGTATATTAAAGCATTAGATAGGTCCGGTTCTGTTATCCGGGGTCAAAGCATACGAACGCTCTACATTCCGCCGGAATTGCTTAGAGTAATACCGAATTATGAGATTTTATCCGGCAGTTCCCGTTCACGGTCAAGTTCTAATAGCAGAAGTTCAAGTTTTGTTCAACGGGCTGCTCCGGTCATCCGCTCTATTATTGGTTCAGGCAGTCGAGCCTATGGCGGCAGCAGTTCTTCGAGTTACGGTGGCTCTAGATCTTCATCAAGTTCGGGGGGAAGCCGCAGCGTTGCCGGGTCTTCGTCGGGCTCGTCAGGAGGACGCTCAGTTGTCAAAAGGAACTGAGATAAAATTATACCGCTTAAACCCCGGACACTAATCATGCTCGGGGTTTTTTATTGCTATAACAATAAGTCGAAGGTGAAGAACATCCCGCCACATAGTGGTCGCTTCGCGGCTAAGCGGGAACAGCAAGGAATTGGAGATTATTATGTGAAATTTATTATGCTTTTTGCTGCCATGTTAAGTTCTCTGTTGGTGTTATCACCAACAGAGAAAAGTGTCTTCGCCTTCGACTTACTACTCAGGTCATTAAATTGTTTGCATTTTACAGTTTTTACTTCGCTGTCGAAGGTGTGCTTCACCTTCGACTTCTTATACTTTTTTGTATATATCAAAGCTGGCGAGGTGAAGAACACCTCGCCGAGCAACTAAGCGGGAACAGCGAAGAATTGGAGATTATTATGTGAAATTTATTATGCTTTATGCTGCCATGTTAAGTTCTCTGTTGGTGTTATCACCAACAGAGAAAAGTGTCTTCGCCTTCGAATTATTTCATTTTTTCGTGTATATCAAAGCCGTCGAGGTAAATCAAGAAATTTCGGAGTTGCCGAGCAATTATATCCGGTTATGTGATAAAATGCAAACTATTTAATGCCCTAAGTAATAACTGTCAATCTACACCATGCACAAATTTATACGAGCTTTGCCCAGAGTACTCGTGGCGAGATTAATTTCCACAAAATTTATTCGAAATGTAAACAAAATTACCGGTGAACCCATTATTTTAAGTATACGATTGTTGCGCCCCAGCCGCCGGATTCCGGCGGTGCGTCATGGTATTCAAGTACCAATGGATGTTTTTGCAGTAACGAGTGCACAATACTTTTTTGGACGCTTTTACCTTTACCATGAACAATGCGTACTCTTTTTAATCCTTTTTCCTGGCATGCGTATAAATATTCGTCAACAGCCGACTTCGTTTCGGAAGGCTGAAAAGTGTGGAGGTCTATTTCACCTGTTATTGGATAGTGAAAAATATCTTCAGTTTCTAAATCGTCCATTACTTGAGATAGGATGTATAAAAAATCAATGACAAATTAAAAGAAATTTTAATAACAATCAAGCGAAATAATGGTTGCAATTACTTTTGAAAATTGTTACAATTATTACATCCCGAAGCTTCGGGACAGAATACACATCAAAGAAGTATATATGGCTAAATCGTCCTCTCCGCCAGAGGCGGATCTGCCTCTGGCTGAAAAGAAAAAGGCTGTAGGATTATTATCCGGTGGACTTGATAGTACTCTGGCTGTCCGTGTTATGTCTGAAATGGGATATGAAGTTACAGCCTTAAATATAGAAACTCCCTTTTGCAATTGTAATGCTGCTAACCGCTGTACACAAACACTGAGCTCAGGGAAATTAAAAGTTGATTACAAACGTCAATATGCCGGTCAGGATTACATCGAGCTTGTTAAAAATCCCGCACATGGATATGGCAAAAATATGAATATCTGTATCGACTGCAGAATATACATGCTGAAGAGGGGTAAAGATATTATGGAAGAAATTGGTGCAGATGTAGTGTTTACCGGGGAGGTTTTGGGTCAGCGACCCATGTCTCAGCACAGCGACGCTTTGAGACTGATTGAAAAGAAATCCGGGCTCGAAGGACGGCTGCTCAGACCTCTTTCTGCTAAACTATTGCAGCCGACTATTCCGGAAAAAGAGGGTAAAATAGACAGAGAAAAACTTTATGCTATTAATGGACGCACGAGAAAACTGCAGATGAAATTGGCAGAAAAATTCGAGATCACCAAATACCCCTCTCCTGCGGGCGGTTGTATGTTGTCGGATGAAAACTTTGCCCGACGCCTTCGGGATGCCATTGAACATGGTGAGGATTCCTTTAGGCACATTTCACTTTTAAAATATGGACGCCATTTCAGACTCGAGGATGGAACTAAAATTATATCCGGCAGGACGGAAAAAGAGAATAATGCATTGATGGCGCTGAGCGACGATTCCGTTCCTATTATGACCGTGAAGGGCTTCAGCAGCACGTTCACCTTTCTATACGGCAAATTAAGTGATAGAAACCGGTTATTTGCCGGCAGTGTCACCGCCCGATATAGTAAAGTAAAAGACCTTGATTCGGTGGAAATAAAATGGTGGATAGGGAAAAATGGTGAAGACTCCGCACAAACGTTTACCGCTGCGCCCGCCGGCGACACAGAGTTAAATCGATACCGTGTTTAAACCCATCAATCTATCATGTATTATTCATCCCGAAGCTTCGGGATAAAAAGTAATCAGTATATTAAGTAAAAACAATTCATTATCCCGCTTAGCGGGATTATTTCTTTGCGTCTTTGCGAGAGAATTTTTTAGACTAAGTATAAAAAAATGAAAAGGTATATATGATATTAGGATTCTATCAATTCAGTCCCGTTTTTGGTGATGTGTCCAAAAACCTCGATAAGATAGAGAACGCATTATCGAAAGCGTCATTTGACCTTATTGTCCTCCCGGAATTATGTACAACAGGGTATCAATTTATATCTGAAAAAGAGGTTCGTGACCTTGCAGAACCCATTCCCGGCGGACTAACCTGCAGACGATTAATAAATATTGCAAGCAAATCCGATGCGTATATTATCGCAGGTCTGGCAGAAAAAGATAATACCGCGCTTTATAATACGGCGGTTTTGGTCGGGAAAGCGGGGGTTATTAACGTATATCGTAAAATTCATCTGTTCTGTGAGGAGACAATCTGGTTTACTCCCGGTTCCGGTATCCCTGTTGTCTCTAATGTAAAAGATGCAAAAGTAGGAATAATTATCTGTTTTGATTGGCTTTTTCCGGAGATTTTCCGTATATTAGCGCTTGCCGGCGCCGATATAATTGCGCAGCCTGCGAATCTTGTGCTTCCATACTGCCAATCTGCAATGCAGACGCGGTCAATAGAAAATCATATCTTTACCGTAACTGCAAACCGTATCGGCAGGGAAGCGCGTGGAGGCAAAAATCCCCTCGCTTTTACCGGGAAAAGTCAAATCTCCGGCGTTAACGGGGACATTCTTATCAATGCCTCTGCTGAGGAAGAGACAATTAAAGTCATTGAAATTGAGCCGGAACGGGCTCGGGATAAAAGTATAACGCCGTATAATTCGGTGCTCGGAAGCCGCCGCCCGGAAATCTATGCTGAAGCTCTCTGTAAAGATAAAATAATGGGCGATTAGCTCAGCCGGTTAGAGCGCTGGTTTCACATACCAGAGGTCGGAGGTTCAAGTCCTCTATCGCCCACTAAATAATTAGGCAAGCTCTCCTAAGTGACAAAACCCATTTTTTTCCTGAAAATCGTTCCTTCGGAAAACAGCGAATTTAAAATGCTAAGTGGTTTAAAGCTCCCTTGGTACTCTAATTCATAAGTTCGGTTATATATACAATTTTAATTTGAGGATATTTAACTGAAGTCTGTTTTTTTGAAAATAGATATAATATGTCATCGTATTTATGAATTCATGTACTTAGTCTTTGGATGGTATCGGTTTAGATTGGAAACATTCCGGGAGACTTATGTCGCCCGCAAGGTTAGAAAAGTCTTCAAGAGATTAATTTTCAATCCGGTTGGCAGGTTTCTTCTCGAATCCGTGAAATGTTTCGTCGGAGTAATCGTTGACAGGCGAGTCTAAACTGAATGGGTACGGCTTATAAGTAGGGTATATCTTCTCCCTCTCGAATTTAGCTCACCTTTGGAATGAGTGTTGAGTATTGGAACAGCGGTAATAAATGGTTGAGCGATGCACGGGCTGCCGTTGGCACGTGTGAGGAGAAAGAAAAAAGTAGAGAATGTGTTGGTTTGACCTATCCATGTTTGTACCCGATGTGGCTCAGCTCAATGATTTTCGTTTCAAATGGGTAGAGGGGGTGAAGGGACTTGTCCGATCGGATTGCTTTTGCAAGCCGGTTCTGAGAGTTACTCTTTTCTTTGAACCTGTTCCACTCATCCTTCATACCTCGCCAGTAAAACTCGTAGTCAAATACGCTTGTGGCAAGATTGTCCATGACGATAAACAATTTCGGGAACAGGAAATGACACATCTTGCCGGCGAATACGGGAGAATTTGGCTTGATGTTGGAGACTGCCGTGAACAGGTCTGCCACACCTTCCCATGACAAATCGCCGATTGAGGGTTCTGTGCTGGTGCTTGCAACGATCTTTGCATATTGTGCTTGGAGCTCGGTGAGGCAACGCATTCCGCGCGAAGAGATATCTGCCTTTGTGTTCGGAGGAGTGGGGCCTCGATATGCACGCCATTGGCTCAAGCGATCAACCGTGGCACCCCACCATTCTTTCGTTGGTCCCGCGGTTCTGACCCCGTAGATGTCATAATAGTCGGCATTGTGGATGTCTTGCGGCCAATTTTGCTTGCGCCACCATTCGAGACCTGCTTTGAGATTATTGAGGCTTATGATCATTTCTTCTTCTGCCCTAACGTATTGCTCACCGTGCGCGGCTTTTTGCGCTCCGGTGCAGCAAATTGTTATGCTTAATTTATGTGAATTACTAAAAATAGTTTCTTTTACATGACGTATCTCCGTGAAAAATATCATATCCATCTATCACTGAATAAGCAGGGCAACCTCCAACACATGCATTAAGATATTTGCACTTTGAACATTTTCCTTTAATTTTATCAGGAGTCCTGTCTCGAAATGTTTTTAGAATAGTTGATTCAGTCCATATTTTTTCAAAGGAATGATGTTTAATATTTCCAGCACACATATCTTTTGTTCTTAAAATATCACATGAATAAACATTGCCGAAGGCATCAATTAGTATCTTGGTTTTACCAGCAGGGCAACCTGCAAACAATTTATCAATAGTACTGAAACCTTCTGCATTAAACTCAGGGTATGGTGGAGTATGGGAAGAGTTTCCCCAATCAATTGATAAAATCCCTTTGAACTTATTCTTTAATTTCTCAAGGAGGGTTATAAGATTATCAATCTGCTCGTCATTTGGGTTTAAATTTTCGTAGCCTCTATTTAAGGCATTTCCAGCTGGCATCAAGAATATAATATGAACATGCCTGCACTGTTCAAAACTGGCCAAATTGATAACATTTTCTATATCATTTATATTGTAAGTCAGCACTGTTGTTGCGAGACTCGGATTCACACCATACTTGACTAAATTTCTTATCCCTTGAATTACCTTCTTAAAACTTCCTTTTCCTCTAATTCTATCATGAATTTCTTCACATGAACCATCTAAACTTATCTGAAGACCTCTACCCAAATTAAATTGGACAACTTTTCTGCAAGCCTCATCATCTAAAAAAGTTCCATTTGTGCTAAATCCTACATCAATGTCGAGTTTGCTATAGAAATCACACAACTCTAAAAAATTTTCTCTTAAAAATGGTTCGCCGCCGCTAAAAACAACTGAAAAGACTTTCATTTCAGAAAGCTTCTGACCTAATGATTTTAATTCAATGAAAGATAGCACTTCATCATCGGAGAATCTACTATTCCAAGAAAAACATTGAACGCATTTCAAATTACAATTTTTAGTTACTTCTATCGCAACTTCTGTTGGTGCTGAGAGTGTATTTGTCATACTAAAACACCTTCATCCTTTAAAGATTGAATGAATGATATGATTTCCAGTCGATCAACGTGCGGATACTTTTCTTGATATTCGAATATTATTTGGTCTGTCGAATTTTCTTTTTCAATTATGACAAGAAGCTCATATGACGCTTTATTTATTTCTTTTATGGATAAATCTGATTTTTTAAAAATGAGACCACCAAAAAATTCTTTCCGAAATACTATTTGATCTGACAAACTAATATTTTCCATAATATGCCTATGATATAGGAGGGGTAATACCCCTCCTATATGCTTTGTCATTTCTCTATAATTATTAAGGATTACCGCATCTCCTTGACCATCTTTCCGCAAATGTAACCTTTTGTTTGCCTCTAATTACATCCTGCGGGGTTTGCACAAAATCTTTCATGATAAAAAGTTTTTCCCCCTTCTGTTCTGTTCTAATTTCCACTGTTTTTTTCGCAGCCATTGAACTGCCTCCTTGTTGGTTATTGTTGATATTGCATTGAATACATGGTGGCCATATTTTCTGCCATATTGGTAAGAGCATAACTATGGTTTATACAGATCATGTATAATAACTTATATACAGCACATACAGCTATATAACACACCAATGTGATAGTAAGAAAAAATCCGTAACATTATAACTATCAATCTTTTGCAGCATTTAATAAAAAAAGTTTCGGAATTTTATACAGACTGTATAAAACCCTAAAACTACATCGGGTACTTCGTCAGAAAAATTCCCTTTTTCGATTAATTAATGTAAGCAACCTAACGTGGCTGCGTAAAACCTTCGTAAGAATGTTACACAATTTTATTCATATTCTTGAGTGATAACCCGCAATTTATCTCCGGTTATCACAAAATTTAATATTAATGATATCTCAATACGGTTAATACGATAAGTTCAGTGTCGTAAGTCGTCAGAACATTTTGAAAAGCTCAATTGAAATGTTATGAAATATTTTATTATTTGCAAGCATTTTTTACTTCATTATTATTATCTTTGCGATTTTACCTTACAATTGCGCAATTTGTAATAGAAGTTCGTGTTTTTGTACTTCAGTGAGAAGGCGTGATAAAGAAATACCTGCATTTAGTTGTTGAATTTTATATTGAAGTTCACTAATTTTCACTATTGTTTCGAGCTGCTGAAGTGATTCTTCTGTTTATAAATTTCTAAGACGCGCAGCAATCATGTTTAATGCCCGATGCATGTCCAAATAAGCGGTTTCCTGCCTTCCTTTGTCAATTTCAGTTCGTCCCAAAGCTATTGACAATTTTATATCATTAATATGATCACCAATTACCCGCTGAGAATATCCCGGACCTAAGGTTACTTCATGTATTAATTTTTTTACTGCATTTTCAGTTGAACTTTTTTGAACAGCCTCATTACTAAAAACATGGTCTCGCGTAGAATATAGATGCGTTATCTCAGCCTTACATTTCTCCCTAAATATAAGTAATGCTATTGCTATAATAAAAAGGCTTGCTAAACCTAATGCCCAGTGGATTAAACCGAAGAAAACACATATTCCTGCTATTAATAGAAATATGACAATTCGGAAAATCTGCCCAAGAGGGCTTCGAGCAATTCCAGTCCTGTTTTAAAGGGCAGGGTTATATTATAGTTTAATATAGCGAGAGCCATAGCAACCGTTTTCTCCTAAGTTCCCGACGAGAAGATACTATCCATAAGAGTCTTCCATTTTCCCCAAATCAACAAACAATTCAAGAACCTTGTACATCTGCTCAACTGAAATAGTCTTAGTGCGCCAGGTATACACAGAAAGGCTGCACCGCAAGCATACTAACGTATTTGGGAAATTTTTTCCGAAGACACTGAGACAGCAAAGGAAGTTATCTTAAAATTCTTTACACAAAAAACCATTTACAGGGAGGATTCAATCATGAAAATTCAAAAACACACCATTGTCCAGAGAGTTTTTTACTCTGACGTACGGCAGGATATTTCCACAATATCTCCTGATCTTGGACAGGTAATCCAATGGGCTGATAATCACCCGGTCGCTTGGGACATTGTTACCAAGACTCGCAGTAAGGCTTTTGGCCGAGGCTTGTGCGAGTATATCGGCTGTGCACAGCGCAGTATGTCGCCTGATGCTGTTTTGGAGCGCCTTCGGCATTTCAAAAATCTCATAAAAGGTAAAACTCCCTACCATACCGGGGATTCCATATTCTTGTGGCGGGCCCGGTTTACCCTGGAGCATTACAAAGAGAAAGGCTTTAGGGGAGGGTTCTTTCAGCAGCACGACTCCCGATACCCTCGAAGCTGCCTGACACTCGACTATACACCAGAAACCTTTGAAGAAGTTTTGGACAGATTTTGCGTCTGGATGGACTGTACATATGACACGCAAAGGATCACCGTGGATGGAAAGATTGCCCGTGTTTTTAAATCACATGCTAAAGCACAGGATTCCTGATAGGAAAGGAAAAATACCGGTACCTTTTGTCGAAAGATACCGTAAAAGAATAACCCCACATCAAACCTTTCCTCACCGATTCCCGACGAGAAAATTCCATCCATAAGAGTCTTACAATTTTCCCGGTTTAATAACTTTGTAAATCAGTTTTATCCTTAATATTTTTAATGGGATAAGTATGTGAAAAATATCACTTATTATATTTTTTTACCTTATCTGAACAGATAAAACAAAAACAATCCAAACACTATAAGTGAAGGGTAATCCCTGGCCCACGTGGCTGTGGGTTGCCCCTTTTTATTTTTTTGAAAGGAGGTTATATATGCGTTTGTTCGGTATCACCTTTGGCGAGGGAAACATCAAAGTAGGCGATGTGTTTACCTTCAGTTTGCCAAGCCATATCACCTGTCCAGGAGCCAGTTCCTGGTGCAGGAAATACTGCAATGCCGCACGGTACGAGAAGCTCCGCCCAACCTGTCGTAATGCATATAAACTCAACCTGATGCTTGCGAAGAATCCGAAGAAGTTTACAAAAATTGTTTTAGGTATCCTGCCGCGCATTCTTTCCTGTATGCGCATACATGTATCCGGCGATTTCTGAAGCCCGGAGAACTGAAACAGGCTAATTACTGTTCGGATATTTCCAATTCGAGTTATTACCCGTATTACTACGAGACGTCACCGTTCGAGGAAACACTCAGCAGGATCAGGGAAAGTATTTATTTTATCGAAAACCTGTCGTATGTGGAACTGCTTGCCATGGCCAGGAAACGGCTGCAAAAGATGTGGTCTCACGATATTGCTCATAAACTCCTGAGCAGTTCCTGTCATGGATTTGACGCAATGCGCACCTTTTTGAGATCAAAAGACAGGAACATTAAATTGTCCGGATATGCTGATATTAACCGGTATAACCTGGGACACAGATTAAATCTCTCTGACTTTGACGGTGAAGACAATCTTATTATTTGCACGGGCATCCCGGTGACTAATTTCCGATATACCAAATTCATTGAGCAGGTAACCGATGAGAGAGGTTATTTAAGACTAATAAATAGTATTGAGCATTTTCAGGTCAGGGTAAATTTTAAGTCCGATGGGCAATACTCTTATCATTTCCTTCAATTTAACTGCCGGAGAAAGGGTGAGAAGATCTTTTTTCGACCGGAGTTGGACAGTGACCAATTAAAATGTGCCAGGGCAAAGGAATTTGCATCCAGGTGGCGTACAGACCAGGGCCGGTATTGTTTTACAACAGACATATCAAGGCTCTGTCGCATGATAGAAGAGAATAATTACCATGTCACGTTTCCGTCACTTGATTATATTAAGCCTAGAGACGGGTACATATCATCTGCAAATGTTGCCCTTTCGAAGGTGAAGCTTCTCTCTGTGGGTTTATTTCTGTGCAAGAATACATCATGCGAAACTATTCGGGAGATACTTCGGGAACATGGCGTGAGTATGACCGGTCGAAAAGAGGACCTTTTGGAGAAACTTGCTAATCTTGCTGCTGAATTATATAAAGAAAAAGAACCGGAACTGGAGGCTTATTTCACAAATAACCAATTCGTCCGTATAGCCTCAAACAGCAACAGGGACGGCAGCACCTTCCCGGTTCTTGAGGGATCTGATTTACGAAACCTGGTGCTCACAATGTACATCATCAAGCATACGCGCGGAAATACCGTTCTTGAGGCTAAACACAGCAATGATACGTACGATCTCCTCTCCATGGCACGCTCACTCGTAAGAAAAGAAGTCTCTCTAAAAGGCTCGTTTCTGCGTGTAGAGTAGCAGGATATAATAAGGCGCCCGGTAGTCTCCCTGCTGGGCGCTTTCACTCCATGAAAATAGATACATTTATATATGAGTAAGATTTACTACTTCGCAAGGAATAAACGGTATGGAAAATGGACAATTCATTTGAAAAAAATTACAACTTTGAAGGTCATTTAGAACCAGGAAAATGCGATGAGATAGCCGCAGGCTTAGAGCATTTCATCACATATCAACTTCCTTTATATAACGTGGACTATAGTTTACACTTACAAGATCCGCTTGCTCAATTCCTTTCGGGTAAACGGGAGTTCCTTAACAAGTCTTTAGAGGAGATTGCGGCTCTGATCAGGGAGCGGGAACAAATCAGGGACATTAATATATACCAGATCGACAAGGACATATGCAAGACTCGAACTCAGATTTTTAACCTTCCATGGCGAAGGTATGAAATCAATTTTGACATAGGTAAAATTCATCAAACGCTTCAAAAGCAAGTTGTGGCGCTTAACAGGGAAAAGCGATTAGAAGAAATAGCTTGTTGGCGGGATGTTACTCGTCTGAAATCCGACCTCAGAGAATCTCTTAAAGAGCAGGCACAAGAGAAACGGAAACAGTCTCTCTTGTCGGGAAAGACCGAATGATCGACGTCCATGAAATATGCCGGAAATTGAAACCAATATTAGGTACACAGGCGGACCGGTACTGGCTCGCATATCTGTCAGAAGATGCTGCCGGGAAACAGGAGATAGCTTCTGCCCTCCAGCTAATTGCGGTTCAAGTGCTGGGTATGGATCTTGAGAATCCAAAGGTGCATCTCTCTGTCCCTCCCGGAAAAGACGCAGCAGGCGAGTATCCAATCGGAACTATTGTGTACGCCGGTCGTACACTTTATCCTTTTGGTCTCCGTGAATCCGAGTGGTTACAGCATATTGGAATTTTCGGAAGAAGCGGATCCGGAAAAACCAATATAGTTTTTCATCTCATACAGAGTCTATATGATCGTAAGAAGCCGTTTCTGATCTTCGACTGGAAAAGGAACTACCGGGATATACTTGATTTTCGAAAAGAAAAAATCCTGGTGTATACAGTTGGGGGTAAGAGCTCTCCATTTGCTTTCAATCCATTGATCCCTCCGAAAGGTATTGAACCTGCTGTCTGGTTGAAAAAACTTATCGAGATCATTGCAAAAGCTTATTATCTGGGTGAAGGAGTAATGTATCTATTGCAAGAAGCCATCCATGCTGTTTATAAGAAGTACGGAGTGTATAAAGGTACAAACAGACAATTTCCGACGTTTATAGATGTTCTGCAGTGGCTCGAAAAACGTCCTGCCAAAGGTCGACAGGGACTTTGGATGGACTCTGCCATGCGGGGAATCCGGTCCATTTGCTTTGGACCTATGGGCAAGGTTGTAAACACGAGCGTTCAACCTAACTTAACCGCGCTGCTTGAACAAAACGTCGTGCTTGAACTGGATAAACTCACCAATGCAGATAAAACACTGATTATCGAGTCTCTGCTGTTATGGATTCATCATTACCGGCTGGGAGAACCCAAAAGAGAAACATTCAAACACGCACTGATAATTGAGGAGGCACACCATATTCTTGCCAGGAAGACCGGCAGTCATATAGGCGAGACTATAATCGAGACTGTTATGAGAGAGATAAGGGAGCTTGGAGAAGCGATTATTTTAGTGGATCAGCACCCGAGTATGATCTCTGTAGTAGCCCTCGGAAATACATATACAACAATCTGCATGAATTTGAAACACCGGTCGGATGTCAATGCAATGGGGAGCGCTATGCTGATGGATACTGAAGACCGAGAAATCCTGGGAACCCTGCCAATTGGAACTGCGGTAGTGAAACTTCAGGGACGCTGGCAGCGGCCGTTTCAAATTACTATTCCGCATCAGAAAGTCAGAAAAGGTGCGGTGACAGATGCGCGACTGGCCAGGTTAATGAAAGCGCATGGAGCAGCGCAGGCCCTTGGTCTCAGGGAAATCAATAATTTATCCCAGGTTGGCAGGAGAGAGGTTGTATTGTCCTCAAAGGAAGTAATATTCCTCAATGATATCTACTGCCATCCATATTCAGGTATTGTTGAGCGGTATCGCAGACTCCACTTGAGCCGGAGGAAGGGAAATACTATTAAAGAAAAATGTCTTTCTAATCTTCTGATCGAAGCGACAGTTGTACCGACACGCACAGGAAAATTAGTGCTTCTACAGTTGACCAATCCTGGGATGGAACTCCTGAAAAGAAAGGGGTATCAGGTGAATCAATATAGAAAAAGAGAAGGTCTTGAGCATGAATACTGGAAACAGAAAGCTGCCGCGTATTTTACATCTCGTGGATATGAGGTATCGGTTGAAAAGCTGGTTAATGGGTACACAGACCTTGTGATTGAGAAAGATGGTGAACGTTATGCTGTTGAGATCGAAACCGGCAAGTCCAACTGGCATCTTAATGTGAAAAAGAACCTTGCGCATGGTTTTGAGCATATTATTCTCGTTGCGACAAATGACAGGATATACCACAGACTTATAACACTGAAAGAAAATGGGAAGTTGGATAAAAGCGTCGATATCTGCCGTGCACAAGATTTTCTTTAATGTGTGATACAGAATTAAACGTTGTAAACCTGAATAATTCAAAAAATAGTTTTATTTGTTCTGCTAATTGTTGTTATAATTATATTTGCAGCAATAATCACCCCCAAACGAGTTTGGGGGTGCCACCCCTGCTGTCGTCCTGAACTTGGTTCAGGATCTGGGTTTTTTTGAAAAGGGGATTTCACTTATTCCGTCGCTGTGCCATTCAATTATTCACTATAACGGGAAATTCCACCTAATGATAAAGAAATAAAATTATCGATACATTTATATATTTAATCAACTACCATTATAGAATGGTAAAAACAAAAATACTCCTAAATAAGAAATGTATAAAATACCTGAAACAAATATTAGAACAGACAGGTGAAATTAACGCAAAGGTGGACCACCTCATCACAGTGATAAGGGAGCGATATTACACACCGTACAATTGTCCCTTCGCAAACTTCAAGCATACGGCTGGTTACTCCAACGGCCGCAACAATAATAACAATCACGACAACAACGGTAAATGAGTTTATAGTATAACCCATAACTAAGAAGATCATGGAATCTATATGCTGGTTATGCGGTGCACCGCATAAAGCTCTTTTTGCATAATATTCCTGCATGCATATGTCAGAAACCAAAAACTTAATATACTAAATATTCTTCTCAATTACAGGATATGGAGGTGTTTCGAAATTGAGTTTTCCATACAATAGATTGTTAAATTTGCCTGTAGACACGGGATTTTTTACATCCACAAGTACTATGTCTGACTATTACATTCTGAAAGAGAAATTTGAAGGATTAGAGGAGCAGACTGAAAGGTTGGAACAAGTAACATCGTCGAGATTCTCGCGCTATTATGTAAATAGCAGGAGTTTTGACTTGCAGCTTGATATATTGAAGGATACTCTAAAGTTCATACGCTCACTTGTGCAAGAGTATGCCAGGGGATTTTTAATTGAAACGAATTTTACGCCTCGCCTTGCACAGTGTGAACAAAGAGTAGATGCTATTGTATTAAAAGTTCAAAAAGTCTTAAATAGGAATCATGTAACCTGAATAATTCAAAAAATAGTATTATTTGTTCTGCTAGCTGTTGTTATAATTATATTTGTAGCAATAATCACCCCCAAACGAGTTTGGGGGTGCCACCCCTGCTGTCGTCCTGAACAGGGATCCGACCCAACATGGTATCCCCCTGGGGGTTTTTTTATAATGACGCAATTTTTAAAGATATTGTCAAGTGAAAGTGGTATTAGAGAGAATATAGTTGGTTTTATAGATTTATCGCGTT